>OIZL01000236.1_pt1 | contig 46926 bp, 47 predicted proteins | sample 1588541 | NCBI WGS metagenome assembly OIZL01 (sample SAMN03283285) | human gut metagenome | biome: human-associated habitat; material: feces | host: Homo sapiens | place: Peru | collected 2012 | reverse complement strand
ATTTAGACGGTGAAAATATGGTAAAAGCATTACCAAGTACAAAAGATTATAAAGACAAAGTAAAAATAGTAGGTGGAAATTTAGAATTAACAGGTTCAGCATCAGAAGAAGAAAAGACATGGGCGAAGAAAATAGGAATTGAAGTTGAAGAAACTGTAACCTTAAAACTAGGAGATGAAGTGACATATAAAGGAGAACCATTCTATGTAATAGGAGGAGATACAGTAGGTACAATATCAGCTTCTACACAAGACATACTATTACTAGCAAAATATAACTTAACATCAGATGGAAGTAGTCAAGATACAAGTGGGGAAAGTAATCTATGTCCATTTTGCTATGATGATACTAAATGGGATAATTATAATATAGTAGCTGGTGATAATTTAAATAACATTGAAAGATTTAGGGATAAGTCTGTAAGTGTAGTTGGTACAGCAATAGCATACGGTAATAATTTAGGAGTAGTAACGGGAAGATTAATGACAGTAGAAGAAGCAAAAGTGTTACAAACAAATTATTCAGAAATTTTATATGGAAACAAAGATGGAAATAAATTAAATTACTGGCTTGGTTCTGCCTACAACAATTACGATGTATGGCGCGTGAAAGACAGTGACTTGAACCACTACTACCACTACTGCGTTGACTTGGGCGACACAATTGGCTATGGCGGAGGGGTACGTCCAGTTATAGAAGTTCCGAAGTCTTCAATCAATTAACAGACATTTAAAAATGTAAAGTGTATAATAAAACTAGTCAAAAGTTCTCAAGTAAAATTGAGCAAAATTGACTAGTTTTTCTTTTGAGTGAATTTAATAATATAGTGATTTTCATTCTAAATAAATTTGTAAAATTATAAAAAAATAAATAAAAGAAAGCTAATCTAAAAAAATTAGAATTTAAATTAATTGTTTAAAGTGTGGGTAAATTTTAATTCACTTTTCTGTATTAAATAATAGCAAAATATTTATATTTTTAACATTGAATTCTTGACTTGAAAAAACTAGTTTGATATAATTACGATATATAAAGAAGGAGAGGTAGTTAAAATGTTGAAAAAAATGAATTTACCAAATAAACTAACACTTTTAAGAATTGTACTTGTACCACTATTTGTAATTTTTATGGCTTTACCTATTGAGTGGTCTTGGTCAAAATGGGTAGCTTTAGGAATATATGTAGTTGCATCTATTACAGATTGTTTAGATGGACGTATTTCTAGAAAAAACAATATTGTAACAAAATTTGGAAAGATAATGGATCCATTAGCAGATAAATTGCTAGTATCAGCTGGATTTGTTATGCTTACAGGATTAAACATTATACCAGCATGGGTTGCTGTTATAATAATATTTAGAGATTTCTTTGTAACATCTCTTAGAATGTTTGGAGCAGATAATAATTCTGATTTAGCTGCAAATTTCAGTGGAAAGATAAAGACAGTATTTCAAATGGTGGGTGTATGCTTAGCAATTTTAGGTACTGCATTATATACTTCAAACAATACATTCTTTAGTTTTATTTCTGCATCTGTTAATATGACAATGATACAATTATTAATAAATGTATTTATGAGTATTTTTATTTCAGTTGCAGCAATATTTACAATATGGTCTTTAGTTGATTATTTCTTTAAATTCAAAAAAGACATAAATGTTGAAGAATAGGAATGAAGTATTAATTAATAGAATTTTAAAAGTATTGAACTATATAAAATAGTCAGTACTTTTTCTGTTTAGGAGGAAGGATATGAAAGATAAAATATTAGAATTTATAAAAGTGGAATGGAAATGGATTCTAGCATTTTTAGGAATAGTAATATTTTTATTAATTGCAGAGGATGTATTTAATAAAGATATAATGAGATGTGATGAAATAGGATATAGTTTAGTATCTAAATTTTTGATTTCTACTTCACTTACTCCATTTGTAAAATTTATTGCAAATTTAGGTGGAGCAGTATTTTTAATTTCACTTTCCATATTGCTATTTTTAGTAATAAAAAATAAAAAGATAGGTTTAAGTATAATTGCAAATCTAGGAATAGTTACAATATTAAATCAAGGGTTAAAATTTTTGCTTAAAAGGCCTAGACCAACAGGATATAGATTGGTAGAAGAAACAGGATTTAGTTTCCCGTCAGGACACTCGATGGTAAGTCTTGCTTTTTATGGATATTTAATTTATCTTGTGTATAAATATATAAAAAATAAATATATAAAGTGGAGTATTATTTTTTTACTAAGTATATTAATTTTATCTATAGGAACAAGTAGAATATATTTAGGAGTACATTATACAAGTGATGTTATAGGTGGATTTTTAGCATCTTTTTCGTATTTAATAATATATATTTGTGCTGCAAATAAATGTGTTCTAAAAAAATAACAAATACTTTTAAGAATATATTTTCTTTGTAATTGTACTAGATATTCTTTCATATAAAACAGTATTAATAAAAATAGATAGTTTTAACTATAAATTTTATTAATACTGTTTTTACAGTCCATAATTATTAAAAAATAATGTTATAGTATACTCGTTGTAAGTAATTAGAAAATAATGTAAAAAATTACAGTAAAGTTATTGCAAGCGTTCTGGATTTGATATATAATTTAAAAGGTATATATGAATATTAGAAAGTACAGAATAAAAATAGGTAGGAGGATTAGTATATGAAGATTAAATATTTAGATAAACGAGGAATATCGTTAATAGTATTAGTAATAACAATAGTAGTGATAGTAGTGTTGGCAGTAGCAGTAATCTTATCTATTGCAAATAACAACCCGATAGGGAACGCAAAAGAAGCAAGATTTAAAAATGATTTGAAAGTAATAGAGGAAGAATTAAATTTATATATTTTAAAAGAGTATTCTAATTCTTTAGGTGAAAATAACGGAGTAAATCTAGCTGGTGATACGCTTTCAAATACATTATCAAGTGCAAAAGAATACAAAGATAAAGTAGAGATAATAAATGGAAAGATGTATGTAGTAAAAAGTAAATTATCTAGTGAAGAAATAGAATGGGCAAAGGAATTAGAAATAGAAGGATTTGAATATGGAACAAATGGAAATACTGAAACAAATGTAGCAAAAGTAAATGAACCAGAATTACTTACAGGAATGACACCAATAACATTTGACACACAAGGGGAAGCAGTTAATACAACAAAAAATGATAGTAATTGGTACGCATATATAGATCAAGGGACATATAAAACAGATGGGAAAACAAGTAAGTGGGCAAATGCTCAAACTAAAGATGGATCAGAGTGGGTATGGATACCAAGATATGCATATAAAATAAAAAATCCAGGGACATCTACAGCAAGTGAAATAGAAGTAATATTTTTAAAAGGTACAACAAATACATATGAAGATGAAAAAGGAGAGTTAAAAAATTTACCAGAAGGATATAATGTACATCCAGCATTTACGAATGAAAGTAGTATAAATTATGCAAATGGAGGATGGAACAGAGAACTTGCAGGAATATGGGTAGCTAAATATGAAGCAGGTTTTGCAGGAGTAGGAGATATAGCAGAAAAAACTACTGCAAAAGAAAGTGATTTAACTTATACTGGAACATATTCAAATACAGGTAATATATATGGAAATATTGAAAGTGGAACAACAAAAATAACATATCCAGTGTTTATGCCAAATGCATATTCATATAACTATATAAACATAGGAGATGCATATGCAATATGTAGAAAAATAGGCGAAGAAGGAAATCCATATGGAATAAAAAGTAACGAAACACATCTAATGAAAAATAGTGAATGGGGAGCAGTAGCATATCTTACCCAAAGTAAATATGGAAGAAATGGAAATGAAATAACAATAAATAGCAAAAGCATAAATATAAATATAAATTCAGGATTATCTGCAGAAACAGGATATGGAAATGGAGCAAATGATAAATATAACACAGAAAATGGGCAACTTGCCTCAACTACAGGAAATTTATATGGAATATATGACATAAGTGGAGGCATATGGGAAATATCATCAGGATATTTAGATAATGATCATCCTAATTTAATTGCATATGGAAAATCTATGTTAGATTTAAATAAAGATAAAAAGGTAGATAAGATACAAAGCAAATACATATCAATATACAATGTAGGAACGTCAGATACTAAAGTAGATAATTATAATGAAAGTATAAATAAGAAAAGAATAGGTGAAGGCATATGGGAAACTTCAGGTGGTAGCGATGGTGCTACAAGCTGGTTTGGAGATTCTTCGATTTTTATTTTTTCTTCGTCTGCATTTATTAGCCGTGGCGGTTACTTTAATAATGGTTCTTCTACAGGGGCTTTTTCATTTTGTGGTAGTGCTTCAGGTCAGGCAGGAGACTATATCGGCTTTCGAGCAGTGCTTGTAAGTTTATAATTTTTATTTAAATTTGTATAATGATACAAACGAAAATTGGAGGAGTATATGAGTGATTTTTTCCTTGTATCTCCTCTTTTATTTTTCTATTATATTATATTTATGTTATTTAAATATCACTAAAAAGTATATATTTTAAGAAAAATATCGAAAAAAAACTAAACAATAATATAAAAGTGTGATATAATATATAATTACATAGGTAAGTTTAATAATCTTGTTTTAATAAATAAGGAGGAATAAATTATGTGTAAAGAAAAAATGAATGTAAATGTGGAGTTTGAGGATGGAAGAAAAGTAGTTGTAAAAGAAGGCACTTTAATAGGCGAAGTCATTCCCGATAGAAATAAATATATATTAGGTGTAAATATTAATAATGAAAATAAATCATTATTTCATAAGGTTATATCAGATAGTTATTGTAGATATATAACATATGATATAAAAGAGGGAAGACGGATCTATGGTAGAACTTTAAAATTTGTATTTTTGGCAGCTGTTAAAATACTTTTTGGTGATAAAAAAGTACAATTTACAAATAAAAACGGCAATGATTATTTTGCAAATATAAAAGGAGTAGAAATTAATGATAATGTTGTTTCTAACTTAAAAGAAATAATGCAAAAAATAATTCAAAGCGATTTTAGAATAAGAAAAATACAAGGGAGAAAAGAAGAAATAAAAAGATACTATATTAATATGAACTCATTAGAACAGATTTCAAATCTAGATAGGCTTGAAATGAGAAAAAAATATACAATTAATTTCTTTGAAGATAGGTTTGAAGATGAGTTTGGTATAAATTATTATAACTATCTATATGGAAACTTAGCTCTTAGTACTGGATATATAAAATCATTTGATTTATTAAAATATAAATCTGGTATAGCATTAGTTTTACCACAAAAAGATGACATTAACAAAATAAAGGAAAAATTTGTTACAAATAGAATTTTTGAACTTTCAGATGAGTTTATGCAAATTTGTAAAAAGACAGAAATATATAATGTGACAGACTTAAATGAAAGGAATATAAATTATGATATTCAGGAGGTTATAAGGCTGGCAGAATATGATTCTGATAATAGAATAAATAAAATAGCAGAGCAAATTATAACAAGGAAAAATATTAAATTTGTATTTTTATCTGGTCCCTCATCTTCAGGAAAAACAACAACAGCTCAGAAACTTTCTGACTTTTTAAAACTACTTGGTAAAAAAAGCAAAGTAATAAGCATGGATAATTTTTTCATGGATGAAGAAAACATTCCGGTAAGAGATGGAAAGAAAGACTATGAATGCCTTGAAAATATTGACCTTGAACTTTTTAAGGAAGATATAAACGCTTTATTAGATAAGAGAAAGGTGGTACTTCCAACATATAATTTTAAAGAAGTAAAAAAAGAATATGTTTCAAAGCCATATGAATTATCTGAAGATGGAATATTAATAATTGAAGGAATTCATGCATTAAATCCTAAAGTGTATTCATTTATTCCTAAAGAAAATATTTTTAAAATTTATGTGGCACCTATTGTTACATTAGGCTTGGATTCATATAGCAAACTTTCTACTTCTGACTTAAGAATTGTACGCAGAATGGTTAGAGACTTTGAAAAAAGGAACATTGGATGTGAAAAGACCTTAGAACTTTGGAAGGATGTAGTTAATTCTGAAGAAAAGAATATCTTCCCTTATGTTGATTTAGCTGATTGTATATTAAATACAAATTTAATTTATGAATGGGGAGTATTAAAAGATAAGGCTTGTTTCTTGCTTTTAAAAGTAAAAAACACAAGTAATAATTATGCTGAAGCAAGGCGGATATACCAACTTTTGCAAAACTTCATTGGCATTGAAGAAAAATATGTACCAATTACCTCTATTTTACGAGAGTTTATTGGAAATGGTTGTTATCTTTGTTAATAATTAAACTGGTAAAAGATTAACATTCATACTAAATAACACTTAGAAATTTCTAGGTGTTATTTTAGTGCCAAAAATTATTACTTTTGTTTTATATTGAATTCTATACATTTTTATGGTATACTATAAAAGTAAATATTATCAACTTGTAAAGTGCAAGTATAGCTTATTAAAATAATTTTTAAGGGGAGTGTGTAATAATGAAATATCGGAAATTTTTTATGCGTACAAGTGTTATTTTGGGTATATTCTTGATTACTGGTTTAATATCAGCATCTCTTATTGCAAAGCCTATTAATCTTGATGAAAAAGAAATAACATATTATGCTAATGTTGCTAAAAAAGCATGGTATGAAGGACTTAATTCTATTGAGAAAGATGACGATGTGAGAGTTTCAATTAATTTGGATAAAAAAGAAATAAAGGTTGAGTCACTTAATGCAAATAAGCAAAGTGTAACTGTAAATTTTAGAAATTCTGAAGCTTCATATGTGGTAAATAAACCATTAATAAGTTTTTGGGGATGTTTCTTCTTTTATGGCCTAGTATTTACATGTGCTATATATATAACAATTAGTCTTATGCTATTTGCCTTGTATAACATAAGATTTTAAAAACTTAGATTTAAGTATGAAAACAACATGGAATAAATTTCATGTTGTTTTTTGCATATTTTAAAAAAATTTGTAAAAAGTCTTGACTTTGAGTTAACTCCAAGTGATAATATATTAAATAAGAAAGTTAAGGAGGTTAAAATAATGAAAATATTAAACAAATTACAAAATACAAGCAAATTCTTTGAATAAAAAAATAACAGTAAAAAATATGAAAGTAATAAGTTCTAGTGAATATGGAATAATATATTGCCCTTCATCTACGGAATATAGCAATGTAGTAATTGAATATATTAATATAACATTTAACGGTATAGAAATGGCAAATAATCCTTATGGAAGTTTAAGAATAATCGACTGTGTAATTAATATTGAATCTACTAATGGAATTGACCCACAAGAAGTAGCAGAAGCTGCTAAAATAGAAATAGGAGGAAGTACTACTATAATTAATACTTCTGTACACTATGCATTGTTTTCTTATTTAAGCAATATTTCGGCTCCTTCGTTTAAAATTCTTCCTAATAGTAGAGTAAATTTAAGAAGTGAAAATAATGAATTTATGAGGGGAACAAATAGATTAGATTTTAAAGTGCTACATGATGCGGAAGTAAATTTAATAACAGGAAATGGATTTGCAGCGAGTACCATACATGGTGCATTAAATGTATTTATTGATGAGAGAGTAAATTTTAGTTTTATTGAAACAAAACATCAAAGAATACCAATGTGGTCAATATTTGGAGAATTAACAATTAATGAGGGAGCAAATTTTTTAGTCCTTAATACCTATGAAAGTACTCCTTCAGATAATTATAACCTTCATTTTAAAGGAGGAAAGCCAAAAATTAATTTAAATAATCCTGAAAGTATAGCTATTTATACTAAGAATGCAAATGTGTTATATACAAATAATCCACTTGAATTTTCTTTTAAAACAAGTAGAATAAATATGTGGATAAATTCTACAACATTTGCCTCAGCTGGTGGAATATATGATTTACCAGATTATTCTTGGTATAAAGAGGGAGAGGTAATGGAGATATCAGGTACTATTCAAAAAGATAGTACTTCAGTAACGACACATAATTTTACTGAGGAAGAGATAAATAAATTACCAGATTTAAGTAATTTTGTGTTTCAAAATAGGAAACAATTTTCTGTTGGAAAAACTAGATTAAATATCCACCCTATAGCTAGTTCATCAAACAGTATAAGTGGACATACCTTAGCTTTTGGTGAGGTATTAATAAAATATGGAGATACACTTGAAATAGTATCTGCCGATGAGGATGGATTATTTAAGTATGATTTAGAAAATGTGATTTCGGATAATACAGAGATTGAAATTATTTCATGTGTAGCTGGTTCATTTGTTTATACTACTAGAATAATTACTACTCCCTATGAGGGTGAGATTACTTTAATGTCATCAACAAATAATATTATATTTTCTTTATCGCCTATTTCATATAATCCGGTAATACTTCCAAAAATTAAGTCGGTAGATATAAAAGTTGTAGATAGTAGAGTAAATAGTACTACTTGGAATTTGTATGCAAGTATAGAAAAAGAACCTATTTCAGAAAATGGGTTTTATTTAGTAAGTGCAGTAATATTTGAAAAATTCGATGGAGATATTATTTCTTTAAGTACAACACCAGTATTAATATTTACAAGTACTGATATTAAGGAAGATGTAAGAGTATATGATATAACATGGTCTGTAGAAAAAGGACCGCTTCTTAGTCTAGAAAAAAATGCGTTGGAAATAAACGAAGAATATAACACAAAGGTGATATGGAACATAGAAGAGTAAAAGTTTAATTAAAAATAATGTAGAAATTCATAAAAATAAGGAAATTATATAGTATTAATTTATTTTTTCTCTTAAAATAATTTTGTGCTTGTTACCAAACTGTCATTGACTTTTTGGTAAACTTACTTTAAAATGTATGCTCGTTATATTATACTTGAAATATAAGAAAAAAATTTGCATAATATTTAAGGGGAGAGTGATTTTATGGCATTAATAGAATGTCCAGAATGTAAAAACAAGATAAGTGATCAAGCTGATGTATGTCCAAAATGTGGATATGAATTAAGAAAAACAGAAGTAGAGGAAGAAGAAAAAACAAATGCTTCAGATTCTTCAAAAAAGCCTAAAGCAAATTCTAAGTATATTCTTTTAGCTATTATAGCTTTATGTGTATTTTTAGTATTTAAATATTTAAATGATAATAATACAACAACTCAAAATACAAATCAGAATACTAATCAAACGCAAAATCAAACACAAAATCAAAACCCAACACAAAATAACAACTATCAAAATCAAACACAAAACCAAAATCAAAATACAAGCCAAAATAATTATCAATCAACAACTAGTGGATATCAATTATATTCTAGCCCATACCTTGGAGTATCTTTTGAAATTCCTAACGGTTACAAGGTAGCAACAGGTGATGATGGATATATATATGTGGCTAAAAATATTGATAATGAAGGAGCTCTAATTCCATACATAGTAGTTGGAAGATATGATAATTTTAGTAATGAAACTCAATTTTTAAATAGTTTCACTGAGTATATGAAAAAATCGTATAGTGACCTAAAAATTACAATAGATTTGGTTTCAGGAGTAGTAGGAAATAAAACTGTGTATGGTTTAGCATATAATTATACATCAAGTAACCATTTAGTTGTGGATAATAGATATGCAGTTTTAATCAATAATAAAGTATATATGATAGGTTCAAAAGAAGAAAATACAAACTCAGCAGAAATAAACAGCGTAGTAGAACATATTATTTCTACTTTAGCGGAAGGAGGAAATTAGATGGCGTTAGTAAAATGTAAAGAATGTGGAAAAGATATTTCTTCAAGTGCAAAAGTTTGTCCTCATTGTGGAATAAAAACAGAAATAATTAGTTGTCCAGAATGTGGCAAAGAGTTAAATGGTGATGAAAAGAATTGCCCAGAATGTGGATATCCTATAAAAAAAGAAGAAAAAGAAAATAGAGTAAATAATATAATTACTGAAAATTTAGATAAGCTAACAGGAGCAAAATCTAAAAAATATGTTACTTTTAAAGATTTATTTAAAAATACATTTGCCAAACACACAGATGATGAGTTAGACGAAGTATTTAGCTGTGGTACTAAAAAAACTACACCAGATGTAAAAGATATAGAACCTAAAAAAGCAAATGCATGGGTATATTTTAAAATACTTATATTTTTCGTAATCGCGTATATCCCTACATATATTGGTTTTGTATATTATGGTAATAATAACTTTTTACCAGCAATGGTTATGCTTGCTGCTTTTGCAGTTCCAGTTGCAGTACTTATATTTTTCTTTGAAATTAATGTTTTTAGAAATATTCCATTTTATAAAGTGTTAAAGTATTTTATAATAGGTGGAGGAGCTTCATTGTTTGTTGCAATACTATATTTTTCTATTCCATTTTTCGAACAAAAAACTGCAGTACTTGATTTTGAAGGTGCATTTTTTGTAGGTTTAATTGAAGAAACAGCAAAAGCATGTATAGTAGCATTCTTTTTATTTAAAAATAGAAAATGTAAATATATACTAAATGGACTGCTTATAGGAGCAGCCGTTGGTGCAGGATTTGGTGCTTTTGAAACAGCAGGGTACATATTAAGATATGGAATAAATAATGGGCTTGAATCAATGCTTAGTGTAATAAAATTCAGGGGATTACTTGCACCTGGTATGCACGTAGCTTGGGCAACAATTGAAGGTGCCGCACTTATGTATGTTAAAGGTTTTGAAAAACTTGATAAAAAACATTTAAATGATAAAAGATTTTTACTTGTTTGCTTAATTCCTATAGCATTACACTGGTTCTGGGATTTACCAGTTACAACTCCATTTGAAATTTACAGAATAGGATTAACTGTTGTGGCTTGGATTGTAATAGTATATTTCATAAACTTAGGACTAAAACAAGTTGATGAAGCAAAAGAATTAGAAAAAAGGAATGATAAAGTAGCTGTAGAAAAATAGTAATAAAAAACATATAATCTCAAATACCTAGAGAAATAAAAAACTCTAGGTATTTTATATATATATTTATATAAAATGTTGACAAAAATTTAAAAAGAATATATAAATAAAATGTATTAATAAGTTTTTGTAATGTAAGAAGAGGTAGAATTATGAAATATATAGCGTTATTAAGAGGAATAAATATTAGTGGTAAAAACAAAATATCTATGTCCGAATTAAAAAAAGATTTTGAGTCACTTAGATATACAAATGTTGTGACATATCTTAATAGTGGAAATGTTGTGTTTGAAACAAGTGTAGATAATAGAAAAGAGTTAGCACAGAGTATTAATGAGAAAATAAAAAATGTATATGATTTAGATATTCCAATATATGTAACTACTGAAAATGAATTAAAGGAACTTTTAGAAAATAGCCCAGATTGGTGGGGAACTGAAAGTAAGGAAATTTATGATAATATTATATTTATAATACCACCTTGTGATTTTGAACAAGTCGAAAAATCACTTGGAGCTCCAAATGAAAAATTAGAAAAAGTGCAAAGATATAAAAATAATATATTTTGGTCATATAATTTAAAAGAATATAGAAAAACTAATTGGTGGAGTAAAACTGCTACAGTAGATATAAGTAAATGTATAACTATAAGAACAGCAAATACAATGAAAAAAGTATTAGATATTTGTAATAAATAAAAATAAAGTAATAAAATATAGAAAAGGTAAAAACAAATAGTAATTTGAAAGCGAGATGAAAATATGAATAAACAAGAAATATATGATTTTATAAAGAATAAAAATATATGGTATGAAATTACAGAACATAAAGCAGTCTTTAACATGGATGAATTATCAGAAATAGAAATACCATATCCAGAATATGATGCTAAAAACTTATTTGTTCGTGATGACAAGAAAAGAAATTATTATCATATAACTGTTAAAGGAAACAAAAGAATTGATTTAAAAGAATTTAGAAATGATAATAATACTAGACCTTTAAGTTTTGCATCAGAACAAGATTTAATGAGTATTATGAATCTAATAGCAGGATCAGTAACACCCTTAGGTTTATTAAATGACAATGAATTGAAAGTAATATTTTATTTAGATAAAGATTTTCTTAATGATAAGCAAATAATTGGAGTTCATCCTAATGATAATACAGCAACACTTTGGTTAAAAGTTACTGATTTAATTGATATTATAAAAGAACATGGAAATCAAGTTAATGTTGTGGAGCTATAACAAAACAACAAATTACAATTTACAATTAAAATTATTTATAAATTAATAATCTTATTTCCATTAAAGGGTATGGGAGTACAAATTCAGTGCTGGCTAGATATATATATATTTTATTCCCACATTCAAAAAAATAAAAAAGAGGATTAAATTATTTTGATAATTTTTTTCTCTTTTTGAAGATTATTTATACAAGATAAAAACTCACGAACTTTAATTAGTCCGTGAGCTGTTTTTTTATGGAGCGGGTTGTGGGAATCGAACCCACGGCAAAAGATCGGAAGCCTTTTATTTTACCACTAAACTAAACCCGCATAAATTTTGTATATTGATATTTTAGCATAAAAAAATATTAATGTCAAATATAAAAGGTTAAAAAATAAGGTATATATTAGCAAAAAAGGTTTAATGTTATTGACAAAAATACATAATAGTAGTAATATGTTAGTATAAACTAACAAAAAATGGAGGAGAAAAATGTTAGAATTAAATAATATATGTTTTGAAAGAGATAATAAAAAAATATTAAACCATATTAATTTAAAAATAGATACTAATATGTTTATAGCAATAACTGGACCAAATGGTTCAGGAAAATCAACTCTGGCTAAAATAATAATGGGAATAGAAAAACCAGATGAAGGAGAAATATTATTAGATGGAGTAAATATAACTGATTTAAGTATTGATGAAAGGGCAAACTTAGGTATTAGCTTTGCTTTTCAACAACCAGTAAGATTTAAAGGAATAACAGTATATGATCTTTTAAAAATTTCAGCAGGAAAAAGAATAAATAGAAAAGAAGCTTGTGATATATTATCTCAAGTTGGTCTTTGCGCCTCTGAATACTTAGATAGGGAAATAAATTCTTCACTTTCAGGAGGAGAATTAAAAAGAATAGAAATTGCGACAGTAGCTTTAAGAAAAACAAAACTGACAATTTTTGATGAGCCAGAAGCCGGAATAGATCTTTGGAGTTTTAAGAATCTAATCGAAGTTTTTGAAAATATTAGAAATATAGTAAAAGGTACAACTCTTGTCATATCGCATCAAGAAAGAATATTGGAAATTGCTGATAAAGTAATACTTCTAAAAAATGGGAAAATAGATAAAATCGGTGATAGTAGTATAGTGCTAGGCGATGAACCTATAAAAAAACATAAATGTGGGAAAATTAAATCTATGGAGGTGAAAGATTAAGTGTATAAAAAAAGTTTAAATAAAATTGATGAAGATTTATTAGATAAAATATCTGATTTTAAAAGATTAAGAATTGGAGCATATAACATTAGAAAAAATGGAGAAGGAATAGAAAGAAATACAACAGAAAATATCAACATAGTACCTAAAAAAGATAAACCAGGAATAGATATATATGTTAAAGAAAATACTAAAGGGGAAAGTGTGCATATCCCAGTAATTCTAACTAAAGAAGGTTTAAATGACCTTGTATATAACGATTTCTATATTGGTAAAAATGCTGATGTAGTAATTGTAGCTGGTTGTGGAATTCATAATGATTATCATGAAAAGGCACAACATGATGGAATTCACAGATTTTTCTTGGAAGAAAATGCTAAGGTAAAATATATTGAAAAACATTATGGTGAAGGTAGTGGAGATGGAAAAAATGTATTAAATCCGGTCACTGAAGTTTATCTAAAAAAAGGTAGTCAAATGGAAATGGATAGTAGTCAAATAAAAGGAGTAGATTCAACTATTCGTAAAACAGTAGGTGTATTAGATGAGGATACTAACTTTGTCGTATCTGAAAAAATTATGACTGCTGGAAAGCAAGTAGCTAAAACTATTTTTGATGTTAAATTAAATGGAGAACATTCTAGAACTCATGTAGTATCAAGATCTGTAGCCTCTGAAAATTCTAAACAGCATTTTATTTCTAAAATAAAAGGAAATGCAGATTGCTATGCAAGAAGTGAATGTGATGCAATAATTATGGATAATGCAAAAGTAAAAGCCACTCCTGAAATAACAGCCAACCATATAGATGCATCTTTAATTCATGAAGCAGCTATTGGAAGAATAGCAGGTGATCAACTTACAAAATTAATGACACTTGGTCTTTCAGAAAAACAAGCAGAGCAAGAAATAATAAACGGTTTCCTAAAATAAGCTAAAACTCGACACTTTTTCCACTTGACATTTTACATAAAAAATGATATAATTGTTATGTATAAAAATATTAATTAACTATATCTTAAATTTAAGAAAGGTGGAAATAAAAATGTGTGAATGCATTGCAAAAGAAAATTCTAGTAAGGTTATCGCTTTAGATGTACATGGTGCATCTAAATATGTTCGGTCAAAGAAAAAGTCGATGAAAACAAATGGCTTTAATATTCTTAAGGTTGATGATGATGTTCTTTATGTATTGAATATTAAAATAACAGAGGAAGAGGAAATACATAAGATTTATATGATTAAATCGAGTGCAGAGAAACTTTCAAAGTTATCTACAACTTTAAGTGGTTATGACTCCAAACAATTAAAAGAAATTGTTGGAAAAGAGTGGCCAAGTCCGGTGTCCGAAGCTGATAGTTTAGACTCGATAATACTTTATTTTGCTAGTTTGCCGGGAAAATGTGATATAGCGGTTAAACGCGTAAAAGAAAAAAATAATTTTCTTTATATAAAAGTATATCCATTAATCCAGAAAAAAAAAGATGCAAATGGAAACGAGTATTATCCATATGGAAAGGGAAACTTTAGAGATGTAATAGAGGCGGCTATTAAGGCTGGAGAATTTACAGAACCAAAGAGTAGAAGATAGTACTCAAAAAGGTGTCAGTTAAAACTGGCGCCTTTTTTGAAGAATGTTTAGTTCAAAAAGTAAACTCCGTTTTTTGAAGAATTTTAAAAAATTTGAATAAAACTCTTGACAAAAGCATATAAAATTAATATAATAATAAATGTAATTGATGCGGGTGTAGTTCAATGGTAGAATTCCAGCCTTCCAAGCTGGCTGTGTGGGTCCGATTCCCATCACCCGCTCCATATAAATTTAATACTCCCACACCGGGAGCTTTTTTATAATTAAAAACCTGTTAACAACTTATATTAAGTCATTAACAGGTTTTATTTGTGTGCCAGGCATGGAAAGACCAGGTTTGGTCAATCCTTTAGAATATTACCTTAATAGTTTGTAATTAAACTATATAAATGTAGAACCGTATACGAGAACCGTACGTACGGTGCAATGGGAGGGACAATAGAAATTAATTTTCTATTTCTCTACCCTATTAAGCTTCTTTCAAACTATTTTCATTAAGTAAGAAATCATAAATGCTAATATATATTATACCATCTTCATCTTGCCATTTTATAAAACTATCATAAACAATTACCATTTTCTTAAAATTATCACTTACATTTAAAAGCGATTGTAATTCTTGATCTTTTTTATTATTATCTTCTATGCTGTATGCTGATTGAATATAATATTTATTGCTACCTTTATTTGCCACAAAATCAATTTCTAATTGTTTATAATCTTTTTTTCCTTTTTCATCAATTTTTCTTTTTTCTACGATTCCAACATCAACATTAAAACCACGTCTGCGAAGTTCAGTATATATAATATTTTCCATTATATGAGTTTTTTCTATTTGTCTAAAATTGATTAAACTATTTCTAATTCCAATGTCTACAAAATAGTATTTTGATGGAGTTTCAATATATTTTTTACCTTTCACATCAAATCTTCTAGATTTTTCTATTAAAAATGATTCTTCAAGATATTTTAAATATAATGCTATTGTTTTGTTAGTAATATTTTTATTTCCTTTGCTAATAAATGTATTATATAACTTAGTTGGATTAGTAAGTGAACCTATGCTAGAAGATATTATTTCAATTAAAGTTTTTAATTCTTCATCATTTCTAATGTCATTTCTTTCGATAACATCATTAATATATACATTATCTTTCTGAAAATTCAAATAGTCAATTTTTTCTTCTGCGCTTTTAAATGTAGTAATTAGTGGAAGGCCTCCATAATTTATATATTCATTTAATCCATTTATTTCATTTCCATTATAAACTGACATAAATTCAGAAAAGGAAAGTGGATAAACTTTTATTTCATCACCACGTCCTCTAAACTCTGTAATTATATCTGATGATAAAAATTTAGAATTACTACCTGTTACATAAACATCAAGATTGGGTTTTCTTAAAAAACTATTTAAAACACTTTCAAAATCAGTTACTTTTTGTATTTCATCTAAAATAACATAATAAGTATCTTTGTCAACAGCTTTTTCCATAACATATTCGTAAAGTTTTTTAGGATTAGTATATTCTTCATTTTCAATGGAGTCTAATTCTAATTTAATTATGTGCTTTTTATCAACTCCATTATCCAACAGATAATTTTTAAAAATCGGATCTAACAAATATGATTTTCCACATCTTCTAATACCTGTAACAATTTTTATAAGTTTATTATTTCTTTTTGAAATCAGTTTGTTTAAATAATAGTTTCTTTTTATTTCCATCATAATCATCCTTTCTTACTATTAATATTATATACTAAAAAATGAATTTTATCAATATTTTATTCCAAAAAAACTGTCCTTTTCCATTTTTTATGAATTTTAGGAATTGCTGGCAAAAGATACTTATTACTATATATTATCCTAGAAAGAGAATTTAGTTTGTAACCTTCCCATCACCCGCTCCATAATTTTTAAGATATCAGTGTAACAGCTGGTATTTTTTTGCTTTTTTGAGCAAGTTTTGTTACAATTTTGTAAGATTGAAGAAAACTATTGAAATATATAGTATAATTATTGTAGGTGAATTTTATGAAAAAAATAGCAATTGTAGAAGATGATAAAGTTATAAAAGAAGAATTAGCTAAGTTACTTACGAATTATTCATATGAAGTTTGTTTTGTAAAGGATTTTCAAAATACTAAAAATGAAATACTAAGTTATAAACCTGATCTTGTTTTACTAGATATAAACATACCATATATTAATGGAGAGTTGGTTTTAAAAGAATTAAGAAAAGAATCTAATATACCTGTCATAATGGTAACAAGCAAAACAGGAGATAGCGATGAAGTACTTTCAATGTCATATGGTGCGGATGATTATATAACAAAGCCATATAACCCTACAATTTTACTTTTGAGAATTTCTGCTATATTTAAAAGATGTGAAAAAACTAGTGATGTAGTTTCATATAAAGATCTAAGGATAAATTTAAATAAAGGGATTGTTTCAAATAAAGAAAAAGAAGTAATACTTACTAAAAATGAAAATATTATTCTAGGATATTTACTATCAAATAAAGAAAGAATAGTTTCAAGAGATGAATTAATGACAGATCTTTGGAATAATGAAGAGTATATAAATGACAATGCTCTTACTGTTAATATAAGCAGGTTAAGAGCAAAACTTGCCCTTCTTACAAAAGATGAAATTATAGAAACTAGGAAAGGAGTAGGATATATTTTAGTATGAGTTTTTTTAAATATATAAAAGATAAGTCAATAAGTATTTCACTTTATACACTTATGATGATTTTAATTTGTTTAATATTAAATGCTTTTAAAGAGCAAAAAACAGTTATAATCGTTATACTATTATTGTTAATTATAACTGGAACTACAATATTAGTATATAATTACTTAAGAAAAAGTTCTTTTTACACAGCCATTATAAATAACATGAAACAACTTAATCAAAAATATTTGATTTTAGAAACGTTGCCAGCACCAAGCACTTATGAAGAAAAAATTATGGTAGAAATGTTATATGATATTAACAAATCTATGATAGAAAATGTAAACAAAATATATAAAAGTAAAGAGGATTTTAAAGAATATGTTGAAATGTGGATACATGAAGTGAAAATACCTATTGCTAGTATGGTACTTAAGTGCCATAATGATAAAGATAAATATAGTGAAGAATTTTTAAGTTTGATTAGAAAATTAGACAATTATATAGATACAATCTTGTATTATACAAGAAGTGAATATGCAGAAAAAGATTTTGTAATAAATAGATTTAACTTAAAAGATATTATAAAAGATGTAAGTATAAAAAATAAAGATGATTTATTAGAAAATAATATTTCTTTAAAGACAAATAACTTAAACTTCTTTGTGTATTCTGATAAAAAATGGATTGAGTTTATAATATCTCAAATTATAAGTAACTCTATAAAGTATAAAAAAGAAAAAGAAAGTGTGATAGTAATAGAAGGCTTTAAAGCAGAAGAAAAAACAGTTCTATCTATATATGATAACGGAATAGGAATAAATGCAAAGGATATAAATAGGGTATTTGATAAATCATTTACTGGTGCTAATGGAAGACTAGGACAAAAATCTACTGGTATGGGGCTATATATATCAAAAAAACTATGTGATAAATTAGGACATAAAATTTATATAGAGTCTAAAGAAAAAGAATATACTAAGGTATTTATTGAGTTTGGAAATAACACTTTCTTTGATGTTTAATTTAGAGTAATTTTAATATTACAAAACTGTAAGATAATGTAATATTAAAATAACGACAGAGCACACAGGTATATGCTAAAATAGTACATGAAAGGAGTGGAAAAATATTATGAAAGATATTTTAAAGGTTGAAAATGTAGAAAAGTATTATGGTAGTAGATCAAGTTTAAACAAAGCAGTAAATGATATTTCTTTTAAAGTTGAAGAAGGAGAATTTATTGCCATAATGGGAGCAAGTGGTTCAGGTAAAACTACTCTTCTTAATCTTATTTCTACAATTGATAAAGTAACCTCTGGGCACATATATGTTGAAGGTGAAGATATTACTAAATTTAGGGGAAACAAACTAAATGAATTTAGAAGGGAAAAGTTAGGATTTATATTTCAAGATTTTAACTTACTAGATACACTTACGGGTTATGAAAATATAAGTTTAGCATTATCTATTTGTGGAGTAAATGCAAAAGAGCAAAAAATAAGGATAGGAGAGATTGCTAAAAAATTAGGTATTACTAAAATATTAAATAAATACCCATATCAAATGAGTGGAGGAGAAAAACAAAGAATTGCAAGTGCAAGAGCAATTATTTCAAATCCTAAGTTGATTTTGGCTGATGAACCAACTGGAGCACTTGATTCAAAGTCTTCAAGACAATTACTAGATAGTTTTGAATATTTAAATAAAGAACTTAATTCAACAATTCTAATGGTAACTCATGATGCTTTTACAGCTAGTTTTGCAACAAGAGTTATATTTATAAAAGACGGAAAAATATTTAATGAAATTAGAAAGGGAGATAGTTCAAGAAAACAGTTCTTTGACGAAATTATTGAAGTAGTTACTCTTTTAGGAGGAGAGATAAATGATGCTTTATAAATTGTCAATTAAAAATATCAGGAAAAGTTTTAAAGATTATGCAATATATTTTATAACTTTAATATTAGGAGTGTGTATTTTCTATGTATTTAACTCTTTGGACTCACAATCTGCAATGTTACAAGTTAGTTCAAGAACAGGTGAAATGATAGAGTTAATGCAAGATTTACTTTCTTATGTTTCAGTTTTTGTGTCACTTATACTAGGTTTTTTAATTATTTACGCTTCAAGATTTCTAATAAAAAAGAGAAATAAAGAATTTGGAACGTATATGATACTTGGCATGTCTAAGAAAAAAATATCTATGCTTTTACTTATTGAAACATTTTTAATAGGAGTAATTTCATTAATAGTAGGATTAGGACTTGGAGTAATTGTATCTCAAGTAACTAGCATATTTATAGCTAATATGTTTGAAGCAGATATGACTAAATTTACTTTTAATTATTCTATAGCTGCAACTATAAAAACTATTATATATTTTAGTATTATTTATTTAATCGTAATGTTATTTAACACAGTTATAATAAATAAAAATAAGCTTATAGATTTATTGCAAGCAAGTAAAAAAACTGAAAAAGTTAGATTGAAAAATCCAATACTTTGCTTAATTTTGTTTGTAATATCTATTGCAATGCTTGGAATTGCATACTATATGGTAACAGATGGTTTTTCAGAACTTGTAAATTATGATATGCAAATTTTACTAGTGACAATTTCACTTGGAGCTTTGGGTACATTTTTCTTTTATTTTTCTGTATCAGGAATTTTACTAAAAATATTAAGTAAATGTAAAGGAATTTATTATAAAAATCTAAATACTTTTGTATTTAAACAGATAAGTAGTAAAATTAATACTATGGTTGGTTCAGTTACAGTAATATGTATAATGCTATTTATAACACTATGTATGTTGTCTAGTGCGTTTACTATAAGAAATTATTTTAATAATTCCATTAATAAATATGCACCAACAGATTTTGAAATATGCCAATATTATGGAACAGAAAATAAATATAGTAAGGAAGAATTTTTAGATCTTATATATAAAAATGAAGTACTAAAGAATAATGTAAAAGATGTTACATTTGTTACTGAATACTATGATGATAATTTTCTTTATGGAGATTCATTAGGAAAATATTATGACGAAATAAAAGAAAGATACCCAAATGTTATGTACGACGCAAAAGTTGAAATTGTTTCTTTAAGTGATTATAAAAAAATGGCAAAAGTGTATAATTTGGAAGATATAAATTTAAAGGAAGATGAGTATACTATTGTTGCTAATTATGAAAAGGATTTGTATGAAGAAGTAGTTAAAAGAGATAGCGAACTTTCTATTTTTGGTAAAAAATTAAAGCCTTGTTCAAGTAACGTAATTGATGGATTTATGATAATTGGTGGAAATCCAACTAATTTAGGCTTCTTTGTAGTAAATGATGATGTAATACAAGAACGAGAAGATACAAATTACATTATCGCAGGAAACTATGTGAAAAAAGATAAAGAATTTTCTCTTAAAATTGATAAAGAACTATATAAGTATGACGAAAAAATAGGAATAACAGTTAATACTAAAAATGATATAAAAGAAAGCTGTGTTGGTCTTTCTGCAATAGTTACATTTATTGGACTATATCTTGGAATAATATTTTTGATTTCATCTTCTGCTATACTTGCATTAAAAGAATTATCAGACTCTATTACTGATAAAGAAAAATACAAAACATTAAGGCAAATTGGAGCAGATGAATCAATTATAAATAGAGCATTATTTAAACAAACTTTGATATTTTTTATGATGCCATTAGTACTAGCAGTTATTCACACTATATTTGGACTTAAATTCTGCGTTATTATATTAAAAACAATGGGAGTTGAAAGTCTTTTAGATGGCTCAATATTTACATTTATCTTTTTACTTGCCATTTATGGAATATACTTTGTTATCACATATTTATGTAGTAAAAATATAATAAAAGATAAAAATTAGAAAAACAAACTGTTTGGTACAAAATGTATCAAACAGTTTGTTAGTTTAAATTTATTTTGTTTTGTTTTCTTTTGTTTTTTTCATTAATAAATCCTCCTTTTAAAAAACTAAAATTACAAAAATAAAAAGCGTAAATCACATAACTGGATTTACGCTTTTTGCTACTCGTCTTGATTATTATAGCATAATTTTCTATATCTGATATACTTAGACTTTCTAAGTTGTTAAACTCTTCAATCATTTCTTTTTTGCTACTATCTCTATTTTCCTTACTAGGATCAAAATTTTTCATTACGTTATCACGGTTTACTTCAATAGAACCAGTGATTTCGTTTTTTTCTTCATAGGAATTAATTATTTTACTAGCTGAAGTTTTTATTGCAAGAGTAACTGCTGATGCACATGAAATAACTAAAATAATTATTCCTATTAAAATATTTCTTCCTTTATTTCTTATAATAGAAAGATAAGCATTTTTTAGTATATACATAAAATTCCTCCATTTCCAACTTAATCTTAACAACTAAATATGATAACTGTGTGATTAGATTATAAATTTTTGTTGAAAAAAACGTGAATTATTGAGATTTTTAGAAAAAAATGATATAATTTGATGTAGAAATGTGGTGGAAAAGTGAAAGAAGAAATAACTATAAAAGTAAAATTTTTTAATTTAAAATATACATTAGAGTGTGGACAATGTTTTAGGTGGAAAGAAGTAGAGGAGGAAGAAAACACTTATATTGGTGTTATAAAAGATAGAGTTATAAAAATAAAGCAAGAGGGAGATAAACTTTTTGTAAGAAGTAATAATATGGAAAATTTAGAGCAAGTTGTAACTGAGTATTTTGATTTAAACAAAGATTACCAAAAAATTGAACAAGAAATAAGCAGTATTGATAATCATGTTAAAGAGGCAGTTAAAAGAAGTTCTGGCTTAAGGCTTTTAAATCAAGATTTTTTTGAAACTCTTATTTCATATATTATATCTGCAAATAATAACATTCCAAGAATATCAAAATCAGTAAATGAAATATCAAAAAGATATGGCAAAAAAATTATATTTGAAAATGAAGAATATTATTTATTTCCAACAGCCCAAGAATTAGAAAATGTTAGTATAGATGAATATAGGAAATGTGGGGTAGGCTTTAGAGATAGTTATATATATAGTACAGTAAAAGATATATTAGAAGGAAAGTTTGATATATATAGCATAAATGATAAAAAAACTGCTACGCTTAGAAAAGAACTTCTAAATTTAAAAGGTGTAGGACCAAAAGTTGCAGATTGTATATTACTTTTTGCATGTGGTAGAGGTGAAGTATTTCCAATAGATGTATGGGTAGAGCGTGTTATGTCTGTATTATACTTTAAAGAAACAAATGGCAAAATGAAAAAAAGAGATATTTTAGAATATGCTTATAACAATTTTAAAGACTATGCTGGAATAGTACAACAACATTTATTTTATAATATGAGAGAAAAAATGATATAGAAAAATAATGATGTAATATAAAAATATAACAAATCATAACAATTTTTTACTTTTACATAAAAAATGTATCTTTTTTTCTTGACACAACTTAAGTTTTATGTTAAAATTAATAAGCATACATAAGTTTAAATAACGTGGGGGTGTTTTTTTATGAGAGAAAATATAACAATGGCATGCACTGAATGTAAACAAAGAAATTATGAAACTGAAAAAAATAAAAGAAATAATCCAGATAGAATTGAAGTTAAAAAATTCTGTAAATTCTGCGGAAAACATACAATGCATAAAGAAACAAAATAATAAGGAGTGACTTTAAAATGGCAAAAGGATTTATAAAAGGTGTAAAATCTGAATTAAAAAAAGTAGTATGGCCTACAAAAAAGCAATTAATAAATAATACAGTATTAGTTTTATTATTAGTTCTAGCATTTGCCGTTGTAATTTTAGGTGCAGATATGATACTTGAATTTTTCGATGGTAAATTATGGAATTTAATAGGAAATAAATTAGGCTAATATATTAAAGTAGATATGTAAGGAGTTGAGATGTTTTGGAAAATGAAAACATAGCTGATGTTGCTCATTGGTATGTTGTATATACTTATTCTGGATATGAGAATAAAGTAAAAGCAACTCTAGAAAAAATTGTTGAAAATAGAGGTCTACAAGATAAAATACAAGAAGTTATAATACCAATGGAGGAAGAAATCGAAATAAAAGATGGTAAACAAAAAACATCTATAAAGAAAGTTTTTCCAGGTTATGTTCTTGTTAAAATGATCATGACAGATGAAACATGGTATGTAGTAAAAAGCATTAAAGGAATATTTAGTTTTGTTGGAGTAGGAGATAAACCACTTCCTTTAACTGAAAAAGAAATGCAAACTCTTGGTATTGACGATGTTGTAAATCTTGATTTTGAAGTAGGAGATAGTGTAAGAATAATTACAGAACCTTTCTATAACTATCCTGCTGTTATTGAGGAAATATTTAAAGATAAAAAGAGAGTTAAAGTTAAAGTTTCTATGTTTGGTAGAGAAACTACCGTAGATCTTGAATTTTATCAAATTCAAAAATTATAATTTTGTTACAAATATACTTTTATAACTATAATAATGATATTTAAGTATATTTATATATAATCCTATTTTAAGGGGGTGAAAATGATGGCTGAAAAGAAAGTTACACATATTGTAAAGCTACAAATTGAAGCTGGTAAAGCTAATCCAGCACCTCCAGTAGGACCTGCACTTGGACCAACTGGAATAAATATAATGCAATTTTGTAAAGCTTTTAACGAGCAAACAGCTAAAGATGCTGGAATGGTATTCCCAGTAGTATTAACTGTATATGCTGATAAAACTTTTGAATTTATATTGAAAACTCCACCTGCTGCAGTTTTACTTAAAAAAGCTGCTAAAATTGATAAAGCATCTGGAAAACCACATAAAGAAAAAGTTGGAAAAGTTACACTTGCACAAGTTGAAGAAATTGCTAATATTAAAATGAAAGACCTAAATGCATCATCACTTGAATCAGCAGTATCTATAATCAAAGGTACAGCTAGATCAATGGGGATCGAAGTTATAGGCTAATTATGGGAGAACTGATATAAAAGTTCGCTATTACCAAAGGGGGGAAAAAGAAATGAGCAAAATAAGTAAGAGAATGAAAGAAGCAGCAAATTTAGTTGAAAGCGGAAAACTTTATGATTCAAAAGAAGCTATTGAACTTGCACTAAAAATGCCTAAAGCAAAATTTGACGAAACATTAGAAATGCACGTTAAATTAGGTGTTGATGGTAAACAAGCTGATCAACAAGTTAGAGGTGTAATGGTACTTCCAAATGGAACAGGTAAAACTAAAAAAGTTTTAGTTTTAGCTAAAGGTGAAAAAGCTGAACAAGCTAAAGCAGCTGGAGCTGACTATGTAGGTGATGCTGATATGATTCAAAAAATCCAATCAGAAAACTGGTTCGATTATGATGTAATCGTTGCTACACCTGATATGATGGCTTCACTAGGAAGAATAGCAAAAATACTTGGACCAAAAGGTCTTATGCCAAATCCTAAATCTGGTACTGTAACTATGGATGTTACAAAAGCTGTATCTGAAATTAAAGCTGGTAAAATCGAGTATAGACTTGATAAAAACAATGTTGTACATTGCCCAATCGGTAAAGTTTCTTTCGGAGTTGAAAAACTTAAAGAAAACTACGATGCTTTACTAGATGCTTTAGTAAAAGCAAAACCAGCAGCTGCAAAAGGTACATATTTAAAATCTATTGCTGTATCAACAACAATGGGTGCTGGAATAAAAATAAACCCAAGACAGTAGGTGGAATAATTCCATAAATCCTACCGAGGTAGTTATAATGTGAACGTGAAATATATGTTTCTGTTTGACATTACCTTGGTAGTGTCTTGCAGGAACTTTTTATTGTAAATATAAAGGGAGGTGTCATAAAAAGTGCCAAGTCAAAAAGTATTAGACGCAAAAAAAGCAAAAGTTGAAGAACTTGCTGAAAAATTTAAAAAAGCTAAAATGATAATCTTAACAGAATACAGAGGTATATCTGTTTTAGATGATACAAAACTAAGAGCTACTTTAAGAGAAGCTGGTTGTGAATATATGGTTGTTAAAAATTCTACAATTACATATGCATTAAAAGATGCTAAAATTGAAGGATTTGATACTACTTTAGAAGGACCAACTGCTGTAGTAGTAGGTTATGATGATTATGTTGCACCTGCAAAAGCCATTAACGACTATGCAAAAAATAATGATTTCTATAAAATAAAATTAGGTGCAATGGATGGAAAAGTTATAGATGTAGCTGAAGTTAAAAAACTTGCAAATCTACCATCAAAAGATACATTATATGCAATGCTTGCTTCTGCATTACTTGGAAACATCAGAAACTTAGCTGTTGTTCTTGATCAAGTAAGAGAAAAACAAGAAGAAAATGCATAATAATGCTAAAAAAATTTAAATAAGTTAAAAATTAATTTTATATATTTTAAGGAGGAAACAAAAATGGAAAAAATTGAAAAATTAATTGAAGAAATTGAAAAATTATCTGTAATCGAACTTGCTGATTTAGTAAAAGCAATCGAAGAAAAATTTGGAGTAAGCGCTGCTGCTGCTGTTGTTGCTGCAGGTCCTGCTGCTGCTGGTGCTGCTGGTGCAGAAGAAAAAACTGAATTTAACGTAGTATTAAAAGATGCTGGAGCAACTAAAATAGCTGTTATAAAAGCTGTTAGAGAAGCAACTGGTTTAGGATTAAAAGAAGCTAAAGAAGTTGTAGATTCAGCTCCTAAGACTGTAAAAGAAGCTATGCCAAAAGAAGATGCACAAAAATTAGTAGACGCTTTAACTGCTGCTGGTGCAACTGCTGTAATGGAATAATAATTACAAATATTATAGATAAGTTTAAAGAATATAGGGGTAGAAATATCTCTATATTTTTTATTTATTGTAAAGCTATTGCAAGTATTCTAAGTTTAGTATATAATTAAACTGTAATAAAGTTTAGTTATGTACGGATAATATATATTATCAAAGAGAGGTTAAAAATATGAAAATGATCGAAAATAAAAAAGGTGTTTCTTTAATAGTATTAGTAATAACAATAATAGTAATAATAATACTAGCAGTAGCAGTAATCTTATCTATTGCAAATAATAATCCAATTGAAAATGCCAAAAAAGCCAAAGATGCCCAAAACAAATCTACATTGGAAGAGGCAGCAAATTTGGCATATGCGGACTGGTATACAAATATAAAATTAAATAGAATAACTGATGAACCACAAAAATATGTTGAAGAAAAGCTTAGAATTCAAGGATTTTATGAGGAGGATATAGATAAGATTTATGCAACTGATAAAGGAATAAGTGTAGTAACAGTTCCAGATGGATTTGTGCATGTGAGTATAGAAGATGATATGGGAAATCAAACTTCAACGGCCACAACAGGATACGTGATAAAAAATGTGAATGATAATAATGAATTTGTATGGATACCAGTAAATGATATTTCGGAATTTAAAAGAGAAGTATTTGATACTAATACTAATTATAATAATTGTATGGAACCATATAAAAATACAGGCTCATATGAATCTGAAGAAGTTGAGTATAACAAAATGTTTGAGAGTGTGAAAAAATACCATGGATTTTATATAGCAAGGTATGAGGCAAGTAAAAATTCTGATACAAATAAAGCTCAAAGTATACAAGATGCCACACCTTGGAGTGGTGCTATATGGGGAAATAGTATGACAGATCCAACAGGAGGAGCAGTAGAAGCTGCAAGGGCGGTGTATCCTGAAACAGATGCAATTATAGGTGGTGCAGTATCAACACTTTGTTATGGAGTTGAGTGGGATCATACAGTAAGATTCATATTAAAGAATTATCCTGGAATTGCTAGTAATGCAACTGGATGTGGTAATTATATTGGATATCTTGTTAGAACGGGAAGTAATAAGAATTATGCTCAGAATAACATATACGATATGTGCGGTAATGCAGAAGAATGGACAATGGAGTCTTATGCTAATAAAGTTCGTATTCTTCGAGGTGCTCGTTGTACCGAAAATCCAGTAAATCATACATTAATATATCGCGGAAATAACTTTCCGTCTCAATATGGTAACACATATGGATTTAGAATTGCGTTATATATAAAGTAAACTATATCAAAGTAAATTTAATTGACATAATACAGCAAACGTGATATAATAATTATTAGTTATAACGTATAACCAAAATATAATTAATATTTTAAGGAGGACTTCTTTTATGGAAAGAGAAAGGATCTTAGTTAAGGAAGACACATCTTTTGAAACAGTTGATACTTTCAAAGAATTGCTTGAAGGTAAACTTAAAAATGAACATTTTACAAATGCAACTGTACGGTATGATAAAAATCATTTAATTGATGAAAATGACTTACCGGAAGATTGGACTTTGCAGTTGTATTCGGATAATTATCACATTTCTATGTTTTGCTTGACTGCCGGTTATGGTGGCTCTGGTCCTACTGATTTAAGGACAATCTTAGACCTTTGTGGTTTTTATAATACAGACATTGTACTTAAAGAAGAAAATGTAGATTTTTATGCAGAATAACATTAAAAAAGAAATCTCTCTAAATTTAGGGAGATTTTTTTCTATCTATTTATTTTTTCATATAATTATGGTATAATTATAATATATGGGGGTGTAAGGTTTCGACGGTTATCTTTAATATATAATAAGCGAGTAGTGGATTCTCGTTGGCCACTATAAAAACGAGAAACTAAAATAAACGCAGATAATAATAGATTTGCAATGGCTGCCTAATTTAAAGGCACCTGTCTTTAAAGTTTTTGCTAGAGAAATTTTAAAGGCATCGACTTTTCTAGCAAAACAAATCTAAAATGTGGTTTAAGTTTTAGAGGGTATTTAAATTAACCATGTAATTATATGTTTCGTAAATGTTAAAGTATAATTACAAGATTTAAACATTTACTGCACTCGGAGAAAGTTATATAATGGGATTTTCGGACGTGAGTTCAATTCTCACCACCTCCACCAATGACATTTCTGTTCGAACTAAAGAGAAAAGGTGGTACAATGGCTAGAATTTACATACGTGGATAATTAAAGATTTTACTTGCAAATTTAGCAGTTTTATTATATTATTTTTATGCATTTAAAACAGCTCATTTTAATGTGTGTGGTAATAACATTATTTTACAACGAGTTGGTTTTAAATGTAATTTTTTTGCAAGATAGTGTTGGGATAGATTTTATCACCCCAATCAAATATTATACACAAAAAAGACTTGAGATTTATCCCAAGTCTTTTTGAGAGCTAGAAAACTAAATCGTTATTTCGATATACTCCCGAACTTTCAATTGAATTAAATTCACAGATATCAAATATAATTTCTCCATTATTGTTATATTCAAAGAAATCAACACAGTAAGATGATGGAAAAATAGATACTTCCGATATTTGCTCTATTTTTGTTTTGATTTTTTCAAAGACGTAGGGCTCAATATCTATTAAATCATCAGATGCTCTAGACACACACCAAATTTTGTTTTTTACAACAAAAACTCTCCATTCACGTTTTCCATAATCATCTCTAATAATAGAAAGGGCATCTGTTACCAATACAGGTGTTGAATTGTCAGAAATCAACATATTTCCACCGAACAAACTGTGTCCTACAAAAGAAAACAAACTTTTAGAGTCACCTATCTGCATAATCTGACAAATGTTTGAAAATTGTTTTTTTATGGTTTTCAAGAAAAATTTATCACCAAATTTTTTCTCATAAAAGTCAAGATTGTCTTGAACTTCTCCAAATGTAGACCATAAAAATTTTCTTTGAACATTAATATGTTCAAACCAATTTTCGACAATTTGTGAATCTGCTCGCGTAACAATGGAGTTTCCTCCGTTTTTTTCAATTGCACTAAGTAATTGTTCTGAGTCTTGAATTTTACATCTAGGGAAAATTTCTTTTCCATTGATATCAACAGCGTTGCCGTTATTATCAATAAATGTTTGAGTTCTTAAATCAAACAACAACAATTTGCCTTTTTGTTTAGCTAGCATGACGTCTTCCTGGGTTATTTGGTAAAAAAATTTTTCTCTAGAATTATCATATTGCTCTAGATTAAAGAATACCGAAATATCTCCAGTTTTTGTTGGAAAACAATAGTAATCCATTTTAAATCCTCCTTAAAAAATCTTTTTTGAGTTATATATACAAGCTTGCACTTGGCAAAGCAATAAAATTATATTCTTATATAATAGCATATTTTCAGCTAAAATTCAATAAAGCACGTATAATTTACATAAAAACGTAATTACTTTTTATAAAAAATAATTTATACAACTCTTGTATTTTATATAAAATATGATATACTTTAATAAATTTATTGATATTTGTATCAATCGTTAAGACAGCTAAAAAAAGTTGTAAGTAACGACTTTGATGGCATCAATGATATAGATTTTTTTAGTCTGAAATAAGAATGGTTTTTATTTTAAGTGAAATCCATAAATATTTTGGAAATAAAGTTTTTTTGTTTTGAAGGTGATATGATGAAAGAAATGTTTAAAAGCGCCATTCATATGATAATAATGGATAATAATAAAATATTATTGCAAAAAAGAAAAGGCTCTAAATTATGGCCTGGATATTATGCACTCCCAGCTGGCCATATTGATGAAGGTGAAAATCAGTATGATGCTTTAGTTAGAGAAGCTAAAGAAGAGTTAGATATTGAAATTGATTTAGAAGATATTACTAATAGCTATGTGGTATTGAGAAGAAACTTCTTTAAAATAGACGGTAAAAAATTAGAACCATATATAGATTATTATTTTGAAATATCAAAATATAGAGGTACTCCAAAAATAGTAGAAGTAAATAAATGTGAAGAATTAATTTGGGCTAATATTGATGATTTGCCAGAACCCTTTATTAATTATGAAGGAGAATTTTTAGCTGATAAAAGTATTACAACATATGATTGTAAAATCGATGGAGCTTATACAAAAAAATAGTTAAATGATTTTATATGGTGGTTGTAATTAAAACAAGTGACATATAATAGAATAAAATTGATATGAAAATCAATCAGAAAATAAAATCTGGTTGATTTTTTGTTATTTAAAAGAATATATTTTAAATCAAATAAAAATTTAAAAAAGAGAAAAAATAATTGACATTTACGAACATTTGTTTTATAATGATAACCAGATAATTAAAATGAAATTTAAAGAATGGAGATGATATTAATGAATGAAATAAATGCAAATTATAGTAAAACATTTGAAGATATTAAACATATTGATGAAAATGGAATTGAATTTTGGTATGCAAGAGAACTTATGCCTGTTCTGCAATACACTAATTGGCAAAATTTTGAAAAAATAGTTAATAAAGCTAGAGTATCTTGCGAGAATAGTGAGATTAGTGTGTTTGAACATTTTACTGACGTCAGTAAAACGATAAAAATGCCTAAAGGAGCCAAAAAAACGATTGAAGATTACAAACTAACTCGATATGCATGTTATCTAATAGCACAAAATGGAGATAGTAGAAAAAAAGTAATTGCTCTTGCTCAGACATATTTTGCAGTTCAGACTAGAAAGCAAGAAATTACTGAGAAAGAATATAGTATGCTGACAGAAGATGAAAAAAGATTTTATCAAAGAAATTTAACAAGAAAAGGTAATTATTCGTTAAATCAAACTGCTAAAAAATCGGGAGTTAAAAACTTTGATAAATTTCATAATGCAGGATATAAAGGGTTATACAACGGTGAAACCGCTGATGATATTGCTAAAAGAAAAGGTTTAAGATATAGAGAAGATATTTTAGATAATATGGGAAGTACTGAACTTATTGCAAATTTATTTAGAATATCACAAACAGAAGAAAAATTGAAAAGAGATAATGTAAATACAGAAAAAGAGGCTTGCAAAACACATAATAAAATTGGAAAAATTGTTAGAAAAGCTATTAAAGAAGCTGGTGGAACAATGCCAGAAGATTTACCAACTCCTAAAAAGAGTTTAAAAGAGCTTGAAAAAGAAAATAATAAAAACTTAAAAAAGTTATATAAATGATAGATAAGTATTGATATTAGTAATGGTATTGCATTTTTACAAAAATATGGTATAATTTTATTAGCTTGATTGATTTTATATCAATCGTTAAAAAGAGCTAAAGTTAGTAAAACTCGAACTTGTATGGTTTGAGTTTTTATACAATGTAAACTAAAAGACTAATACATACAATTTGAGAGGTGATATAAATGGCAGCAAGCAGTACAGTTTTCTTTTGTAAAGAATGTGGATACGAATCAGCTAAATGGCTTGGAAAATGTCCTGGTTGTAATTCATGGAATAGTTTTGTAGAAGAAAAAGTAACAAAATCAAATAAAAAGCGGCGGAGTTGCAAAGGGGATAGGTGGCACTTTTAATAACAAGTCTGAAGTAAAAAAATTAAATGATATAGTAGTATCTAAAACTGTAAGGATTGATACTGGCTATGCAGAGTTAAATAGAGTACTTCGGAGGTGGCTTTGTTGAAGGCTCACTAACATTAATAGGAGGAGAACCAGGTATTGGTAAATCTACCCTTATAATGCAAGTATGTAATAATTTAAGTAAACATGGCAAGGTACTTTACGTATCTGGAGAGGAATCAGAAGTACAAATAAAATTAAGAGCAGATAGACTAAAAGTTAAGTCTGATGATATATTGTTTTTAAGTGAAACTTCTATTTCTTCAGTTGAAGAAAAAATAGAAGAAAATAGTCCTAAATTTTGTATAGTAGATTCCATACAAACCATGTATGATGAAGATATTTCATCTGTACCAGGTAGTGTTTCTCAAGTAAAAGAAGTAACAGGAAGACTTATGTATATAGCTAAGAAATTAGGTATTACAGTTATTGTTATTGGTCATGTAACAAAAGATGGAGTAATAGCAGGACCTAGAATACTTGAACATATGGTAGATACAGTGCTATACATTGAAGGAGAAAGATTTTTTTCTCATAGAATTGTAAGAGGAGTGAAAAACAGGTTTGGTTCAACAAATGAAATAGGAATATTTGATATGCAAGATGTGGGAATGGTAGAAGTAAAAAACATGAGTGAACTATTTTTATCTGATGAAACTAAAAATTTACCAGGAACAGCACTTGTAGCAACAGTTGAAGGAACGTCTACGATACTTTTAGAAATACAGGCTTTAACATCTCATTCGTATTATAACATGCCAAGAAGAGTTGCTAATGGTATTGATTTTAACAGACTTAATATGATTTTAGCTGTTCTTGAAAAAAGATGTAATTTAAGCTTAGGTACTCAAGATATATACGTAAATGTAATAGGCGGTATGAAAGTAGATGAGCCAGCAGTGGATTTAGCTGTGGCAATGGCAGTAGTTTCCACATACAAAAATAAAGTGATAGATAATAAAGTAGTATTTATTGGAGAAATAGGCTTAAGTGGAGAAATAAGAAGCATAAGCAATATAGAAAAAAGAGTAAAAGAAATTACTAAAATGGGATATAAAACTATTGTAGGAAGTAAAAAACAATTAACAAATTTAAAAGAAGAATTTGAAAAAGATGTTAAATTTATAGGGATATCTACTATAGATGAAGCAATTGAATATATATTAAAGTAGGAGGAGAAGTTTAATAGTGGAACAAGAAGAAATACTAGATATTTTAAAAATTATAGCGCCAGGAACAGTTTTACGTGAAGGGCTAGATAATATATTAAAAGCTAAAACAGGAGCTTTGATAGTTATATCTTCTAATGAAAGTTTTTACGATTTAGTTGATGGTGGCTTTAAAATAGAACAGGAATTTACACCAGCAAGTGTTTATGAACTTGCTAAAATGGATGGAGCTATAATTATAAACAAAGATATAAAGAAAATAATGATGGCAAATGTACAACTTGTGCCAGACCATAGTATAAAAACATGCGAAACTGGTACAAGACATAGAACTGCTGAAAGAGTTGCAAAGCAGACTAATGAACTTGTTATATGTATTTCACAAAGAAGAGGCATTATAACAGTATTTAAAGGTGATTTTAGATATGTAGTAAATGATATATCTTCAGTACTTATGAGAGCAAATCAGATGTTAGAAGTATTAGAAAAATATAAAGTGGTATTTGATAATATGCTAAATATTTTAAGTGAACATGAATTTGATGATATAGTATCTTTGGAAACTGTTGCAAACACTATATATAGATCTGAGTTAATAATGCGTATGGAAGCCGATGTAAGAAGAAATATTATAGAACTTGGAAATGAAGGAAATATAGTAAATATGCAATTAGAAGAACTTATTGCAAATGTTGAATCTGAAGAAAAGAAAATTATTAAAGATTATATGGTTAAAAATAAAAAGAATAAAGATGCTGAAAATGTACTTTCAAATATACGAAAAATAGATAAAAAAGACCTTGTGAATGCAGAAAAAATAATTAAAGCTTTAGGATATGAAATAGAAACAAATATACTTGATTATAATGTATCGCCAAGAGGATATAGAATACTTAGTAAAGTACCTAAAATGCCGGCAAGTATTATCGAAAAAACAGTTGAAGCATTTGGTGCATTGCAAGGTATTTGCAATGCTACTATACAGGAATTAGACGAAGTAGAAGGAGTTGGTGAAGTAAGAGCTAAGATTATAAATCAATCCTTAAGAAGGTTACAGGAACAGTATATATTAAAGGGATATAACATATAAAGATTTACTTAAAAATATTCAAATTGCTTTACTTTTTTAAAAAAATGTGGTATAATAATAATGTATTAAATTGAACTTACAAGGAGGGATAAGCCATGTTTAATATAGGAGACAAAGTAGTTTATCCAATGCATGGAGCAGGAACAATAGAAGCAATAGAAGAAAAAGAAATGCTTGGCAATATTGAAGATTATTATATTATAAAAATGCCTGTTGGTGAAATGAAACTTATGGTTCCTACTTCAAAGGTAGAAAATATTGGAATTAGAGAAGTTTCAGATAAATCTATATCTGAAAAAGTTTTTGATATTTTAGAAAAACCAAAAGATCCATATGTACATGATGTTAATTGGAGTAAAAGATACAATCTAAATGTTGAAAAGATAAAATCTGGAGATATTTTAGAAGTTGCAGAAGTTGTAAGAGAACTTTCTCATAGACATATGGAAAGAGGACTTTCAATTGGAGAAAAGAAAATGTTAGGTACAGCAAAGGATATTTTACTTAGTGAAATGGTTTTATCTCAGAATGAGAGTCATGATGTATTAGATGCAAAAATTGAAAATGCTATTGAAGATTCATATAATAATTCATCAAATATTGGAGAAAATCAAACTCTTTAATTTTATATAATAATAAAAATAATAAAAATAATAAAAATAATAAAAAACACTTTAAATATAATCTGGTTAGTCGATTATGCTTAAAGTGTTTTTTCTGTTATATAATACAAAAAATGGCAAAAACACATTAAAAGCGACAATATTTCAAAAGAATTACATTAAAGTTACAATGGTGTTAAAAAACAAAAAAATATAATACTATTATATAAAAAAAATACATTATATGATACAATCTAAATGAAAGAATTTGATTGGAGGAGTATTATGGAAAAGAGAAGGCCTAGTATAATTACAATATATATTAGCATAGGAATAGTAGCGCTAATTATAGCTATTATTTTAATTGTTTCAGGATTAAAGAAAGGTAAAAATATTGATGAAACATCTAAGATGGATAGAATTAAATCTATTGCAGGAGAAGAAAATATTGTTGTGGATAGTGAAGGAAATAAATTGAATTCTAGCTCCAATATGTTATCAGCAAGAGAAGTAGATGGCTTTGTTTTTGATAATTTTGATATTTCAACTAGTTCAGGAGTAAGTACAATTTCATTTGAAATATATAATCCAAATGAAGAAGATGTAAAATTGGGAGAATATGAATTAAAAGTTTTAGATGGAGCCGGAAATACAATAGGTAGAATAACAGATAATGCAGGAACTATTGATGGATTATCAAGAAAAGAAGTATCTTTAAATATAAAAGGAGATATTGCTAACTTAACAGATATTGAGATCAAAAAAATAGTATATGAAAATATGTAAAGGAGCTGCATAAAATGAATGAAAAAAATAGAAATTTAGTAATAATTATAGTCATTGTTGTTATTATCGTATTACTTGCAATAATCAGTATATTAGCTATTAATGCTGTAAAGCAAAAAAATAACACAACAACTCAAAGTAATGTATATGACAAAGATTTGTATGTTAGTTCTAAATTGCCAAATATTTCTGGAACTGATAATGTTTCTAAAGATGAGTTTGGTAAAAAAACTAACGTGAGCGAAAATGTTGCTTCACCTAAAAAATGGATGAATTTAGATTTTATAGATTTTAAAGTTTATAGCTATAACTCTTCTACAAGTGTTATATCTTTTAAAATATCTAATAACACTAATATGATTATAGAAACTGGTGATTTTCAATTACAATTAAAAAATGATGAAGGAAAAGTGGTCTCTATAGTTAACTTCGAAGGTTTGTTAGTACCATGTGGTGGAAATGTAAATGTTACAGTAGATGTAACAGGTGATATTACAAATGTTAAAGATATAGCAGTAGATGATATAAACTACACTATGGAATTACAAGAGGTGAAATAAATGAACAAAAAAATAGGAAAAAGTATTTATATAGGAGTTATAATATTTTTTATGGTATTTAGCTTGGCTGGAATTGTATATACTAGTTTTAGTAATGTATATGGAAAAGATAGTGATGAAATGTTTATGGTACATTATAGTACTCCAGATAAAAAAGCAAAATATATCACTACAAATTTGGATGTAGGACGTTTTGTTAATATTAGTGATGATTTTTTCTTAACTATTCCTTCATCTGTTGAAAATCCTAATTTATCTTCATCTGCTGATTTTCCTTGGCCTGAAAAGTTTGAAGTATATTTGGATGGTGCTCTGATGAAAAAATCAAGGTACGCTGCTGAAACTTTTCGTTTTTCCAAAGATACGATGGTTCTTTATTTGTATGAACCATATCGGGGGAATTGCCGACCGTACTCGTTTGAAATCGATTGCTAGTAAATTACCGAAGAGATACTTAATTGGTGTATCTATTTACAGTATTGGTATTGGTAAACATGATATTACTTTTAAAGTTGGTAATTATGAAACTACTATTAATGTTAATACTCTTGATGCGCCATTTAGATTTGCTCTTGCTGATAACGGATTTCAACAAAAATGGTATACTGATGAATATGCTTTAAAAGTAGGGAATGAATATTCTTTCCAAATGAAACTACCAAATGGATATACTATGGATGATGTCAAATTTAGCGGAAACTCATTTTTAGGTATTGATAACACTAAACATATTCTTAAACCAACAAAAACTGGAAAAGATAACTTGACTGCAGAAATATATGCTAACGGCGTTTGTAAATATTCAGCGAGTACAAAAATAGAGGTTGTAGATTCAGATACCAAAACTTCAACTTCTTCTAATGACAAAAATACTTTTAATACTGGAAGTAAGACTGAATACGTATCACCAAAGAGTATAAAATTTGATGAAGAAAAACGTATAATAACATTTAGAGATAATGGAACTACAATATATTCAACACCTAAGACAACAGGTATACCAAAAGGAAAAGTTGAATTTTCTGTATCAGATAGTTCAATTGCTGAAATTTCAAATGTTAGTAATTCAAATAAAGCTACATTAAAAATAAAGAAAACAGGTACATTTACTTTAACTGCATCTTATGATAAGTATAAAGCTACACAAGAAATAACTGTTTATCCAAATTCTTTAAGTATATTTGAAAAAGGAAAAAATAATAAATTAAATGATGAATATATAAATTTAAAAGTTGGAGATACATTTGATTTATCAGCAAAATCTGGAGAGAACCAAGTTGATAACTCTGATTTGTTATTTACTTCTTCAAATGAAAAAATATGTACAGTAGATTCTACAGGAAAAATAACAGCATTAAAAAAAGGTAGCTCTACAGTAAAAGTTTTAATAAATAAAAATACTAAAACTTATGGAAGAGTATATGTAAAAGTCTCTAAAAGTGCAGAAGATAAATTACAATCTGAAGAATTTTCATTCCCTAAAGATAAGGATGGAAAAGTTATTCAAGCAAAAGGGGAAAATGCTTTAGTTGTTGGACAAACATATACATATAACTTAATAAGGCCAAAAGGAACAGAAGATTACAAAGTAACATACGAATGTAGTAACAAAAATTTATTAGAAATAAAAGATGATAAGATAACACCACTAAAGGCTGGAAAAGGAAATCTGATTGCAAAAATGAAGATTGGAAATAAAGTAAAAACAGCATCAATGAGTTTTGAAATATTTGCAACTGAAGCAGAAAAGAATAACGAAAAGGCTAACAATAACAAATATTTAAATATAGATTTTACAAATTCATCTATGGTTATAGAAAAAGGAAATGTAGTTACTTTAAAACCAAGAATTGACACAAATATGAAAAAATCTGAATATACATTGGTTTGGTCTAGCTCAAATGAAAGTATAGCAACAGTAGATAAAAATGGAAGATTAACAACACGTGGAATTGGTAATACTACAGTTACTGTAGAATCAAAACAAGATTCTAAAATAAATGCAACAATCGATATAGAAGTAAAAGAAAAAGTAGTATTAGTAAAAGCTTTGAAATTTGTAACACAATTAGATAAAAATGGAAGTGCATATTTAATAAGAGCAAATGAACCAGTTGAAATGAATTTTGAAATAAGTCCAGAAAATGCTACTTTAAAAGATTATTCTATTGAAGTTGATGATAAGGAAAATTTCTTAGTTCAAGGAAAGACAGTTGTTGCATTAAAAGATGGAGTTAAAACTAAATTAACAGCTCGTTCTTTAGATTCTGGAAATAGAACAGTAACTATTACACTTGAAAGTATAATATCAGGTGATGAACTTTCAAATTTACAAAGAATATTAGATGTAAATAAAATAACAGTAAAAGTGGGAGAAACTTTGAAATTTAGTACACCAGAAAAATCACTTGTTTCAAAATCAGGAAGTAATTTCTCATATAAAACAACTAGTGATAATGTAGTTACAGTAACAGGTAACAAAATTGGTGAAGGCGAACTTAAAATAAAAGCAAATGGAACTACTACATCAATACCAGTTAATGTAGTTGCAGAAAAAGCTCAAAAAGATGATGTATTAGTAAAAAGTATAGAATTAGCAATTGATCCTAAAACATCACAACCTAAAAACTATACTACAGATTATCCTCTAGTAGTAGATAAATGTTATAACGTAAAAGATTCAGTTTCAGTTTACCCAGCAAATGCTTCTAACAAAGATATAAATGTAGAAGTTAGTGATAAAGATGCATTTACAGTAACTTCAGAAGGAAATATAATAGCTAACAAGGCTGATGCTTCTGCAGTAGTTACTTTATCATCAGTATCAAATCCAGAAGTAGTTACAACATTTAAAGTAGCCTCTACAAGTGCAGCAATTAAAAGGATAAAATTTGCAAAAGATTATGTAGGAGATAAAAAACTTACTACTGAATTTCCATGGAATTTCAATTTATATATAACATTAGATAATGGTGAAACTTTTGATCCAACATCTATGTCTGACCCTGATAATAACCAAGAGTATCAAAAATATTTAAAACAAATAGTTATAGAAAGCAGTGATACATCTTTACTAGAATTTGATAATACTATGACAGCAAGAGTTGTCAGAGGAAAGAATGGAACAGGAACATTAAATGCATATGTAAAGAGTAATTCAAGCATTAAAGCAACTGCAAAATTTGAAACTGAAGGAATAACTGATTATAACAAGATAAAGAGTGCAAAGTTCGCAAAAGAATTATATGAAGTAAATATAAATGATAGTGATACAGAATTTTGTCCTATTATAACACTAGAAAATAACTTTGTATATGACCCATCAAAAGACTATGGAAAAGCAAATTCAGTAGCAAATAGTGATGATTATAGAAACTATATAGAACAATTAAAAATAGAAGTTGTAAGTACTGGAGCTTCTTCTAAAATACTTGAAGTTAATAATATATCAAATGGAAGAAAATTAAGTGTAAATCCAAAAGCTGCAGGAACATGTGAAATAGTAATAAAACTAAAATCAACAGGAGAAGAATTAAGTAGAACTAGACTTCAAATTGTAAACAAGGAAAGTACTAATAATTCTAGCTCAAATGTGACAGCAGATATAAAAGAAATAGACCATGCTACTACAACAAGTAACAGGAACCTAAAGATTACAGATATAAAATTTGCACAAAGAAGTTATAATATAAATGATAGTTATATAATTCATTTCCAACCAGAAATAAAACTATCTGATGGAACAAGAATGAATCACGACAGTGCTGATAGAGATACATATTTATTCTATGTTGATCAAACAGAATTGTACTTTACAAATGAAAATGAGTCTAGTATAGATTTCGGAGTAGCAGAATTAGTTAATTCTGAATTACCAAGAGCAATTGTACCGCTAAAAAAAGGAAAAGTTAATTTAGCAGTAGGATTGAAATCAACAAAAATAACATATGATATTGTTCCAGTTACAATTGATATAACAAATTCAGGAACAAATAGTAATTTCTATACTTATACAGGTGAAAATCAAAAGATATCAAGTGTAGATGTTCCAATAGGCACATTAGGAACAGAACCAAATGGTTACTTAGCAAGAACTTGCAAGATTAAATTACCTGATGGAGCAAAAACTAGTGATATGGATGTATATATAAATGGAAAAAAACTCAGAAAATCATCGGGTGCTGATATTACTCAGATTTCTAAAACTAATGATAGCAGCTATGCATATTCTGGTGAAGATTATGATTTGGATATTGTTTCTAGTGACTCTGGAGACTATAATTTGTTTGTTGTGGGTAAGAGATTGGGAGCAAATGAAACTATTGTTTTCAAAGCTAAAAATCAAGAAACATCTTTAAAAGTAAATGTAACAGAAAGTCCATTTAGATTTCCATTAGATGGAGATAGAATAAAAGAATATACAGGAAATTATGCATTAGAGTTAGGTGGAGAATACGACTTTAATCCAAAACTACCTAGTGGTTGTACTCTTGAGAATATTTATTTATTTGCCATAAATGATGATAAAGGCTGTTTAGAAAGTACTAAAAACAGAAAAGCGTTTATAGCTAAAAAGACAGGTTATGTTAGAATAGTTTGCGAATTAATAAAAAGCGATGGGACTAAATTCTATACATATACCAATGCTGAGGTAGTAACAAAAAAGAAATAAACTTCGACTAACCAATAATTGTATAAATAATAAAGCCAATATAGAGGTAACCCCCTTTATATTGGTTCTATTCTTCTGTATAAATGGATTTTGTTCTTTACATATGAAGAATATCGTGGTATAATTTATTTAAGTCGGAGGAATGAATTTTAATGTTTAAAAATCATGAAAAGATACATTTAATAGTTGCAATATTATTTATGTTTATCGTTATATTTGTTAATGGATATAATAATGTTTTTGCAGAAGAATTAGTTGTTACTTCTGAAGAGGAAAGTAATGATAGTGAAAAGCTTTTAAACCAGAATAAAGAAATTGCACTTAAAAATATTGATGAATGTAAAGAAGATATAAGAAAAAAAATTAATATAATAGATGAAAAGATTAAAAGTATTAAGCAAAAGGATGAGTATAAGACTTACCCAGCCATAAGGCTTAATGTAGATACCCCAATTTTTGGGCTTTCTTCTATTTGTAACCAAAAACTTAAAATAACAAGTGAAGTTTCAACTGCAGATGTAGTTAGAGGCTATTCTATAAAAGATATTTTAAAAACAAGTAGTTTAAAAGTACCAAGTTTTTCAGTAGGAAATATAGTGGTTGTAACAAGAGATATAAAATTTGATGATAGTATTACTTTGACAGATGCTAATACATGTATTTTAAAATTAATTCAGTATTACGAGCAAGTGGATGCAGTGGATAAATTTTTAGATAAACAAATAATAAAAATATATACAGAATATATTCCAAAAGATAAATCACAAAAAATTGCTACGTTAAAGGAAAGAATAGTAAGTGTTCAAAAAGAAGAGCAAAGTATAAGTGAAGATATTTTAAAAGTATATGTATGTAGAATAAATGATGAAAAATATAATGAATTACTAAAACGTTATATGGAAATAAATGACAAGATATATGTATATTCAAAGGAATTAGAAAATGTATTAATAGATGATGATTCATTGTTACAAGTAGAAAAAAATGTTATTAATTTAGAGGCAAGTTTTGTAAGCCTAAAAGAAGATACTAAAAATGCTAGTGCAAGTATTTCAGATGCAACATATAATTTTGAAGAAGTATTTTTAAATTTGCATAATGATTTGAGCTTAAGAAAAAAGAATGTAGAAAAGTACATTTCTAATTCAGAAGTAAAAAAAGAAATTCAGAATAATGAAAATAGTGAAAATGCAGAAAATAGTGAAAACACTGAAACAATTAAAGAAAATGCTGTTGAAGAAATAAAAGTATATGAGATTGCAAATAATGATGCTTTATCTAAAATTGATGAAAAGATAAATGCTTTAGATGAAATAATAAAAAAAGAATTAGGTGAAATAACTTTAAAGAAAATAAAAGGTGAGTTAACAGAAGAAGTTTCAGAAGAAACTATTAATAAAGAAGAAGTAAATAGTGTAGCTTTAAATGAAAAAACAAAAGAGGAAAAAGATGAGCTTTTAAATACAGTTATAAATATATATAAAGATGTTTTAAACATAGAAAATAATTTCTATATAAATAATATAAATCTACTTTTAAAAAACAGTACAAATAAGGTAAACACATTATCCAAATATACTGATTATACTAATATATCAGATATAAAATATATATATTTAGAACTTCCAAAATCACTTGAAAAAGATATGGCAGTATATAACACTAAAGAAGTATTAGAGATAAATAAACTTACTTCAAATATAAAAGAAAAATTGAATAAAATAGTAGAAATATACAAATTGGTATCAAGTGAATATGAGAAAAAAGTTCCTGAAAATATAAAAAATAGTTAAGAGTAAGGAGAAATTAATGTTTTCAGATATTACAAGACAAGATTTATTAAAGGTAGAAAAACCTGCAAGATATGTCGGTGGAGAATATAATCAAGTTATAAAAAGAAAAGAAGATGTTAAAGTAAGATTTGCGTTTTGTTTTCCAGATATATATGATATAGGTATGTCTAACTTAGGAATGAAAATATTATATAATGTTTTAAACAAAAGAGAGGATACATGGTGTGAACGAGTTTTCGCACCATGGCCTGATTTTGAAGAAGTAATGCGTAAGAAAAATGTAAAACTATATGCACTAGAATCAAAAGATGAAATTAAAGATTTTGATATAGTGGCTTTTACCTTACAGTATGAGATGAGTTATACTAATATTTTAAATATGTTAGATTTAGCTGGTATACCAATTTTATCTAGTGAAAGAACTGAAAAAGATCCATTTGTATTTGCAGGTGGACCTTGTGCATGTAATCCAGCAACTATGTCTAAATTTATTGATGTATTTATGCTTGGTGAAGGTGAAGAGATAATTGATATCATCACAGGCAAGTATGCCGAGTGGAAAGAAAAAAATCTACCTAAAATAGAATATTTAAAAAGTATCAAGGATTTAAAAGGAATATATATACCAGCACTTCATACAAAAAATGATAAAATAGAAAAGGTCGTTATAAAAGACTTAGATAAAGTCGTGTACCCAACTAATTTTGTAGTGCCAAGCACAGATGTTGTTCAAAATAGAATATCTTTAGAAGTGTTTAGGGGATGTACAAGAGGATGTAGATTTTGTCAAGCAGGATATATATATAGACCAGTAAGAGAGAAAAATGTAGATACACTTCTTTCACAGGCAAAAGAATCTGTAAAAAGAACAGGTCAAAATGAAATATCTCTTTGTTCTTTAAGTACAATAGATTATTCACAGTTTAATGAGCTAGCAGAAGGATTAATAAAACTAGGAAAAGATAAAAGAGTGGGAATATCTTTGCCATCTATAAGGATAGATGCAATAGATGTAAATATTTTAAAACAAATTCAAGAAGTAAGAAAAAGTTCATTGACATTTGCTCCTGAAGCAGGTTCCCAAAGATTAAGAGATGTTATAAACAAAAATATAACAGAAGAAGAGATTTTAAGAGGCTGTAAGCTTGCTTTTGAAAATGGCTGGACAAATATAAAGCTATATTTTATGATAGGACTTCCTACTGAAACTTATGAAGACTTAGAAGAAATAGTAAATCTTGCAAATAAAGTTGTAGATCTTTATTATTCACTTCCAAAAGAAAAAAGAAATGGAAAATGTAACGTAACAGTTTCTACATCAACATTTGTACCAAAGCCACATACACCGTTTCAGTGGTTTGGCCAAAATACAATAGACAAAATTGAGCTTAAACAGCAATTTTTAAAAGATAAACTTAAGAATAGATGTGTAAAATATAACTGGCATAACCCTACAATAAGTAAACTTGAAGCAGTTATTGCACGTGGTGACGAAAGAGTTTGTGACGTTATATATGAAGCTTTTAAAAACGGAGCTACATTTGATAGTTGGGAAGATAAGTTAAATTTAGAAGCTTGGAATAAAGCTTTCCAAAAATTAAATATAGACCCTGTAGATTATGCTTCAAAAGAATACTCACTAGATGATGAGCTTCCATGGGATAATATAATGCATGGAGTAACAAAAGAGTTTTTAAAAAGAGAATACAAAAAGGCTATGGAAGCTGTAACTACTCCAAGATGTTCTTTGAAATGTTCTGGTTGTGGTGTAAATAAAATAGCTAGTTGCAAATTTTTAAATGAAAATAGGTGATAACTTATATGAATAAAAAGGAAAACAAATTTAAAAATACTGTTATAAAAAACAGGGACATAAATTTTAAATATCAAATAAAAGAAAAAATAGAATGTGGAATAGAATTAAAAGGAACAGAGGTAAAATCAATAAGAGAAGCTAAGGCAAATTTAAAAGATACTTTTGCCCTTATTAAAAATAATGAAGTAATTCTAAAAAACATGTATATTGCACCTTATGAAATGGGAAATATATATAATGTTGACCCAACTAGAGATAGAAAATTATTACTTCATAAAAATGAGATTTTAAAACTTTTAAATTATACTAAACAAGGTGGTTATACTTTAGTACCTTCAAAAATATATACTGTAGGTAGGTGGGTTAAACTTGAACTATGCGTATGTATTGGTAAAAAGCTATATGATAAAAGAGAAGCTTTAAAAGAAAAAGATGCTAAAAAGCAAATAAATGCTTTTAAAAAATAAAAAATATCCAGGTAATTGTGTTAAAATCACGATTATCTGGGTATTTTTTAAGTTGTTTAAAAAGAGATACCATCTATACAGAAGTCATATATGAACTGTTTTAAAGGTTCTTTTTCATTTTTTTCATAAAAATTGGTTAAGAGTTCATTAAATTTTTCTAATTTGTTATCAGGTATTTTAATTATACCTGCACCATTTTCTATCATTATTTTATTTGCACATATTGTACTAGTTCTTTTATTTCCATCCCAAAATAGTTGAGCTCTCATTCCATATAGCATATATTCTATTGATCTTTCAGTAGGGTTTTTTAAGCTTAAAATACTTTGTATACTTTCTTCAACTTGTTTGGTGTTTGGAACTTCAGGTATATAAGTTGTGCCACTTATTTCTACTTTTCCGTGTCCTTAAAGAACCCCATGCAAGGCTTTCATTTCTACTTACATATTCATTTACTTTTAAAATAAAAGGTAGATTAAATTCAGTATTAATATTATTTAGAATATATTTCCAAGCATCTCTTAAGTTTAGAATACATTCTATGTCATTTAAACTTAAATTAGGTATATTAACACCGATTAATTATATTTGATACTTGTTCTAATGTAACATTAATTCCTTCCATTTTAGCATTTGAATATATATTAGCAATAAGAGTTTTATGAGCTAGAATTATATTTTTTTCTCTACTCATTATATATATTTTTTTACTCATTTTAACACCATCCCAGTTTCTTATTAATGAGTATAACAAATATATAAATAAAAATCTACATATACACAAAATAAATTTCTAAGTATCAGAATTATTTTGATTTATATTAGTATTATTACTTTCAACTATAGTGTTACAGTCACTTCCAGCCGCAGCCATAGAAAGTAAGTTTTGAGCTACGACCTGTAAAAAATTTCCAAGCAAATCTTGCTCTGTAACAGTTAAATCTTTTGCTAATGCTATAGCTATCAAAGCACCAAGTAATACAATGTTATTTCCAATGTTTTCACAATCATTTAACATATAACATTATTTTGCTACAACGTTTCCACAAATACTTACTAAGTGTCTTTTACAATTTGAAGGAAGGCATAACTCAGTAGTAAATGTTGTATATATGTTTCTTACAATTACTTGGGTTCCATTTTGAATTAATACAGTAAACATATCTGATGTAGCACTAACTATATTTAAAATGTAATTATCTTGTAAACAGATAGTTTGAGATGTGCTAGTAACAGTAAGAGATTTCTTTTCAGTATTTTTAAAGCATGAACAGTCTGTTAAACTATCTTCAACAGTTAAATTTACGTTATATGTATCCATAAAAAACACTCCTTTACATTCTACAACATACTACTTTTTCACCACAATTTATAGCAGTAACACCTACAAGTACTCTTAAATTTCCAGCACTAGTTGGAAGGTCAAATATTTTGTAACTACCATTTTGAATATTAAATGTAAGTCCTGGAATTTGAGCTTCATTTGTAATTCTTATAGTAGCACTATTTGTATTGTTTGAAATAAATGTAATAGAGTACCCAAAACCTAAAGGAATAACACTATTTGTTGCTACGTTTGTATATACATTGTCAACACTTGTAGCAATACCGTTTATACATCTTCTTTGTCTTACTGTTAAAGTATAACACATTCTATCCATTTAACTCACCTTATTTTATTTTATGAAAACGCATCCCTTTTTGTGAATAAATATATAAAATAATTACAGTCTACCTATTGCAAGTAATTTAAAAATAATGTCAGAAATTTATTGTAAAGTTATTGCAAGCAGTTAAATTTTGATATATAATGAAAATGTATATAAAAT
>OIZL01000235.1_pt1 | contig 46965 bp, 63 predicted proteins | sample 1588541 | NCBI WGS metagenome assembly OIZL01 (sample SAMN03283285) | human gut metagenome | biome: human-associated habitat; material: feces | host: Homo sapiens | place: Peru | collected 2012 | reverse complement strand
TGGGCTTCCTGTAGTTATTCGCTTTTTAGTGTCTACTTTTACTTGACAAGTGCAGATCGAAATGGGCGAGACCCAGCTTATGTTTATACCCTGCTGTGACGATGCTTTCAATTGGAGCGCTTTCTGCAAAAAATAAGTTGCATTATCTGAAACGATCAAAGAGGGATTGTTATGGATTATTTTAATCGCTGTCTTTACTGTCTTGAGCCTGTCGCCGACAATGCGCAGGAATGTCCCCGCTGCGGTAAGCGCGGCGTACCGCGGCAAAAATACGCGGATGCGCTTCCGGCGGCAACAATACTTGCAGCAAGATATCTTATAGGTCAGACGGTTGAAAGAAGCAGCTACCTGATCAGATATGTGGCATACGACTGCGCAGGGGAAGAAAAGGTTTATATAGATGAGTTTTTCCCGCACGGAATGGCGCACCGTGCCGCAGGGATGCTGAATCTTGAGATAGATAAGGATTCTGCGCCCTTTGCGGAGAGAGCGAAAAAGGCATGGATGAGAAGCGAGGCAAAAGCCGCCTTTCAGGAAAACAACACGGTCTATCTTGTTTTTACGGAGGCTCCGGAAAGAACACCGGATGAGGAGTGTACGGTCACTCAGGCAGCACCCGTGAAAATGCCGCGTAAGAAATCGGGAAAAGCGGGCAATAGGCTTGCAGGCGTCTCTATGATATGCATAGGTCTTGCGCTTATGATTTCGGGCGCGGCGCTGTTTGCGGCAGACAGAGACGTTGTGCCGCCGGAAGAAAGCAGGATCACCGATGCCCCCGTTGAAACAGAGCCGCTTGAAACAGAGCCGCTTGAAACGGAGCCGCTTGAAACGGACAGCGGCGCTGAAGCCGAGCCTGAGGAAGCAGAGGAAACGCCGCCCGTGCAGACGGACACCGCGGCGCAGAAAGACAAAGACCAAGGCGGAAGCCTGCCGGATACCTCGGGTGGAACCGCACCGAGCACACCGGGTGGAAACGGCAGTGACAACCCGAGCGCACCCGAGCCGGAAACACCGGACGGCGGCGATAGCGGTGCAGGCGGCGATAGCGGCGCAGGCGGCGGAGATAGCGGTGCAGGCGGCGGCGATAGCGGCGCAGGTGGCGGAGATACCGGCGCAGGTGGCGGAGAAGATACCGTAGTTGAGCCTGTTATTTGAGACATGAGCGGCGTGTATTCAATTGCTTGATGAGGAGAACTGATGTGAAAAGAGAGAGAAAGGTCTTTTACCGGTTTCTGGCGGTATTAATGATATTTTGCGTTGTTATGAGCGCAGGAGTATATTCATTTGCCGAAACCGGTGTAGAGCGCGCACGAAACAGCGTTGTAAGAGTGTTTCTTCCCGTTAATGGTACTGCTGTTGTAACCGGCACGGGGTTTGTGGTTGGCACAGACGAAAATGACACGCGCATAGTTGTAACGAATAATCATGTTGTGGAAGAAAATCCCAATGCGGTATATGTGACGGAGCATAATGCAGATTCCGCGATAAGCGCAGCGGTTATTTACAGTGACGTCCAGAAGGACATAGCCATCCTGCGTCTGGAAAGAAGTCTTGAGAACAGAGTGCCGATTCCTCTGAAGTCGCCGCAGGAAATGACAATAACCGATGATGTGTGCTGTCTTGGTTTTCCGGGACTGTCTGATGTTTTTTCGGACAACGGAAGGCTCAATTCGGAAATCGATGATATCACTGCCACAAAAGGCTCGATAAGCAACCTTAAATATATTTCCGACGGGGTTGAATACGTTATGTCCGATGCCATACTCAACGGAGGCAACTCCGGAGGACCGATGGTGGATATGGACGGAAATGCGATCGGCATGAACACGCAGGTTATATGGGACACCAACGCAATGTCGCTTGCCCTGAGCATGGATTATGTAATGAGCGCTCTTGACAGACAGGGCATAGCATACATGAAGGCCGGCGGCGATGCGGATGCGGCAGATAAAGCGGGCAAATCGGAAAGCGCCGTCAAAAATATTGCTGTTCCGGTGATTGCGGGCGCGGCGGTTATCGGCGCGGCTGCTGCGGTCATAATTGTTTTGACAAAAAGAAACAAAAAAATTGAAGTAAAGTGCGTGACCGGTCCGATTGCCGGCAAAACAGTGGTCGGTAAAGGAAAAATTACAGTCGGCCGCTATGGCGGCGGCTGTCAGATGGAATTTCCGAACGGTACGCCGGGTGTAAGCAAGGTGCATTGCGAGATCGCTTTCAAGGACGGTAATCTCACCGTGACAGATCTCAACTCCTCATACGGCACATATCTTTCCGACGGCAGAAAGGTCATGCCGGGAAGGGCGGTAACGGTATCGCCGAATGACTATATTCTTATCGGCTCGGAGAAAGCTGTTGTATCCGCAAAATTACTGTAAGGAGGGGACAAGGGAAAATGTGGAAAGAAGTAAAGACTGTATTCAGAAAATATGCGGTTTTTCGCGGCCGCAGCAAGAGAAGCGAGTATTGGTATTTCTGGCTGTTCAATCTCTGCCTTTCTATCGTAGTCGTCTCAGTGTGTTCGCTTTTCTTTATTCCTGACATCGAAGAAGGATCGGAAGCAGGAATTATTGCGGCAGTCATTATATGGTGCATTTACTATCTCTACCTATTGGCGTCGCTTATTCCATCTCTTGCCGTGACATGCAGGAGACTTCACGATACCAACCGATCTGGCGCGTGTATTTTTATCAATCTTATACCGGTTGTCGGCGCAATAATACTGTTGATATGGCTGTGTGAGCAGAGCACCTACGGCGATAACGCGTACGGTCCAAGCCCTGCCGACACGAACGACGGAGTGAGCAGGGCGAGAGAAAGCGGCTATGCGGACAATCCGGTCACTGCTCCGATGCCGGCGCCTGCAATTCCTGCAGACCGCCGCCAAGCCGTGCATGAGCCTTCCGTAAGGATAAAGCTTCTGTGCAACACGGGCGCGCTGGCAGGACAGGTGTTTTCTTCCGGCGATACGCTGTGCATAGGCAGAAGCAAAAGCAACTGCAATGTTGGTTTTCCGGCGGAAACAAAGGGAATAAGCCGTATCCACTGCTGCCTGAAGCTTCGGCAGGGGCAGGTCATGCTCATGGATATGGGATCAAGCTGCGGGACCTTTCTTCAGGACGGCACCAAGCTTAAACCCAACGAGCCGGTGATCGTCAACGATAATACGCGTTTTTATCTTGCAGGCAGGGAAACAAGCTTTACGGTCTATATGGAGATAGGCTGAGGAGAAAGCAGGCGCAAAAACAGAGAGGAAGAAATCCTTTTTTGTGATTTCTTCCTCTCTGTTTTTGTTGGGAAATGATATCAGAAATTGACCCCGCCGATGAGGATTATGTTGGCGTAGGAGCTGGTTTCGCCGGTGCGCACAACGCACTTCGCGCCGGACAGCAGCTTTTTGAACTGCTCGTGCGGAACCGTTCGGTACGGCATATCCCCAAGCTCCGCCTTTATCTCCGCAAGCTTTGACGGGTTGACCGTCTCGATCTCCTCCGCAAGGATATACGACTCGCTTACAAGCTCACTGTTGACGGCTTTCAGCACGTCCATGAACGACGGAATACCGGCAGTGAGCGAAATGTCAACCGTCTTTACGCCGGTCGGTATGGGCAGCCCGCAGTCAGCAATGCAGAAATACTCTGTATGTCCGAGTGAAGCGACCGCAGAGAGAATATCGGGGTTGAGAAGTCTGTCCTTTTTCATATCAGAGTCTCTTGAACTGTACGTCTTTTTCGTACTTGTCCATTTCTTCTATCCAGCTCATGCCGACGCCGGTGCCGGTGGTGAGGCAGAGATAATCCCACACGGCGTTCAACGGCAGATTCTTGCACTCTTCAAGAAGCGCGAGACGCTTGCCGAGGTTGCCGGAATACTCCGCATCCTTCATGAGCTTTGTCGGCTCAAGCAGTGCCGCCAGCATTGCCTTGCCCGCGGCGCGGGAGCCGATTATCCATGCGCTGACGCGGTTGATCTGGGCGTCGAAGAAATCAAGACCGATCGCCACGTTCTTGCTGAACAGCAGATCCGCACGGACAAGCTCCTGAAAGACCTGGAAGAGCGCATCTTCCTGAATGAGGGTGTGGTCGGAGTCCCAGCGGACGCCGCGTGACAGGTGGAACATGAACCCGCCGAGGAAGGGCTTGAGCGCGGAAATCTTATCGGCAAAGTTTTCGGTGGGGTGGAAGTGACCGGTGTCAATGGTCAGACCGAGGTTGTTCTTGGCGGCGTATGCGATATAGAAATCATGCGAACCGGCGGTAAAGCATTCGTTGGCGATGGAGAAGACCTTGCCCTCCATGCAGTCGCAGATATATCTCTGGTCGAGCTTCTCGGCGTAAATTTTGTCGAGAGAATCCTTGAGGCGTTCCCTGTAACCGAGACGGTCAACTGTCAGATCCTTTACGCCGTCGGGCGTCCACGTGTTGTTGAAGACGCGGCAGTCAAGCTCCTTGCCGATTGCCTCGCAGATACGGCGGCCGTTGACGCCGGCCTTTACCCAGTATTCGCGCACTGCGTCGTCGGGGGAGGCGAGGGAGCAGCCGTCTTTCATCATGGGATGCGTGAAGTAGGAGACGTTATAGTCGATGGCTATCTTCTTTTCCTTTGCAAAGTCGATATAGCCCCTGAAATCCTCAACGTCATAATCGCAGCGCTCTTTTTTGCCCTTGGCTTCCGCGTGCATACTCTGAAGACCGAGACGGGAAGTGCAGGGAATAAACTTCATCGCCTGCGCGATATCCTGACGCAGCTCATCGCCGTTGCGCGCCTTACCGGGGTAGTTGCCGGTAACGGTGTTTTCCGAGTGCACCGCGCCGTCGTGTACCTCAAAGCCGGTCACGTCGTCGCCGGCCCAGCTGTTTATGGAGATGCCGACCTTTTTGAAATCGGCAAGCGCTTTGTCGGTATCAAGACCCAAAGAGGCGTAGACCTCTTTTGCGTCCTCATAATTACGAAGAATAATCGCTTCGTTTGGTGCTTTGTACATTATTGCTTCTCCTTTTGTTTGACTAAAACTCGCGGCCAGCGTGCTTGACCGCGAGTTATAAAATTAAGAATCACTCGTTATAGAAGATCTGCTTCATATCAAAATAGTAGTCCGCATCGCCGTAAACCTTGTTCTCAAAGCAGGGATGTGTGCAGTCCCACCATTTCTGATTTATCTCGTCAGCCGCCATTTTCGCCATATCGGCTTCATAATCGTCCCCGATATATTCATAATAGGAGAAAACCATGTCCTCATAGCGGAAAATGGAATAGTTGACCAGATTGCAGTCGCGGATAAGCTGACGGATATGAGGCCACGTGTTGGCGTGAAGCTCCTCATATTCCTCTATCTTATCCTTTTTGAGCTTGCCTATCTGCCCGAAATACGCTTTCTTTGCCATAAGTCCCTCCGTTATACTTTCTTGTGCTGCCCGTTGGAGAAGTAGTCCATAATAAGCGCGAGGATAAGGACGCCGCCCCAGATAAGGGAGATATAATAGCTGGAGATGTTGTGGAACCTGTTGATGCCGGATTCAAGAAGCTTGAGCAGGACTATCGCCGTGACGACGCCGGAAAGTCTGCCGGTGCCGCCGTTGGGGCTGACGCCGCCGAGAACGACGATGAGGATTGCCTGCATGGTGTACTGTGAACCGTAATCGGCTCTGACGGAGGCGTAGTTCGACATCATAAGCATACCGCCCAGCGCGGAGCAGACGCCGGAAATGAGATAGGTCTTGATAACAAGCCCGACGTTATTCAGCCCGGAGAACTTTGAAACGTTCTGGTTTGTTCCAAGAAGCTTGATCTTAAGACCGTAGCTTGTCTTTTCAAGCATGAACCATATTATCAGCGCGACGACGATGAACAAAATCAGCCTGACAGGTACGATGCCTCCGATATTTTCCGAGAACAGCTCACAGAACTGCTTGGGGAAGGAGGAAACGGGGCTGCCGCCGGTGAGGACGATGCTGATACCCGTGAGCAGCTCATTGACGCCGAGGGTTGCGAGGATAGGCGGAACGCCGATAGTTGAAATCAAAAATCCGTTGAATGTGCCTGCCGCCGCACCGATGACGACGGCGAGGGCAAACATAACGACGGTGTAGCCCAGCGGCATTGTACCGTCCGCACCGAAGCGGGCAATGAGCATATTGACGACGAGAATGGATGTGAGGTTGGCAACGCCGACGCACGAAAGGTCGATGCCGCTGGTCATCATGCACAGCATACAGCCGAGAGCCATCAGACCGTATTCGGGGAACTGACTTGCAATGGTCTGGAAATTCTTAAAGGAATAGAACTTCTTGGGCTTGGTAAGCGCCATGAAGACCAGCCAGAGCGCGATAATGAGAAGTATGCGGAAAACCTGACGGTTTTTGTTGTACACTCTCTTTATGGTTTCCATCATGCTCTCTCCTTTCTTGCAAGCTCGGCGGCTTTTTCGGCGCGCTTGACCTGCATTGCGCTGATACCCACGCCAATCACGATAAGTGCGCCGGTGAACACGTTTTTCCACGTGGTGGGGATGCCGAGCATTATCATGGAGTTTTCAACCATGACGATAAGCGCGGTGCCGAGGAAGCACCCGGCCAGAGAGCCGGAGCCGCCCGTTATCGCCGTGCCGCCGAGAACGACGCCCGCGATAACGTTCATCTCCATGCCGAGCATATTCGTCGGGTGGCACTGCTGCATGACGCAGACGCGGCAAAGACCGCCTATGCCGGCGATCGCGCCGCTGATCACGTAGACAAGGAACTTCGTCCGCTCTACCTTGTAACCGGCGCAGCGTGCGCTCTGGGGATTACCGCCGATGGCGTAGATGCCGCGGCCGAAGAAGGTATACTTCAGCAGGATATACGCAAGTATCAGGGCAATCACAAATATGATAAACGTCATCGGCATTTTTGATGTCAGCCCGGATACGGGGTTAGTAGAGGTAAACAGAGCGTCAACGCCGAATTTCTTCATGCCGGAAGGAATAACGGCGAGCTGCTTGGAGTTGAGCGCACCCTGCATTATCCCCTTGAACACGGACGAGGCGCCGAGCGTGACGATCATGGGGGTAAGGTTCATGTAGCCGATAAGAAAGCCGTTGAAAGCGCCGAGGATCGCGCCGAGGACAATGACCATTGCCAGCGGAAGAAGAATGCCGCCGGTGTAGTCAACGTCGAGGAGATATTTTGTGGTGGCGTAAACCGTGAGCGAGGCCGCGGCGGGGAAGGAGACGTCGATACCGCCGGAGACAAGCACCATAAATTCCGCTATTGCGAAAAGACCGGGGACTATCATTGCGGAAAGGATATCCACAAAGTTATTCGCGGTAAAGAACTGCCCGGAAGCTATCTCAATGGCGGCAGCAAGCAGAACGATAAGGAGAAAAGTATAGAACTCATTTTTGCGGGTGAGGTTTTTGATAAATTTTCCCATACCTGTACCTCCTTACATCATCTTGTCGAGGATGGCATCCTCGGATGCGTCCTCCGCGTTCATTTCCGCAACAAAGCGGCCGTCTTTTATCACGATAATACGCGAGCAGTTCTGAAGAATCTCGGGAAGGTCGTCGGAAATGATTATAACGGCCATGCCTTCCTTTGCCTGCTTCTGAAGGATGGCGTGAATATCGTGCTTCGAGCCGATATCAACGCCCACGGTGGGACCGTTGAGGATAAGCACATCGGGGTTGACCGCCATCCACTTGGACAGGACGATCCTCTGCTGGTTTCCGCCGGAGAGCGTGGAGGCGGCATTGTTGTGGTCGGGAGTTTTTATCTCAAGCTCATCGACCCAATGATGCTTTTCCTCGTCAGCCTTTTTGCGGTCAAATATTCCGGCGGCGCTGCTCAGCTTGTCAAGCTCGGAAACGACAATGTTGTCGCCTATTGCCTGCGGGAGGAACAGACCCTCGGAGAGCCTGTCTTCGGGAACATAGCCGATACCGGCTTTGATCGCATCGCGGGGGGAAGATATCCTGATCTCCTTGCCGTCCTTGAATATCTTGCCGCTGTCCGGCTTTTTCAGACCGAACATGGCAAGAGCAAGCTCAGTTCTTCCGGAGTCGAGAAGTCCCGTGATGCCGAGGATCTCTCCGCCTCTGACGCTGAGGTTTATATCGTCGAAATAACCCCGCAGTCCAAGACCACTAAGCTCAAACACGGGCTTTTCGGAGAGCTTTTCAGGCTTGAAGATACGGCTTTCAAATTCGCGCCCGGTCATGTAGTATGTAAACTTCTTGTCGTCAAGCTCCTTGGTGGAGCCGGTGACAACAAGCTCACCGTTTCTGAAAATGGTGAACCGTTCGGAGATTTCAAAAACCTCGTTCAATTTATGGCTTACGAACAGAATTGCGATACCCTGTGCTTTGAGCTTGAGGATAATGTTGAACAGCGCCTTTACTTCCTTTTTGGTAAGGGCGGTCGTAGGCTCATCCATGATGATAAGCTTTGCATCTGACATCAGGGCGCGGCAAATTGCAACCATCTGCTTCTCGGCAACCGAGAGGGAGCCGACAAGCGCGTCCAGATCGACCTGAAAGTCGATCTTTGCAATGGCGTCCTCCGCAATCCTGCGCATTCTTTTCCAATTAACAAACTTGCGCTTCGCGGCAAGCTCCGTGTTGATAGCGAGATTTTCCATGACAGTGAGGTTCGGGAAAACCGCGAAATCCTGATAAATTACCTGTATGCCGAGAGCAAGAGCCTCGGACGGGGTAATTTTTGTGAGTTTTTTTCCGTTGAACTCAATATAGCCGGAGTCCATCTGATAGACGCCGGAGATTATCTTTATTAATGTGGATTTTCCGCATCCGTTCTCTCCCGCCAGACAATGGATCTCGCCGGGCTGTATTTCAAGAGAGACGTTTTTAAGTGCGTGGACACCGGCAAAGGACTTGCTGATGCCGACCGCTTTCAATAGAGATTGTGGCATAAAACCTCCACTAATCCGTTCTGCCGACCTCCCCCTGAAGAGAGATCGGCAGAATGGTCTTTTTATATGAGATTAGTCGATTTGAAAATCAAATCAGAAGCCGAAGCTGTCAACGTTCTCCGCAGTGATGACGACCCAGCCCTGTCCTTCGAGGACGGTCTCGGAGCCTTCACGGAAGGTGAGGCCGGTGTAGCCTTCGACACCGAGGTCAACAGGAGCGCCGATCTCTTCACCGTTGAGGACCTTGATCGCAAGGGAGATCATTGCCTGACCTGCCAGAGCGGGATCCCAGAGGGTGAGGGACTTGACAACGCCGGACTTGAGCAGCTCCGCATTGTCGGCGGGCATACCGGTGCCGGAGGTAAATGCTTTGTCAACAAGACCGAGCTCTTCGATAGCGCGTGCAACGCCCGGAGCATCGAAGGAGGAGGTGCCCATGATACCCTTGAGATCGGGGTACTTCTTGAACAGCTCTTTTGCCACGTTGTAGGCGGTGTCGCCGTTGTCGTGAGACTCAACGCGGGGCATATCCTCGATGAGGGTCATGTTGGGGTACTTTTCCTTCTGGTGAGCAACGCCTGCGTCTGCCCATTCATTGTGGGAGCCGTTGGTCAGGTCGGCGACCATGGTGGTGTAGAGGCCTTCTTCGCCCATTGCTTCTGCAAGGTTATCCATAATGAATGCACCATAACCGGCGTTGGAGAAAGCTTCTATATCGTAATCGACGTTCTTGAGGTCAGCGCCTTCGTGTGCAATTACAACGATGCCGGCTTCCTTTGCCTTCTTGAGAGCGGCGTCCATGGACTCAATGTCAACGGGGACAACGCAGATAGCGTCAACGCCCTGAGCAATGAGGTCTTCTACCAGCTGAGCCTGCTTGGTAGCATCGATCTCGTCGGTGCCCTTCTGGTAAATCTCATGATCGTCATGAGCGGCGGCGTACTCGTCAACGCCGGCCTTCATGCGGACGAACCAGGGGTTGGAGGAATCCTTGGGGACTACAACGATTTCGTACTCGTCTGCTGCGCAAGCGGTAACGCCGAGGGCGAGAACCATTGCGAGAACCAGAACCAATGACAGGAACTTTTTCATTTTAACATCCTTTCTTTTTTGTGATTTATTTTTTTGCGGTAAACCGCATATCACCCGTATCAAACAATAATTATTTTACTGTCTAATACCCAAACGGTCAAGAGTTTGTTGGCGGGAGATTTCAACAAAAAAACCGCCGCGATTTCGTGCATTATGCCTATGAAATAAGTTAAATAAATATCGATAACGATATCACCCGCAGTTTTCAGCCAAAAATGTGCGCACCTCGTTTTCGACGGGGATGGAAGGCGCGGCTCCCGCACGGGAGACGGAGATGCCGGAGGCGGCGGAGGCGTACAGAAGCGATTTTTTCACGTCGTATCCCTTGCAGCGGGAGGCGAGGAAGTAGCCGCAGAAGGTATCCCCGGCGGCGGTCGTATCCACGGCGTTCACCTTGAAAGCGTTCTGACTGAAAAACTCTCCCCCGATCCTACAGACTACGCCGCGTGTGCCAAGCGTCATTACGACGTCCGAATGCGGATAGCGTCCGCAGAGCGCATCAAGTATTTTTTCCGGAGCGTCGTTTTCGCTCATTCCGGCAAGCTCGGCGCCCTCGATCTCGTTTACCATGAAAAGCCCGACGTCCTGCAAAGGAAGCGCGGCGATGCCGTCGGTGAGGGGAGAGGGGTTAAAAACGACGGTCAGAGCGCGCTTTGCCGCTTCCGAAATTATCGTGCCGATCTCGTTCGTCTCGTTCTGCAAAAGGACAAAGTCCCCCTGTTCGGCACACTCAAGGCAGGAGAGAATATACTCTCTCGTGAGCTGCCTGTTCGCACCGCCGAAGGTGAATATGGAGTTCTGACCGCTGCGGTCTACCTGAATGATCGCGTGACCGCTGCTCGTGCTGAGCCTGAGAATATCATCGGTGAAAACGCCTGCCTCTTTGAGCACGTCTATAAGAAACTCACCGTCGTCTCCGATCGCGCCCATGTGCATGACCTCCGCGCCCGCTCTTGCCGCGGCGATGGACTGGTTGAGACCCTTGCCGCCGGAGTAGGTGTTGAGACTGTCGGAGGCGATAGTCTCGCCGGGCTTTACAATGTGCGATAATCCGTACACTTTGTCAACGTTCAGCGAACCGAAATTGATTATTTTCATGGGTGTTCTCCTTATAATTATTCTTCTGACCAGAACTGAGCGCATCTGACGGCCTTGTGCCAGCCGCCGAGAAGCTCCGCACGGCGCTGCTCATCCATCGCGGGCGTGAACACTCTGTCGATCGCCCAGTTGTTTTTCACGTCTTCAAGATCAGACCAATACCCGACGGCAAGACCGGCAAGGTATGCCGCGCCGAGAGCGGTCGTCTCTATGCACTGCGGGCGGAAGACGCTGCATCCGGCAATGTCGGACTGGAACTGCATGAGGAAGCCGTTGGCACAGGCGCCGCCGTCCACCTTAAGCTCAGTGATCTTTATGCCGGAATCGCGCTCCATAGCGGCGGCGATATCATAGGTCTGGTATGCAAGGGACTCAAGCGTGGCGCGGACAAGATGGGCGCGTGAGAAGCCGCGTGTAATGCCTACTATCACGCCTCTTGCGTGCTGATTCCAATAGGGCGCGCCGAGACCGGTGAACGCGGGAACGACATAGCCGCCCGCCGTATCCGGAACCCTTTCTGCGTACTGCTGGCTTTCGGCCGCGTCGGACAGAACGTTAAGCTCATCGCGCAGCCACTGGATCGCCGCACCGGCAATAAAGATGCTACCCTCCACGGCGTACTCCACATGATCGTCGAAGCCGACGGCGATAGTCGTTACAAGACCGTTTTTGCTCTCCACGATCTCACGTCCGGTGTTCATCAGCATGAAGCAGCCCGTACCGTAGGTATTTTTCATCTGCCCCGGCTCAAAGCAGCACTGCCCGAACAGTGCGCACTGCTGATCGCCGGCGGCGCCGGCAATGGGGATCTCCCCGCCGTACAGCTCAAACGCGGTTTTTCCGTAGACGTGGCTTGAGGGCTTGACCTCGGGAAGAATACATTCGGGAACATCCAGAAGCCCAAGCAGCTCCTTGTCCCAGCAAAGCTCTCTGATATTGTAAAGCATCGTGCGGCTTGCGTTGGTGTAATCGGTGACGTGCGCCTTGCCGCCGGTAAGCTTCCAGATGAGCCATGTGTCTATTGTGCCGAAGAGCAGCTCACCGGCCTCTGCGCGCTCTCTCGCGCCGGGAACGCTGTCCAGCAGCCATTTGATTTTTGAGCCGGAGAAATATGCGTCAGGATGCAGACCTGTCTTGGCACGTATCGTTTCGGCATAGCCGCGCTCAACAAGACCGTCTATTATATCCGATGTGCGGCGGCATTGCCAGACGATGGCATTGGCGATGGGCTTTCCCGTCGCTTTATCCCAGATGACCGTGGTTTCACGCTGATTTGTTATGCCGATGGCGGCGATGTCGGCGGCCTCGATATTCAGCTTCGCCATTGCCGCACGCGATACCTCAAGCGTTGTGTCCCAGATCTCGAGCGCGTCATGCTCGACCCAGCCGGGCTGAGGATATATCTGCCGGAACTCCTTCTGGACGGAGGCGCATATGCGCCCTGCCTTGTCGAAAAGGATGCATCTTGAGCTTGTGGTTCCCTGATCGAGGGACATGATATATTTCATGGGTGTACTCCTTTATTCCCGCCGTGCGGCAGGGAGGATTCTGATAACGGCACTGCTGATGAAAGCATAATAAATAAACCATCAAAAAGCAATAATCGAAAATAAAATCCATTTATTGCACAAATAAAGCACACATTTTTTGGCAAATATGCCAAGCGCGGAGAACACGGGAAGCCTGTGCGGAATTGCGCATGAGCGGCTGGTATGAGCTGTTGTATATAATAGCAACAGGAACAGCAGACTGCCGCCGCCGACCGGCGGTAAAGCAGAAAGGTCAGCTTTTCGCCTCGTAATCCGCAAAAAGGCTCAGGTAAAGGGCAGTTATCAGCCGGCAGTCCTTGAGATCAAGGTCAAAAGCTCTATCATCCTCTGCATACGGTAGCTGATGGTATTTTTATGTATGCGCAGGGGATAGGCGTTGTGTCGGACGGCGAGACAATGGTTGTCCTCGGTTTTAAAACACAGCGGGAAATCATTACGGAGATAGGATATCTCTCATCGGATGCTGAAAACGTGCTGCTGCACGCCTGCTTTAATGCCTTGTGCGAACGTATGACGGGGCAGCCGACCGTTGCCGCAAATTCTCCGCAGACAGACGGCATTGCCGCGGCACTCTGCGACGTGAACGGGTTTAAGGACGGAGAGGAAAAATTTGCCGTTCTGGCGGAACTTGCGCTCAAACATTCCGTGCGCGACTATGCATCAAAACGCAGGGCGGGACAGTCAGACTTTTCAAAAGACCGCTGAAAGCATGGAAGACAGCCGACGCATTTTCCGCCTGCAAGCTCAAGGAAATAAACAAGGAAATAAAGAAACACCGGTGCCGTAAGATTACGGCACCGGCTTTTACTCTGAAACCGATTCGTTATCCGTAGAAGATGCGCCGTCGTCGGAAGCGGAAATAAACATTTCCTCGGTGGTCTGCTGCGCAAGCTTCAGCTTTTGCGTGATTTCGGACAGCGCGTTGGTGGTGGCTTCCAAGGCATCAATCGCGGTCGCCATGCGGCCTGCCAAGTGATAATACATAGCCTTATAATCTGGCATACGCGTCCCTCCAAAGTGTTTTTTTCGGAGTTTTTAATTATCGGCACTGCCCAATAGAGCAGTGCCGATAATTATTCTGGCGCAGAAGGAGGGATTTGAACCCTCGCGCGCTTTTTAGACGCCTACTCCCTTAGCAGGGGCGAGAAAACCCTTGATTTTTCAGGCATTTGCGGGATTTTGTAGGCTATTTTGTTAGCTACGCAAATACGTTTTTCGGCACTTTACAAACCATATTGAAACCGGAATTCCCCTGAATTTGTTAGCTACGCGGGGAATTTTGACGGGCAATCTCGGCGTCACTCAGCGCCTTTGTCGAGAACGTTGATAGCGTTGTGGGCACTCCGCATGTCGGGATGGATATACCGCTGCGTCGTGGAGAACTTAGTGTGACGCATGATCTCCTGAATCAGGCTCGGCGCGGTCTTGGCCAGAGCGAGCGCTGTTGCCGTGGTATGCCGGCATGAATAAGGCGGCAGGTCACGCACCTTTGCCCGAGCAAGTGCGGCGTGATACTCGGTATAGAAATTATCCGCGTTCATGGCGACGATATAGCCTTTTTGGCTTTTGACGTTGGAGAGAATATCCAGCACGAGCGGGCCGAGCCAGTCAGGATAAATCAGCGGCGTTTCTTTTCGCTTTTTTGTTTTCAGCCCGCAGCCGATGATTTCATGCGTATCGGTGTGGATCATGTCAGAAGTGCAGCGCAGCAGCTCTCCGGGCATCATGCCGCTATAAATCATCAGGAGCGGGAAAGCGATGAATTTATCTCCGCCGTCGTAAGCTTTCCACAGAGCCTTTATCTCATCTTCGGTGAACGGCTTCTGTTCGGTCTCCTCCAGCGGCGGCAGCTCGATAAACTCAGCGAGATTCGTCCGCGCCTGCCCCTCAGCGACGGCACGTTTATATAGCTGAGAGAAAAGCGTTTTCATATCCCGCGCAGGGTAAAACGTCTCGACCTGAGAATCGACGCAGCTTTGCAGATTGTTGATTGTCAAATCGAGCATGGGGACATTCTTCAGCGCCTCCATGCGTTTCCACGCAATATCATACGCACACTGCTTTGACTTCGACAGTGCATTATAGGCGCTGGTAGACCACCCCTTGTAATAGTCGTTGAGCGTGGGGCGGTAAGCATCTTTTGCCTGCACCTCGACCGGATTCGCGGCGAAGGCCAGCGCCGCTGTTTTGGACGTGAATCCGCCTTTTGTGCTGCGCCGCTGGTGCAGCTTCCCGGAGGCGTCCACGAACGTCTCACACGTCCACATGGCCGTCCACGTGCGCCCACGTTTATATGCCGTCCCTTGACCGTTGCCGCGCCCTCGGCGCGCTTGAGCGATCTCCTGCTTTGCGCCGCAGTACAGGCAGTACGCGCTGATGTCGGGGATATCTTTTCTACATTTCCGGCATTTCATAGAATCACCCTATAACTATGCCCCCGGTCGGAGACTGGGGGCTGTTTTTATTTTTCCTTACGGTTCCAGCTGAGATCACTCTTCACGGCGAGGGAAATGACAACCAGCGAGAGCAAAACGACGATTATAAACAAGATTGCAAAAGTGCTCGTTCTGGCACTCTTAAACAGACCGGCGGTCGTGACCGATGCGTCGAATATCATGTAGCCGATCAGCGCCATCGTCAGAATCACACATGGCGATAAGCGCATATAGCATCGGCCGGTGCGAATAGAGCCGTTTGTCCTTCTCAACGTTTACCTCCGTCAGGCGGCGAACGTCACCGGCCTGCTGGACATTTTCGAGTTCAAGCTCATGGATCTGCTCCGTCAGCTCCGCGACATCGGTGGAGCCTTTAATGCCAAACAGTTCATCCATTGATATACCCAGCACGCGGCAGATCGCCGCGAAGTTTAATAGCGCGTCCTGATTGTTGACATTCAGCTTCGTAATGAACGAGAGCGGGACGCCGGCCTTTTCAGCAAGTTCCTTTTGCGTCAGCCCCTTGGCGACGCGGGCGGCTTTGATTTTATATGGGTACTCCTTGATATACGATTCCAGTTCTTGAATAGCGGACACAAATGAACGCCTCCGAAAAATAATTTACCGAAAAAGAAAGTAAACAAACTATGGTATTTGCTATATGGGAAAGCGATTTCCCGATTCGGCGCTGGACATTATGGAGATTACTTGTTACCCTGTAACCATAGCAGATAGTCGGTTTACAAGGGAATATCTGTTACAAGTCCCGCCTCTGATTGCAGCAGGGGCGGGACACCTTAAAAAGATTACTGCTGCTTTTGCCGGGCTTTTTCTATACGCTCGATATACTTAAGCTTCTTATCGCTATATTCTTCCGCTGTAATTTTGCTTAAATTATCAAGCGCGTCATCATAACGCTTTTGCTTTATGTAGAGATCTGCAAGCCGAAAAGTCCAATGTGATCCGCGGAACAACAAACCATCTCCGTCCCAAATGTTTTCCCAGAACAAAGTATAGGCTTCAATGTTACCGTTTTCCTTGTACGTTGCTTCGGCGGCCTGAATGGCTGCGATTTGATCCTGCTGTGCGAGAAGCTCTTGCGCATCTTCGTCACCGCCCGCAGCGTCAATCTCCAAATGACACCGAAAAGCCGCATTGTTGCGCTGCCGAGCCTTTTCAATACGGTCGCGAATTTCCTGAATAATAGCGTCTGCATTATTCCAGCCATTTTCACCAAGCTTACGATTTATTACCCAAACATTAAACTCTTCACCAAAAGTGTCATCTTCTATGGTCTTATCAGGAGCCTTATGCATGAGGGGAACGTATGCATTCTCGGAAAGCTCCTTTTCACCCTTTGGAGTTAGACAATACTTTCGCTCAACAATGCCAGCTTCCAAATCGGCAACGGATATGTTTGCAGTGATTGTGGAAATGATATCCGCTTTTTTCCCTTTAACAATTATTCCGTGCGATGCTGCAAATTCCTTTAATTGGGCAACTGTCATTGACGGGAGTGTTTCAGCGGCAGAGCGGAACTCAATATATCCACGCTTTGCCAGAGAATCGAGGTAAAAGTCAACGTTTCTTATGCCATACCCAAACCACCAGAAACCGGGATAACCGTTTCGCGGGTGCGGATACGTACCATAGCTGCAATATTGCAGCAACAGTATTTCAGCAACATAAAGTCCGCTTTTAGATGGGTACGACTTTTTTGCCCGTTCCGAAAAAGGCACAACACGACGCTGCATAAAAGTGCCGGGATATGAAAAATCGGTATAATATTCATCTGGATAGTAATACTGCTTAGCAGAATCAGGAATAGGTGGTTCATTAAGAGCGGCCAACTCCAGCGGGGAACAATCGGCCTCGTTGTCAGATGCAGATGTGACTTCCTGAGCGGGCTGAGGCTCAGGCTTGCGTTTGAAGAAATCAAAAATTCCCATAGTTTACACCTCCCTCCTGAGCAAGATTCCATCCTTAAAATGTTAATAAAATATTAACACCATCAGCACTCAAAAGTCAAGTGCATTATCGTGCCTATATTGCACTTTATATCATTTTTCGTCATATTTAAGAATTTTAACATAAAAAGGAGAGAGGAATGACTTGAACGAAAGCGAAAAAGAGCGGGAGATAGAGAAGATCGTCCGGCTGCTGCGAATGCTGGACATAGAAAAATTACAGAACCTGTATTACCTGGTTCTGTACATGTGAGGTAAGGCGAAAGCCCCGATGCGGTTTAATCCGCGTCGGGGCTTTCGCTGTTTTTGAGGTTATCTACATACGCCTCGTAGGTGCGCCTGACAAATGCCATGACGATCTTCAAATCACTGTCCGAGATGCCTTTAAGCGCGTCGATAAAGGCGTTGACTTCCGGGCTTGACTCACCGGCTGTGACGCTGGCCAGAAACACGGCGCGTTCCTGATCGGGCGTGAGCTGCATATACATTGAGCCCTCGCCGCTGCGCAACCACTCTTCACGGACGCGGAACTCGCGGCAGATTGCCGCAATGGTGCGATCACTGGGGACCTTTCGCCCGGAACAAAGTTCAGAAACAAAAGGGCTGGATAAGTCTAACCGTTTAGCAAATTCATTGCGCTTGAGGCCTAAACTCTCAATGCATAAAGATATACGCTCGGCAATGGTGTCCACTGGAATCACCCCCTTTTCACAATGAAGTATAAATGCGCAGTTAGAAAAAGTCAAGAAATAATTAGCTTGGCGAATAAAAAAGACTTGACAAAGTAGCTGAGCGATGCTAATATGTAGCCAAGCTAATGAAGAATTAGCTACGAACACGAAAAGGAGAATGAACAATGGATTATAGGGGGTTCAAAAAATATTCGGTTCAGACGGGAAGCGGCAATGGGCGAGGGAAAACTTATTTTTTTGATACGTTGGACGAAGCCAAAGCAAAAGCAAGGGAATTGCAAAAAAGGCGGAAGGACAACAAACCTTCGGTTATTGTTGAGGGCGAGCTTTCTGACAATGGCTTTTGGCAGTACCCCATACGCAACAGAATTGAATATTAAAGCCGAAACGGTCTAATGCCCGTCTGCCACCGGGCGGCAATCCCCGCCCACCTTAATGCGGCCTTGCGCGAGAGCGCGAGCCGGTCACAAGCCCGGATAAACGCAGAGTGAGGACTAACGCGCAGGGGAAAAGAAAAGCCGCCTGCGGGTGCAACACAGACGACTTTTCAACCGGCTCAGCTGGCAGATTATTTAGTTTTCCTGCCGGGGCGTTGGGCAGACGCATTTACGCTGTGGTTTTGAGGCTTTACCGGATCCGCCGTCACAAAGGACCGGAAAGCGGCACACAATGGGATAAGCAAATAGCAACACCGGCCTGTGCGTTAGTCAATCCATGGGAACAAAAAAGGAGAACGGGAAAATGACCAATATAATGGCGGCGAAAATCGTGGTAACTGTAGCGTTGGGGGCTGCCGCCGTCCTGATGTTATACGGCCTTTGGTCGATAATTGACCTGTGGTTGATCCCCATGAAACCATTTAAGAGCGTGGCGGAGGAGAAATTCATGCTGCGCCTGATGGAGGAGTGGGCACGCGAGGGGACACTGAGCGTTGACCGATACACAAAGCGGGAGCGGGAATACCTAAAGCACTTAGTCGAAATAGGCTTTGTAGGCGTGTCGGAAGGAAGTGAGTCAGGCGGCGATGATGAGGGGAACGACAGCGGCCAACAGGGCAAGGACGGCCATTAAAACCTTGTCCCAATTCCGCCCCCACCACTCGCGGCGGGCTTGCCGCTTCCGCATGCGCCGCTGGTAGGCAAACAAGTCATAGATGCTAATTTCTTTTGGCGTAGTCTTTTTAGGCACAGAAAATCACCTCCTCCCCTGCCACTATATCACAGCGGGAGCGGGAGGACAAGACGAAAGGAGAACGGGAAATGGAATTTGAAAAGCTTGCGGAATATGTCAAAAGCCGCGAATACTTAAAAACCAAATGGGACGTTGCATGCTTCCTGATCGGGTACAAGGGCGGTTTGAGCATAGAGGACTTCGACGAAATACTGCGCCTGTACGAGGAAGGCATCATAGAATGAAAAAGGAGGTAAACGACAATGAGTGAAGAGATGAAGAAAGAGCTTGAAGAGGCGATAGAGCAGCTCAGGCAGCTGCCGCCGGAGAAGCAGAACATGTGCACGGGCTTCGTGCTCGGTGTCAACGCTACGGCGGCGCTCAAAGCCACCCAGCCCGCGCCGCAGGACAAGTGAGGAGGCAGAATGTGACATCCTCAGAAGCTCGCGATTGGCTTGAATCGCTGGACTGTATCGATCTCACACCGGAGCAGGCCGCGAAGGCGCTCAACTGCAACCCGCACGCGATCAGGCTGCAGGCGCATGACGCTCCGGAGAAGCTCGGGTATCGCGTCTCGGTTACAAACCGCACCGTCAGGATTCCCCGCCGGCCTTTTATAGAGTTCTGGTGGGGGTCTGCGGGAATGGTCGGCGCGTCTGGCGGCGGCGCGGACGGGGTATTAGGAAAGGTGGGCACGAGATGAAAGAGATAAGGCTGTGGCGCTGCGAGAAGTGCGGGAAGGACCACTGGGACAAGGAGAGCGCGGAGGCATGCGAGAAGTCGCACATCGGCGTCAAGGAGATAAGCTACGAGGACTACTTTATCGGCCAGAACGAGAAGTATCCGGCACGGATATACATCAGGATGCAGGACGGACACACGCTTAGATACTATAAGGAACGAACGCTGGTGACGCCGGTCGAGGCGGGATTATAAAAACACAGGAGGAAAAAAGTGAGCCACTACGCAAAGATGAAGAAAGCCGCCTGCGGAACAAGCGCAGACGGCAGAGAGGATCCCCGGAAAGGGGAAAAAGATATCAAGGACAGTATAGCACAAGCCCTTGACAAAGACAAGAGGAATTTTAAAAACGGCGGGAACGCAAGGTGGCACGCGGCGAAGGAGCCGCAGATCATCGAGCAGCACAGGCAGGGGAAGAGCTGCAAGGAGATAGCGCAGGCAACCGGAGTGGGCATGAGCACGGTATACACGGTGCTCCAGAAGCGCGGGCTTAAGGCCAACAAGGGCGGGGAGAAATGCCCCCCGCCGCCCGCGCCGCATCCCGCGCCGCACTGCTTCCGCTGTGTGCATCCGGATTGCAAGTACGCCGCCGGAGAAACGGAAGCGTACCGATGCGACTACATAGGGCAGACGGGACACAGCAGGCTGCTGTGGCACAGAGTGCGCGGATTGTCGGAGGAGATAGAGGACTGCCGGCTCTATGAGCCGGGGAAGCGCAGGGTGCTGACGCAGGGAGTAAACCTCAAGACGTATTCGGGAAACGGCAAGATCGCCACGACGGGGCGGCTTAAGTATCCGCGAAAGGCGAAGAAGAAGGAACCGAAGATAACGACGAAGCTCATACGGAAGCGGGAGCTTGCCGAGGCGCGGGACGCGGAGAGGCTTGAGATGTACGACAAGGGCATGACGGACACTCAAATCGCGGCGGCGCTCGGCGTAGCGCAGAACACGGTAACGGCATGGCGGACATCCCGCGGCCTGCCGTCGCAGGCGGAGAAGAAGAAAGCGAAGGAAGAATTTGCGTTCCGGCGCCTGTACGAAGCGGGATACTCGCTTGCGGAATGCGAGAAGCTCATAGGACGGCCACGCACGACCCTCGCGGCGTGGCGCGACGCGGCGGGGATAGCGCCGCAGGGGCGCGGGAAAATGACAGAGGAGCGGCGGGCGCGCCGGGAACAGGCGCGGGGCGAGCTTGAAGCGGCGGGGCTTATAGCCGCGAAGGAAGAATAAAGGGAAAGAAAAGAAATGGAACAGCTGATCAACTGGAAAACCCCTATATGCCTGTGCGAGAAGTGCCGGGAAGCGATGGCGGAAAGCTATGAGTTCGAGGTCACGGGGCGGCGCGGGAAGTACATGTGCATGAACCACCCGTGGACGGCGGGGACAGAATACTTTTTCCGGCCGAAGAACATGCGCCGGTACAAGCCGAGGCAGGAAGGGCCGCGGCCGAAGGATAGGCGTGCACGGTACAAGGGCGACTGGCGCGACAGCTGAGGAAGGGGAAAAATGGACGAAAACAAACTGAAAGAGATCCTCAACAAACACAAGGCATGGCTGCGCGGAGAGGACGGCGGAGAACAGGCAGACCTCCGCGGGGCAGACCTCCGCAGGGCAGACCTCAGCAGGGCGTACCTCAACAAGGCAGACCTCAGCGGGGCGTACCTCAACAAGGCAGACCTCAGCGGGGCAGACCTCCGCGGGGCAGACCTCAGCAGGGCGTACCTCAGCGAGGCAAACCTCAGCGAGGCAGACCTCACCGAGGCAGACCTCCGCGGGGCAAACCTTACCGGGGCAGACCTCACCGGGGCGAAAAATCTGTTCTTTCCGCTCGCCTGCCCGGACACGGGAGAGTTTACGGCATGGAAAAAATGCACCGGCGGCACGAACGTGCAGCTCTTGATCCCCGCGGATGCGAAACGCTCATCCGCGACGGGCCGGAAATGCCGTGCGTCCAAGGCGGTTGTCGTTGCCGTCTACGACAAGGACGGCAACGAGATAGACAGCGCCGTGAGCAAGTATTACAACACGTTCGTTTACCGCACGGGCGAAACCGTAGAACCTGTCAACGGATTCGACGACAACCGCTGGAACGAATGTGCGTCCGGCATCCACTTTTTCATCACACGGGAGGAGGCAGAGAACTACTGATGAGCGAATACAGAGACGAGGCGATAAAGAAGCTTCAGCGCGAGGACGCGGCGGCGAAGTACGACCGCTACGGACAGGCAATGCACGGCTACATCCGCGCACGGCTTGAGGAGTTCTGCGATCGGGACGATGAATTTGCACAGGCGATAGCGCAGGGCGGAAGCTTTGGAGACTGCATGAAGGCTGTTTGCAATAAGATAGGACAAAGCATAAGCGACCTTGAGGCGGTTTCGCGTGCGGTGAAATTCTACTTTCCGGACAAGAAGGTTTTGTTCCGGATGGAGATAGTTGACGAGCAGGAGGCGGCGGCCCCTCCGGCAGTACGAGCCGAGGCTCCCAGCAACCCGGCAAAGGGCGGCGGGATCATTATAGATCTCGGCGATTTCCTGTGAGGGAGGTGCGGATGTGGCAAAGTGCAACCTCGCGCCGGAGCTGAGGGAAGAATACTTAAAACGCAAAGAGCTCTGGGCGCACAGCACAGATGAGCTTGAGCAGTGCCGTAGGTTTTTCGAGAACTATCTTTTCTGCGACCGGGGAGAGATACGGCAGATCCACGGATACCGGAACGAGGGCTATCCGCACGCGGTAAGGCCGGAAGTGAAGTACGGCGCATGGCTCCAGCAATGGCAGGAATGGTACAGAAACGGCAGCCCGCGCGACAAGAACGGCAGGGCAATAATCAAAGAGAAGAGGATAAGCGCATGAACGAAAACGCGATCACGGTCCCGGTTAGGGACATCAACACGATAGCATCAGAAATACGTTACATACAGAACGACGTACAGCAGTACGCGGCGGCGGGCGCGCTCAAGATAGGGGAGCGTCTGTGCGAGGCGAAGGAGCTTTTAGGGCACGGCGAGTTTGGGCCGTGGCTTAAGGATGAGTTTGGCTGGACTGACCGCACGGCGCAGAAGCTGATGGCGGTTTACCGCGAATTCGGGGAGAGTCAGAAGAGCCTTTTCGGGCCGGGGATAAATACGAAAACGTATTCGGATTTGCCGGTGTCGAAGCTTTATCTGCTCATTTCCGTGCCGGAAAGTGAGCGGGAAGAGTTTGTAAAGGAGAATGACATAGCGGAGATCTCCGTGCGGGAAATGGAGAAGCTGCTCAAGGAGAAGAAGGAGGCGGAGGAGAACGCGAGGGAATCCGCCGATGCACTTGAGGAGCTGAACGGAAAGTACGACGCGCTGCAGGCGGCGCTCAGGCAGGCAAGCGCGGACAGCGCGGCGGCGCAGGAGGAGCTTGAAAGGAAAGCCGCCGCCGCCCGCGAAGAGGGCAGAGCGGCGGCGGCAAAGCAGCTTGCAGAGGAAGTGAACACGGCAAAGCTCAACGTCAGGAAAGCGGCGGCGGCGCGGAAGAAAGCGGAGGAAGAGCTTCAGGCGGCGCAGGCGGAGGCGGAGAGATACAAGGCCGAGAGCGAGAAGCTCCGGGAAAATCCGGAGGTATCGGAGGAAAAGCTCAGGGAGCTTGAGGAGAAGTACGCCGAAAAGCTAAAGGCGGCGGAAGCGCAGGCGAAGCTGAATGACCCGACAGTGGCAGTGTTCCGGGTGCACTTCGACGCGGTGCAGAAGGAGTTCAGGGAGATGCTTGAGCTTATAAACGCGATGGATGAGGAGCGCGGCGGGAAGCTCAAGGCGGCGGTGTCGGCGGTGCTCGACGGCTTCCGGAGGGAGCTGAACGGATGAGCGGGGCGGAAAGAAAGCTCATCCCCACGGAGGGGGTTGAGCAGGCAAGCCTGTTCAACTGGGCGGCGATGCGCCGGGGAAGGTACCCGGAGCTTGAGCTGATGTTCCACATCCCGAACGAGGGGAAAAGGAGCAGCGTGACGGGCGGGCGCATGGTCAAGGAAGGAATGAAGGCGGGAGTGCCAGACATCTTTTTGCCCGTACCGAAGGGAGAAAATCACGGGTTATTCATCGAGATGAAGCGGCGGAAGTTCGGCAAGCTCTCGAAGGAACAGGCGGACTGGATAGAGAAGCTCAGCGGGAAGGGCTACGCCGTCGCGGTGTGCTACGGCTGGCAGGCGGCGGCGGAGACGATAGAGGCGTACCTTAACGGCGCGGAAATAAAATTTTCAAGGGAGAAGGAAGCGGCGGAGTGACAGCTCCGCCGCATGAAAGGAGAAAAAGAAAATGAAAATAAGCAAGCTTGCAAGATTGGCAAAGAGCAGCGGTCAGGCGGTGCTGCACGACACGGGCGGAGAGCAGTGGCTGTGCGTCGGCGATGCATACTACCCGCTGCTCGGAATGCCGGAGCTGAATGCGGACACTCTTCCGTATGCGCTGAGCCTGACCAAAAAGGAACGGGAAAAGATGTACATCGGGCAGGCGGAGCTGCCGGAAGACCTGGATATCTGCGACTACAACACGAACGACATCCAGCTCAAGGGACAGATCATAGAGTTTGAGCACTGCGGGAACTACATCCAGGCGTATGACGTAACGGAGACGACCGGAGAGACCAAGGCCGTTCTTATCGACGAGAGATATCTCAGACCGTTTGACGATTACAAAAACTGGCAGCTCTACTACCGCAGGACGGAGAGCCTTGAGTATGTGGTAGGCATGGACGGCTTGAATATCATCGGCGCGCTGCTGCCGTACAGGCTCGACGGGGCACGGTTGGCGGAGGAGCTGAGCAGGCTCGCCATGCTGATAAGCGCGGATGAGTGACAAGATATATGCGGCGCTGTGCGCCGCTCGAACCGCCGAAAGGAGAAGATGATGACATATAAATTTTGCGCCCACGAAAAGCACGGCGGCTTTTGCGAAAGGAAGGGAACCTTTTGCAACCCTGCCTGCCCGTATGAAGAAATCAAAGAGCTTACACCGGTAGTGCATGGGATGTGGGAATTGAGGCACGGGTCGTGGTATTGCTCCAACTGCGGAAGAGGCTACAAAATTAAATGTGGCGTAGTACCCGCTTGCCAACATGATTACTGTCCCAACTGCGGCGCAAGAATGGACGGTGCGGAATAGATGAATTGAGCGCTGCGGGCAGAAAAAAAGAACCAAGAGCCAAAGCTCTCAGTTCTTTTTCACGCAGAATTCATTTCAACCCACGGGGCGGTTTTCCGCCCTGACGAGATTATGATAGCATATCGGCGCAGAGTTGTCAAGGATTTTTCGAGCGCCGCGGGAATCAGAGCCGGACGAAGCCGACAAGGTCGCCGCAGTCGTTGTCCTCGTCGTAGTCGTAGACGGCGCCGTAGTAGTCACAATCGTCCTCGTCGTTGTAATACCGGCCGTCGCCGGGGTTCGTGAGCCACACGCCGTTGTCAAGCAGGGTATAGTTCCCGCGCTCCTCGACGGGGAGAAGGATAGGCTCCCCGTCGTACAGGCGTTCGCCTTCAAGCGCGTGGCAGTCAGATATGATTCGTTTCATTTTTCTCCCTTTCCGGGCGTTTTTCGCCCAGTGCCTCCTCGAGGAGGCACTCAACATAGTTCGCAACGCTGCGGTTCTCCGCCGCCGCCGCCTGCCGGAGTTTTTGTTTAAACTCCGGCGAAATGCGCAGGTTGATGTGCTCAGTTTTAGGCATCGTCGTCCTCCTCAGTAGCACGGATTGGCCTTGCTGAGCTCCCACTCTTCGCCGTACTTTGCGGCGTGGGCTTTCTCGTAGGCCGAGAAGAACTCCTGCTCCGTGTCATAGGCATACGTGGCGGCGAGCTCTTCGCGGAGGTCGTCGTCCATGAGTTCGACGGCGGCGTCATAGCAGATCTCAGTGTCATTGAGGTTTTTAACCATTTTAGTTTCCTTCATTTTATTAATCTCCTTTTCTTTCCGAGGGGGTGTCCCCCTCTCAACTGTGCCCTTATTGTATCACGATGGGCGCCCATTGTCAAGAGGGAAAATCAAAAAAATAAAAAAATTTTGGAGGTGCCGGATATGTCCGAACAAATAGCCGAACTTTGCATATGGATGACGACCTACACGGAGATCGAGGTAGTTGCCATATCGCTTGGATGCCTTGCCTTGGCGTGTCTTTTAGGTTTTATCGGCGTGAGGCTTGTGCAGGTGATGATTTTAGGGGAGGAAGACGGCTATGACGACTGATATCTCTACCTCGCCGCATATACGCGGCGGGGTAGAGATAGTAAAAACAGAATGATTTGGAAAGCGCCCGCGCACGGCGCGGACGGCTTCGAGACCATTCTGCACCTTTTTCTACTTATATCAATTCGCGCGCGGGGACAAAAACACTCGCGTGCGATGAGCAAGAAAGAGAAACGCGCACGTGCGTTTCTTGCAAGACTTTTAAGAGGCTAAGATAAGGACACGGGAAAAAAGGATGAGGATACCGATGGAATATAAAATCATAAGCGGCTCTGTTGTGGAGGTCAAAAGGACGTGGATGAATGCCCGGCCGAACGTCAAAAAGCCCCGCGGACATAGAATAGCCGGGAACACCTCCGAGCGGAAGATCCGTCAGAATGAGATCGAGAAGAAAAAGCAGCTCGCCCGGATACTGAACGCGAACGTGGGGAAGGGCTGGCTGCTCATCACCTTAAAATATGACGATGCGCATCTCCCGGCCGACTATGAAACCTTGAAAGAGAGCGGGAAGAAATTTTGCCGCTCTTTGCGCACGGCCTTTAAGGCGGCGAACGGACGCACTCCCCGCATGGTGTTGGTCAACGCAAACTGGAATCCGACCAAGGACTGCCCGGCGCGTCTCCATCATCACATCGTGATCGAGAATTGCTCCTGGGACATGCTGCGCGATCTATGGCCGACCCCGAACGGTGTCAGCATTGAGCCGATAGACGGGCGCGCCGATCACACGGCGCTCGCGGTCTATCTCGTCGATAACGTTCACGGCCGCCCGCGCGGGGAGAATGCGTGGAGCACGTCCCGCGGGAATCTTGAGAAGCCGATATACACCGAGCCGACACCTGTTGATAACGTCGAGGAGATAGAGATCATCCCGACCGCACGTCAGACCGCTTTTGAGCGGCTCGACGATGAGGAGGGGCGCGCCGTCAGCACCTACATACGCTGCATTTTGCCTTGCAAGCCGACCGTTAGAGGCCGACAGATCATATTGCCCCGCCCGCCGAAGCGCGGCGGACGGAAACAGCGGCGGTAAACCACCGCCGCGGAAAGGAAAGAAGAATGAAACGGGAAAAAAATGTATACGCAAACTTATGCGCCACATGCCACAGGAAAATGGATCTGCTGTACGTCCTGCATGACGTGCCGGCGGAGTACGCACGGGCGGGCACGGGCAAGTGCGCCCTGTGCGATTTCCGCGGGGCGCTGACCGCGTGCCGCTATGACCCGGCGGCGGACAAGCGCACGCCGGAAGAACTCGCGGCGATAAAGGCACGGCGCGCCGCCGAAGCACCCAAATTCCGACGGACGGAGGCGGAAAGGGAGGAAGAAAAAAGCAGCGCATGGATGCGGGAGACATTTGAAAGGCTTGAGCGCATTTCCGCGTCCGGCCGGATATGAAAGGGAGAAGCGCAATGAGTAAACCACGGTATGACTGGTGGGGGTACGTCAAGCGGACGCTCTACCGCTATCCAAAATGCCAGCGCTCCGCGGAAAACCGGGCGATAGACAAAGCCGTGCGGCAGACGAGGGAAAGCTGCACGGACGCGGAAGCGCGGCTTGAGCTGGTGCGGCTGATATACTGGGCAAACACCCGGTACAGCATTCCAGGCGCGGCGCTGGCGCTGCCTGGCGTGTCGGAAGCGACGGCCAAGCGCTGGCATCGGGATTTCCTGCGCCTTGTCGCACAGAATTTAGGACTTTTAGACCGCTGGAAAAAATGAGCCACAAGAGCCAAATGAATCGAGTATCATACAGTCAGAAGGTCGTCTTGCTTTCTTTCATTCGCACCTCCTTTTGACGGCAAAGCGGAAAGACGCTTGACAGCCCGGACAGACGGGCATTTTCCACACCCGCAGGCGGTTTGCCGAGCGGGTAAATGAATCCGGAGAATCCGGAGTCCATAAAAAAGGAGCGGGATCATGCAAAAGATGAACATCGTTTACAAGCGGCTCGATGAGCTGCGGCCATACGAGAACAACGCGAAGACCCACCCGGAATCGCAGCTGGCCAACATTGCCCACAGCATCGAGAATTATGGCTGGAAGCAGCCGGTGGTAATAGACCCCTACGGAGTCATCATCGTCGGACACGGGCGCGTACAGGCGGCACAGCGGTCAAACGTGCTGCGAGACCAGCTTGTGCCGTGCATTATAGCCGATGATCTGACCGAAGAAGAGATAGCACAGTTCAGAATCGTCGATAATAAGTCGGCGGAGTCCCCGTGGGACATGGACGCACTCGCAGCCGAGCTTGAAAAGGTCGACCTGTCGGGATTCGATTTTGATTTTGGGTTCGAGGACAAACTGAGCGCCGAGGCAGTCGAGGACAATTATGTGCCGGAGCTGCCGGAAAAGCCGAAAGCTCAAGCGGGCGATGTGTACCAGCTGGGGGGGCACAGACTGATGTGCGGAGACAGCACGAAACGAGAGGATGTGGAGAAGCTGTGCGCCGGCGCCCAGATGGATTTACTCTTGACCGACCCGCCGTATAACGTGGACTACGAGGGCGCAGCCGGGAAGATCAAGAACGACCACATGGCATCGGATAAGTTCCGTGAGTTCCTCACGGCGGCGTTCCGGAATGCGGCTGCTGTGATGAAGCCCGGAGCGGGATTTTACATTTGGCATGCTGACTCGGAGGGATATAACTTCCGCGGCGCGTGCATAGACGCGGGGCTGCGCATCCGGCAGTGCCTGATATGGGTCAAAAACCAGATCGTGATGGGACGGCAGGACTACCAGTGGAAGCACGAGCCGTGTCTGTACGGAGAGCGGGAGATCGAGGAAGATGAAATACCACTCGGCGATGAGACACAGCCGTGTTTGTACGGCTGGAAAGACGGCGCACGGCACTATTTCTTCAAAAACCGCAAACAATCCACCGTGCTTGAGTTCCCGAAGCCGATAAAGAGCAAGGAGCACCCGACGATGAAGCCGGTGCGCCTGTTTGACTACCAGATGCAATGCTCAACGCACACCGGGGACAGCGTCCTCGACCTGTTCGCCGGGAGCGGGACGACGATCATCGCGGCGGAGCAGAACGGGCGGCGCGCATACTGCATGGAGTTCGATCCGCACTACGTCGACGTGATAATCGACCGCTGGGAGAAATTCACCGGCGAGCGGGCGGTGCTGCTGAATGAATGAGTGGCAAGTGCTTGAACGGCACAAACATCTGCTGACAAAACAGCAGTACAGGACGATAAAAGGCCAGCTCCGAGCGGGAGATGCCGCGGGAGCAATGCGGGGCCTGATAAAGCTGACAGGAGGAGGTGAGCCACGATCGCAGCCAGGAAGAAGCCCAGTACAAAGAAGAAACCGGCAGCCGGAGGAAAGCCCGGCAAAAAAGGCAAATATGAACAGTGGCGCACCGAGAGCGGGCGCGAGCTGCTCGCTGCCTGGGCGCGCGACGGCTGCACCGATGAAGACCTCGCAAAAAAAATAGGCGTCGCTCCGTCGACCTTTTACGACTGGAAGCGCCGCTTCCCGGACATCGCCGCAGCGGTGTCCAAGGGAAAAGAAATTGTGGACATCAAAGTCGAGAACGCGCTGCTGAAGCGCGCTCTCGGCTACACGTATACGGAGGTCAAGAAAGAGGGCACCGTAAATGGCATAAAAAACGGCACAGCAAAGGTCACAGTGACAGAGAAAACCATGCCTCCGGATGTGGCTGCCATAATCTTCTGGCTGAAAAACCGCAAGCCGGAAGTGTGGCGTGAGATCATAACCGAGACACAGGAGCTGCTTGAGGACGACGGTTTCCTTGAAGCACTGAACGAGAAGGCGGCGAGAATATGGCAAGACGAAGCGTAAGAAGTGCCGGATTCAAGTTTCAACCGTTTTCCCACAAGCAGCAGCAGGTGTTGACGTGGTGGCTGCCGTCGAGCGGAGTGTCAGAATACGAGGGCATCATCGCCGACGGCGCGATCAGGAGCGGGAAGACGGTATCGATGGCGCTGTCTTACGTTATATGGGCGATGTCGTCGTTCCGAGAAGAGAACTTCGGCATGTGCGGAAAAACAATCGGCAGTTTCCGGAGAAACGTCCTCGGCCCGCTGCAGCGAATGCTGCGGACTCGGGGGTACAGATACGCCTATCACCGTGCGGACAATTACATCGAGATCCGGCGCGGCACGGCCACGAATTATTTTTTCATCTTCGGCGGCAAGGACGAGAGCAGTCAGGACCTGGTGCAGGGCATAACGCTCGCGGGCGTTCTGTTTGACGAAGTGGCGCTGATGCCTGAGAGCTTCGTCAACCAAGCGACGGCGCGATGCTCGGTCGAGGGCTCGAAGTTCTGGTTTAACTGCAACCCGGACAGCCCCGAACACTGGTTCAAAAAAGAATGGATCGACAAGCTCGGTGAGGAGAGCGGGAAGCATCTGATCTATCTCCATTTCACGATGGATGATAACCTCTCCCTAAGCGAGGAAACGAAAGCCCGATACCGGGGGATGTACAGCGGCGTGTTCTATCAGCGCTTCATCCTCGGAGAGTGGTGCGTGGCCGAGGGGCTTGTCTACACGGAATTCGCAGAAGCGAACATCAAGACCGAGCACGCGGCGAATCCCCAGCGCTGGTTCATCTCGATAGACTATGGCACATTCAACGCCTTTTCGGCGGGGCTGTGGTCATGGGACGGCCGCGCGGCGCAGCGGGAAAAAGAATTTTACTATTCCGGGCGCGAGGAGCGGGAGCAGCTGACGGACGATGAGTATTACACCAAGGTGGAGCAGCTCGCCGCCGGGCGGGAGATAAGCTGCATTGTGATAGACCCGTCCGCAGCGTCTTTTATAACGCTGATACGCAAAAAAAGACGCTTTAAGGTAAAAAAAGCAAACAATGACGTGCTGGACGGTATACGCTTTACGGCGGCGTGCCTGAAGGCCGGTTTGATAAATATACATGCCGACTGCACCGACTGCCGCCGGGAGTTTGGGCTTTACCGCTGGAATGAGAAAGCGACGACCGACGCGGTCATCAAAGAAAACGACCACGCGATGGACGATGTGCGATATTTCGCATACACGATCCTGCGCGCCTTACTGCGCACTGCCTACAAGGACACGCAGGACAGCGTGCTCGCGATTTTTAGAGGGAGATACCTATGAGCTTTTTGACATTTCAGGATTTCGAGGCGGCGGAAAAGGGAGGAAACCTCGCCGATTTTGTGCGCCGCGCGATAAGCGAACATGAAAACAGCGCGGAATACACCACGGCCACGACCGCGGACGAATACGACCGCAAGCGCAACACCACGATATGCAAGTACGTACAGACCATTATGGACGTGACCGGGCTGCGCATCGTGGACATTACCGCGGCGAACAACAAAATATGCTCAAACTTTTTTCACCGGCTGAATACCCAGCGGAATATGTACTCGCTGGGCAACGGCCTGACGTTTGCAGACGAGGAGACGAAGGCAAAGCTCGGCAGGAATGCCGACGTTTTGATAAAAAAAGCGGCGTACAAGGCGCTGAAGCATGGGCGGTCGTTCATTTTTTGGGACGGGCGGCAAATGCACATCTTTCCGGTGACGGAATTCAAACCGTTTCCGGATGAAGAGAGCGGGATTGTGCGAGCGGGAATACGCTTCTGGCGTCTGTCGAAGGATAAGCCGCTGATAGCCGTGCTGTACACGGAGAACGGCTACAAGAAGTTTATCTATCGCAACGGCGAACAGCCGGAGATCATACCGCCGGACAAGGAAAGATACACTGCCTATAAAGTGACGCTGCGCACGGTGGAGCTGACCGGCGAGATGGAGGTCGTCGGTGAAGACAATTGGGACGGCAAGCTGCCGATAATCCCTCTGTACGGCTCAGACTTGCGGCAAAGCACGCTTGTGGGTATGCGTGAGCAGATAGACGCTTTTGACCTTATCCGTTCCGGCTTCGCAAACAATTTGCAGGATTGCGCGGAAATATACTGGATAGTGAAACGAGCGGGAGGAATGAGCGAGGGGGACCTCGCCGAATTCAGAAACCGCTTGAAAACACAGCACATCGCGTCGGTCAACTCCGAATTTGACAACGGCGAGGGCGACGCCGTGTCCCCGTACACTCAACAGATACCGTTCGAGGCGCGGAAAGCATTCCTCGACGAGATAAGAGCGGGAATATATGAGGACTACGGAGGACTCGACGTCCACACCATCGCGGCAGGCGACACCAACGACCACATCGACGCGGCGTATCAGCCCTTGGACGAGGAGGCCGATGATTTTGAGTACCAGATCATCGAGGCGGTCGTTGCGCTGCTCGCTTTGCAGGGCGTGTCGGAAGAGGACGCGACGCCGAGTTTCAAGCGAAACCGAATCAGCAACCAGAAGGAACAGACGGACATGATCATGGAGGCTTGGAATCTCATAGGGGATGACCTTGCTTTGAAAAAGCTTCCGTTTTTGACCCCGGATGAGGTCGCGGCACGGCTTGAGATGATGGAAAGCGGCGAAATGACGCGCATAGATAACGGGGGAGACTGACGGCAGTCTCCCTCACAGCATAGGAGCGGGATATGCAGAAAAACCGAATGGATAAGGGGCGGAAGCTGACCGATGAGCAGTTAGCGGCGCTTGAGGCGCGCATCCGCAAGATGTACAACGATTCCGCGCGGGAGCTGCAAAAGATCATAGACGACTATTTTGATAAATTTGCCGTCCGAGACAAGGAAATGCAAGCCATGCTCGACGCGGGGAAGATAGACGGCGAGAAATATAAGCAATGGCGGCTTGCGCAGATAGGCCGCGGAAAGCGCTTTGAAGCCCTGCGTGATAAGCTTGCCGACCGGGCGACGCACGCGAATGAAGTGGCGGTGTCATATATAAACGACGCCACGCCCGGCATCTACTCCCTTAACCGCAGCTATGCCGCCTATGAGCTTGAGAGCGCCGGAGCGGGAATCGACTTTTCGCTCTATGACGAATCGACGGTGCGCCGTCTGATAGTCGAGCAGCCGGATTTGATGCCGTACTACCCGCCGAAAAAAGCCGTCAACCGGGGAATAGACCTTGACTTTGGCCGAAAGATCATAACCTCGCGTGTGACGAGCGGGATATTGATGGGCGAGAGCAACCGCCAGATCGCCGCGCACCTGCGCGAGCGGATAACCAGCATGAGCATTGAGAGCGCCATCCGCGCCGCCCGCACGGCGACCACGGCCGCCGAGAACGGCGGGCGCAGCGCCAGCTACAAGGCGGCGGCTGACATGGGCGTGAAAATGACGCGAGAGTGGATAGCGACGCACGACGCACATACCCGCCCAGAGCATGGACGCGCCGACGGGCAGCGCGTGGGAATAGATGAGCCGTTCCTCGTCGGCGGGGAGAAGCTGATGTTTCCGGGCGACAGCTCGCTCGGCGCGCACGGCTGGAACATCTACAACTGCCGCTGTGCGATCAAAGCAACGATCAAGGGGCACGAGCGCAGCCGGGAAACGTACACGGAGTGGGAAGAACGAAAGAAAGCGGAAACGGCGGAGGCCGCGGCAAAGGACGATGCGGCCGCACTTGATTTTTTAGGCGCGGATGCAAGAGACGACTTGCAAAAAATCGTAATGAGGAGTACACTTAAGCTGCAAAACGGCATTGCGGCGTTTGCGGAAAACGACGTTTTGCAAAAATATGTAAAAGCTGTCAAGCCGCTGAAAACGTACTTTGATGTTGCGCTGCACGGCTCGCCGTCGGCGGTGGGATTCGGCTCAACGCAAACAAATATGTCGCCCCGATTGCTTGCGTCTGTAATACGGCATAGCGAGGGGTGGAACGGGCAAAAGATAAGGCTTTTGTCGTGCAGCACGGGGGCGGCAAACGGCGATGATTATTGCTTCGCGGAAGAGCTTGCAAATGCGCTTGGCGTTGCCGTAAAAGCACCGAACGATATGTTGTATATTATGCCGAGCGGAAGAATGTACATAGGAAAACATCGAGTTGGGAAGTTCGTTGACTATTATCCGAATCAAAGGGGGAGAAGAAAATGAAAGATTTTGGTTACTTTAAAGGCATGCCGTATGAGGATAGTAACGAGGATTTTGAAAAATACAGAAAACTGAAAAACAGCATCCCCAAAAGCAAGATTATTGAGCACATGGAGAGTCTTGAAGCCGGGCTTGCGTCACCAGAATCATACGATATGTTCACGGGAGAAAAACTCCATGCCGGCGCGTTTTGGGATGGTGATTTCGTTTTTCCCTATGAGTTTTTGCATTACTACAAGAACTACGATATAGGCATCCCTTACGACTATGAAGAATATTTGAAAAGTATGGGAGTTGGGGAATGAGCAAGGGACTTGAAATCCGCGTTGTTGATAACAGCGACCTCATCAAAAACGCGGCGGCGGAACAGATCCGCGCGGCGCTGGAGGCGGTGGGCATACAGGCTGAGGGCGACGTGAAGGACGCGATGACCGAGGTATGGGCAGAGACCGGCACGGACATTGTGGACACCGGGCGCGGGCGCGCCAGCATCACGCATCAAGTGGCGGAGGACGAAAAGGCGGTGTATGTCGGTTCGTCGCTTGAATATCTTGTTTATGTGCATGAGGGCACGGGCAAGTACGCCGCGGGCGGCGGAGGCACGCCGAAAAGCCGCTGGGCCTACAAGGATCCCGTGACGGATGAATGGCGCATCGGCGTGCCGCAGAAGCCCCGCCGCTTCCTCAAAAACACGTTTGAAAAATTCGCCAAGGACTATATTGCGATCATCAAGGAATACCTTTCCGGCGGCTGAAAAGATGAGCCACAAGAGCCAAAATAATATATTAAAATTAGCTCACAACGAAAGTTGCGGGCTATTTTTTTACCCGTCCGCCCCTTGCAGCACGCACGCCGCCGAGGAAAAGAAAGAGGAGCGGGAAAAGGGAAAACACGGCCTGTTTCCTTGCGGCGCGCACGCCGCCGAAGAAATGAAGAAGGAGAGTAAAACAAATGGCACTTACAAGGAAAGCCCTCAAGGCAATGGGGCTTACGGACGAACAGGTGGACAGCGTTGTGGAAATGCACACCGAAACCGTTGACGCGATCAAGGAGCAGCGCGACGGGTACAAGGCCGATGCGGACAAGCTTGCCGAGGCACAGGCGGAGCTGGAAACGCTGAAAAAAAACGACTACAAGAAAAAGTACGACGATGAGCATGCGGCTTTTGAGTCGTACAAATCCGACCAAAGCAAGAAGGAAACCAGAGCGGCGAAAAGCGCGGCCGTGCGCAGGTATTTTGAGACCAAGGGCATCACCGGCAAGGGCCTTGATATAGCGATGCGCGGGGCGGGGGCGGAGATAGACGCGGCGGAGCTGGACGGCGAGAGCCTCAAGGACACCGCGGCGCTGGATGCGCTTGTCGCGGGCGATTTCGCGGGGTTGGTCGGAAAGAAATTCACGCAGCGGGCAAAGGTGGAGGTCCCACCGGCGAATAACCCAACCGGGGTAAAGACCCGCGCGGAGATCGCCGCCATGCCCGACCGCGACGCCCGGCGTGCGGAATACGCAAAAATCATAAATGCAGACAAAGGAGAATAACACATGGCAGATGCAAATCTGATAAAAAGATCTGAACTCGCGCGTGTGCGCGAAATGGAGTTTGTCGACCAGTTCGGTTACTCCGTCAAAAAGCTTCTCGAGGCGCTGGGCACGACCAGAAAGATAAAGAAAACGCCCGGCACCATCCTCAAGAGCTACACGGCCAAGGGCAAGCTTGAGAGCGGGCTCGTCGGCGAAGGCGAGACTATCCCTCTGAGCAAGTACGAAGTGGAGGAGGTCCCCTACAAGGAGATCACCCTGCTCAAATGGCGAAAGGGGACGAGCATTGAGGCCATCAACGACCGCGGCTATGACCAGGCGGTCGAGGACACCACGGCGGAAATGCTGAGAGACATGCAGCGCAATATCCGCAAGAACTTCTTCGATTTCCTCATGACCGGCGAGACCACCGTGTCGGCGAAGAACTTCCAGGCGGCGCTTGCCCGCATGTGGGGGCAGCTGCAGGTGCTGTTCGAGGACGATGAGATACAGGCCGTGTATTTCATGAATCCCCTTGACGTGGCGGATTACCTCGCTGATCACGACATTTCGGTGCAGACTGCGTTCGGTATGCGCTACGTGCAGGACTTCCTCGGCATCGGCACCACGTTTTTCAACTCCTCCGTGCCGCGCGGCAAGATTGCCGCGACCGCCGCAGGGAACGTCGTGTGCTACTACATCGACGCAAACAATGGCGACATCAGCGAGGCATTCAGCTTTACGACTGATGAAACCGGCTACATCGGCATACACGAGGAGCCGAACTACGACAACCTCACCGCGAATGACACCGTCATCTGCGGCATGGAGCTGTTTGCCGAGCGTATTGACGGCATTGTCGTCGGCGCGATCAACACCACCCTCGGCACGCTGACCGTTGCCAGCGCCGCCGGCAAGACCTCCGGCACGACTAAGCTGACCGTGACCCCGGCAAAGAGCGCAGGCAGCGCGTACAAGTACAAGGTTGGAGAAGCCGCCGCGACCGTAGCCGCGGGGGACGACGTGTCCGGCTGGGACACCTGGGACGGCACGTCTGACGTGACCGCAACCAACGGTAAGACCATCACCGTCGTCGAAGCGGACACCCTCGGCGCGGCGACCGCCGCAGGCTCGGCGACCGTAACGGCGAAGACCTGATAAAGGAGGACGGCGGCGTGCATGATATGCTTGACGAGGTATGCGGATACCTCAACAACTGGTTTCTCGTGCCGGACGGCGTCCACGCCGGGAACTACACCGTCACGGATGGCAAGCTCGCGCTGCCGCACCTCGCCGACGGTCAGTATTACCGGATAATAGGCAGCGTGTTTTCTGATGGCATCCACCGCGCCGGTGATACTGACGACGTACTCCCACCGGAGAGCTTCCGGGGCGCGGTGTGGGCGCTGGCGATCCCCCCGGCGGTGATAAAGATCGCGGAGGAGATAACGGCGTGGGAGGCGGCCAACGCCGCGGCGCTGGCAAGCCCCTATCAGTCAGAAAGCTTCGGCGGGTATTCCTATACCAAAGCCGAAACGGGCGGGAGCGGGGCGCAGAAGACACTCACGTGGCGAAACGTCTACGCCGCGAAGCTCGCCAGATGGAGGAAGCTATGAGCCTTTACGAGACTTTTTACGAGAAATGCGTCATCATGGACAAGACGAAAGTGCCGGACGGCGAGGGCGGTATGATAAACACCTACACGCCCGGCGCGGAGTTTGACGCCGCGTTCCCGGAGCTGTCGCCGACGGCGCAGCTCGTGGCGCAGCAAGCCGCGGCGCAGTACACCGGCACGATCACGACGCCCGCGAACGTCACGCTGGACGAGCAGGATGTTTTCCAGCGCGCGGCGAGCGGGAGGTATTATCTCGTCGTCGCGCCGCTCCCCGCCGCGCCGGGCGTGGCAACATTCCAATTCGCACGCTACAGTGTGCGGGAACTGGCGGCGCTGCCATGACAAAGGAAGCGGCGCTCTACGGCTTTTTCTCCGGCTTTGGCATCCCCGCGTTCGCCACACAGGCGCCCGCGGACACGGCATTACCGTATCTCGTATATGAGCCGAATACAGCCGCATACGGCGACGGGGAGGTCGGCATCGTGGTCAACCTCTGGTACCACGGCGAGCGGGAGGATGTCATAAACGCAAAGGCGCGGGAAATATCACAGAAAATAGGCATGGGAGGAATATACCTCCCCTGCGACGGCGGCGCGGTGATCATCCGCAGGGGCACACCGTTTGCCCAGACGCAAAGCGACGCCGCCGACGATAAAATACGCGGCCGGTACATAACTTTGACCGCGGAATATATTACACCGGACTGAGGTGACAAAAAATGAAATACACAAAAACGCCGACCACGACATTCAAAAAGCTTGGCCTGAACGCGGGCGTGATACTCACCGCGTTCGACCCGGCGGATCCAAAGGTCGAGGACGGGAAAATCTTAGGCGCGACGAGCGGGGGCAACACCTTTGCGGCAACACCGAGCTTCATCGATTTCGGGGAGGATGTTGACAATTGCCCCAAAAACACAATGGAACTGATGCAGTGCGACGATTGGGACATCGCCCTCACCGGGACATTGGTCACGATGGACGAGACGGCGGGGCAGAGGCTGCTTGCCGTGGCGGACATCGACGGAACCAACACACACAAGATCGTGCCGCGCCGCGACCTCAAAGCCGCGGACTTCAAGGACATCTGGTTTGTCGGCGACTACTCCGACAAGACCGGCGCGACGAACGGCGGCTTTATTGCCGTACATCTCAAAAACGCTTTGTCCGTCGGCGGCTTTTCTTTGGTGTCCACAGATAAGGGGAAAATGAAATTCGCTTTCAACTTCAAGGCGCATTTCAGCTTGGCGGCGCAGGATGAAGTCCCGTTCGAACTGTACATTCAGGCCGGCACGGACGAAGCCTAAGGAGGAAAAAATATGAAAATATCCCAATTTTCTACGGACCGCGCACTCGATGTGCTTTGCGAGATCGTGCCGTATGCGGACAGCATCATGGGCGACGATGAGCTTGTCCGGATAGTCAAGGAAAAAGTAAACCCCAAAAGCGAAAAAATGACCGCCGCCGCATGGGTGCTTTTAGGCGTAAGAAAGGCGTCAAAGCTTATCCCGGTCCTGCTCAAAAGCCACCGCGACGATGTGTGCGCCATTCTGGCGATCCTGAACGGCTGCACAGCTGATGAAATCAAAAAGCAGAATATCATTGCGACGATGGCGCAGATGCGAGAGGTGATAAAGGATGAGGAAATGGTTGCTTTTTTCTCATCCTGCGCGGAAAAGGACGCGAACGGATAACCGACGCGCTTTTTGCCGCGCCGCGTGTAAGCGCACGCGCCTTTATCGCCCTTTTGCCCGACATCGATAGAAAAGTGCAAGAGGAGAGACTGTATAAGGCGTATGTCACGGACGCCTTGAAAATAGCCGTCGGGCTTGACCGGCGCTATGTTGAGCTTCTGCACCCGGCGGCGCCGGAACGCACGCCGGAGGAGATAGTTGAGCACGTGAAAAAGCAGATCGGGGCCACGAAATGAACGTATTTGAATTATTCGCAAAGCTGTCGCTTGACGACAGCGATTTTGAAAAGGCCGTGGACAAGTCCGCGGAAAAATTTGACACCCTCGGCGACGCCGCCGAGGGTGTATCCAAAGGTACGAAAAAAGCGGAAAAGGCGCTCGGCGATATGGGCAGCAGCGCCGACGGGGCGGCGGCGGCGACGGGAAAAGTCGGCGACGCCGGGGAAGAAGCGGCGTTATCGGCCACAACTCTGGCGAACAAAATAAAGATCGTCCAGGCGCGGTACGACATGGCTCAAAAAAACGTGGTGGAATTGTCCAAGGCGCTGAACCGCTCGGTTGACGAAACGGGCGCGGCGTCGGACGAGACCGCGCTGCTTGCAGTCCAATTGGCAAAAGCCGAAGAAGAAGCGAAAACCTACGGCGACGCGCTAAAAAAAGTCAATAAAAACCTTAACGATACGGACGACGCATCGGACGGCGCTGCGGGCGGGATCAAAGGCTTTGCCGGACTAATGCAGGCGGCGATCGTGAAAGGCCAGCTTATGGCGATGGCCATTGAGGGCGTTGTCGGCGTACTTAAGCAAGTGGCCGAATGGGCCTTTACCTTAGACGAAAGCACGGAGGAATACAGGGAGGCGCAGGGGAAGCTCAACACCGCCTTTGAAGCGGCCGGCTTCAGCGCCAAGGACGCGAAGAAAGCCTATAGCGATTTTTACAAGATCATAGGCGACACCGACACGGCAACGGAGGCGGCGCAGCTGCTGGCGAAGCTTACGGACAACGCGGAAGATCTGTCGGAATGGACGAACATCGCGGCCGGCGTATACGGAACATTCGGCGACGCCTTGCCGATAAACGGCCTGATAGAATCCGCCAACGAGACGGCGAAGGTCGGGCAGGTGACGGGGGTGCTTGCGGACGCCTTGAATTGGGCGGGCATAAGCGAGGAAGCCTTCAACGCTTCCCTTTCCGCCTGCTCGGATGAAAGCGAACGCAATCAAATGATCATGGAAACGCTGAGCGGGACATACAGCGCGGCGGCGGACACTTTCTATCAGAACAACGAGCAGCTTATTCAGCATAGGGAAAACCAGATAGCGGTGCAGGAAAGCACGGCTAAGCTCGGCGCGGCCGTGGGCAATTTCAAGGACAACATCCTTGCAAAGCTTGCCCCGACATTTGAAAAGGCTGCGGACAAGGGCGTCGAATTCATCAACAAGCTTGATGAGACATTCAACAAGACCGGCGCGGCGGAGGCGTTCGGGGACATTCTCGACGCGGCATTAGGCCTGCTTGAACCGATCGGCACATTGATAAACGTCCTGCTCCCGCCTTTGATAACGCTATTAAAACCCGTTGCAAGTCTCCTTGCCCTGATCGCCGACACGGCCAATGTGGCCATAGGCCTGCTGACGCTCAACCCGACAATGGTCAACACCGGCCTGGGGCTGAATATGAAGTATGGCATGCTGTCGAATCAGCAGAAAATAGATTATGCCGGAGGGCTTGAAACAAGCGTCTATGATCCGGAAGCCGGCGGGTGGGTCGGCAACGGAAGCACGACCAGCGAAACCGCCAACTACAACTATTACAACATGACCGTGGACGCGTCCGGCGTCAAGGAAATAAACGACATGGCGCGGATAGCGGAAAACCAGAGGGTAACAAGAAGAATGGGGGTGAACTGATGCCGGAAACGATAAATCTGACGATGAGCGCCCATGCGATCATAAGCGCCGTAGACGGCGAATGGGACAAAAACGACCACGTCGGCACGACGGTGACGCAGCCCGGATTTTGGTCAAGCGAGATCTCCAAACGCTATTTTCTTGCGAAGTACGGCATTGCCGAAGACCTGAAAAAAAGAGAGATCCTCGGCGGAACGTTTTCTTTCGGGGCGACAAAAAGCAAAGGCGATTTGCTGGCCCTTATATACGCCGGCGCATTAAGGGCGGATTTCGACCCGGAAACGGTGACGTACCGGAACTACGCTTTCAATCGCCTCAATTTCGGGGATTCATGGAGCTTTCCGGAAAATGTTTACAGTGCGGACGGGGCGGTGGAATTTAGCGCACAGGAAGCAACGTATGCGCTGAAATACGGCGCGGTTTTCTACGGGGACAAAGGAACATCCGTCACGCCGAAAAAGACGGCGGGAATAGTCTTTGGAGACACCGGAAAGAAAAAAATCTGGCGCCTGTCGATCAACGGGGTCGAAGGCATGGGGCCTGATTATGCCCCGGCGATATCCATCCGGAAATACAGCGTTAGCTGCACGCAACCGAACGCGATCAAGATCTCACTGCTTGACAACACGTCCTGCATAATCGCGCCGCCGGAACTGACGGCCGTCAAACTGCGTCTCCGGGTAAAAGGGGAAACGACGGAGACGGAATTTAGCTTCGGGGCGGCAACAGAGCTTACGCTTGAGGGCAACATGATCCCGTCGGGGGCGAAACCGCAAGGCACAATAGAGATGCAGGTCGCGGTCGAAGACAATTACGGCGGCACCGATACAACGCCGTGGATCGAAGCGGCCGTTACGGAAAACGTATTCAGGAGCTTTTCCCCCGGCGAAGGCGCGTTTGTAAACAGATTCCAAAACTCTTTGTTTGACTGCAATGTTTATGACGGCGTCACGCTTAAAAAATTCCGCTATCGGAAAAAGGGGGCGGAGGATTACACCGAAGCCGACGCGGGTGACAACATGGGGTATGTCATGCCCGCGAACACGATAACCGACGGTGCGGAATATGAATACAGCTGGACGGCAACCGATCGTTACAACGAAAAATGGCAATCAAAATGGATAGGCTTTACCACCGTCGATATGTCAAGCACGGCGCGGCCGCTTTACCCGGTCGGCTCGCTCATAGATTCGGACGAGGCGGCAATGTTCCGGTGGGCGCACATCATAAGCACGGGAAGCGGACAGACAAAGGCCGATTTGCAGAAGAGCGCCGACGGCGAGACGTGGACGGACCTCGTGACCGTTACCGGCGCGGAAACGTCCGCCATGATAGCGGCAAACACATTCACGAGCGGGACATGGTACTGGCGGGTGCGCACCTACAACGCCGACGGCGCCGCGGGCGAATGGAGCGTGGCGGGGCAATTTATCGCGGTCGCAACGCCGTCAACGCCTATAATCACGATCGCCGACACAAGCCCGAAGCCGACGATAAAGTGGCAGACAAACGAGCAGACGGCATATGAGATAAGCCTTGACGGGGAAAGCGAACGCTATTACGGCACGGATAAGACGTGGACAAGCACGGCATACCTCCCGGACGGGGAACACACCGTTGCGGTGCGGGTACAAAATGAATACGGCCGCTGGAGCCGCGTGTCAAGCGTCATCCTCAACGTCGCCAACGTGCCCGGCGCGGTGATCACTTTGACGGCGGACGCGGGGGAGCTTTGGTGGGAGACGGACGGGGATTACGATTACTATCTCATCTACCGCGACCTTGAAGCCATCGGCCGCACAACGGTCAAGAATTTTACCGACGCGCTTGCCAATGGCGCCGTGCGTTATCAAGTCCGCGGCTGCTATGAGGACGGCAATAATTATGGGCTGTCGAACACCACCGCCGTCACGGTCGAACGCAAATATTACGAAATTTACGACATGGAAAGCGGCGCGACCCTGACAGTCCGGTATTGCGGGTTGGAAAACCAACAGATCACGCGTGCAAACAGCCGCGGCGTGACGCTTACACATGTGCCGGGGTATGCGCATCCGGTCGCGGAACGAAGCGAATTCTACGACGAGGCGATAGACGGCGCGGCGGTGTTTTTCGCCGCCGGCGACGTAAAGGCCTTTGAAAGCCTTGCAGGACGGCTTGTGTGCGTTTTGACGCCGCAGGGGACAAACTATATAGGCATCCTAAACAACGTCGAAATAACGGCGCAAAGCGTGCGCACGGACGCAAGTTTCAAGCTGACCCGTGTGTCCGCCGTGGCAAGCTATGCTGCGACCGCTTCGGCAAGCTTTGAGATCGATCTCGAGAACGGGCATCTGATAATGACCTCATCGGACAACTACGACGGACCGCAGTTCCGCCTGACCGATGCCGGACATCTGGGGGTGACATGGTGAGCGGGACAAACGAACGGGTACACCGGCTTGCCGGACAAGCCGCACTTTCGGACACACGGGACGTGCAATACCGCGTCCGGGTGCTGAAAAACGGCGCGGCGGCGTCGGAACTGCTGTGGGCAGAAGACAATGCCCCAGTCGTCATGTGGGATAAGGCCGGAAACATAAAAGCCTCAATGAGCGGAAGCTTTTACAAAAACGCCGATGTGGATCTGCTGACGGACGAATTGCAGCCTGTACTGATCCTGAACGGTACGGAATACGCGTTAGGGATATTCCGTACCGCGACCGTGACGACCGGCGGGTCGGAATATTCGCCGACGGTGCGCGTCGAGGCATATGACCGCTGCTGGCGTCTCAGCTGCCGCCGCACGGAAAGTGTGCTGCACTACGCGGCGGGAACTGCGTACATATCCGTAATTGAAGGACTTTTGACCGAATGCGGCATATCCCTCCGCCTTGTGGCATCTTCCTCCGCCACGCTTCAGACAGATCGGGAGGACTGGGAGATAGGTACGGACTATCTGACGATAGTCAACCAGCTTTTGGCAGAAATAAATTACGCGCCGCTGTGGTTTGATGCGGACGGCACGGCGCACGTCGAACCGTATCGATCCGCGGATGCGAAACGCATTTCCCATGTGTACGGCGATATGGGCGCGCCGGAGGTTTTAAATCCGGCTTTGTCGGAAAGCAAAATGGAAACGGACATTTTTTCCAAGCCGAATGTTTTCATCTGTGTTTGCTCGAATCCGGAAATAGGCGAGCCGATGACGGCGGTCGCAGTAAACGAAAACGCATCGTCAAGCACATCGGTGTTCCGGCGCGGCATGAGGATCGCCCGGCGGTGCATTGTCCGGAACATCGCGTCGGCGGAGGAATTGCAGGCATACGCGAATAAGCTGATGCAGGAGTCGATGTTTGAGGCGCACACGCTGACATTTGAGACTTTCGCCGAGGGCGGCCACGGCATCGGGGACATCATAAGCATAAACAACCGGGACCTCGGCGGCGTGTGGGAGGAGACGGCGTGGAGCATCACGCTTGCCGCGGGGGAACCGATGAAGCATACGGCAAAAAGGGCGGTGAGCACGGTATGATTGAAGGATTATCCGAAGAAAAGATTGAAACGACTGAAGAGCAGGAAAATACAGAAGTCGAACTGGCGACGATCGTCAGCATTGGTACGAGCGGGCTCGTGCTGAAATTCGACGGCGAGGACGCGGCGCGGGAAAAGGATTACAAATGCAACGCCGGGGTAAAGTTCAAGGCGGGTGACCGCGTAAAGATCCACAAAATGAGCGGGACGTATGTCGTTGAATATCCCATGGGCACACCGAACAGCGCCGTGCCGTGGGGCTTGCCGACCGGCGGCAGCGCCGATCAGATCCTCCGCCGCACCGCAAGCGGGGCGGCGTGGTCCGACGAAAAAACCGGACTGCCGGTTGGCGGCTCCGCCGGACAGGTCTTAAAGCGCACGGCAAGCGGGGCGGAGTGGGCGAACGAAAAAACCGAATTGCCTGCCGGCGGGTCGAGCGGACAGGTCTTAAAGCGCACGGCGAACGGGGCGGAGTGGGCGAACGAAAAAACCGAATTGCCTGCCGGCGGCTCTAATGGACAGGTCCTGACAAAAAGAGCGGGCGGCGCGGCGTGGGAGACACCCGCGGCAACCGTGCCTAAGCAAATAAAAAACGGCTCCTACAATGTCACAATGAGCAACTACGGTGCGCTGTCAAGCAACTGTCAAAGCCTCGGCTTTTTCGGCGGCACGCCAAGCACAAAAAAATATCTGACAACATCCTCGACGCTGACGGATGTTATCAATCTGCTTAAAGCCTATGGACTGGGATAAGGAGGGAAAACATGCCAAGTAAGGATCTTGGAGAAGTAACATTCGTGCTCTGCGGCGAATGGCAGCCGGACGCGACATACCAAAGGTTAAGCATTGTCAGCATCGACGGCGCCGGTTACTGCGCCAAAAGAAAAAATAAAGGCGAACGCCCTTATGCCGGCTCGGCTTATTGGCAAATGATCGCCGCACGCGGGGTGCAGGGACAGGATGGAAAGCAAGGCGCCGACGGTGCGCCGGGGAAAGGCGTGCAGATCCTCGGCACCGTCGGAACGGTCGATGATCTGCCGGAAACGGCGGAGCAGGGCGATATGTACAACGTCGGCACGGCCGCACCGTACACCGTTTATATGTACGACAATGGCGCATGGGTATCGCAGGGACAGCTTCTTCGCGGCGAAAAAGGCGAAAAAGGCGAGAAGGGTGATACGGGTGCGCAAGGACCGGCGGGCAGCGACGGCATTACGCCGACGATCGGGGAAAACGGCGATTGGTATTTAGGCGCCACCGACACGGGGAAACCGTCACGGGGCGCGCAGGGCGAAAAAGGCGAGAAGGGTGATACCGGCGCATCGCCCGTGCGCGGCGTGGATTACTGGACGGCGGCGGACAAGCAGGAGATCGTCGATTCAGCGCGTACCGCGCTGTACAGCCCCGTTGAGTATTTTGACGGGACGCACGCCATTTCCGCGACGGACATCGGAAAGACCCTTGCAAGCAGCGGCGCGGCGGAAAACACCGTGACGCTGACGACCGCTGTAAGCGCCGACATGCCGATAGGCACGGAAATAGCCGTGTTCTGGATGGCCGGGACGAGCGTCAAACTTCAGTTCACCGGCACGATGCGGATCGTTATGCCGGGCGAGGACGTGCTTGTCAACGGCAGCTTAAAGCTGTCAGAAATGTTTACCCTTGTCGCTCTGAAAAAGATGACGACCGACGCGGCGAACGGCGACATCTGGACGGTGCAGGGAGATGTGGAGGTGGTCACATGATAATTCCGGTAACTATCAGCAAAGGCGGAAGCGCCTTTGGGTACATCGTTGCAAGCTTCCCGACTACGGCTGCATCCTGCACGTGCTCAAGCGGCGGGACGGTTTTGGAGGCAGACGCGGCGGGACTTGCGCGGGGACAGTTCGTCTTTGAGGTTCCCGCCGCCGGAACGTGGACGGTGACAATCAGCAACGGGACTGACACAAAATCCGAGAGCGTCAGCATTACCGCAGCCGGTCAGGCGGAGAAGGTAACACTCGCATTTTGGAACGGTGAGCTTTATGATGCTGGCAACCAGTATACTAACATCACAGGCGGCTGGATAAGGCACAGCACGGGCGGAACAGTCACGTTTAACGATGACAATATATATTTAGCGACTTTACAAGACTATTCCTTCGGAACGGTGGACACGACGAACGCCGTTGATCTGTCGGATTTTGCCACGCTCAAGGTAACAGCGTCAACGACAAACCGACAGTACATGCTGGGCAAAGTTATCTTATACACCAAAGATACGGCAGGCAAAGAAACCATTGCCGCCAGCGCAAATTTGGATTCTTCCGCCGTTGAAACAGTGACAAGCCTTGATGTGAGCGCTCTGAGCGGGGCGTACTACGTAAGAATACAGTCTTCAGGCTATAACACCAGCTACTACGTAACAGGCAAGTTCAAAGTGACAAAAGTTAAATTGGAGGCGGCGGCATGAAAATCTACATTGACAGTGATTACAAATGCTACACAGTTTCGTCCGGAGGACGCAGAGAATTTGAAGTGCAGTTTTTTGATGATAAGTGTAGCGCATTTGTTGAGGGCTATCGATATGTCCCTGCCGGGGAGACGTGGACACGCGCAGACGGCGCGGTGTTTGCCGGGGAGATGCTCTCCCCGTGGAAAGATTACGCGATCCTTGCCGCCGCACAGGCGGCGTATGAACAGGCACAGAGCGAGAGCGCGGCGGAAATTGCCGATATGCAAAATGCGCTGAATGTTATGGGGGTGTCGGTCAATGAGTGACAAGGGGAAGTGGACAACAGCTGCCGAAGCTGTAGCGGCAGAAACAAAGATAGCGTTGCAAACGGTCTTTGACAATCTCAATCAGGGTCAGCAGAAAAAGCTGCTTAAATCGCCCGAGGTCAGGGCGCTCT
>OIZL01000234.1_pt1 | contig 47053 bp, 46 predicted proteins | sample 1588541 | NCBI WGS metagenome assembly OIZL01 (sample SAMN03283285) | human gut metagenome | biome: human-associated habitat; material: feces | host: Homo sapiens | place: Peru | collected 2012 | reverse complement strand
TAATCATAAACACCATCCTTTCTTTAGGATGATTTCTTTGTAAGACACAAAAAAATCAATCTTTCGATTGATTCTATATATCAAGTTCAAACTAAATAGTTCGAACAGATTCGTCAATGGAGCAAGTGAGGAGAATCGAACTCCCATCCCAACCTTGGCAAGGTTATATTCTAACCATTGAACCACACCTGCATCGCACTAATATATTATCAAAAAAAAATATATATATCAATACCCAAAATAAAAATTCCTTCAATTTTAGGAATTTTTATAATTTATACTAAAATAAATTGGTTCAATATTTAAATTATCAAAAGTTGTGCAGAATTTATTATTATTAAAAACTATTGGTTTTTTTAAAATAAAATTCCTTTCTTTATCAAAAAGACTAATTTCAAGTTCGTTTGATACATTATTATTTACACTACCACAAACGTTAAATAACTTTAATTCTTCACTTTTTCCACTTGATATATCACTAATTACCACTAAATCCTTGCTTATTAAATAATCCGTTGCACTAAACTTAATTTTATCATCAAAATTATAAACAACATCTGAAATCAATCTTGTTTTATCCACATAATTAAATATCAACTGTTTATAACTACCTTGTTTTTCCACATGAATAACACCATAATCAATAGTTCCATCCAAAGTTTTTAGACAAGTATTATAGACTCCATCAGCATCTACATCAAAATTCCCCGATTCATAATCAGCTACAAAAGCACAATAAACTAGTCCATCACTGTCATTATTAACATTCATTACAAAATAACCATTCTTCTTTTGAACTTCATATTGATTATCTATTAAATAAATATTTTTTTTATTATCAAAAGTAACTTTTTTATCTTTTAAAAATTTATTATTGTTGTTAGTTATATTAATAACATCATCAACTTTACTAGTATTACTACCAAAATACTCATAAGCAAAATAACCAACAAATCCCATCAATATAACAACACAAATTATAATTCCAATTTTTGTCTTACTCATTAGGCAGCTCCCTCTTCAAAAATATAACTAAATCTCAAATTTCCTACATCACTATAAGCAATATTATGATCTATTGCATACTGATAAACATTCATCAAATAATTATTTCCATCAAATTCAATATACTTATTTACAGTAATAAACTTATCTAGCAAAGTATCATTATAATATATTTCAACACTGTTATTTTTTGAAATAGCATTTTTACCTAAAACCAAATATCCCTTTTTAGCAACACCATCAGTAGCATTTTCTGCACCTGAACCATATTCAGTAGTAATATTTTGTATAATATCATCAAAAATCGCAAATAAACTTTGTAAACTGCTTTCATCATTTACATCATCATAAGAATAATAATTATCACTTGAAGAGGAAATATTTAATAACTGACTTGCTATGGCTTTTCCAATACCTATAGTATATACTTTAGAATTCATTTTAACAAAACTTAAATTATTATAAAGTGGATCATCAGCACTATCTCCATCACTTAAAAATATTACATAATTACTTTTATTGTTGGTAATTTTAGATAATAGTAAACTTGTTTGTGAAATAGCTACTTTAAAACTAGTACCGCCTGATGAAGCTAATGAATCAATGACTGTATTTATCTTATTTCGATCAGTTTCTAAAGATAATACCGTACTAGCATTATGATTAAATGTTATTATTGAAACAGTTGAATTATTTAGTTTTATTTTATTTACCATTTCCTTAGTAACAACTTTTAAATTATTTAATCTATTATAACTAGACATTGATCCAGAAACATCCAATACTAAAATCAAATTCATATTAGCTTCTACAGATTCTATACTACTAACTTTTTTTATTTTATTTTCTTTAATTTCTAAATCTTTAATATCATATTTACATTCTAATCTTTCATTATTAGACACAGTTATTTTCCCATTATTTTCTTTAATATCATATTTAGAATTAGTACAATCACTTAATTCTTTATAATCATCAGTTGATTCAATGGCTTTTTCCGGAATTTCAATTTCACAGTACCTAGTATCATTTTTTAAAACGCATGACTTTTCATATTCCTCGTCATTCATATTTACCCAAGTAACGGTTTTTATTCCTTCACTAATTGCATATAAATATAATTTGTTATCATTTAAAGAAAAATCTGAATTTTTTAATAAACTCATAAGTGGCATCCCGGCCTTATACTCAGAGTCATCACTATCTTTATTTAAACTCCATCCATGAACCTTGCCATTTTCTCTTTCTATAGTTGGTAATACATAATCTTTAGTACAGTTTATTATATCTTCTCTTTCTTTACTCTCACAAGGAATAGCCTCAATTTTTTTTGAAACACTATCTGCACCATTTGCATTATAAATTACCAAAACATAATTATTTGATTCATCAATATATTTAAAATCATAAAGTCCATTTTCCTTTTTTGTAAATTTAATTACCCCAGTAAACTCCACATTAGTTTTGGGATTTATTGGCACCTGGTTTAAAAAACCATATTTAACTAATTCATCAATTGTAATATAACAATAAGTTTCTGATAAACTTCCCGCAGTATATTTAATAATTTTGAAATTTTCATCATCGCTATCTTTATAAGTCATAACAAAAGAATCCGAAGCAGCCTCTAATTTACTAATCTCATTATTATAATTCTCATCTAATTGATTATTATTTTTTTTCATAAAACTTAAAACAAATATTCCACTAATTACAGCAATAATTGCTATTACTGATATAATTTCAACTAAAGTATATCCACGATTATTATTCACAACTAACCACCTACTATATAAACATTTTATCACAATTATTGTTTTTTTAAAATTTTATTTTACTTTTTTACTAATGTTTCTTCCAGTGTTTGGTTTTTTTAAAGAATAACATATATCAGCAATCAACAGTATTATTAAAAGGGTATTTAAATATTTTATATAAACATCTATATAACTAAATATTTTAATTATAAAAGGTATAACATAATCAATTGATAATATTGCTCCTACACTAAAAAACAAAATTCCTTTTAAACAAATACGTCCATTTAAATTATACTTACAATCATTGTAATCCCACCAAGATTTATGAAATAGTTTTTCTAAAATATAGCTTGTAAAATATTCTATTAAACTGCAAACAACCGATATTAATAAAAAACGAATAAATAAACTTGCTTCTAAAGATCTAAATATAATCCAAATTAATAAAACTCCAAAACCATAAATTGGTAAAATTGGACCATGAAGAAAACCACGATTTATAATTTTATCTTTTTTAAAAGCATATAAAAGCATTTCCCATATCCAACCTATAAATGAAAAAGTAAAAAATATAATTATCATTTTATTAAACATATCCATATTATTATGATGGTCAAAAAAAAAGAAATAACACACTATTTTTTCTTTCTAGCTTTTGTTAATTTCTTTTTCTTTTTATTTTTTGTATTTGTTTTTTTAATTTTTTTGTTTTTTGACTTTTTCTTACCATTTTTATTAGTGCCTTGAGGCTTTTTCTTTACTGTTACTCCCTTATTAGAACCATTATTTTTACTGCTAGATTTTGCCTTTTTAACAGTGACGCTCTTATTCCTTACAACTGGTTTAACTTTTTTCTTTTGTTTCATTTTAACTACAAATTTATAAACACCATAGCCTACCCCAACCGTACCAAATAATATCAAAATAAACATAAAATAATTTGTGGTTTTATAATTAACCGTCAACTGATATGTCACACTCGCACCATTTTCAGCTGTAACAATTATTTTTATAATACTACCATCTGTTAAATTTTCATTACCTTTAATTACATAAGTTGCTTTTTCATCATCTAAAACCGGTGTAATTTTTAATGACTTAGTATTTTTCCTAATTTCTAATTTATAATTTTTAACTTTCTTACTAAATTCTAGTTCATAACCATCTATTTTTAAATCATTTATATAATTATTAGCTGAAGCATTTTTAATAGTCTTTGTTACAAAAATTAAATAATTTTTAAATGCACCATCATTATTTTTAACTTTAATAATTGCTAGATTATCACCATACATTAGTTTAAGAGTCTGCTTACCATAGTTTTTAATTAAAACATCGCTTGTACCCTCAGTTAAAGTCGGTAATATATTTACATCTGTAGTATTAGAATTAACACTCAAATAATAATCATATACATCATTCTTAAAAGACAGTAACAAATTACTACCATTATTATCATTTAATATAATTTGCTCTAATGCATTAACAATTTTTAAATCCTTATTTTTGTAAAATCTAAAAACTATAATTCTTTGATTTTCGTTTTCACTAACAATTTTAATTGGTACTATTAATTCATTGCTATTTTTTTCAAATGTATACTCACCATTACCAATAACTTTAGCAAACTCATTTTGAGCATTAACTAAAACATTAATTTTTTCATCAGTCGTAACTATATCATATATTTTTTCACTAGTCTTATAATCCTTAAATTCCTTATCATTTATTAAAACACTTTTAACATCATTATTTGCTGATATTATTTTAACATCTTCTTTAAGATCCTCGAATTTTTTTATACTTTCTTCTTTGTTTAATAAATCAATATTATTTAGATTAATTGATAAAACTCCATCTTTCGTTGCTTTAAAAAGTAAAATACCATACTCTTGTAATCCTGTTTGCACTTCTCCATCTTTACTCTTCGCAACTATCTTATTATTATCATTTGAAATTTCCCAAACCTTATCATAGTTGCTACGAACATCAACAAGCTCTAATCCTTCAGAAAACTTATAATCAAAAGAAATTTGATCATATTGTAAATCGCTATTTATTGAAATTCTACAAATAAATTGGTCATCAATATAATATTTACCCTTATCACAAACTAAATTAAAACTATTATTATCAGCAAACACACTTAGAGGTAACAAAAAAAATAAAGAAAAAAAGAATTTTTTGAGCATAATAATTCACCTAGAAAAATTATATCATAAAATTCTTATTTATATTCAAAAATATACTTAGTTTTTTTATCAGTATTAAAAAGTGTCAATTTCTCATTTTGAACAACAAAAACATCTTTACTTATTTTTGCTTCATTTATATTTCCATTCCCATCAATAGAATATAAAAATTTATCAGCCTTTAATTTTAAATAATCCTTATCAACATTCATTACTTCAAAATCAATTTTACAGCTATCCTTTCCATCAAAATTAATGGTATTACCAGTTAGTACGCTATATTTAGATGACTCAGACCCACAAGAAACATACAATTTCTTCGTATCATCACCTGGCTTAATTTTAAAATAAATAAAAAACCCACAAGCTATTACTAACACTATGATTAACAAAATTTTTAATATTTTTTTCATACAATCCCTCATAATAAATATATCACAAGTTCAAGTTAATTAATAGAACAAATTTTTAAATTGACAAACCTCTAATCAGATTCACCTGAGTCAGTTTCTTGGTTTTTTATTTTAAAAGTATCGTATAATCCACCAGCAGATAAAGAACTAATCAAACACACAGATATTGCCCTAAGTAAAGTAGACTCCAAATCTGCACAATAAACAACTATCCCCGAAATAACTCCAATAAGTATATTTTGGATAGGTATATATTTTTTATTTACTAATTTTAATTTTTTACTAATTACCCCTATTATTAAAGTAATACTTGCAATTATACTAGGTATTGTTAATTCCACACTTACCACTATCCTTTCTATTAGATTCTAAAGTAATTACTCTTTGCTCCAAATCTGATGATTTTAAAGTTAACTCTTGTACTTTAGTAGTTAGAATATTAACATTCATACTTAATTTTGTAATAGAAGTATTTAACTTTATAATAGGTGTTACAACAGTTATTAAGGAAACTATGATTCCAACAACTTTAATAATTTGACTATCCATCTTTTTCACCTACTCCTATAATAGTATATAAAAAAACACTCCCAAAGGAATGTTTATACTACCTAGAAAACGTTTATTCTCCAAATTTTTCTTTAATTTTGTTTGCTATCAAATTAGCTTTATCTGTAATATCAGAAATATCTAACCCCTCAATCATAACTCTAACTATTCTTTCAGTTCCTGATGGTCTTATTAATACTCTACCATTATCAGCAAGTTCATCACTTATAGAAGCAACTAAATCCATAATCTCATTATCACTCTTATACTTTTCTTTACCTTCTTTAGTTACTGAAACATTTACTAGTACCTGTGGATAATTAGTCATAACCCTTGCTAATTCATCAAGACTTTTACCAGTATCACTCATAATATTTAAAATTTGAATTGATGTTAATTCGCCATCTCCAGTATTTGCAAGATGTCTAAAAATTATATGTCCAGACTGCTCACCACCAATTAAATAATCATTTTCCATCATGCTTTCTAAAACATATCTATCACCAACTTTAGTCGCTTCAAAACCTATATCATTAGTTTCACAAAATTTCTTTAGCCCTAAATTAGACATTACTGTGCCAACCACTGTATTATTCTTAAGTTTACCTTGATTTTTATAGTACTTAGCACAAATAGCTAATATAAAATCGCCATCAATAATTTTACCACTAGAAGAAACTAACATACATCTATCAGCATCTCCATCGTAAGCAACTCCAATATCTGCCTTGTTCTTTTTAACAGCAGAAATTAAACCATCTAAATGAGTAGAACCGGCATTTTCATTAATATTATAGCCATCATACTCCCAGTTAATAAACGATACATTTTTAGATATTTTCTTAAATAAAATTGGAGCTGTTTCTGAAGCTGAACCATTCGCGCAGTCTACTACTATTTTTAAATCCTTATTTATTTTACACTCATTTTCTAGGTATGAAATATATTTATCTTTTAAACTCAAATCCAAAGTATACTTTCCAATATTATCGCCTAAAATAACATCCTCATTTAAAATATAATTTTCTATCTGCTTCTCTACCTCATCAGCTAATTTATAACCCTCGTTATTAAAAATTTTAATTCCATTATAAACTGAAGGATTATGACTAGCCGAAATCATTATTCCTATATCACATTTAAGTTCTCTAGTTAAATACGAAACAGCAGGTGTCGGTACTATTCCAACATCTATAACCTCAGCCCCGCAACTAAGTAAACCTGAGGCTACTGCCATCGTAAGCATTTGCCCAGAATATCTAGAATCTCTTCCTATAATAACTTTAACTTTTTTATTCTTTCCAAGCACATAACCAGCAGCTACCCCAATTTTCATTGCTAATTGTACTGTTAAATCATCATTTATTTTACCACGAACGCCGTCTGTTCCAAATAATTTACCCATTATCTTTCCTCCTTATTAACAATATTATCCATAGATTTAACTATCATATTTTCTCCAATAACGCCTCTAACTCTCGTAAGTGGATAGATATTTGTATTTGGAAAAATAACTGTTCCTGGACAAAGCACACTATTGCATCCAATATCTACATGATCACCAACAATAGCACTCATTTTTCTTAAACCAGTATGAATATCATTTTCTCCATCTTTAATTATTACATTACTTTTATCACTTTTAACATTTGATAAAATCACTCCTGCACCAGTATGTGCATACTCACCTAAAATTGCATCACCTACATAATTATAATGTGGACACTGACAGTTATTAAATATAATTGCATTCTTTACCTCCGTTGAATTCCCAATTACACAGTTATCTCCAACAATAACGTTCCCTCTAATGTAAGCACAATGTCTAACCTCCGTGTTTTCACCAATTATTGTTGGTCCTACAATACATGCACTAGCACTTATCTTCGCACTTTTATGTACCCACACATGTTCGCTAGTTTCTAGATAATCATCTCCTAAAGTTTGCCCCTTCATTAATATATATTCTTTAATCTTAGGTAATACCTCCCAAGGATAATTAACACCATCAAATAACTCTTTAGATATGGTTGCATCCAAATTAAGAATATTACTATATTTTTTCAACATTATTCATCACTCTTTCTTAACACCATCATACCATAAAAACATTGATAGTTTAAAGCAAAAATGGTATAATTCTATTGAAAAAAAAAGAGGTAATTTTATGAAAAAATTAGAAAAAAAAGATTACCTATTATTATTGACAATAATCTCCATAGTAGTAGGTTTTACAATATATTTATCAATTAAAGGTTTTATCTTTGGCTCTGAGGTAGATTGGGCTAATCAGCACATCGTATTACCAGAGTATTTCCGTAATCTATTTTATAAAAATGGTAAAATAATTCCATCATTTGCTTTAAATTTAGGTATGGGACAAAATATATTTAATTTTTCCTATTATGGCTTATTAAGTCCACTAATTCTAGTATCTTACTTATTACCATTTATTCCTATGTACATTTTTATACCTGTACTAAGTATTGTCATGCTAGTTATAAGCATTATCATGTTTTATAAATGGATTAAAACTAAATATAACAGTAAAATAGCATTTATAACATCATTTATATTTGCTCTTAATGCTCCATTCTTCTATCATTTTCATCGTCACATAATGTTTGTTATCTACATGCCATTTATGATAGGGGCACTTAAAAGTGTTGATTTATATTTTGAAACTAAAAAACCAATTCCGTTAATAATCTATACTTTATTATTAATTTTAACAAGTTATTATTTTTCAGTATCTGGAATTATAACAATTGGCATTTATACAATTTACAAATTATTAAAAAATAAAAAATTTTCTCACAAAACATTATGGAAAATAATCTATTATGTAACAATAAGTATACTACTAGCAAGCGTTTTACTACTACCAACAATATATGCATTAATAAAGGGCAGAATAGAAACTCTTACTAGTACTACATTACATCTAAAAGATTTGATCAATCCAATAAATAATTACAAATATACATTTTATAATTCATACTATTCTTGGGGTGTAACATTCATTTATATAATAAGCATCATCAGTGGACTTTTATCAAAACAAAAAAATCAAATATTTTTAGGCGGCTTAATGGGATTATTTATTGTCTTCCCAGTTTGTAGCTATATCCTAAACGGCTTTATGTATATTGATGGAAAATGTTTTATTCCATTTTTACCTGTAGCGTTATTAACAGTAAGTGAATTTTTAAATAATTTAAATAATAAAAAAATTAATTTAAAAAAATTAATGTATATTAGCTGTCCTGTGAGCTTACTAATTATTTATACAGGCTTAAAATCAAATAATATTTACTTGCTTTTAGCAGACATTTTTCTAATTACTATTGCTTTATTAATTAATACAAAGAAACATAAACCATATTTAATATATATTCCCGTTATTTTAACATCCTTTGCAACATTCATTTTCTCATCAAATAACGAAAATTATATGTCAGTAAACAAACTAAAAAGTATTAATAATGAAGCATATTCTAAACTGCTAGAAAGCATTAATGATAATAATATATATCGTACTAGTAATGAAGACTATATTCTATATAATCCTAACAAAGTCTATGATACAAATGAATTAAAAACATCAATCTACTCTTCACTATCTAACAAATACTACATGAACTTTATTCGCAATATTTTTCAAAATGAAGTAATTAATCGCGATAATACCACTGTTACTCAAACATCAAATGTACTGTTCAATATTTATAGTAATACAAAGTATTTAATTACATCAAAAAATCCACCCATCGGTTACACAAAAATTAATGAAATAGATAATATTGGTCTTTACCAAAATGACAGTGTTCTTCCTCTTGCATATTCATCAAACAAAATAATGAGTTTAAGAGAATTTAACACTCTATCTTATCCATATACAATTGATGCTTTATTAAACTATATAATTGTGGATAAATCCCTGGATAATGTTTATAAGTCTAATATTAAAGAATATAAAAGCTCTTACAAGATAACAGAAATCAATAACATAAAATACACTTTAGAAAATGGCCATTACATTATAGATGCCGATAAAAATGCTAATTTAAAAATTAAACTTAATGAAAAAATAAATAATAAAGTACTAATTATTAGTTTTAAAATGAATAAGGCAAAAGAAGGATTTGCTTGCAGTAGCAACATAACTATTAACGGTATAACAAATGCTCTATCATGCAGTAATTGGAAATATAATAATCAAAATAATACATTTGAATACGTTCTTTCATCTAATGAGGAACTAAAAACATTAAATATTTCTTTAACTCAAGGCGAACTTGATATCAGTGACATTAAAGTATATACAATGGATTATAACAAAATTAAAAATATAAAAAGTAACATTAGTGAAATGGTAATTAATAAAGTAAAACTAGAAGATAATCATATAGTAGGAACAATCAACGCTAAAGTAGACGGCTACGTAAAAATTACTATTCCTTATGATGATGGTTTCAAATTATATTTAGACGGTGAAAGAGTTGGCAAAGTTTTAATAGATGATTGCTTTTTAGGTCTTGAAATTACCAAAGGAAGTCATACAATTGATATTATCTACGAACCACCTTTACTAAAGATTGGTGCTGTTATATCTCTAATAGGCGTATTACTACTTATTCTCGTTATTTTTTACCCAAAACTAGAAAATAGATTTAACAAAATTAAAAATTATTTAAATAAAATATTTCATAAAATTAAAAAGACCATAATAAACTTTACAAAATTTAATAAAGGATATATCTATTTATTTCTTTCTTTATATATTTTAGATTTAGCTTTAAGAATCTTTTACAACAAACAAATAAACTTTTATCATTGGTTTTTCCCAGTACCTAATTTATTTAGTATTTTATGGATCTTATTAATTTTAAGACTAACAAAATTATTAAAAAATAAGATTGGCAAAACGCTATATATTATTTCATACATTATAAGCATTGCTCTATTCTTAACGCACGCAATCTATTTCTCATATTTCAAAATTTTCTTTGATTTTTCAGTATTAAGCGTTGCTGGAGAAGGCGCTGCTTACTTAGATTCTGTACTTTTAAATATTAAATATTGGGTAGTAATAACTGTAATAGCTAGTATAATCTTAACCGTAAGAGGATTAAAAATAATAAAATTTGAGAAAAAAATAAATTATAAAAATATTATAATCACAATTTTAGTATTTATATTAATCCACAGCTTACTACCACTTGCTTTAGGAACATCAAGTAAAGAATTAAACTGGGATGAATGGCGAAATGCAAGAAGTATCTACCGTTCATTTAACGATAACAATAAAAGTTTAATGGTAAGTGGTATGTATGAATACAACATTAGAAATCTTATAATGACGTATTCTAAAAACAAAGATACATTAACTAAAGAAGAAGAAAACGTTCTAAATGCTAACTTTGAAAGCAATATATCTGCCAAAGAAAACGATTTCACTGGAGCTTTCAAAGGAAAAAATTTAATTATAGTTCAATTAGAAAGTATAGATAATTTTCTCTTAGACAAAGACATAATGCCTACATTTTATAAAATAAGTCAAAACTCATTAAACTTTGTCAATCACTATTCATTTACATCTGGCGGTGGTTCAACATTTAACTCAGAATTCATGATAAATACCGGTTATTCAACTGCATACAACTATAATATGAATGCATATTCCTTCAGTAAAAATGCATACCCTTACAGTCTACCAAACTTATTAAAAAATGACGGCTATGAATCAAATGTATTTCACATGAACAGTGGCGAATATTACTCTAGAAAAGTAAATTATAAATCTTTCGGTTATAACGATTACTACGGTTTAAAGGATTTAAATATCTACCATGATAATGAATTTTGGTTAGATACCGAACTAATGAAAAATGAAACTTTCAATAATAAAATTTTTAAAAACGATAAATTATCTCTATCATATATAATTACATATTCAGCCCACATGCCATTTAAAACAAATAAAGGAACCTGCCAAAAACTAACAAATGAAACTGGATTAACTGAATTTGAATGCTTAAAATTACAAGCAAAAGAAACTGACGATATGATAAAATTATTATTTGAAAATCTAAAAGAAAATAATCAATTAGACAACACAGTAGTTATTCTAGTAAGCGACCATTATCTATATACATTAGAAGACAAAACTCTACTAGATAAATATAAAGAAACAAGTAACAATCTTATTAACCATACCCCATTCGTAATATGGAGTAATGGCCAAATTAAAAAGACTATTAAAGATGTCAACTCCCAATTAGATATTTTACCAACAATACTTAACTTATTTGGAATTGAATATAACGTAAATAACTATATAGGCCGTGATATATTTAGTAAAGACTATGATCCACTTGTATTCTTCCCAGACGGAAGCTGGTACAATGGTTCTACTTATGTTGCTAACGGAGAATATCAAAGTGGTAAAAAAATATCTAATGAAAAATTACAAAAATATAATAATATAGTTAAGAATAAAATGAATCTAAATGATGCTGTTTTAAAATCTAACTACTTTGAAAATAAATAAGCCGTAAACTGGCTTATTTTCTTTTTATTATTTCTTTATAAAAAAAAGAAAATAGTGTATAATCTTAATATAGGTGCATCAATATGAAAAAAAAGAAAAAAAATAAATTCATAAATTTATTTAAAAAACTTAAAAAAACAACTCCAGGTTTTCACTTCTTATATATTATAGTACTAGTGTTATTTGTAATGAGTAGTATTCTTTTATCATACTCACTTATTCTACTAAACGGTATAGAAACCACAGTAAGAACATTACTAATCATAATCATGATTACTTACTTATTTATATATTTCTTTATCGGCAGCGCTTTACTTATTACCAAAAAACATAAAATACTAGTTGGTATTAGTATATTAACTTTAATATTTACTGCAATAAATGCGTTCGGCTACTATTATATTGAAAAAACATACACCGTAGTAGACAATATTAGTAAAGAAGAAGTCATTTATACATCTAGTCTATTAACCCTTGATAAAGATAAAGAAATAAAAAATATTGGTATATTAAAAGATGAAAATAGCATTGAAGGCTTCATACTTCCGCAAGAATATATCGCCAAAAACGGTAAAAAATGGAAAATAACAAATTACGAAAACAATGATTCTCTAATTAAAGCACTTTTAGAAAAAGAAGTTGATGCAATATTTATTACTTCAAATTATAAACTACTTTACTCAACAACATATCCTGAACTAGAAAACGCTATTGAAATAGATTCAATCAGTAAAAAAATGAATAACAACGACACAGTTGCCTCAACAGGAAAAGATATAACAGAACCATTTACAATCCTTCTTTTAGGAGTAGATTCTGAATACGATGGTCTAGCAAATAATGCCGCATTTAATGGTGATTCTATCATGCTAATATCATTTAATCCCAAAACTCTATCAGCGACTGTATTTAGTATTCCAAGAGACACCTATGTACCAATTGCTTGTAACAATAATAAAAAACACAAAATAAACTCAGCTGCTGCTTATGGAACAAAATGTATGATTGATACAATTCAAAATTTAACAGATATTACAATTGACTATTTTGTAAAAATTAACTTTAAGGGAGTTGTTAATTTAGTTGATGCTCTAGACGGAATAGATGCATTTATTGATGAACCAGACTTTAAGAAAAATGGTAACATAGATTGTAAAGGAATGGTTTGCGAGCAAAACTCAAGTAGACAATTTGGTGAACATACTGTTTATATTAAACCTGGTAACCAGCACCTTAATGGTGAACAAGCGCTAGCCTATGCAAGAAATCGTCATCAGTGGGCACTATCAGACTTTAAACGTGTAGAACACCAACAAGCAATAGTAACAGCCATCGCAAACAAAGCTAAAACAATTAGAAATATTAATACATTCTATAAAGTACTTAATGCTGTATCTAATAATATGGATACAAACATGGAAACAAATCAAATGTTAAATTTCTATAATGTTGGAAAAAATATTTTATTAAAAAGTAAATTTAACGAAGGCGAATTTATAAATATTCAAAAAACTTTCCTATCAGGATATGATCAAACAATCTATCAAGGTTATGACATGTACACATATCAATATTATGAAGAAAGTTTAAATGAAATAGTGGACGCAATGAAAATTAACCTAGGATTAAAAAAGCCAGAAATAATAAAAACATTTAGTTTTTCAGTAAACGAAGAATATACCGTACCAGTTGTTGGTAGAAAGTACACTGGAGTTCGTAAAGATGAAACCTTACCAAATTTTGTAAATCAAAAAATTGGATATGTTGAAGAATGGGTAAGCACAAGAAATATTAATTTAATTAAAAACATAACCGAAAGCAACGCTTGCATACACAACTCAATATTAAGTCAAGATATCCACTCAGGAGTACTAGTTTCAAATATAAATAATTTAACAGTAAATGTATGTCAAAACATAACTAAACCAGAAACAGAAACTCCAAATAACGAACCAAACAATGATGACAGTGCAGACGAAAATGAAAATAATCAAAATGATATTCTTGAAAAACCACTAGAAGATTTAATTGCACCATAAAAAAATTACTACTTAGCTAGTAATTTTTTAATTTTAACTAGGAACTACTAATCTTTGGCCAATACTTAAAATATTAGATTGTAAAGAATTTAATCGTTTAATTTCATCAACAGTACTATTAAATTTTCTTGCTATACTCCATAAAGAATCTCCACTTTTAACTACATATACGTTAGTTTCTTCATTCTTTTTATTACTATAAGGTGGTATTTTTAAAACCATTCCTATACTTAAACTATTTGATGTTAAATTATTTAAAGATTTTAAATCATCTACACTAACATTAAACTTCCTAGCAATACCCCAAAGCGTATCACCAGATACAACTGTATAATCATTAGAACTCGCTTTACTAACAATCAATTTCTGACCAATGCTTAAATTATTAGAACTTAAATTATTAAGAGATTTTAAATCATTAACACTCATATTATATTTTCTAGCTATTCCCCAAAGCGTATCACCAGATACATTTTTTATGTAACATTTTTAAATGTAAATATAATATCTATCGTTTTATCTTGATAGATATAGATATTCTCAACTAAGTTAATTATTAATTCTCTAGTTGGATTTTCTAAAGATAAAAATTCATTTATATATTTTTCTATTTGCTTTTTGTTTATTTTATTAGATTCACTATTTTCATTTTTAAGATTATCAATATTTGATTTATTATTTGCTATTTCTTGTTTTAGATTTTCACTTATTCTTATATATTGTTCTTCATCAATAATATCTTTTAACATATCCATATAAGTTTTATCTAGATTTTCTGTTAGTTTATTATTACTAAGTTCTAGACTTTCAATTTGTTTTTTAATCTTTAAAGTATTGTCTTGAAACTCTATATTACCAATAGAATTTTTGATCTGGTTCTTATCTAAATAACTTTTACATACTTCTCTGATATTATCTAAAATAACCTTTTCTAGTGTTTCATAATTATTTGTATGAGTTGTGCAAACATGATATTTAGAATAGGTTCTATAATAATCACAAGTTGTATAACTTCTTTCTGTTTTAGTTTGATATCTAATAGTTATACGATGTTTGCAATCTCCACAGTATAAAAGCCCATCTAGTAGATAAAATCTTTTCTTCTCTGGTCTTTTAACATTTTTAGGTAAAAGTTTTTGAACATAATTAAAAGTATTTCTATCTATAATTGCCTCGTGAGTATTTTCTACTATTATAAAATCATTAGGTTTATTTTTTACTGTTTTCTTTAATTTATAATTAATCTTTTTAGTCTTACCTTGAACTGTATCACCAACATATATTTGATTAGTAAGAATTGATTTTATAGTGGTATCTACCCATACTCCATATTCTTGTGATATACAATTAGTATTTATACATTTTGTATTCCAAACATAATTGTAATAGGATGCTGGTGTTTTAAATTTCCTTTTAGTTAATTCTTGTGCTATATAATGATATGTATTACCCTTTAATGATAAATCAAATATCAATTTAACAGTATCTGCTTGTTCTTTATTTATAACTAAATGATTCTTATTATTTGGATCTTTCATATATCCAAAGGGGCATCTTCCTGATACATATAATCCTTCTTTCATTCTAGAATGAAGACTTGTTTTAACTTTTTTTGAAATATCTTTAGCATACATATCATTCATTATTGCTTTAAATGGTGCTATATCATTATTTGTATTATCTATAAATGTATCTATCCCATCATTAATAGCAATATACCTAACATTTTTATTTGGAAAATACTTTTCAATTAACTCTCCTGTACCTATATAGTCTCTACCAAGTCTTGACATATCTTTGGTAATAATCATATTAATTCTTCCAGATTCAATGTCTTTAATCATTCTATTAAATGATGGTCTTTCAAAGTTTGTTCCAGTAAATCCATCATCCACATATTCATCTACTAAATTATAGTTATTTTCTTTGATATATTGATTAAGTAGACTTCTTTGACTAATAATACTATCAGATTCAATGTTTCCATCATCTCTTGATAATCTTATATATATTCCTACTTTAAAACTACTATTCCCAATCATTAATTACTACTCCCTTCACTTTGGAAATAATGAGTATGATTGAATGTTAGCTCCTTTTTTAAGATATTGCAAGTCTCATTTATTTTTTTATTTATTTCTATTTTTAATACTTCAGTTATTGTCTCATTTAAAGATTTTCCATTTTCTTTAAACTTTAAATTAACTTTGTATTTAACCATAGAGTTTAATACCTCCAATAAATTCTATGGCTTTAAATTTTGTTTTAGTAATATTATTTGGTATGCCTATAACATACCTAACAATATTACAAACTATCATAAACCTCCATTAATTTAAAAATTATTATCTTCATATTCTTCACCTAACCCTCTCATTTTTATAAACTTATTTATTTTTTCTTGTATCCAACATATCTATATATCCAATTTCTAGTAGTTCTACCATTAATTTAGTTATAGAAATATTATAGAATTTTGCAAGTAATTTAATTCGTTCAAATAACTCCTCTGGTAAATATAAATTAAATCTTCTCATACACATCATCTTCTTCGCATGATGCATGTTACCTCCACTAAAAAGAAGAGTCAAGTCATAAAGTATAGAAAATTTTGTCTATCATCCTAAAAATATTCATAATTAATCAAAATATAAAATAGCAGGATAAGAAGACGGTGCATATATACTCACTTTTCCTTATAAAATAAAGATTTGTAAATGCACCATTCTTATTTCGTACTTACGAAATTCATCCTACAAAGTAGGATGATATAAGGGATAAAAATACTTATAACAATAATTTTAAGCACAAAAAAACATCCTAATTTCTAATTTTTGTTAGATTTTATAGGATGATTAAATCATTTAATTTAGTTATTTATTTTAATTTTTCATTTAAATCTTGTTTTATATATTCTTGGATAAATTTATCAACATCTTCAAAAATAATATGCCTATTATCAAATATTGTTCTATGATTTCCAGGATATAGTTTAAATATTGCATTTAGTCCCAAACTATGATAAATAGATTCTTGTTTTTTAAATCTTTCTTGTGTAATTGTTCCTAATACTTTATTAATTGCATTTACATCTCGATTACTAAACAAACTAAATTTGGCTGTATAATTGCCATCACTATCCAATATAAATTTTTTCTTGCCATTTTCATCAATAAATGGTGTTTCATTACCACATTCATCTTTTAAAATACAATCTTCCCCTTTATCATTTTTATAGTGATATGTTTCAAAATTTGGAATAGCAGAGTCAGATTTATCTGCATCACCCATATAATAGAAAAACGATATATTTTGAAAAGAATCAAAGTCAAAATCTGGAATATCAGCTGTTCCCATTGGGTAAGTAAATTGATAGTCACCAATGTTTGGAACTGGCATTGAAATTGCTCCTCCTGTTCCTCCAGCAACAACTGCTTTAATAATCTCTGGATGTAACAGAGCAAAATGCGAAGCAAATTTTGCACCTTCAGAATAACCAGAAATAATTACCTTATTATCTACGCTTATTCCGTTTGCATTTAAACATTTTATTGCATACTCCATAATTGCTTTATGTTGGTCTGCTAAATTTTCATACAAGTACAAATAATCTTTAAATATAGAACTTTCTGATGTTTTAAAATCATTATTAAAACAATCACTTCCTAAAAAATTAGGTCGAAAATCTTTAAGCCCTGGTATTGCTGGAATAATCATAGGATACCCATTTTCCAAACATAAATGAACATGCATTGGATCAATACTTCCAAAATCATTTTTTGCATATTGGACTAATTCATCAAATGATGTGCAACTATCCGACATATCTCTTGGTAAATTACATGCATAAACAAGTTGTGGATTATCATCTAATTTTTTCGGAATAACAATTTTAAATGGAAAGTTAAAACCTAACTTAGAATTTTGCTCCACATCTATACACCATGTAATAACGCCTCTTAATTTAAATTCATCCATATTTTCATCTCCTTTGTATTACTATTTTACCATACAAAAAGGCATTTCTCTTCAAAATGCCTTAAATTTCACTAATGTTTTTATATTCCTACTCATTATTCCCCATAAAAATTGTATCCCCACTTTTTACAGTATAATACTCATCACTAATATTATCATCCGTGCTATTAACACTGCTTACTAGAAGCGTATCACCAATATGTAAAGTATTACTACTTAGATTATTTAAAGCCTTAAGCTCAGCAACACTCAGTCCATACTTTCTAGCAATACTCCACAATGAATCACCCTTCTTAACAACATAATAATTTGAACCACTTACTGGAACATACTTATATCCTCCATAAAGTGTTACAGCACGCACCACTGCTTCAGCATATTTCTTATAATTGTTCTTCAAGCGCTCTGCATCAGCAGCATTATCTAAAAATCCATACTCAACAATTAACGTTTGATTATTTGGAGTTTCACGTATTATATAATAATAATCTTTAGATGAATTGCTAGGAAGTCTTCTTTGATAATACTTTCTAACCACTTGTCCACTTTTTTCTAACTCATTTAAAATGCTTGAAGCAAGTTTATCACTATTTCTTAATGCATAAATAACTTCGGCACCTTCACCACCTGCCGATAGTCAATGTGTAACTATTTTATTTTTAGTCTTGAAAGTGTGAAAAATTGTCACGATTTCAATATTATATTTTAAATTCAGCTGGTGACAATTTGTCACCAACTGATTCATATAACTGTTTTTTAGTTTAAATAGTGTTTATTCATCATTATCAACAAATAATCTTTGCATTAATATTTGTCCATGATAACCACCAGTTTCTCCTACTCCTTCTACTAATTCATAATTTTTATTTAATATATCAAATATATTTGTCATTTTATAACATGAGTGTATTTTAAAACTCATTAGATTAAAAATAAATTTTTCATCTGATAATTCATATACAACACCATCTTCATATTCTAATTTTCCTGTTCCGATATCACTAAAACCTAACAAATCACTAGTGTGATCTCTTTTTACAAAATATAAATTCCAGATACCATTATATTTTCTTTCAGTAGTATTGTTAATAAAACTAATAAAATCAAAATTTTCATTAATAGTCTCTGGAACTGATATAAACTTTGCATAAATTGATTTTATAATTTCGTATTTTGTTTCTATCTTAAAACCATTTATTATTTTAGGTAAACCATCCACTTTAAAAAATTTTAAATATGCTTCATCATATTTACCAAGAAAATGATTGCAGTTTTTACATAAAGTTCTTGCAGTTCGTCCATGTTTATATGTTGATTCAAATAATTCATTATCAAAAATATTTTCACAAATATCTTTAATATTTTCGCCTTTTTTTAATTTTTGATAAATATCTTCTTTTATACTTTTGGAATCAAATATATCAATAAATTTGGTTAAATCAAATTTACCTATATCATCATTACCAACACTTTTTGCTGGATAATGCTCTTCACTCATTTCATCATTTTTATATTGTTTATTACATAATTTACAAACATATTTATCTTTTTCCATCGAATACACCTACTACTCAAGTCTGCAGTGATTACTGTAGAGCTCTGCAGAATTCTCTGCAGTATATAATTTTCCCAACTCGTTACATTTTGTAACGGTTTAAATTTTTATTTTAAAACTCTTCACTTAATAGAAAATCAATTAAATTTAGATGAATAATTCCATCACGAGATAAATCTATTTTATCAAGAGAAATAACATATTTTGGATAATTATCTTCAATAGACTTATATGCTCCAAATTCTCTTTCTATGGTATTATCATGGCCTTCCATTTCATAAGTTACTTGAATATATTTAATGTTTCCATCTTTTTTTGCTAAAAAGTCAACTTCACCATTTTTAGTTTTACCAATATATACTTCGTAGTTTCTGTTTATTAACTCATTATAAACAATATTTTCTAATACAACGTAACTTTTAAATTCTGGATTATTATTTTTTATCTGAGCAATTCCTAAATCAGTAGCATAATACTTATTTAATGTTTTTAATACACCTTTACCAGCAATATCATATCTATATACCTTTTTAAGTATTAATGCTTTACATAAAGCATCTATATAATTATAAAGTGTTTCGTTAGATATTTTCTTATTTTCTTTATCTAAATATTTTATAATGTTATCAGCAGAAAATTCACGTCCAGCAGTTTCAATTAGATATTGTAATATCATATCAAATAAAACTGTATCCTTTAAATTTAATCTTTTTACAACATCTCTTAAAATAATAGAATCATATACACTATGAAGATAATTTTTTATATCTATCTCATTTGTAAATTCACATCTATTAGGAAGTCCTCCCCATTTAGCGTAGTCCCAAAAAGTATTTAAGTCATTTCCATCTTTTTTTGTTAAAGAAACATATTCCTTATAAGATAAAGGATTAATATTAAATAAAACATATCTACCTGATAAAACAGATGATAACTCATCAGATAACATTTTACTATTAGAACCAGTTAAAAATATACTTATATTTTTTATGGAAGCACGTAGTGAATTAACAACCTTTTCAAAGTTATCTACATTTTGAATCTCATCTAAAAACAAATAATAAATTTTATTGTCTTTTATTCTATCTTTTATATATTTATTTAGTTTTTTATAATTTAATAGTTCTTCAAATTCAATAAATTCAAAGTTAATAAATATAATATGTTTCTCATCTATTTTTCTTTTATCTTTTAATTCCTCTATTATTTGATTTAGAATAACTGATTTACCACATCTTCTTATACCAACCAATATTTTAATTAAATTTGAATCATAGAATCCTCTAATTTTAGATAAATAATCTTCTCTTAAAAGCATATAAATCACCTCTCTATACATTATATATCATTTTGATATTTTTGTAAAGTTATTACGCTTAACCGTAATAACTTTTGAATTTTAAAAATTATTACGTTACTATTATAATGTACTAAAAATTAAAATATATTATTTTTTTTACTTCGTGCCAACTTGGCACTATGTTTAACTTCGTCGCCACTTGCGACAAAGTTATTTTTGTTTAAAGTATTAATAAATGAAATAATAATTATTATTTCTTCAGATTTTAAATTATAAACTTCTCCCCAAAATGGGTAGAAGTCTTTCATAACTTTTGAACAAGTTGACCGAAAGTATAATTATCCTACTTTCTTCCAAATTGGTGGGAAGTTATAGTACAATTGTGCTAACTTTGGTCCAACTCGGACGGAAGTTAATTAATCATTCATATTAGAAACTTGTGCTCAAGTTGGTCACAAGTTTGTTATAATAATTATATTCAATAATTTTACACATAATTTCTTTGTATTTTCGCCTCTATATGTACGAAGTTAGTAATAAACTAACTTCAATTAATCAATATCATTTAATAAACTGAATTTATAATATATTTCAATATTTCTATCTTTGTCAATAACTATTTTATCAATAATAGATTGTAATAATTCTCTACTTGGATTATCAAGATTTATTAATTCCTTAATTTTATCTTCATAGTTTTTCATTTCTTTGGATGACTCTTTTTTCTTTTTATCTACTGCTTGTAGTTCTTCTATTCTAGATTTAGATTGATTTAGTAATATTTCTGTTTCTCTTGATAATCTTTTATAAGTATCTTCTGAAATATCACCTTTAAATTTATCATCATATAGCATATCAATTTTAGCATTGTATTCTTTAATTTTTTTATTCAAAAAATTAATTTCTTCCGTTGTACTTTCTTTAGAAGTATTTTTATCATTTATAAGTCGTGCTAACGATTTTACATCAATCTCATCTAGATATTTCTTACAAGTACTTTTAATAGTACTTAGTAATGCTTCTTCTAATTTATCATAAGGCATAAAATGTGGATAACATAAATGTCTTCTTGGATCTCTTGAATATCTATTACAATTAACAGTCCAATAATCATGATTCTTTCGGTAAGTAACCGTTAAAGTATTGCCACATTCCAGACAATAAATAAGATTCTCAAATAATCTTTTTTCTCTATCAGTTTGTGTTTTCTGCTTTCTTTTAACATTACTTTGAACTTTATTAAAAACTTCTTTACTAGCTAATGGTTCATGAGTATTCTCTACAATTATCCATGCTTCTTTATTAAGAGCAACTTTTTTTTGAGATTTATATGATAATTTAGTTTGTACATTTTGCACCATATCACCTGTGTACATTTGATTTTTTAGTATTTTCTTTACTGATGAAACAGTCCATATAGGATTAAATTTTTGTTTTGAACCTTCTTTCTTTTTGTATAAACTTGGTGTTGGATATTTACAATCATTGAGATAACTTGCAATATCACTTACACTTACACCATTATTTGCCATTTCAAATATCTTTTTAACAATAAAGGCAGTATCAGGATTAGGTAATAAATGCCCTTTATCTTCTGGGTCTCTCATATAACCAAAGCTAGGCTCACTTCCAATAAATTTTCCATCTTCTTTCTTATTTCTTAAAATAGAACGTATCTTTTTAGAATTATCTCTACTTGTCATATCATTAAATACTGATTTAAAAGGTATCATTTCATTACCAACATTATTTAAAAAAGTATCTACTTGATCAAGTACAGCAATATATCTAACTTTTTTTAAAAGAAAATACTCATCTACATAATAACCACAAGTAACATAATTTCTACCAAGTCTAGATAAATCTTTTGTTATAACACAGTTTATTCTACCATTTTCAATATCTTCAAGTAACCTTTTAAATCCAGGTCTATCAAAATTAGTACCAGTAAATCCATCATCAATATATTCATCGACAAAGGTAAATTCATTTTGTTTTACAAAACTCATTAATAAATTTCTTTGATTAATAATACTTTCACTTTCTGATTCATAACTTTTATCAGAATCTGCTTCAGATAATCTTATATATAATCCTACTCTATAGTAACTAGGGTGTTGTAATATAGTGTTATACACGGCTTCTACTCCTTTCTTTTGTATAACATTTAAAGCCTGATTTGAGTCTACCATTAAAATAGACATATAACAAATCTACGATTTTATTAAAACACATTTTATATATCCAATTATCAAATCATTAATAGTAGAATTATCATCTTTTTTAAAGGTTTCTTTAATATTAAACATATTTCACCTCTTAAAAAATTCTATGATAATTATTTCCATAATATTTTTATTCCTCCTCTTTTTTAAATTCTTCTAATAATTTATTCAGTTCTTCAAGTTCTTCTTTAGATGGTGTTTCGCTTTTAATTAGTTGTCCATTCCAATACTCATTACCAAACTCATCTTTGTAATATATTTTATTTATATTACTTTTATTATAATGTTTAAAGTTTGGTTGAACACTAGGATTAAAGTTTTCTTTAATACCCTGTATCTTATTCTTTAATACATGGTCAAGTGTAATTGTACGTTTAGAATTATTAGTACTATCTTTTTCATATTTCAAATTAATATAATTTAAAGAGGCAAGATGATTAATACTTTTAGATATTGTTTGTTTACTATATCCATGAATATTCATAAAATAACTATTTGTAGCCCAACAATATCCTTTATTCTTACACAAAGAAATTATGTGCAGCAATAATAACTTTTCTAAAGATGATATTCTACTATCACTTAATACCGATATTGGTATAATTGGATTTATAAATTCTTCCATAGTATCCACTCTATAGAATCATACATAAAATATATCTTTATAAAAGTGCACTTTTACATACTACTTTTCCTAGGTGTTTTCATCTTACATCAAATAAAAATAAAATGATATTGTACAAAAAAGAAAAAAAGAGTACAAACTGTACTCCCATAAAACCTAATTATAAATTATTTAATTTATCTAAAATTTCATTTCTCTCTTTGATTAAAATATTCTCAGATATATCTATAGCAGGCTGAAAAATATTTATATTTCCTTCGAAGTGATTAAACTCGTTAAGCAATGTTTTTTTTGAATAGAAAAATATTCTCATCCTACTATTTTCAATTGTTTCTTCTTTAAATGATTGGAAAATTATACTTGAAAGTTGATCATATTTAGTGGTATTAATACTAAATTTATCAACTAATATTTTTTCAGTTTTCAATCTTAAATACAAATATGTAAGATTATTGCATAAAACTTTATTCAAAATTGGATATTCGTTTTTGTCAATAATCTCATTTAGATTACAAATATCTAAACTTAATATATCACTAATATTTATAGTATAATTATTACTCAAATTATTATTAAATAATGAATAATATATTTGTCCTAAATCAACATGTTCTGTTTCATATCCATGCATTAATTTTGTTAATTGATTTTTTATTACTTGATTGCCTATATATTTAACATATCCTCTCATAAATGGAATTAATGAATAAATATATAATTTTTCATCTTTTACAAATTCAATAATTTTATTTGAACGAATAAAATCGAGAAAATCAGGTATTGAAATTAAAAGCATTTTTTCATTGTGATTAACTTCAATAAATCCATTCTCTTGTCCATCAAAATTATTAAATAAATAAATGTTGAAATTATTATTATTTTGATATTCTATTAATCTTATTAAATCAACATTGTGAGTTAAAATAATTACTTTCTTTTTTATTAAAAACTTTACTATTGCATATACCAATTTATTTTTAAAAATAGAGTCAAAACTTGAGATTGGATCATCTATAACTATTATTTCATTTTCAACATTTTTTGCTTTCAAAAGTTCAAATGTTAATGAAATAAAATTTTGTTCACCAGAACTCAATTTTAAATTTTCACGCGCTACTCCAATTAAATCTTCAGAATCTAAAGTAATAACAATTCTATTATCTGCTCTTTGTAATTTTATGCTTTTATTGATATTTTTTTCTATAAATTCTTCAATAAACATTAAGTCCTCATCAGTAATATTTAATTCTTTAGTCAACATTTCTTTATATTCTGTATATTTATCAACAAATTCTTTTGAAAGTGAAGAAGATAATAAATTGTTTATTAAAGATTTATAAATATTAATATACATTTCAATCTCTTTTATAAGATTTGAAACAATATCTATACTTCCAGATGATATTGCACGAGTCAAAGTATTTTTTATATTAAAAGGATCAGTTTCACCAATTCTATTTATAATTTCAATTAATATATTTTTAGTATCATCGTCAAGATTATTAATTATTTCTGCTTTTTTAATATTCTTCTTTTCCAGTAATTCTTTTGAATTAATATTGTCATTATCACAAACTATACAATTACTTAATTCATTATATTTATTTAATATAATAATAGCATCATCATATTGTTCGATTTTGGAAAAATCGTTTGATTCCTTAATATTAGAAATTCTCACTATTCTATTAATAATTTCAAAATTTTCATCAGAAATGACATACTTAAATTTATCAGCATTATGTTCATCCAGTTTTTCTTCTTTCAATTTTTGAATAAGATGTATATAATCATCTAGATTAATATCTGTTGATTTTGCTCTAACATTTACAATCTTTTTCAGAATATTATGTAATGAATGATCTATCCATGAAAATTTATTATCTGAAATTTTAGACAAATTCATATTATTTTTTAATGATAATCTTAAATCTTTATAAATGTCATCAAATTTATCATCAATCCATTCTTTAAGTTCATATTCTCTAGCTATATTATCACCTAATAAAAAGTCTTGTGCTTTTCCCTTAATAATATTTCTACTATTCTGATCATTTATAATATGAAACAAATTACAATTATTAGTTGAATATTGATTTCCATCATAGTTAATTATAAATTCTCCTTGATTATCTAAAACTTTACAAAAACTACTTTTACCAACACCATTAGGAGCATATAAAACATTGATGTTTGTATTAGTAAAATCAATTATATTATTTTTATTCATATCAATAAAATCTTCACAAAAAATATTTTCCTTCTTTAGTTTTAAAAATTCTAACTGCATATAATTACCTCCCACTACATAAAAAGCGCAATACAAAAAACTTAAATATCTTTAAGCCTGTACTAGCGCTTTAACAATACTTATTTTATAATTACGTTAAATACATCATTTTTTTCATCATAGTTCCATATTGATTGTCCTTCTTCAAAATCAACATTAGATATGAAATCTTTATAATGCTTAGTCACACCACCAAAATAAGATTTATCAGAACTAATATTGTAATCCTTATATGTCTCACCATTTATAGATATTTTATATTTTGATTTAGACTGTATTAAGTTCTTATATTCACTTGGAATTCTTAATATTCTTGCTCTTACATCGTTTTTAGTGATTCTTCTCTCAATTGTTTTAATATCATCCTTATTAATATCATTCTCTTCATCTAAAAATAAATCATTTAATTTATCAATATTAAAATAATATTTTATATCAAACATCATATCACCATGAGACTTGCAAAAATCAATTAATTGACTTCCGTTTATTAAAGTCACAGGTTGATTAGTATCATAAGCTTCTTCTATAGCACCTTTTGTATAATCACTAGTTGTAATAAATATTTTCCTTACTGACATATCAGTCTTGGAGCCACGAAAATCTCTTATATCTCTAGGTCCTACTTTATTATTAATTGCATAACATTTTGCTTGAACAGCATACTCAATAGTATTCAAATTCAACTGTTCAATTTCTTTTTTATTACATTTTAAATCTATTCCACCATCACCACGACGTTGAGTTACTTGGATATCATCAAAATCTAACCATTTTAAAAATATCTTACAAAAATTTTCGAATTTATATTTATCATCATCAAAATATTTAATAAATTGCTCTCTTAATTCTTCATCACTCATATTAAACCTCTAATTAAAATAAGCCTTTCTTATTCTTTCAAGTGCATCTAAAATATATCGTGAGCACATTTTATATTCATCAATTATTATATTATACCCTTCCTCATCATCACATACAAAATTCCAATATTGTTTTCCAATTAGAAGTTCATCGTCACTAAAATATTGTTTAACACGTTCTTGTCTCCATTCATTATCTTCCCCATACATGTTGTATGCTGTTGCCAAATAAATCTTAACGGTTTCTTCATCATCCAATAGTGCATTTTTTAATATAAAATATTCATCAAGCAATGCTTCTTTTTCACTTTTGGCTTTTTTGATGTCTAAATCTCCACCAGCTTTTAATTCTATAATAAAATGTTCTTTTGTTTCTGGATTATAAAAATGATTATCAGTAACATGCTTTTTCTTAAAACTATCTATGTTTTCTGGTTTATACGCTTGCAAATTAGTATAATCTTGAACTCTAGGTTTTACATGTTTATCATATTCATTCATGATATTTGACTTTCTTTGAATTTGTTCAGGAAGTAAATAAGATGATATATCTTCTAAAACAACCTCATAAGAAATATCTGCAATATCATTAGATAATTTTTCTAATATTTTCCCAAAGCTCGAATCAAATGACCTACAAAATGCAGAATAAAACATAAATTCATTCCCCAATTCTGAAACAAAGGCATTATTTTTCTTTGCATTTATCACACCAGTTGGATCAGTTAATTCCTTCATATATCTTTTTTCAAACTTATCTACAAAATCTTTAATATTATCTCTAACTTTTTCTCTAATTTTTTGTTCCTTTATTTTATCCATTACAAACCTCCCTAAATCTCATAATTTGTTATTATCAAATGTTCAACATTTTTATCATTTCTATTCTTTATACTAACTAAATATTTTTTATCAAACGATTTGATATATAATCCTTTAACATTATACAGATTATAAATAAAATCTGTATTTTTTATAATTAGCATAAATTTTGCTTTCGTATTTTTTAAAAAATTAGCCAATCGTATTTGATCATTTTTACCAAATTCATTTTTAGCATATGTTGAAAATTCAGTATCATAAGGTGGATCTAAAAATATAAAATCTTTACTCGTTAATTTTATCTTTTTACAAAAATCTTCAAAATCTAAATTAAATATATCAGTAGTTTTCATATAACTTTTTAATTTAGAAGAATTAAGATTATTTATTTTCTTATCAAAATCTTTTCTATTATAACTTATTCCACCATAAGGAACATTAAATTTACCATTAGCATTATATCTAAACATTGATGCATAACAATATTCCCTTATAAAATAAAATATTGCACAATAAAATTCATCTTCTATCTCTAATTCTAATCTATTATTATATAAATATCTAAAATGCATATAATATGCACTTTTAAATGCACATTCCAAATTTTCTAAAATGTTTTGATCAGACATTTTTCCGCGATTTAATTCTATTTTTCTCATTCTTTCTATCTTAGATAATAAATTCTTTTTTACTTCAGATAAAAAATTATCTATTTTGATATTAAAGTGTTCTGATAGCAATCCATTGAATTCCTCAGAATGTTCCAATACAAATTCATAAATTTTATCACTATAATTAACTTTTATTCGTTTGTTAATTTTTTCCTTATTAACTTGTTTTGAATAATTTTTATATAACGATAAAAGTTCCTTTGGATTATTCTCAATAATTTTTTCAAGTAAAATCCAATTTTTATTTATTTCTTTTAATTTTTTGATAAATTTCTGATTATTATTTTTTATCATGTTATATAAAAGTATTAATTCATCTGATTTATCATTTATAATACTCTTATCACAATTTATATTTAAATATACCGAACCTCCACCAACAAATGGTTCTATGTATCTTTCAAATTTGTCAGGTAAATTAGATAATATAATTGGCAACTCCTTTTCTTTTCCACCAGCCCATTTAATAAAAGACTTTACGTAAGCCATCTTTACTACCTCCCAACTACTAAGTTATCATCAAAGCAATTATATCACAATATGATTATTTTTTTAAGGGTTTTGGGATATTTCCCACAAAAGAATTTCGTGCGGGAGTACAAATTCAGTGCTGGCTAGACAATAACAGAACTCCTAAATAGCATTTTGACTCATTCCATAGTTGATGGTATAATTTCTATAAGTACAAGAATATTGGTACAATTATTTATATGGAAGGAGGAAAAATATGGTATATCAAATAATGAACTATTGGGATATGATTGACAGATGTAAATTATATAACAACATGATTTTAATATCTCAAAGAAAAGTAAATCCTAATCAAGTATTGTATGACACTATTCGTAATGAACTAGCTAAAAGTTACGTAAAACAAGTATTTAATATTAGATAGGAAGGTAAATATGTTTGTAATAACATAAAAACACTATTTAACAAATAAATGTTAAATAGTGTTTTATTTTTAATAAAATTTCTTTAATATCAATGGATTATCTTTTACTATTCTTAAATTATATTTAATTCTTAATATCTTCTTCATAGATGGTATTAGTTTATCTATATCACATCTTACATTAAATATATCTATTGCTGAATTAATATGGTTATAAAGTGGGGCTTTAGAAAGTATTTTTTTATAAAAATTATCTGCTATATAAAAAGCTATTACATCAGGTATTACAAATTCTTTTAGATAATTATCATAATTAATACATACTGGTAAATATATTTCTTCAAATTCTTCATCAGTTATATCATACATAGATATACTCCTTTAGAATCATCTCTTCTACTATATTTTTTATATTATTCATTTTACTTACCCAAAGCATTTGATTATTTTGTTTTAATTCTTCATTTATATTTTCTTTTTCAGCACATTCTTCAATTAACTTCTGCACACTCTCCATAACAGTAGTGTCTAAATTATAAAGATATTCATTTAATTTATCACTAGCAAGTAAATCAAAGTATAATCCTAACTTTTCTTTCTTAATATAATTTAATCTTAATAATCCATATTTTCCTATATTATATTGTTTATTATCTTCTAATATTAAATCTGGTAATAAATAATCACCTTTCTTAGTGTAACTAATATTCATAACAGTTCTCTATTTCTTTCTAAATTTATTTGGCTTTAATTGTTATACATTCGTTACACAATGACTATCGCCACCTCCTGCATTTATATGATTAGATATAACAACTACGTCTTTCCCATTCCCAAATTGATCAAGAACAACGCCTGGTCTATCATTCGGTTGTAAATCCACATCACTGTCCCTAGTCATTTTTACAGGAACACCTAAATCCTTAAACCTATCGTACATATATTGACTAATTTTTAAAGTTAAATCTTTTTCGATAATACCATTACCTGAAGAGCCTTGATCGCTACCTCCATGCCCACTGTCTAAAACAACACCTTTTAAAGCCATACTTATCACCTAGTTTATTTTATTCAAAATAATACATTGAGTGCCTAATTTACATATATAATCCGCTTAAATCCTATAAACTTTTATAAAAGGAGATTATATAATGACAATCTTAAATGATGAGACTGTTGCTATATCAACATTTGCTGAATTAAAAAGCACAATTGAAACAAATAACACTATAAATCTAATTTATCTAGATGCAAATATTGAAATGACATCAGGTATTACAATACCTCAAACCAAAACAAATTTAATTATAGACGGTACTTATAACGATATTAGACATATATTTAAAGACTGCACCACTCTAAATGCAAGTGACACAATAACAGCTTCTAACGAGCTCATTCAAAAAGTAACAGTTCAAAATATGAACACTACTGGAAATAATTATTACGGAATTATATACGTTCCAGAATCTGCTTCATACAAAGATATTATAACTGAATATAATAACATAACCTATAACGGACCTCAAATAAGCTCTCACCCAACTGGGCTTACAAGATTTATCAATTCTAATATATCCATTAATAATACATTCCTAACAAATGGTGGCGAAGTAACTGAATGTAACAAAATTGAAATCGGTGATAACACTACCATTATTCACAACTCAAAAGGAAACTCTGCCTTTTGGTTTAGAAATTCTAATCCAGCACTTACAATACTAGAAAACGCAAACACCACGTTTAATAGTCCCAATCGTGAACTATTTTACGGACCAACCAACTTAAAATTTACAGTAGCCAAAAATGCTAATTTTAATGTAACAATAAAAAATGGTCTAGCATACGACACATTTGGAACTGGCAAAATAATCATAGATGAAAACGCAAATCTTACCATTAATCATACAAACTACCGCAGATCCTACGCCATACGGTATAGCTACGGTTCTCTAACAATAAATGAAAATGCATCTTTAACAATTATTAACGAATATCCAAGCATAACCGCATCAAATTACAACATTGATTTTTTAACTACTGCATCAGAATTTAATTTAAATAACCTTAAGAAAATTATCTTATCCAATAGCACAGCTAACACAATATACACAAATAGTACAACAAAATTTAATTTTAACTTTTCAAGAATAAACCTATTTGATACAAAAATAAATTTTCTAAATTCTATCAGCAAAGAAACATTGCCAACATACTCTTGGTACAAACTTCCAAAATTATCCGAAATTAAAGGAACATTTACAAATTCTAAAACAACCATTACTGAAACAAGCTTCACTACTAATAAATTATCCGTGCTTCTAGCACTGACTAACTTTAATTTAATTAATAAAAAAATAATCAGTATTGGCACACTTCCTCTATTAATAAACCCTATAACTGATCAAATGACATAATTAACCGGCGTATCGAATCCTAATAGTTCACTGTTAATATCATTAATGAAAAATCTGAAGTAGTCTTAGCAGACGAAAATGGCAATTATTCACTAAATCTAGAAAATACCCTGCCCGAAAGCACAGAAATATCAATAATCACAAAAGAAGCAAATATAATGGCAAGCTAACAATACTATCAACACATACTACAATTGAATTTGAACTAAATGCTATCGGCAAAAATCCCGTTATTTGTCCTAAAACCAAAGAAATAATGCCAATACAAGGGCTATAAGCACGGCATTGAATTTATACGCAATTATAAATAATCATCCCTTATCAAAAACAGGAAATAAGATGTTCAACAACCACTCAATTAAGTACTACCAGCTACAAAACTTACTAAATTTATATCCAAAACATCTGTAATAACTGGGGCCGTATAACTTTTCTCAGTTTGATTATCTACCTCAATAGTAAATGTTAAAGTTCCATCAGCCCAAACCATTTTATTAGCACTCTTAGTAACAGTTAATCCACTAATTAAACTAACAACTAAAACCTCAAAATTTATAAAAGTAGGCACAACATTATACTCCCCAAGTACACTCACAGTATTATTTAACTTAGTCTCCATAATTTATACCTAATATATTTTATTATTAATCAAAAAAATGTTAAACTAAATTAAAATTAATTCAAAATAATGTTATAATACTAATAGTGAATAATATGAAAAAAAGAAAAATAAAAATTAAATGGGGAAATCTAACAATCTTACTAATAATTTTAATATGTACAGCAATATTTATAATTTCAATCGCAAACATCTTAAAATGGACAATTGACAACAAGAAAACTGATAAACAGACAGAAATAATTACTAATATTAAAGTTATTGAAGAAGTAACCGATGATGAGAACACAGAAATAATTGAGCAGCCAATAACCATAGATAAAAATGCTCCATACTGGAACTTTATAAAAATGAACTTAATAGATGCCGATTTTAACGAACTAAAACAAATCAACAAAGAGGTTCGAGGATGGATCCAAGTTAATGGTACAAACATCAATTATCCTTATGTCCAAGCAAGTGATAATGACTTTTATCTAAATCACTCCTTTGACAAATCATCAAATGGCGCTGGCTGGATTTTCATGGATTATCGCAATAATCCACAAGAATTTGACAAGAATACTATAATTTATGGCCATGGCCGAAGCAACACATCAATGTTTGGTACCCTAAAAAACATTTTAAAAAGTTCATGGTTCAAAGACAGTAATAACTATGTTATAAAACTAGCAACGGAGCAAGAAAACTCATTATGGGAAGTGTTTAGTGTCTACAAAATTCCAACAACCAGTGATTACCTACAAATCAAATTTTCTTCAGATGAAGAATTTCAAAACTTTGCAAATAAATTAATTGAACGAAGTGCTTATAACTTTAATACCCCAGTAAATAGTACTGATAAAATTATTACTCTTTCAACCTGTTGGAATGATGAAGAAAAAGTTGTTATGCACGCTAAACTAATAAAAAACCAAAAAAAGAGCAATTAGTCCCCAAAAACTAATTGCTTTTAAATTAAAATAATATAACCAAGCATAAATACAAATATATTATTAAGTAAATTAACTATATTATTATCAACAAAACTAAGTCCATATATCAGCTTAGCACTTTTACCACAATGAACCTTTTCTTCTATATTTTTTTTACAAACTACACATTTAAACTTTCCTTGAATAGTTGCCCCTAAAAAACTATCAACCAATGAGCCAAATAATCCCAAAAAAGCTATAACTAATAGTATATAAAAAGATTTAAAATAAAGAAAACCAACACCGCCAATAAAAAGCCCGCCAACTAAAGATGCTCCGATTCCTAAAAGTGAAATAGCACCGCTCTCTCCAGTACTCGCTCTTTTAAAAGTTTTAATATTAATTGGTTTTTTCTTAGATAAACTACCAATACTACTTGCCAAAGTATCGGCTAAACTAGAGGCTATTACCGCATAGTAAAGTGCCAAATAACCATCGTTTTTATATATTCTAAAGAAAACTAAAGTTAAAGTAGCAACAAAAACATTACAAATAATCTGCCATAAAGTTCTTGTTTCATCGTTTTTAGACTTCTTTAATTTATCACTTAATATTGTTAAAACGAAAGTCCCCGCAAGCGCCACAAAGGCATAAATTCCACCAATAAAAGTTATTATAACTCCCATAAGATATGCTGCTATAATCCCTGGAATTGTAACTTTTTTCTTAATCAAAGCAAATAAAGCAAACACTAATGGTAATAAAAAAGCTAAATACATTTAAACCACTTCCAATAAATACACCAGCAAAGAAACTCCAAGCGGCACAAATAAATTATCTAACCCCTTCTTATCAAACAATTCCAGTAGTGCCGATACTATACTAACAACAAACATTTCAAAAACACTAAACTCTAATTTAAAAATATAATTAAAAATTAAAATCCCCATAAGTGAAAATCCAAACACTGTCGCTGTCCCACTAACTGTCTTATTACTATATATTTTTCTAGAACGCAAAAATCCAGATACTAAAGGAGCAAATCCATCTCCAAACGCCATACAAAAAAGGCCAATCCCAAAAGCTGGATAAAAACCAGGCACAAAATGCGTAATCAAAGCCATAATAAACACACTTATCGGATAATAAATTGTTCCTAAATTGCCTGAACCATCTTCCATCGCTTTAAATAACCCAAACTTATAAGACAAAATATTTATAATAATAAATGATATTGGTGGAATAATTATATGTATACTAGTTCCAAAATAATAATACATAATGACATAACAAAAAGAAGTACTAATATGAATAAACTTTTTTGTAAAAATTGTTCTTAACTTAAATACCTTAGAACATATTGAAGATATTCCTAATATCAAAAGAAGATAACCGTAAATTAATATATATCCTTTTAAAATCATAATGCAACACTAGAACCTATTCCTAAAGGTAACCCAATTAAATAACATAAAACAATAATTACTATCCACATTAAGCTAGCATAAGCACTATAAGGCATTAAATACTTTATATTTCCCCATACACCATCACGGTCAGTAGATGTACTATATAACTCCATAAAAGACAAATAAATTACAAAATAAGCCATAAGCGGCGTTAGAGCATAAGTAAAACATTCACCTGCTCTAAATGTGAGCTGTGCAAATTCTGGACTAATTCCCGCATTCATAAATGCAGGCACCACACTACCACTTAAAATTGACCACTTTAATGTGCTAGAAGGCACAACCAAAGTACAAATAGCACTAACAAATAATGTAAGTAGAATCAAAGGAACCCCTGTAAAATTAGCATTATTAATCAAACTAGCTAAATAAGCAGTTACCACAGTACCAATATTACTCTTCTTAAATATAAAAATTAAAGCTGAAGCAAAAAATATTAAAACTAATACCTTACCAATATAATCTAAAGAATAACTAAAGCCATTACAAAGATCTTTAACATTCTTAATCGTTTTATTATAAGCACCATACACTAATCCCAAAATTACAAATAATAAAGTTACAACAAATACAAAACCATGATTGAAAAATGAATTATAACCAAATAACTTATCAATATATAGTTCTTGTGAATAATCAAGTAGATTTCCACCAAGTGGTGCATTAGGAATAATATTATAAATAAATATTAATAGATAAATTAACCCAGCAATTAAAGAAATGGTTAAAGCTTTTCTTTCAGTTTTTGTAAAATAATCTTCTTCTTCATCAAGTAAAGCATACTTGCCAAGCTTCGGAACAACCACTTTCTCTGTAACGCTTGTAACAATACCAGCAAGAATAAGTGCTGCTACAAACATAACCAAAACATAAGAAAATGTTCCTATGCTATAATCTGGAGAAAGTAATCTAGCAGCAAGTTCAGTATAACCTAGAAGTGCCGAGTCAATCGAATTCATAAAGATATTTATACCAATACCACAAGATAAACTAGCAAACGCGCATATAATACCTGCTTTAGGATGTCTCTTTCCATACTTAAAAAGCAACGCTGCCAAAGGAATTAAAACAATATAACTTAAATCTCCACCAATACTAGCAAGTATACAAATAAGTGATAATGTAAAAGTAACAACTTTTTTACTTACCCTCTTTGTAAGCACATAGAAAAAACTATCCAAAAATCCACTTTTATCCATAACCCCAAAACCAATTAAAGTTATAATTAACATAGATAACGGCGTAAAAGATGCAAAACTAGATACCGCATTACTAAAAATATACTTTAAACCTCTTAAACTAAATAAGTTCTCCACATGTACTAATTCTTTTACATAAGTCCCCGTATTAGACACTCTATTATAAGTTGCACTAGCATTAAATAATGATAATATTCCACTTAAAACAATTGTCACTAAAATTAGCAAACAAAAAGTCATTATTGGATGTAACATAACCTTCTGATATTTTCTCTTAATTTTCATTAATTATTCTCCTTTGTTTCTTTTCAAACTCAAGTCTATCCATCATTATTTCATGATTGCAGTTAATACATTTAAGTTTAATATCTACGCCACTTCTTGTAATAACCCACTCATTTGTTCCACACGCATGAGGTTTTTTCATTATTACTTTATCTCCAACTTTATATTTTACTTCCATTATGCACCTCTATCTGATTATAAGGAATCTTTATATTATTTTTATCATAAGCTTCCTTAATTAAAGTAAGAGCAGCTCTCCTAACTCGGTACTCACTGCCTTGTTTACATTTTATTGTAATTAAATATTTAACTGCTGAATCCCCAAGATCATCAATACCTAAATAATTACATTCCTTGCTATCAACATCAGCTAGTTCCCCTAATTTTTCTAAAACACTCAAAAGCACTTTCTTTACCTTTTCTTCACTTGCTTCATAAGCAGTCGGTACTCTTAAATAAATCACGTGTCTTTCCTGACTAATATTTACAATTTTATCAATATTACGATTGGCTATATTTAAAACATTGCCATTAAAATCTTTGATTTTTGTACTTTTCAAACCAAAAGATGTAATTATCCCAGTAAAATCTCCATATTTAACATAATCACCTACAACATAGTAATTATCCATAATAATATTTATTCCTGAAATAATATCTTTAAGAGCATCTTGTAAAGCTAACCCAATTACCACACTAGCTATTCCAAGTCCAGCAATAATTGAAGAAGTATTAACCCCATAAATATTTAAAATCATCAAAATAGCAAAAATTAAACAAACGTATTTAGTAATATTTTGAAATAAAAGAATTACTGTTTTTCTCTTTTTACGTTCATACTCCGTCTTACCTCTAATAGTCGCTTTATTTAATACAATAGAAATAACACTATAAATAAATATTGATCCTAAAATAACAATTATTGGACCATAAAATTTAACAGATTCAGCAAACTCAATTATTTCCACTATTCATCACTCACATCAATATTTAATATTTCTAAAATTCTTCCCAAATCTCCTTCACTATCAAAAGGAATTACGATTTTATTCTTATTAATTTGAACCTTAGTTCCAATTTTATCTCTCATAACACTTTCATAAATTGAAAATCTAAGTGGTTTTACTTTATTTCTAGTTATTGGTTGCTTCTTTGAAATAGCCCCAATTGAACATAACTTTTCTAACTCTCTTACAGATATGTCGTCAGAAACAACTCTTTCCGCAAGCGTTAAAATTAAATCGTCATCTTCTAATTTAGAAAGAACTCGCGCATGACTCATAGAAATTTTTCCTCTATTAATCTGCTCTATTACACTCTTTGGTAATCTAAGTAATCCCAATAAATTAGTAATATAACTTCTACTCTTTCCAAACTTTTTAGCTATCTCATCTTGAGTCAAACCAGTATGATTTATATAGTTTTGAAAACCTACGGCAAGCTCTACTGGGGACAAATCTTCTCTTTGAATATTCTCTAAAATAGCAATATCCATCATTTGTTCATCAGTAAAATCTTTAACGATAGCTGGAATCGTCTTAACTCCAGCAATTACACTAGCCTTTGTTCTTCTTTCACCAGCCACTAACTCATAACCGTGAATACTTTTCTTAACAATTATTGGTTCAATAACCCCATGTTCTTTAATTGATTCAGCAAGTTCATTTAAAGCATCTTCATCAAAATGTTCTCTTGGCTGATATGGATTACTTCTAATTTCACTAACGGGAATTTGTTTAATATCATTTTCACTTGTAGACTCAACAATATTTTGTTCAATCTTATCAAAATTAATTTGTTCACTATTAAATAGCTGTTCTAATCCCTTTCCTAAAGCTTTTCTCTTATTTTCCATCTCTCTCAATAACCTCCTTGGCTAAATTACTATAAGCCTCAGCTGCTCTACTAGTTGGATCATACTCATTTATAGGTTCTCCATGACTTGGCGCTTCTACCAATCTAATTAAACGAGGAATTATTGTATTAAAAACTTTATCTTTAAAAAACTTTCTAACTTCTTCAACAACCTCTAACCCTAGATTAGTTCTTGAATCTAATAATGTTAATAAAACTCCCTCTATTTTTAACTCTGGATTAAGCCTAGTTTGAGTCATTATAATCGTATTTAAAAGCTGAGTAATTCCTTCCAAAGCAAAAAACTCACATTGCACTGGTATAATAACACTATCACTAGCAACAAGTGCATTAGTTGTAAGTAAACCTAAAGAAGGAGGACAATCAATAATAATATAATCATAATTTTCTTTAACTTCTAAAAGCGCATTTCTAAGTTGCTCATTCTTCTTAAACTGAGCATCCTGATAACCTTTTTCCATAAGCTCAATATCAATACCAGCTAAATTTATTGTTGCTGGAATAATTGATAAATTAGTAAACCCAGTCTTTCTAATTGCTTTCTTAACCTCACAAGACCCATTAAGCACATCATAAACACTATAATTAATATTTCCCTTATTAACCCCAAGTCCAGTTGTCGCATTTCCCTGAGGATCCAAATCTATAATAAGAGTTTTCATGCTTAATTTACCCAATGATGCCGCAAAATTAATACTTGTTGTTGTTTTACCTACTCCACCCTTTTGATTAACTAAAGATATAACTTTTGTCATATTATCATCACTGCCTTCTTTACTTCTATAAAATATTCTATCATATATAATGATATTTGTCTAAAGAAAAAACACTTATTTTTTAAGTGTTATCATCTTACTAATATTCCCCTTATCATCCATAATCCACAAATAATAATGCTTACTAACAATTACTTTTTCTTCAACATGATTATCCTCTATTTTCTTAAAACAAATTGAAGTTTCTTTTGGATCACTTTTAGTACTTTTTAAACAATAATAACTAGCACTACTATTAAAAGTAAGAACATTACCATCCAGTTCTATATCACTAATCATTTTATCAACATCTTTAACCGCTGTCGCATAATACCCATCATTCTTCTTATCATAAAATAACTTAAATGATCCAGCAATAAACACTCCTAAAATAAATATTGCTGTAATAATATAATAATCACGAAGTCTACTTCTCATTAACATCACCCCTATAATCTTTAAAAAATTTATTATAAACTGGTTTTAATAATTCACCAACCAAAAACATTATTAAAGCTGCACATATTACTACTAAAATATTTTTTAAACCCAATCCTGTAACAATAAAATACTTAGAAAGCGGCGTTGTTAATATAAGTATCTGAACAAAAAGAATTATAAGCATTCCAATATTTAAATACTTATTATCAAAAAAACTCTTATTTATCACATTTCTTTTAGGATTTTTACAACTAAAAGCAAACAATAACTCATGAGCTATTAAGAATATGAACATCAAACTTCCTGCCGCATTTACTCCAAGACTCTTAGAATAATAAATAAAGAATCCCATCATCAAAACTGATTTTAAAAATGCTCCAATAAATATTTTACTAATTAAAAATGGTGTCATAAAGTTGCTTTGCATATATACTCTATTATCATTATCATAATCTTTCTCATAAGCTAACATTATCGCTGGAATTGAATCTGTAACTAAATTAAGCCAAAGAAGCTGTATTGTCGTAAACATTTCAACATTCATAATCATAGAAACAAATACTAAAATTACTTCAATAATATTTCCCGCAAGCAAATACAATATGACTTTTTTAATATTACTAGTAATTCTTCTTCCTTCCACCGCACCATCAACTATGGTTGCAAATGAATCATCTAATAAAATACAATCAGCAACATTTTTTACAACCTCTGTACCAGTAATTCCCATACCAATACCAATATCAGCTTGTAAGATAGCTGGAGCATCATTAACTCCATCACCCGTCATTGCTACAACATTATTCTCTCTCTGTAATTCATTAACAATTTTTAACTTAGTATTAGGTGATACTCTTGCATAAACGCTATACTTATTAACCGCTAACGCAAGCTCATCATCACTTAAATCATCAATATCCTTACCTAAAATAGCTTCTTTATCATTACTAATAATTCCAACTGTTTTACCAATCGCAATAGCTGTATTTAAACTATCCCCCGTAATCATAATTGGTCTTATTCCAAACTTTTTACAAGAATCTATGGCAAAACCTACATCATTTCTTGGTGGATCCATCATTCCCATAAGTCCAATAAAAATCATATCTTCTTCTGCATTATCAACCGAATATGCAAATGCTAATATTCTAAGTGACTTTTGAGCTGCCTCCTCCTCAGCATCTTTTATCTTTTTAATTACTGAATCATCAAGCTTTAAAACTTTACCATTTAATAAATAACTCTTACACTTCTTTAAGACCGAATCTAAACTACCCTTAGTATAAAATTTCAAATCTTCACCATGACGAACCAAAACACTCATCATTTTTCTCTCAGAATCAAAAGGATGTTCTAATACTCTTTCATAATCACTTACACTAGTTTGTTTGTCCTCCAAATATTTATAAATAGCAATCTCGGTCTCATCACCCAAATATTTTCCATTAGAACAAATAACATTATTACATAACACTGCACATTTTACCAATTTATTATCTGAAGATACATCACTCTTTTCTTCATTATCATAAAACAAATACTTAATTTCCATCTTATTTTGGGTAATAGTGCCTGTTTTATCAGAACAAATTACATTTGCAGACCCCAGCGTTTCAACACTGGCTATCTTTCTAATAATAACATTCTTCTTCGCCATGCTAGTCATACCAATAGATAGAATAATAGTTATAACTGAAGAAAGCCCCTCCGGAATAGCTGCAACTGCTAAAGAAATTGATAACATTAGTACATCAAGAAAATCATTTTTAAGAATAAACCCAACAATCATCATTAAAAGAATAATAAAAACAATTATATAAGATAACACTTTACTCAAATGATTTATTCTCTTTTGTAGTGGCGTTATGTCCTTTTCTTTATTTAACAAACTATCCGCAATTAAGCCAAGTTCGGTATCCATTCCAGTCGCAGTTACAATATAAAAAGCATGACCATTTAAAACATTGCAGCCAGCAAATACCATATTCTTTCTAGCATATAGTTCAGTAGTCTCCGAAATATCGCAAACTTCTTTTTTTATTCCCTTTGATTCACCAGTTAATGTCGCCTCACTTATCGCTAAATCATTTTCACGAATGAGTCTTCCATCAGCAGCAACATAATCTCCAGCTTCTATCTCAACAATATCGCCAGTAACCAAATCTTCAGCATTAATTTTTACCTTCTTGCCATCTCTTAACACATAACAAAAAGTTGTAAACATCTTATTTAACTCACTGATTGACTCATCAGCCTTTTTCTCTTGTATAAATGACAAAATAGCATTAATAAAAACAATTACTAAAATGATAATCGTATCAACATAAGACTCATTAGAAATATATGAAATAACCGCTGAAAATAAAGAAGCAATTAAAAGCAAAATAACCATAGTGTCTTTAAACTGTGACAAAAACATCAAAACAAGAGACTGTTTTTTTGGTTCTTTTAACTTATTTTTTCCATTTTTATCTAATCTATTTAAAGCTTCATTACTAGATAGTCCTTTTTCAAAACTCTCGTAATATTCAAAAACCTCCTGTAAACTTTTCTTATAAACGTCTTTCATAAAACACATCCTTTACAATACAAATGATAAACCAAGCATAATTAATAATAAAATAAATAGAAATATCAATACAACAAGAAATACCCTAACAAATAAAAACGAAAAAACAAACTGTCTTCTTAGTCCACAATATGAACAGTACTTGCTATGTTTTACTAATTTCTTTCCACAATTATGACATCTCATTATAATGCTCCTTTTATATAATAAACTATCCGTAAACTATCACTATCAGCATCTTCCCTATTAACAAAATAGTCATGAACTGCCTCAGCAATTACCTCACTATAATTACCTAAGTTAAAAGATTCAGCCGCATATTCTGACATATTAACTTCACTAATATTTAAATTATCCAGTATCCCTTTCGCAAAATATTCATTCAAAAACAAATTTTCAAAATCAGCAAACTCTATCATATTATCTTCATTAACATATAAAAACGAATTATTACCAAAACTTGATAAAGCATAGTAATATAGTAAATAATGTCCTAATTCATGAGCTACCAATGACTCCCAAGAAGCATTCCTAACATACCACTGGCTCCTTATATTATAACTATTCATGATATCTTTATTCAAAAAGAAATAACTATTAAGCAAAATCTCTGTCTTATTAACAAGTTTATCCGAATTCTTTAAAATATTATTAAACGGATTAAAAACTGCTATAAAATCATTATCATCATCAGAATTTGTAAGTGTTAAATTAGTTAGTCTATTTAAAGTATTTGGAAATAATCCATCATAAACATCTAAAACATTAAAAATTTTTTCTGATGTTTCTAAATCTAAATCACATAAATTAATATTCATAATACCGTATTTTTCTTCGTAAGCCACCTGTTTTCTAGATAATTCTTCATCATAAACACACTTCCAAGATTGATTACTAGTATCTTTTTTTATTAAACTTTTTGCCTCTAATTCTGAATCTATTTCATCTTCATATAAAATATTATTATCCAGTAAAGTTCTATAATAGCCGTGCTTGTAATAAAAATATTTTTGATTTAAATAAGCAAAAGGTCTAAATAAATCCATTTGTCTATACGCAACTAAACCAGCACCTATCGTAAGTATAATTACACATAAAGAAAAATACATACCAATTCTTTTCCTAAGAGCAAAACCAGCACCCTTAAATAACTCCTGATTATGAGGATCTTTAAAAAACATAAATCCCTTAGCAGTCACTTGTCCACAATAAGGGCAAAAATTATGTTCATAATCTATTATTTGTCCACATTTTTCGCATTTATATTTCATATTGTTCTCCTCTATTATAATTAGTATAACAAAAAAGAACTCTATTTTAAAGAGTTCTCTGCATCTTTGATTGCTTCTTTTAATTCTTCCAAGCTCATTTTATTGTATCCTTTAATACCTAAAACTTTCGCTCTTTCTTTTAAATCTATTTCTTCTTCTTTTGGTTCAAAACCATCTGAAATATGACCAGTTTCAACTAATTCTTCAATTTCTTCTTTAGTAATAGTTTCTCTTTCAATTAAAGTATCAGCAAGTAATCTAACTAATTTCTCATTTTCTTTTAAAATTCTTGTAGCTTCCTTATAACACTGACTCATAATCTTTCTAACTTCTTGATCTATTTCTAAAGCAACAGCATCACTAAAGTTTTTACTCTTATTATAATCACGTCCTAAGAAAACGCCTTCACTTTTTTGTTCTAATTGTACAGGTCCTAAATCACTCATACCGTACTCAGTAACCATAGAACGAGCAATCTTAGTAGCTTTACTAAAGTCATCACTAGCCCCAGTAGTTATTTCACCAAAGAATAATTCTTCACTCACTCTACCACCAAGCAATCCAGTAATAGTAGATAGAAGTTCACTCTTAGTCATAATCGCAATTTTTTCTTCTTTAGGAAGCATCATTGTATAACCACCAGCTACACCTCTAGGAATAATTGTAATCTTATGAACAACCTCAGCATCAGGAACTTTCATTCCAATTACTGCATGACCACTTTCATGTAAAGCAATTAATTCTTTTTCCTTTGGTGTAATTGTATGACTTACCTTAGCAGGTCCCATTAAAACTCTATCAGTTGCTTCATCAATTTCAGCCATCGTAATTGCTGGTAAATTTCTTCTTACCGCTAGAAGTGCTGCTTCATTAAGTAAATTTTCTAAATCTGCCCCACTAAAACCTGGCGTGCGCTTTGAAATATTAGATAAATTTACACTCTTATCAAATATTTTATTACGAGCATGAACATTTAATATAGCTTCTCTTTCCTTTTGATCTGGAAGACTAACTGTAACTTGTCTATCAAATCTACCTGGTCTAAGTAAAGCTGGATCTAAAACATCAGGTCTATTAGTTGCTGCAATAATTATAATTCCTTCGTTAGCACCAAAACCATCCATCTCAGTTAATAATTGGTTAAGAGTTTGTTCTCTTTCATCATGGCCACCGCCTAAACCAGTTCCTCTTTGACGGCCAACAGCGTCTATTTCATCAATAAATATTAAGCAAGGAGCTGACTGTTTAGCTTGTTTAAACATATCACGAACACGTGAAGCACCAACCCCAACAAACAATTCAACAAAATCTGAACCACTAATATAATAAAATGGTACATTTGCCTCACCAGCAACAGCTTTAGCAAGTAATGTTTTACCAGTTCCTGGAGGCCCTACAAGTAAAACTCCCTTTGGAATTCTAGCACCAAGTTTTTGAAATTTCTTTGGATTTTTTAAGAAATCAATTAACTCAGCAACTTCTTCTTTTTCCTCAACAAGACCAGCAACATCACTAAATTTAGCCTTAGCTTCCTCATTTAATTTAGCACGGCTTCTTCCAAAGTCCATACTATTTTTATTACTTCCACTAATCTTTGAAAATAACCAAATAGTTGCACCAATTAATAATACAGTTGGAACAACATTAATTAAAACCGTTACAAATCCATTATTCTCAGGATTAACATTCGTAATAACCTCAATATCATCTTCATCAACATACTTCATTACTTTCTCTAAAACAGTATCAGATAAAGGTGCATTAACTCTAAAGCTTTCAGTACTCTTATAATCTTTTAAAGCACCATCAATAACATAAACACCTGAACCATTCTTTGGTGTTATCTCTAACTTAGTAACTTCCCCTTCAGATAATCTTTTAATAAACTCATCATAAGAATACTCATAAACCTTATATTGAGATAAATTAAAAAACACTAATACTCCAATAATAACAATAAATAATATCGCATACGGAACTGACTGTTTAGTATAACTTTTCTTATTCTTCATCAAACTCTTTCTCCTTTTTTACATACCTTAATATTATATCATAATATTCATCACTTTGTTTATCAAATTTACTCTTTTTTACGCCTGCAAGCCATAAAATTTTACCATTACTATCAGTAACAATAGGCACCCCATCTCTTTTATCAGAAGGAATTTTTTCATCAATCAAAATATTCTTAATTTTCTTGCTACCATTTAAATTTTTAACAAACATAATATCACCATTACATCTTGATCTTACATGTAGTGGTAAACTTAACTCCTTAGAACTTAATCTAATAATATAATTACTTTTTGAATTAATATCTTCACTTAACTTTTCAATATAACCAAAAGGAAGCATAACTTTATCTTCAAATATATAATCAAATCTTTTTAAACCAACATCATTTACTCTAAACTCTAAGATATTATAATACTTTACAACCATGATCTTCTTAGGTAAATTAACCTGTCCACAAGACTTACTATCAATCAAATTAAAGATTAGATTTAAATGCTTATCATTAATATTAATAATTTCACCATTATATAAATTAGAAAATATCTCACACAGTAAACGTTTTTTTAGTAGAAGGGGTAAAACATCAAACTCATTCAAATCTAATCTATTAAATGAATATAAACGACTATATAAAATTTTAACCTCATTTTCAACATAATCATCATATTCACTTATAGTATGACTGAACTTTATGAATTTTTTGTGAATTTTAGGATTAATATCTTTAAGTATTGGTAAAACATCCAAACGATACCTATTTCGTGTAAAACTCTTATCAGCATTAGTATAATCAAAAGAAGAAGGAATATTCCTCTCAGAATTAAATTTATTAATATCATCTTTTGTAACAAACAATAAAGGTCTAACTAAAAATTTACCTCTAAAATCACTAATCTCTCTAAACCCAGCATAACCTCTAAAAGATGCTCCCCTAGATAATCTCATTAATACTGTTTCTACCAAATCATCTCCGTGGTGAGCTGTAAACAAGTATCTAGAATGATATTTAGTTAATACTTCTTCAAAAAAATTATATCTTTTTAACCTAGCAGTTGCCTCAAAATTCTTAGTAATTTTATTCTCAAATTGATAATATTCAAATTTAACATCACGCTCCTCACAGTACTCCTTCATCAGCCTATATTCCTCAAAAGACTCTTCACGCACCATATGATTAACATGAGCAACTACAACATTAAAATTACAATCCAAAAGTAAATTTAATAAACACATAGAATCAGGCCCATAAGAGCAAGCCAAAACTACGGGTTCATCATCTGAAATATTTAAACTTTCTAAAAAATTTACAACGTCCTTCATACAAATCTCCTTAAGTAAATAGTCTATCTTAATATTTAATTTAAATCAAGAATAATATTGCAAACAAAAACCCCAATTAAGGGGTAAAAGAAACATTTTAAACTAACGTTTAGTAAATTGATGTCCTTTATATTTTAAGGAAAAAAAGGGTATTTGTGTGCTACTTGT
>OIZL01000233.1_pt1 | contig 47351 bp, 44 predicted proteins | sample 1588541 | NCBI WGS metagenome assembly OIZL01 (sample SAMN03283285) | human gut metagenome | biome: human-associated habitat; material: feces | host: Homo sapiens | place: Peru | collected 2012 | reverse complement strand
CGTCTTGATCGTCACTGTCCTGATCGCTTTACAGCCACTGAATGCTGATTTGCCGATCTTTGCAATATTGCTTCCGAGTACGGACAGCCCATGCGGTCGGCAAATACAGCCAGAGCACATCTGGAAGAACATTTTGATCCGCTCATCAGGGAAGATGCTCTTGCATCGTTGGCAAATATTTAATGGAATGTACGCAAAAAGGTTGGTCCCGTCATCCGGTACCAACCTTTTTTATAGCCTTTATCTGTGTGGCTTACGCGCCTGTAACAGCATCGATCTTAGCCATAAGATCTTCCACCGGTATTCCGTGTACCATTGCTGCTTCTTCCAGAGTTTCTCCCTGGGCAGACGGGCATCCGAGGCAATGCATGCCGATCTCCATCAGTACCGGAGCAATATCCATATTAATTCTAAGTGCCTCACCGATTGTTGTATCCTTGCTGATCTGTCCCATAAACTTTCCTCCATATGATAATCTTGGTATTATGTTTTCTACCATTTATACTGTAGTATGTCCCGGATCTTTTTTCTCATTCCCGCGAGACGCTTTTAGTATAAGCGTAAAATTCCTTTCGTGCAAGATATTTTCCAACTTTTGCACTTGTATATTCATAGGTTTTATATTAAAATAGAATGCAAGAGATTGATAATTTGTTATCAATCTCACATAGTCTAATCATTATTATATTTAAGGAGGATAATTATCATGGCATTTGTTATCAGTGATGCATGCGTTGCATGCGGTGCTTGTGAGGCACAGTGTCCTGTTGGAGCTATCAGCATGGGAGACGGCAAGTTCGAAATCGACGCTACCAAGTGTATTGATTGCGGATCTTGCGCAGGTACATGCCCTACCGGTTCCATTTCTCAGGGCTAATAGAGATGTGAATTTCCCGCCCGGAGAAGCGGGAGACAGATATGGAAATCTTTGGATTTCAGGAAATACCCGGCGCGGCGTAAGTCATGCCGGGTTTTTTTTATCCGCCCCTCGCAGCGCATTGCATCTGATCTGCCAGGAAACAAAAAATTGAGACCTCCGAAGAAGTCTCATTGGTTATAACCCGTCAGAAGCTGATCGGGGATTTTTTTCTGTCTTTTTTGGATTTGTCCTTAAATCCATGGCGCTCGCGGATCATCTCGTCAATTCTGCGATAGTGCTCTTCTTCCTTCTTCCACCTTTCGTCATCCCGTTCCTCCTGCATACGGAACTGATAATCCAGCTCTTTCAGGATGCTTTCTTTTACATCGCTGCACAATTCCTGGTTGGCTGTCCTGACGGCATCGGTGATCATATGCTGCAAAAGGAGCTGCAATCTGGCCGCCTTCTCATTGATCGGGTCGCCCGGTTCTGCCTCCACAGTCGTCTGTACGCTCTGCGTCTGCGGGGCTGCGCAAAGCAGGGTATTCCTATCGTCTCCATCTGCCATCATTTTATCAATCGATTGCCCCTTGGCTGCTTCCGCTTCTTTCGCAGGAACCTGCTCATTCACGACAGGCCCCTTTCCGGTCGCTTCTGCTTCTCTCCCGGATGGCTGTCCGTTCCCGGCTGCCTGTCCCTTGGCTGTTTCCAGTTCTTTACCGGATACCTGTTCGTTTCCGTCCGGCGCTTTCTTTCCAGCCGCCGTTTCCTTCTCCCTCTGGTCCAGCTCCTTCATGGCTTTCACTTTTTCCTGCAGAGCCGCTGCCTGGCTGACGCTCCCGGTTTCTTTCAGAACGTCTTTCGTCCCATCTTCGCCGATCGGATAGATCACCGTCTTGTCCGGATCGGAATCCTTCGACAGCGAGACGATATATTTCTGCGCTTTATTCAAAATATGGTCTTCTCCTTTGTCTATGATCGCCTTGATCGCCTTAAGCTGAAGCCCCTGCTCTTTCAGCGCCTTGATCTCCTGAAGCTGTTCTATGTTTTCTTTTGTGTAGCAGCGATGTCCCATCTCGTTGCGATGGATCGGGAGCTTGAGTTCATCCTCCCAATACCTGAGAACATGGCTCTCCACCTGCACCTTCTGCGCCGCCTCTGAGATATAATAGATCGTTTTTTCCATCTTTTCCTCCATACTTTGCAATAACAGATCTCCGAAAATTGCGCCGTAATATTCCCATTACCCAAAAAGAGACAGGCCACTTCCCATGACTTGTCTCTTTTGTAGTAGTCTTTTCTTTCCCTAACTGTACTATATTTCGATGGAAAAATCCAGTTTCGTTTATCGCGTCGCCCCGACCGGCTATCCGTTGTTCATCGGCCGGTAATCCAGATTGGCAAACTTGGTGAAATCAGGAAGCCATACCAGCTCGACGGTTCCGATCGGACCGTTTCTCTGCTTGGCAATGATGATCTCGGCAATTCCTTTTTTTTCCGTATCCTTATTGTAATAGTCGTCACGGTAAATGAACATGACCACATCGGCGTCCTGCTCGATCGCTCCGGACTCACGCAGATCGGAAAGCATCGGCCTGTGATCCGGTCTTTGCTCCACGGCACGGCTAAGCTGCGAAAGCGCGATCACCGGCACGTGCAGCTCTCTTGCAAGCGCCTTGAGGGATCTCGATATATCCGAAATCTCCTGCTGTCTTGAATCCGTCGATTTTCCGTTGCCGGACATCAGCTGTAAGTAGTCGATGATGATCATTTCCAGATTGTGCTCCAGCTTGTACTTGCGGCATTTGGAGCGAAGCTCCGATATACTGATACCCGGCGTGTCGTCGATGATCAGGTTGGACTTTCCGATCACTCCGGCGCTCTCGATCAGCTTCTCCCACTCGGTATCGGACAGATCTCCGGTCCGCAGATGCTGCGAGTCCACCTTGGATTCCATCGCGAACAGACGGTTCACAAGCTGTTCCTTCGACATTTCCAGACTGAAGATCGCAACGGTCTTATTCTGCCGGAATGCGACATACTGCGCCACATTCAGCACAAACGCCGTTTTTCCCATGGAAGGTCTTGCCGCCACCAGGATCAGATCCGAGGGCTGCATTCCCGCCGTCTTATAGTCGAGATCCAGAAATCCCGTCGCAACTCCGGTCACATTGCCCTGGTTGTGGGACGCCTTCTCGATATTGTCCATCGCGTTCATGACGACCTGACGGATCGGCACGAACTCTCCTGTGTTTCTTCTCTGTACCAGATCAAATACCCGCTTCTCGGTATCTGCAAGGATATTCTCCAGACTGTCTTTTCCGACATAGCAGTTGTTTGCGATCTCTTCATTTAACCGGATCAGACGGCGCAGCGTCGACTTCTCCGCCACAATGCCGGCATAGTACTTGATGTTCGCCGAGGTCGGTACTGCCGTGATCAGATCCCGGATAAACTCCGGGCTGCACGTCTCCGGCGGCACATCCTTTTCGCGAAGCCGGTCCTGCAGAGTGACGAGATCCACGGGCTTGCTCTCATCGTTGAGCTCCACCATCGCCTCAAACAAGATGCCGTACTGCTTATTGTAAAAGTCCTCGCCACGGACGATCTCCGATGCGACCACGATCGCTTCCCGGTCCATGATCATCGATCCGATGACAGACTGCTCCGCTTCCATACTGTGCGGCAATACTCTTTTTAATAATGCTTCTTCCACCGCGCACTGTCTCCTGTTCTGCGTTTCTTACGTGCGTTCTACTCTTCTACCACTTTTACCTTGAGTTTCCCCGTAACCTTCGTATGCAGCTTCACGTTCACTTCATATACGCCCAGCGCCTTGATCGCATCGGGAAGCTGTATCTTCTTCTTGTCCAGCTCCAGTCCACACTGCTCCTTTGCAGCGACCGCGATCTCCTTCGAGGATACCGAACCGAACGCCCTGCCGCCTTCTCCGGCTTTCATCTTGAGCACGACCTCCTTCGTCTCAAGCTCCTTCGCTAGCGCCTGCGCCGCCTCAAGCTGTTCCTTCGCCACCTTATCGGCATTCGCCTTCTGCAGCTTCAGATCATTCATATGCGTCGAGTTTGCCTCCACGCCGAGCTTCTTCGGCAGCACGAAGTTTCTGGCATAGCCGTCGCTCACATTTACGACTTCACCCTTTTTCCCAAGGGATTTGACATCCTCAAGTAAAATTACCTTCATGGTACTTCCTCCTTTAACTTCCTCTATTCATCCAGTTCGCCTTCTGCGATCATCGCGTCCAGCGTCTTTTTGATCGTTTCGATTCCATCCTCGATCGTTCCGTTTTCGATCTGCGTTCCCGCAATGTTCAGGTGACCGCCGCCGCCCATACGCTCCATGACGATCTGCACGTTCACCTCGTCGATGGACCGTGCACTGATATAGACCGTTCCGTTGTACAGCGTCAGCACAAAACTAGCCTTGATCCCTCTGATGTTCAGAAGTTCATTTGCCGCCTGCGCTCCCACAACGGTAGGCGACTCGATCCCTTCCCCGCGGCAGACAGAAATTGCATAGGAATGTCTGTATATCTCGGCCTGGCTGACAGCGTCCGCCTTCGCCTTGTACTCTGCCGCATCGTCGCGGAAGAGCTTGCGCACTCTGGTCACATCCGCTCCGTTCCTGCGCAGGAAAGCGGCCGCCTCGAATGTCCGCACGCCCGTCTTGGTCATAAAGTTGCTGGTGTCGATCATAATTCCCGAGTACATACAGTCTGCCTCTTCCGAGCGCAGCTTGAGATTGTCGCTGATATACTGCAATACCTCCGAAACCATCTCACACGCTGAGGACGCATAGGCCTCAATATAGGAAAGCGTCGCATTCTCGATGATCTCCGTCCCCTGACGATGATGGTCAAGCACAACGATCGACTTACAGCGCTTCAGCAGCTCCGGACACTCCGTGATGCTCGGCTTGTTGACATCCACTACCACCAGCACCGCGTTGTTGCCCACTGTCTCGAGCGCCTGCGCGTTGTTGATGATCATATCCTCTTCGTATTCACTGTTATTCTGGAAAAGCTCTACCAGCGGCCGCATGGACGCCGTCACATCGTTCAGTACGATATGCGCGCGCTTATCCAGCGTTTTGGCAATCCGGTAAATACCCACCGACGCGCCGAAGCTGTCCACATCTCCCATACGATGTCCCATAACATAGACCTCGTCCTTGACCGAGATGATTTCCTTCAAAGCATGCGCCTTGACACGCGCCTTGACTCTGGTGCTCTTCTCCACCTGCTGGCTCTTGCCGCCATAGTAGATCACGTTCTCCGGGATCTTTACCACAGCCTGATCTCCGCCGCGTCCGAGCGCGATGTCGATAGCGTTGCGCGCAAACTCATAATTCTGCGCATAGCTCAGTCCCCCAAGCCCCACGCCGATACTGATCGTGACTGCCATCTCATTGCCGATGTTGACCGTCTTGACATCCTCCAGCAGGTCAAACCGGTTTTCCTGCAGCTGCGTGATGGCCTCTTTCCGCATAATGACAAAGTATTTGTCCTTCTCCAGCTTCTTGCAGATACCGTCAAGAGCCGCGATATATTTATTTACCTTTCGGTCGATCAGTGCGATCAGCAGCGACCGGCGCACTTCCTCCACGCTCTGCAGCGCTTCCTCGTAGTTGTCCAGATAGATCAGACCCACGGCCAGAGACTGGTTGTCCACCTCGCGCAGGGCGATCTTGAGCGCTGTCTCATCGAACAGATACAGCGCGATCAGATACCCGTCATATCCCTTCGCCTCGATGATATCGCTGTTTTCCGCCATCTCCTTGAGGGAGATCTTCTTGAGTTTCGCGATATAGTTTCCGGACTCGTAATCAATATCGAACTCGACCTCGTCCTCGCCGCCGTTCCCCGGCAGCTTATCCTTTGTGATCGATGGAAAAAGGGCTGTGATCGACTTGTGATACCCCTTCTCCTGGTGTACCACCTTCTCAAAGGCGATGTTCGTCCAGATGACCTTTCCGGTGTCGTCCAGCAGGGCGTGCGGAAGCTCCAGATCGCGCAGCAGCCGTCTCTGGATCTGCCCGTACTGCGTGGCAAAGCTGACCAGCTCATTCATGATAATAGGTTTATTGTACAGCATCATCGAAAGGATAATGGCAATATAGAACACGATAAACCCACTCAGCACCAGACCGGCGCGGTAATCCATCATATAGATCAGAATATCCACTGCTACAAGCAGAAACCCGAGATACAGGGAGGATTGCAGATACGATTTCAATCTCCCCTTCAATTTCACACTATTCTTCATGTCATATCATCCTATCAGAATGTTAATTTCTATCAGAACATCCCTATTATAGCATTGTCTTATCGTTTCTGCCACACAAAAAACGATTTGGCACGGCGGCCAAATCGTAGTTTTTTCCCACATATGCACATTTTCCGGGAAGAATTCCCTAATCGAGGACCGGACGGTTGATCGCTGCCAGCCCCGTATCTGCGGCAAAGCCCTGCATCGAGTACAAAAACAGCACCTCGTCGTAGTCTTCCTTTTCGACAAGATTTGGCAGGTTGTAGGCATAGTTCCGATAATCTACAACGCCCACCTGTTCATAGTTTGCCAGCAAAAAAGGCACAAAACAGTTCGCATAGCTGTCCTTGACCACAAGGATCCTGCCTTTTCCCTCTCCGGGAATCGTGGAATAGCCGTTATTCCCGTCAAGAAAAGCGGCATATTTGTCATATTTTTCAAACTGCTCCTCGTTGATGACCGCCTGCTCCTCGTTTGCCTCAAAGGCAGCGTCCCCGGTCACCCGGTACACTGTCATGGACTCCTCCACCGGGAAGTAACAGATCGTATCCGGTTTCGTCAGGGCATATCTGGTCTTGGCATAATGAGTTCCATAGAAGTCCGGCACGCTGACCGCCTGCTCCCAATCCGGTTCGCAGGGTTTCATCCCCTTTGCCTCACAAAAATCCGCATAGGCGTAGTACGCCCCCAGCGTCGTCCAGTGGTGATCGGTCCGGTAGAAAATATACTCGTCCCTGTGTGCTTCCAGCGTACCTCTCTCTTCCAGAACCGCGCACTGCGGCGCAAGCTCACCCTTCAGTTCTTCAAGCATTGCATCCTCAGACGCCATCGGCGCATTTGCAGGCAACCGGTCGGAAAGGATCGTCGCAGGAGACGGGATGATCATCACCGTGACCGGCACCTCAGACGTTTCGGCAAAGGTCGACAGTGCGGCGACATTTTTCGTAAACTGCTCATTCTCCCCGGCAGATTCAAATGTCCCGGTAAACATTTGTCCGTCTTTTCCCAGAAGGATGCCGCTCTCCTCAGTCATTCCCAGCAGCATCTCATCCATAAAGCACTTCGCGTTGATCCATGTCTGCCGGAGCGCTACCCGGTCGTCGACATAGCTCTGCAGCCGTTCCGGGTAGTCGTCCGTCACCCAGTCCTCCATTGAAAACGCGGGCAGTGCTGCTGCCTTCCGGTTTTCGACCGACAGGATCTCCTCCTTTGGCAAAGCCAGGCTGCCCGCAAGGAGCAGCACGATAACTCCAAAGATCACAAGTCCCGGAATCATTTTCCGTCGTTGATTCTCCATAAGCTCTCCTCCCTAAAATCCCGCATACAGCGCAGCCCGGCCGGTGCTTCCCACCACATAAGCCATGCACAGCAGAAACAGCACCGCCAGCCAGAGAGTTTCCAGCCACCACGTTTTCTCGATCCGGCTTTGCAACTTCTTTCCGCAGCCTCCGGCGACCGCAAGGGACAGGAGCAGACTGACCGCATAGCACCGAACAAAATACAGCGCAGGGACGCCGGAAGAAAATACAAACATCTTTCTGAGCAGAGGCAGCACCGCGATCTGCGTTCCGTCCGCCGCAAAGATCCCCCAGCCCGTCACCGCGATCAGCAGCGTATAAATGTGACTCACGACCGGATGCTTTTTCAGGAATTCCTTCAGAATGTACTTTTCCAGTACCAGCCACACGAAATAGTAGACGCCCCAGATCAGGAAATTCACCGTATGCCCATGCCAGATTCCCGTAAGCAGCCACACCGCCAGCATATTCAGGATATGGCGCACAACTCCTTTCCGGTTTCCTCCAAGCGGGATATAGACATAGTCGCGGAACCACTCCGAAAGCGTGATATGCCATCTGCGCCAGAAATCCGTGACGCTGTTTGCCAGATAAGGATCGTTAAAATTCTGCTTACAGGAAAATCCCATCAGCGCCGACAACCCGTTGCTCATCTCCGAATATCCCGAGAAATCCAGATAAAGCTGAAGTGAATACCCCAGAACTGCGAGCCATACCAGTGCAGACGACGCCTTGTCCAGTCCGATCCCGTCCGCTCCCGCAAGCTGGCTCCACAACATGCCGAGCGTATCTGCCAGGATCACTTTCTTTGCAAGTCCATACACAAACAGCCTCGTTCCGCGCTGGACATCCTCCGGCCGGATCCGTCTGTCCCGGTTTTTCAGATCGTCCCGGATATCCACGTAACGGATGATCGGTCCCACGATCATCTGCGGATACATGAGCACATAGACGGAAAAGTCGATCAGATTCGTTTCCGGGTCGCACTTTCCGCTGTACACATCACACAGATAGCTGATCAGCTTAAACAGATAATAGCTGATCCCCAGAGGCAGCATGTCGAAGAAGGTAATATCCCCCTGCGTCATCCGGTTTAACAGCTCCGAAAGATAACTTCCATACTTGAACGAGATAAGCAGAAGAAGGTTAACTGCAAGCCCCGCTGCCAGCCAGATGCGCCGCTTTCCGGAATGCTCCGATTCTTTTCCCATCATACGGGCAGCCAGATAGTTCCACACGACCAGACCTGCCGCGAGCGGCAGATACCGCACATTCCCAAACGCATAAAAAACAAGGCTCTCCAGGAGCAGAGCCTCATTTTTATATTTGTGCGGGGTAACATAGTACAGCAGCAACGCTGCCGGTAAAAAAAACACGATAAACGTTACACTGTTAAACAGCATCTTTTCTATTCTCCAAAGGCTTCGTTGACCGCTGCCGTGACAGCGCTGTAATCGGTGTCAAGTCCTGCTATGACAAGCACCACGTAATCATCATAGATCAGCACCTTCGCTTCCTTCGTCTTTGCTATCTTGTCAGCAAATTCAACATACAGATCGTTCGAAGTCAGGCTGTCCAGATATGTCGAAAGTCCCTGCTTGAGTTCTCTGGTCTTTCCGTCGTTTGCCTTTGCGACGAAGATCAGCGCACAGTCGTTCTGCGAGTTCGTGATAACGCCCTCATACTCTGCAATATCATCCATAGAAAGTCCCATTTCATTTTCCACGGCAAAATCGTCGATCGCTCTTTCGTCTGCCACCGGGTTTGCCTCTTTGATCTTCGCAACCACATCACTGATCACAACCTCTTTTGCCCCTTCCGAAGCCTGCCCGTCTGTGCTCTCCTGCCCGCAGCCGGTCAGCAGTGCGACCATCGCTCCCATCACAAGTACCATCTTCCAAATGTTTTTCATAAAAAACCTCATTTCCGCGCACGCTCTTTGCGCATACCGAGTTTGTGTCAAGTGCGCGCAGACACAAATCTCGTGTGTGAAAAATCTTTCGTATCTGGATTTTTCACACTAGTCCTCCTCTACTCCAATCTCCACAGATCCACCGAAATATCGCGGCCGCTGTACTTTGCGAGCATCTCTTCCCACGTCCGCATCGTCTCTTCGTCGCCGTACCATACAGTGCGAAGTCCTTCGTCCGCAGAATAGGTGTACGTAACTGCACCGCTCTCATCCCTCACCGTCTCTGCGCCGCTCTCCTGCGCAAGGCTCTGCGCCTGACGGGCGGTAAGCGATTTCACAGCCTTTCCCTGTTCGTCCCATTCGTATCCGCCGTTGGCGATAGCAAAGATGACGTCCATCTTCGCGTAACGATGCGCCATCTCCTTCAGAAACGGCTCATCCGCCTTCGGTCCCGGCTCCGAATGTGTTCCGTAAAGATTATAGCACATTACGACATACTGAGGTCCCGAAATAAATGAATATTCATCCACCGGCGCATAAGCTCCCAGCACAACGCGCAGGAGAAGTCCTTCCTCCTCCGTCCTGTCATAGAGCCTTCCCAGAAAGCCAAGATAATCGCTCCACAGATCTTCACCCTTGTGCATATTCTCGTAATCCAGCTCCACGCCGTCAAGTCCCCAGCTTTTTGTCTGGGCGATCATATCCTCGATCAGCCGGTTTCCCAGCTCGTCGTCCTTCAGCGCCTGCTCCAGAAACTCCACAGACTTCTGCTGCGATGTTCCGTCCTCCTGCATCACATCGTTGATAAAGGACAGATAAACCTTCGTTCCGGCATCCTCCTTTGGAAAGCCCTCGTACAGCTCCACCAGCTCCTCGGGAACATACAGTGAAAAATCCTTTTCATAGACGCATCCAAACAGGATCATCTCGTCATAGCCGGAAAGATGATCCGCGACAGCCTGCGCTGAATTTTCATCCCAGTAGACGCACCATGCGCCCCTCGACGACACCGTCGGCGCAGGTGCTTCCTCCGGTTCTTCCGTTTCCTGCGGTTTTTCTATCTCCACTGTTCCCTCCTCCGTCGCAGTCTCTTCCACCTGCGCCGGCGAGTCAGCCTTTTGGCTGCTGCATCCTCCAGCTGTCAGCAAAGCTGCGGCCGCCAACAAATAAACAATTCTTTTTCTCATAGTAATTTTACAGATTTCTGATAAACCAGTTCACAATCTTCGTCCAGCAATCCCCGATAAAATACTTCACCTTATCGAATCCATGCAGACGGTTATCGTACAGGACCGCTGTCTCCTTCTGTGAAAGATCCGAGATCACAAGATCCTCGTATCTGGCTTCGTAGACATCGTCGGTCAGATTGCGCTGTCTATACTGTTCCTCCTCCAGAGTTTTTGCTTCCAGCATCATTTTGCCGGCGTCGGTGACCGCTACCTCCAGCCCGTCTACAGCTACGCGGTCATTTACCGTAACCTGAAGCCTGTCGTCCTGCAGCCTTACGCCGACCTCCCATGTTCCTGCCTGATTTGCCTCGATCACGGGGATATACGGCTCAGCCCCCTCCGCAACCGTTTTGACCTCATCCTTTTTTACATCGGACTTCTCCATATCGTAGGCAAGACTCTCCTCAAGGCTTCTGGCATTGTCCGCGCGCACTTCATACTCCTTCGCAAGCGCGTCCCTCTTATCTTCCTCGATGGAAAGATAATCTACCTGCATCAGTTCGTCCAGATCCACCCGCGCAAGTTCTCTGCCAGCCTCTGTCACGATCAGCTCCTTCTCGCAAAGCGTGATCCCGATCTTCTCCCCGGAATCCTCCTGTGCCCTCAGATAAATGGTCTGTTCGCCACAGTAATTTCCCGTCAGTGTGACCGACACCTCCACATCCCTGTAGGCGTCGCTGTCCTTGAGGGTGAGCAGACCTCTCCCCTTGGGCAGAGATGTGAGATAGATCTTATTTTTCTTAAATTCCGAAGCACCGACCTTCGTATTCCAGTAATTCCTCCGGTCTGCCTCCCCGGTCACGAAATGGATATTCGCTTTGTCCTCGCCTTCCAGATCATCCCAGATACGCATCAGCAGGTGGTTTGTAGACCAGTATGCCTGCGACTGCAATCTCGTCAGGTCAAAAATATCGGATTCCGAAGTGTTGAGCGCAAATCCTTCACGGTTGATATTCATATGGAACAGCCGCGTCATATTCTCTTCATTGACTTCGCTGACACGCTTGTTATTTCCAAACATATCCGTATTGGAGTGCATCAGGATGTACAGCCCCGGCACATATCCCAGCTCCTCCGTGTACGCCTTCTCCATCAGCTCGTAGTCGTAGCTGATACGCTCCTTCATCGCGCCGTAACTCTCGATCGGCATATAGTTTTCATCGCGGAGATAGTCCATCAGATAATGGTTGTACTCTCTTCCCAGATAGCTTTTGACCGCATTGTATTCCAGGGAGTTCATCTCCCCCAGAAAACGATCGTACCGGTCAAACACATTGATGTAGGATAAGCGGTAGCCGTTCGTACCGTTTTCCCAGAAGCTGCTCTTTTCCAGGCTCACCAGATCCTCACCCTTGAGCATCTTGGAATCCCTGCTGGTCAGGTTGCTGCCGTAGCTGCACATGGATGCTATGTAATTTTCCCTTTCCATGATCGGCTGGGAAAAGATCGCCGTGTCGGTGCGTCCGTCCTCAAAGACCAGCAGCAGCGCTTTGTCCGGCAGCGCCTTTCCCTTCTCATAATAGTCTATCACATCCTGCTGCGTAATGGTAATATAACCGCTGTCGTGCAAGGCGGTAAGCTGCTCCTCCAGATCTGCCGTCGACACCAGAACATCCGTCCCCGTCCGGTCGATCCCGAAATAGGATATACACAGAAATCCTTTGTCCTCACCGGAAACGATGCTCTGATCGTTCGCATCGTACGGTTCATATTTTTCTCTGACCAGAAACGCCTTCAGGATCAAAAAGACAACAGCCAGCACCACCAACGCTTCGCAGACCGACCTGATCAGTTTATAAACATCCTTCTTGGTTTCAATCCGTTTTGTTTTCATATGCCCCTTCCTGCGCCTGCGCATCCTTTCGTCTGCCTTTCCGGCTCTCCCTCTTCTGCCTGCGCTTCTCCTTCTTTTCCTCCGCCTCCACGTCGTTGGAAGTCATACGGGTTCCCCATGTCGACTTCCAGAAGGTAAGGATCGCGATCGGCATCTGCCACAGAAGCACCGCCTCATAGTAAAGACAGAACACAAATCCAAAGATCCACGTTGTGCTCTTTCTGAGAAAAAGCTGCGCGGAGCTCATCATCATCGCCATCATCAACATTCCCACCATGAACGTTGTCGGGAAGGCAAAGGTCGTGATCGGCACATACAGCAGATTGTAGATCACAACAAGCGGCGCCAGGATCGGAACGCAGAGTCCCACATAGAAAAATACCGCCGCAAAAGGCTCTTTTTTCCAGATAAAAGTACCTGCCGTAAAAGATTCCCGCAGCCAGGAGCGCTTCCACCGCATCTGTTGCTTCAGGAATACCTTGTTGTCATTCGGAACGATCGTGGAACAGACCGCCGTATCCTGATAATACGTCCGATGATGACGCAGCATCAGATTCGTCAGCGCCCGGTCGTCGCCAAACGTCGCCTTCTGTCCGAGGAAGGTCTGGTTCAGCCACTGGTCCAGATATTCCAGCACCAGCTCCTTCTTGTAGCAGGAGAGCGGTCCGGAAAGGCAGGTGACACAGTCAAAATAGCTTTCCGCCGCCTTCATGATACGGAAAGCGATATAATATCTTACCGACTGGATCTTGGTAAGTGCATTGGTATAGGTATTGGCAACGTCCGTTCTTCCGGTCACGCCCGCCATCTTCGGATCCTTGAAAGGCTGCACCAGGTTCCTGACCGCAAAGGGATCCAGGAAGCTGTCCGAATCGACAAAGACCACATACTCATGCTTTGCGACCTTCACTCCAGCTGCCAGCGCCTCTCTCTTTCCGGCGTTCTGCGGCTGCACGATATACGAAATGCGTTCGCTGATATTGTACCTGGAATCCTCTGCTTTCGTCAGCCGCCCGATGATATCCTTGATCTGCTCCACCGATCCATCCGTGGACTGATCATCAACAACGATCACCTCCAGCTTATCCGCCGGATAATTCTGGTTGATACAGCTCTGTATTGTCCTCTGGATCCATTTTTCCTCATTAAAGCAGGGAATGATCACACTCACCCCCGGTGTGAAATCCGGATCCACCTTCTTCGGCCGGTAAAGCGCACCGAACAGATAGCGGCTCATCAGGAAACACGCCGTGATGATACTGTACAGATACAGCCATTTATTATATTTAAAATAAATAATACTCTCAGATCTCATCAGCATGATGAACGCGCTGATGAAAAACAGCATCAGGGAGGACATCGTAAGCATGTATCTGTCTTTCCGACGCTTTGCATAGTCCATCAGATCCAGTCTGTACTCGAATCCAACCAGCCACTTGCCGTCGTCCTGTTCCACCTCCCGGACAGGCTGTGCAAAGATCCTGACATTCATCTCGTAGCCCTCCGGCAGCGTGCCGGGCTCCACATGAAATTTCAGCCTTACTTTGTCTGCCTCCTTGATGAGGTCTTTCTCCTCCGCGCTGACGACCAGCCCAAGACCGCCCAGCGACACGTCCCGTGACTGTCCGCCGAATCGTTTTTTGACGCCCTTATGATAGGCGATGACCTGTATGTCATACGTGTTCAGATAGCGGATCCCCAGTTTTCTCTTCTTGCTGATTTCCTCAAAGCTCAGTCCGGAATCTGAGAGATTTCCCCTGCGGTCTGTCAGCTTCCGCTCGCCGGTCAGCGCCGGCACATCCGGCATCAGCCGCCTGTCGGTCTGTTCGCGGAGCAGTATATCTTCCTCTTTATTTCTTCTTTTTTTCTTTTTCCGATTCACCCTGTCTAAAAATTCCATTATTCCCCTTTTACGTCCTCAACCGTGTGACACAACAAATATGCGATCCATTCCCTGCAGCCTTCTTCGTTCATATGTATCCCGTCCTCCTGCGCGATCTCGTCCGGGAGACACCGTTCCTCATCTGCCAGCGCCTGATACAGATCGATATAGTAACAATCCTGTTCCTTCGCCATCTTTGCGATCTCCACATTGATCTTCCGGATCCGCCCGTTGGTAAGTGTGATCCTTTCCATCGACACCTTGCCCGTCACCGGTGGGATTCCCTCTATGTACACCGTGGCTTTTGGAAACTGCTCTCTGATCATCTCGATCAGCTTTTCGTAGTATAAGATAAAGGACGAATTGCTTCCGCTCGCGAGCGCATTGGTCCCCAGCAGAATATATATCTTCTTCGGCTTTTTCTTACACACCTCGTCCCAGATCGCGACTTCCTCGTCGTCGGACACCGCGACCTTCGTATTGTTCACAAACTGCATCGGCGTGATCGACTTGTAGGCGCAGAACTCCACATCATCCTCGATCACCGGATAGTAGGACAGGGCAAGCGTCAGCGAATCTCCGATAAAGAGCGTATCGTCAAAATACCCTTCCCCTGCCGGTTCAGACTCCGGCACCTCATAATCTGCCGCATCCTCCCGATCCTCAAACCGTCTGGTAACCTCTATGTCGGGTTCCATCTCCAGCCTGTCAAGCGGTACTACCGCCGTCTCGGTCGTATCCAGCGCTTCGAGCAGAAGCTCTACGGTTTCCGCAATCGTCAGCCTCGCCGTCGGAATCTCATTTTCGCTCACAGACGGCTGTTTATCCTCCGCCGGTCTTTCATCCACCTCATACGGTTCAAATTCGATCTCATCCAGATTCCCGTCGATCTTAATGCAGATGATCGAACCGCCGTCTACCTTCTCAACGAATCCTAACGCGCCGTTAAAGTCCTTAAAGCTCGTATCGTTGATAAATTTGGTCGCAGAAATATAGTGATCCAGACCCGCGCAGGCCGCCAGATGCAGGATCCGGTCATCGACCGTCGTTGCATTTGCCAGCACGTACTGCGGTGTATTCTCTGTGATCCGCTTGATAACTGCCTGCGTCTGCGCAAGGGAGGTGAGTATTTCCTCGTCCGTCCGCTCCTCCCAGTGCGTCTCTCCGCTCATGCCGTAATTTCCCACAAGATTACCGCGCTTTACCATATCCGTGACCGTGTCCGGATCCTCTGCGGCGGTCATTCCGTCGCAGATAAAAGTCGCCTTCGCCTCATAGGTATCCAGCAGATCCAGGATCTTCGTCATCTCCGTAGGAGTCGACATTCCACAAAAGACAAGCGCGACCTTATGCTGGGACGCCTGATAGCCCTCCACAAGCTCTGCCTCCTGCGTGTTCTCTGGATCCTGATACTTCCGGAAAGCCTCGTCCGTCTCCTGCTCCGCGTCATACACGATCCTGTCCCTGGAATTTACCGACAGATCCGGGTGCTCCTCACGGATCTTTCCGGCAAAGTAGATTGCCGCCAGAACGCATACAAACAAAAGCAGTAACAAAATAAATGCGGCTGCCTTCCATCTCTTCTTTTTCTTCATTTTCAATTCCTCATTTCCCATTTCCCACATAACACTACTGTACACACCAGTAAATTTCTGCGCAATCGCAAGGTATCGCGGAAATATCTTTATACGCAGTTTCCTTTCCCGATGCGAATTTTTTTAATTATATCATAGCTGTTTCGGGTGTACCAGTGCTAATTTTGTTTATTTTTTCAATATCATGACCGTTCAGCCATTGATGATCTGCGGACTGTCTCCGAGTGCCCGCACACAATAAACACCTGCAAATCATTGTATGCACCGCGCTGCCTGTTCATGTGCATGAAAAAAAGACCAACTATTCTTTCGAATAATTGGTCTTTTTGTCTGCATCATTTTACGCCTCAAAATCGTTGAACCGATAAAAATTAGTCCTGAACGTAAGGCATCAGTGCTACGTGTCTTGCACGCTTGATCGCTACAGTAAGAGCTCTCTGGTGCTTTGCGCAGTTTCCGGTAATTCTTCTGGGAAGGATCTTACCTCTCTCAGATACATATCTTTTCAGCTTGTTTGTGTCTTTGTAATCGATCACATTATCTTTACCACAGAATACACATACTTTTTTTCTTCTGCGCATTCCGCCCTTTTTCTTAGGGAAATCCGGCTTATCTGTTTTATTAAATGCCATGATGTTTGCCTCCTTCTTCATTCGACCTGTCAGCACAGGTCTGACAATTAGTTGAACGGCAGTTCTTCGTCGATTCCATCCGGAATGTTCATAAAGCCGTCTCCGGCTGCTGCCGGTTCCGGTCTTCCCGCAGGAGCAAATCCTCCGTCACCGTTTCCGGCGCTGTTCTTGCTCTCGGCAAATTCCTGTTCTTCCACAACAACGTCGGTAGTGTACACCTTGACGCCATCCTTGTTGGTATAGCTTCCCGTCTGGATCCGTCCGGTGACTGCTATCTTGGTTCCCTTGTGGAAATATTTCTCAGCAAACTCTCCTGCTCTGCCAAAGGCAACACAGTTGATGAAATCTGCTGTCTGTTCGCCATTATTACGGTTAAATCTACGATCTACAGCCAGTGAATATCTGGCTACTGCCATCGCGTTCTCCCCCTGAGAATACCGTACCTCGGGATCTCTGGTTAAACGCCCCATAAGTATAACCTTGTTCATAAATACCTCTTTCTATTTCTCGTCTTGTCTAACGCACAGGTATCTGATGACATTGTCCATAATGCGGATACGGCTTTCGATTTCAGCCGGAACATTACTTTCAGCCTCGAACTGGATGAAGTAGTAGTAAGCATCTTTCATCTTCTGAACTTCATACGCTAATCTCTTCTTACCCCAGTCGTCAACATTTGTAATCTTTCCACCGAATCTTTCTACTAAAGCTTTTGCTTTCTCTAAAGTAGCAGCTCTTTCGTCATCTTCGATCTTTGCACTAACAACAACGGCTAATTCATATTTGTTCATGCTTCGTTACCTCCTTTTGGTCTCTGGCCCCTTCTCTAAAAAGGAGCAAGGATGTTTTGACAATATGCCAAATTAGTATATCACGATTTCTAATGATACCATAGTTTTCAAGGACAGGCAAGCACTTTTTACTCTTTGTGGCGTATTTCTTTCACATTTTTCTCTGCCTGCCTGCGCGCGATCATGATCTGATGCCCGCACCCCATGCACCGCAGCCGGAAATCCGCTCCGATCCTGAGCACTTCCCACTCTCTGGATCCGCAGGGATGCTCCTTTTTCAATTGGAGAATATCTCCTACCTGAATATCCATATTGCCTCCATGTCCTAGTCTCTGTCTTTAGGGGAGTCTGGAAAAGATCTCTCCGATACTGCCCTGTATCACCAGATCGGCCATCGCGTCTTTCGGCGTTGCCGTCTTATTGACAAGCACCAGTTTACTTCCGTTATAGTAGTCCAGCAGTCCTGCCGCCGGATAAACCGCCAGGGAAGTTCCCCCGACGATCAGGACATCCGCGCGGCTGATGCAGGCTACCGCCTCCGACAGCGTTTCCTGATCCAGCCCTTCCTCATAGAGCACGACGTCCGGCTTGATGCTGCCGCCGCAGTCGCACTTAGGGATTCCCTCCGAGTGGAGGATATATTCTGCGTCGTAGAACTTTCCGCACTTCTCACAATAGTTCCGCAGCACGCTTCCGTGAAGCTCCAGCACCTTTTTGCTTCCGGCTTTCTGGTGCAGTCCGTCAATGTTCTGCGTCACCACCGCCTTCAGCTTTCCATCGGCCTCCCACTGCGCCAGCTTGTAATGCGCCGCATTAGGCTTTGCATCCAGACACAGCATCTTCGCACGATAGAACCGGAAAAACTCTTCCGGCTTCCTCCGGTAAAATGTGTGGCTTAAGATCGTTTCCGGCGGGTAATCGTACTGCTGATGGTACAAGCCATCCACACTTCTGAAATCCGGTATGCCGCTCTCCGTGGAAACCCCGGCTCCGCCAAAAAATACAATGTTGTCGCTTCCCTCTATCCACTCGCGAAGCTGCTCTGTCTTTTCCATGCTGTGTCCTTCCTTTCCGGGTACGGTCTGTCCGCTTCCTGTCTCTGTCCGTCTCTTCCTCTTTATCTATTCTGTCCAAGCCCCAGACGGTTGATTGCCGAGAAGATCGCTCTCACGGACGCTCTGGTGATGTTGGAGCTTACGCCCACACCGTAGGTCACTTTTCCGCTCTCTACATCCAACAGGTGAATGTAGGCCGCTGCCTGTGAATTGGAACCACTCTGCAGCGCGTGCTCTTCGTAATCCAGGATCTTAATGTCAATGCCAAGCTCAACCTGCAGACCTCTCTTGACCGCGTCGATCGGGCCGTTGCCGACTGCCTCGAAGTTCTTCTCTACGCCTGCGTTCGTGTAGGTCACGAGCACCTTCGTGTCGAACTCGGAATCGGTCTCCCCGCTCAGGTCGTCTACACGAAGTTTGCGGAAGTGGATCGGCTCCTTCTGATCCAGATACTCTCTGCGGAAGTTTTCCATGATCTGATCCGGCGAAACCTCGCCCTGCTTCTCCGAAATGCTCTGGATAACATCTGCAAATTCGCGGTGCATGCCCTTAGGCAGTTTGAAACCAAAGTAGGTATCCATGATAAAGGCAACGCCGCCCTTTCCGGACTGGGAATTGATCCGCACGATCGGCTCGTACTCTCTTCCGATGTCCGCGGGATCGATCGGAAGATACGGTACCTGCCAGATATCGCCGCCTCTCTCCCGAAGCGCCTGCACACCCTTGTTGATCGCATCCTGATGGGATCCGGAAAAAGCGGTGAACACCAGCTTGCCGGCATAAGGATGTCTGGGATGGATCGGTATCTTACAGCATCTCTCATAGATCTCGATACTTTCGTTGACATGCTCGATCGCCAGTTTGGGATCGATACCCTGGGAAAACATATTGTATGCGATATTCAGTACGTCTACATTACCGGTTCTCTCGCCGTTGCCAAACAGAGTTCCCTCCACACGGTCTGCTCCTGCCAGCAGCGCAAGCTCTGCGCTCGCCACACCGGTTCCCCGATCATTATGCGGATGCACGCTCAGGATAATGCTCTCGCGATCCTTAAAGTGCTTGTTCATCCACTCGATCTGGTCTGCATAGACATTCGGCGTATTCATCTCCACGGTAGACGGAAGATTGATGATCATCGGGTTCTCTTTTGTCGGTTTCCACTCGTCCTGCACTGCGGTACAGATGTCCAGCGCAAAGTCCAGCTCTGTTCCGGTAAAGCTCTCCGGAGAGTATTCCAGTATGATCTTTCCCGGGAAATCCTTGGCATAATACTTGACCATCCTGGTTCCTTCCACCGCGATATTGATGATCTGTTCTCTGTCCATATGGAACACAACGTCCCTCTGCAATGTGGAGGTGGAATTGTAGATGTGCACGATCGCCTGCTTGCAGCCCTGGATCGACTCAAACGTCCTTGCTACCAGCTCTTCCCTGCATTGTGTCAAAACCTGCACTACAACATCATCCGGAATCATCTTGCGGTCGATAAGCTGTCTCAGAAAGTCAAACTCGATCTGGCTTGCTGCCGGGAAACCGATCTCGATCTCCTTGAAGCCAAGTTTTACCAGATAATTAAAGAACTCGATCTTCTCTGAAACCACCATCGGATCGATCAGCGCCTGGTTTCCGTCACGCAGATCTACGCTGCACCAGATCGGCGCTTTCTCGATCTCTTTGTTCGGCCATTCTCTTTCCGGGTAATTGATCACCGGATTCTTGCGGTAATGCTTGTAATTCAACATCTTAATCCTCATTTCTGCGCACGTTTTTTTGTGCATGCCGGGTTTGCGCCAAGTGCGCGCAGACGCAAATCCCGTGTGTGAAAATCTCACATATATTTTTCACACGATACTTCTCCTGTTTTTGCTTCCTCACTGTCATTGCCCTTCCACGAGGTACGGGCAATTTCTTAAATTACATAACAAAAGCCCGTTGAAAACACAACGGGCTTACTAACTATTCTCCAAGACCACTTTCCACTGCGTTGACCAGTGTTTTCAGTGCTTCCTCTTCGTCTTCGCCATCACACACAAATTCGATCTCATCCCCACACTTAACACAAGCACCCAGCACACTTAGAACGCTCTTGGCATTCGCTGTATTCTCTCGAAACGTAAATGTTATCAATGATTTAAACTGCATCGCTTCCTTACATAGGATGCCTGCCGGTCTTAGGTGTAGTCCTGTAGGATTTTTGATGACTACCTTCTGGCTTACCATACCCTTATTCCTCCATCTATCTCTCATCACAGCCTCTCTCATACTGTGATCTATATCAACTATATCATTTTTTTCTTCTTATCTCAAGTATTACAGCAGAATATTCTGGATCAATTCCGCCAGCTTCTTCGCCTCTGCGTCGATCATCTTCTGATCTTTTCCCTCGATCATAACACGCACAAGCGGTTCTGTACCGGACGGTCTGATCAGCACTCTTCCCTCTCCGGCAAATTTTTTGTTCAGCGCGTCGATCGCCTCTGCGATCTCCGGATACTCCATGTAATGCTCCTTCTTGTGGTTGGGCACCTTCGCATTGACAAGCGCCTGCGGCATTACCTCCATAATCTTTGTCAGCTCCGACAGCGGTTTTCCTGTCTCCACCATCACCTGCAGAAGGTGCAGTGCGCTGAGAAGTCCGTCTCCGGTCGTATTCTCATCCAAAAAGATCACATGTCCGGACTGCTCTCCGCCGAGACTTGCGTTGATCTCCTTCATTCTCTCCAGCACGTAACGGTCGCCGACCTTCGTCTGCTCCATATGGATCCCGTTCTTTTCTCCCATCAGGAAAAAGCCCAGGTTGCTCATTACGGTTGCAACGATGGTATCCTTTTTCAGCCGTCCCTGCTGCTTCATGTGATTGCCGACAAGCGCCATGATCTGATCGCCGTCCACAATATTTCCCAGTTCATCTACTGCCAGCAGTCTGTCTGCATCTCCGTCAAAGGCAAGACCTACATTTGCCTTCTCATACACTACTCTCGCCTGCAGCTCTTCCATATGTGTGGAACCACAGTTTGCATTGATGTTCGTTCCATCCGGATTGTTGTGGATGGCTACGACTTCCGCGCCGAGCTCCTTCATCGTCTCCACGGAAGTATAGTAGGACGCGCCCTCCGCACAGTCCAGCACCATCTTGAGTCCGCGCAGATCTACATTAACTGCCTTCATCGCATGATTGATATATTCTTCCCTTGCATCGGTACGGTATTTGATCTTGCCGACTCCTGCCCCTGTGGGAAACTTCACGCCCTGCATACCGCTCTTGATGAGCGCCTCGATCTCGTCCTCCAGTGAATCCGGAAGTTTGTATCCATTTCCATCGAAAAATTTGATCCCGTTATATTCAACCGGATTGTGTGATGCAGAGATCACAACGCCCGCATCGACCTTATATTTTCTCGTCAGATATGCGACTGCCGGCGTCGGCACAACTCCTACATACACGGCGTTGGCTCCCACCGAGCAGGCTCCCGCCATCAGCGCGTTAGCCAGCATATCTCCGGATATTCTCGTATCACATCCTACCATGATCGTCGGCTTGTGTTCATTTTCTTTCGTCAGGACATACGCTCCTGCCTGCCCAAGCTGCATGGCAAGCTGTGGTGTCAGCTCCTCGTTCGCAACTCCTCTCACTCCATCCGTTCCAAACAATCTGCTCATATGCTCTACCTATTCCTTTCCATAAAATGGATCCGAACATCCATCTCTTCTTTCAGCGTCAGGTTCTCATTTCCTACCATGATATCCAGCGGGAGCAGATGGCTTCCCTCTGTCAGTTCTTCCATCTCCTGCTCATCCATCCAGGCGGCGACGTCCACTTCTGCGGTGATCTCTCTGGCGCTGACTGCATCCAGTTCTGCAGCAAGTCCGACTAGAGTAATGGTATATTCGTTCTCCGGCTCCGTGATCTCCGCCTCGAAACCGTCCGGTATATTCTTGACAATAATATCCTTTGCAGCCAGCGTGATCTCACGCTCTTTTTCCTGCTCGATATACGCCGTCACACTGACCTTGCCCGTAAAGTCATCCTCCGCAAAGATTACACCGTCCGGAAGGTAATCCTCCAAATCCAGAGTGACTGTCACATCCTCTGTCGCGTCTGTCACATCCAGCACCTCTCCCGGCACATTAATCGAACTAATATCATCAACCACCTTCGATCTTCCGGCGATCACAACGTAGTTGTGCGTTCCGCTGACCTCCCCGGTCAGCTCATATCCATCCCTGGGTGTGCCCGATACCGAATAGATCACCGGCACAGTCTTGGTCTTGAGGATCTCCACATTCACCCGCACCTTCGTGATGCTGCGGTCCAGATTCCCCGCCGATACCTCCACCGCGTTTTCATCGTAGAAACGGATGTCGCAGTCGGTACTGATATTGCTGGTAAAGCCGGATACATCCACCTCCGCCTGTGCCTTGGTGATTCTCGATACGACTGACTCCGGCCCTGAAATCTTCACCAGATTCTGGTCAGTAGAGACATCCCCCACTATATAACCTTCCTTCACATCGCCGACCGTGCTGGTCTTGAGTGGGAAGGATTTTGACTTTTTCTTCTCAATATTCAGTCTCACGCAGTCGATGCTTCCACGGATACTCTCCAGCTTGTCATTGTTCTTATTGGTGGAAAGCTTGATACTGATCGTATTGAGACTGGTCAGATCATTCATATCCGCAACTGCCACAACGTTACTTCCGTCCGCGGCAAAAGAATCAATGATCGAACGCGGCGCCATGATCGTCACCGTATCGATCACATCGGTTCCGTCCAATACCTCATAGATCTGTCCGTTGTCCGTGATCAGATTGGCGTTCCGGATCGTTACCGGAACATCCGACACCTTCATGGAGATCACCGGATCATTGATATTTGTCACGATGATCCAGAGCGCCACTGCAAATAAAAAGGATCCCAGTTTTAAACCCCAGTTTTTTGTCAGTCTATTCTTCATTCTTAGACCTGCCTTTCCACAGCTTGCGTTTCTTCTCTTCAGCAGGTTTATTCTGAATATCCAAAAGCCGCTGTTTCAAGCGTTCTGCATCCAGTCCTCGCTCCAGCTTGCCGCCGTAGGCGATACTGATCTTTCCCGTTTCCTCCGACACGATCACCGTCATGGAATCGGTCACTTCCGATATACCGACTCCTGCCCTGTGCCGGGTTCCCAGGTCCTTACTCAGTTCCATGTTATCTGAAAGCGGCAGATAGCAGGTGGCGGAAACAACACGGTTTCCCCTGACGATCACCGCTCCGTCGTGCAACGGTGTATTGTGTTCAAAGATATTGATCAGAAGCTGGCTGGAGATAATACCGTCCACATCGATCCCGGTTCTCTCATATTCGCCAAGAGACTGCTCCTGTTCGATGACGATAAGCGCGCCGGTCTTGACCTTCCCCATCTCTACGCACGCCTTGGTGATCTCGTTGACCGTCCTGTCCGAGAACCGTCCGTCCTCTGCCTTCCCGGAATCGAAAGACAGGATCGAGGAAAAAAAGTTCTTCCTTCCCAGCTCTTCCAGCGCCTTTCGCAGCTCGGGCTGCAACACGACCACGATCGCGATCGCGGCAATGCTGAATACGTTCGTCACGATCCACAAGATTGTGTTCATATTGAAGATCGCAGCGATCAGCACAAACACACCGATCACTACGACGCCCTTAAGCAGCGCCCACGCCCTCGTATTCTTGATCCAAAGCAGGATATGATACAGCAGAAAGGTGATGATAAAGATCTCAACAATATCTGTCCAATGGATTGTTGGCATATGCAATTTTGAAAGATATGTTCCGACAAAAAGATTTAACTGCTGCACAGTCACTCCACCTGCTCTCAGTTTTTTATATTCCGGCTATCCTTTATTTATGTGCCGTCTTGCCCCGCACTGCGGTTCTCGTATTCTGGCTGTTGATCTTCTTCACCTTTTTCTCCGGCCTTGTCACCGTAACCTTAGGAACAGCTTTTACATAATAGTAATATTCATCGTCCTCGAACTGCACCTTCTCTGTCCGGTTATAGTCCACATGAAAGACAAAGAATTGCAACGCGATCGACAACAGAAGCGCTACAATGCTGCCAAGGATCACTCCTGCCAGTGAAATGTTCGTCTCGAAGATCAGATCGCCGACCAGAAGAATGATAATGTTGGACACAGCGCCCGCAAAGGCCGCGATCGTCCACGCGTAATCCACGCTGAGACGACGGATGCAGTATACCAGAAAAACCGTAACCGCAAAGGCTGCGATCGTCACCATCATCTCTTTATTCTTTAATAATCCATCGATCACAAATTTGAATTTGGCCGCTGTCTCTTCCTCTGCCATCGCGCTGATGACCGGAGCATTCTGCGTCACATAGTGTATCATGTAGTACGCAGCCACGCCGCAGCCGACAGAGATCACTGACGCCGGTGTTCCCAGAAATCCCATGGCAAGCGGGATCACATACGGCACGTGGAGCACAAAGAAAACAGGGGTCAGCACCACGACCAGCGTATCCTTCGGCGAAAACCTGAGATACAGCAGATACATCAGCAAAAAGGCTACACCGATGATCGCCGCGCACTCAAGGCTGAAGGAATACAGGTGCAGGAGCACAAAAGCGGCAGAAGCCACCAGAATAAAGCCGGTGGGCATAAAAGAACACATCAGTGCCACGATCAGCACAACCGCCACCTTATTGATCCCGTCCATATAACCCAGATGGGAATTGATCATCGACAATGTTATCAGTGCCAATATAAATTTCAAAATAGGGGTGATGTACACCTCGTACTTGCTGTACAAGGTCATCACAATCTGTTTTGCAACCAGTAAAGTAGTCATTCTTTATCCTTTCACGTTCCATGACGTCACGCAAATTTATTGTTTATACATGCCTGCCAGCTTTTTCAGATTTGCATAGAACAGCTTCAGGCTCTTTTGCGCCTTGCTGTAGCGATAAGCGTACACCGCATAAGAGATCAGCGCATACACTCCCACCGCTACCAGATAGTAGGTCAGAACCTTCCTTCCGAACTCCAGAAGATCCATCTTGTAGATATCTGTCATGAACAACTCAAAATCATAAAATATATAGATGGCAAACACCGCTGCAAAAGCGATCGTTACGCTGATAATGGATTTCAGGACCTGCCATCCGATATAATCACTTCTGAAGTAGCTTCCTATCGCCACGTTCTTCTTGCCCTCGTTCGCTTCATAGGACGCCAGCTTAGTCATCAGAATGACTCTCTCTTCATTTATCATAATCTAACACATCCGTTTCCCGGTTTCCTATAAGAACCGCATCTTTGGATTCTCTCTCGAGTCCTTGGGAACCTTTGGCTTGGGCGCCTCAGGTCTGCGAATACTGCTCTCGAGTCTCTCTGCCATGGCAGCCTTACACTTGTTGCAGTAGCGTCCGGTCAGAATGGATGCTCCGCAGTTCTCACAGAACAGTCCGATCCCGGATCCCTCGCAGAGCTCCAGTCTCTCGTCGCGCAGCCATGTCTGGATCTGCGATGTCGTGACGTCGCACGCCTCGGAAACCTCTGCCACGGAACATCCTGTGTGATCCTGAATATATTTTTTTACTTCCTGAAATTTCTCTTCCTCTGCTTCTCTGCACGCAGGGCAGATCGGCGGGCCTGCCACATAATTAAAGATTCTTCCGCATTTTCTGCAATTTCTTACGTTCATTCTTTGCCCTCCCACACTTATATGCCTTTTCCGATCGCCAGCGCCGCATAATAGATCCTGCGCACCCCGGCTTTGCGTAATTCGCAGCTTATCGCATCGATCGTGCTGCCTGTGGTATAAATGTCGTCAATAATTACAATCGTATCTAATTTTACATCATTACAGCAGATTTTGAAAGCCTTTTTCAAATTATTTTGCCGCTCCGGGGCAGACAGATCTTTCATCGGCGTGGTTTTCTTCACCCTCTGCACCAGATCATCCCGCACCGGAATTCCGAGCTCCTCCCCCAGTCTCCTGCAAAGAAGCTGCGCCTGATTGTACCCTCTGCTGCGGTATCTGCTGGCATGGATCGGCACCGGCACAAGCGCCTGTACCCCCATCTCCCGCATCCATTTCCCAAGATGCGCCGCCATACACGTTCCGAAATAGTCGGCGTATTCCTGTCTTCCGCGATACTTAAACCGGTAGACGGCGTCGGCGACCGTCGGATACTCAAACACCGCTCTTCCCCGGTCATACAGATGCCTTTTCGCCGCACAGTCCGTACAGTATTCCTCTTCCTCCTGCGCAAGCCTTTTCCCGCATTTCATACAATAAGGTTCACGGATAAGCGTAAATTTCCCCCGGCACTCTTCGCAGACCAGCTTCCCGAACGGGCGCACCGGAAGGTCACAGACAGGACATCTGCGCGGAAAAAGAAGATCCAGCAGCGTCCCATAGAATTTATTTTTCATTTTAATCCCCACTTCTGCGCACGTTCTTTGCGCATAACTTCTATTCTCAGAAAACCAGTTCCCGGATCCGTTCATCCAGCCCGGTGTATCTCCTGTTCTGATCGTTATTGTCAATCATCTCCTGCAACGTCTGGCTGCTCCCCAGAATGGTCACGCAGCTCTTGGCGCGCGTCACGCCGGTATACAGAAGATTCCGGTTAAACAGCATCTTCGGTCCCGAAAGCAGCGGCATGATCACCGCCGGGTATTCGCTTCCCTGCGATTTGTGGATCGTGACCGCATATGCCAGCTCCAGCTCGTCAAGCTGCGCAAACGGGTAAGTGACCGTCCTGTGCTCGTCGAACTCCACCTCTACCTCCCGCGCATACTCGTCGATCCTTTTGACAACTCCCGTATCGCCGTTGAAGATCCCCATGCCCTTGTCGATCGGAATTCCGTACCTGCTGACAACCTCCCACTCGATCTGATAGTTGTTCCGGATCTGCATCACCTTGTCGCCCTCGCGCAGGACTCCCTCGCCTGTCGGGTGCTCCTTCTTGCGGTCAGACGGCGGGTTCAGATATTTCTGCAAAATTCCGTTCAGCGTTTCCACTCCGAGCTTCCCCTTCCGCATCGGCGTGAGCACCTGGATATCGTAGGGCTTCGCGTGGACGTAAGGCGGCAGCTTTTCCAGGATCAACTGGATCATATGCTTGTAGATAACGTTCACATCCTTGCGCTCCAGAAAAAAGAAATCGCGGCTCCGGTTGTTGAGCTGAATCGCCTCCCCCGCATGAATCCGGTGCGCATTCATCACAATGTCGCTCTCTCCGGCCTGCCGGAAGATCTTTTCCAGAATGACAACCGGGAATCTTCCGCTCTCGATCAGATCGTGCAGCACCTGTCCCGGCCCGACGGAAGGGAGCTGATTGACATCCCCTACCAGGATCAGCCTCGTCCCGACCGTCACCGCCTTCAAAAGCGCCTGGAAGAGGAAAATATCCACCATCGACATCTCATCCACGATCAGCACATCGGCCTCCAGCGGATTTTCCTCATTTTTCTCAAAGCGGACCACCTTGCTCTGCTCCGAAACTGCTCCGTTCAGCTCCAGCAGGCGATGGATGGTTTTCGCCTCATACCCCGTCGCCTCCGTCATTCTCTTCGCCGCTCTTCCGGTAGGCGCCGCCAGAAGGATATCCATCCCCTCTGATATAAAATAACGGATGATCGTGTTGATCGTCGTCGTCTTTCCTGTTCCGGGTCCTCCTGAAAGGATGAAGATCCCGTTCCGGATACATTCCAGAACAGACCGGCGCTGCAGCTCGTCCAGTTCAATATCCAGCTCCTTTTCGATCCGTCCGATCCTCTCCCGCAGCTTTTCTTCCTCCGACGGAAGCATACTTTCCTCCGATGCAGACACATTCAAATCATGCAACATCTTCGCGCAGTTCATTTCTGCATAGTAGTAGGAGGACGCATAGACGCGGTTGCTCTCTCCCTCCGTCTGTGGTCGCTTGATCACCAGCTTCTTGTCCATCGCCAGGTTTTGGAGCTGCGGACTGCACTGCTCCGCCGGTATTTCCAGAAGCGTCGAAGCTCTTTGCAGCAGCTCATCGTCCGGCAGGTAGCAGTGTCCCTCCGCCCCCGCCTGTGTCAGCACATACAGGATCCCGCTTCGGATCCGGTAATCGGAATCCGCATGAAAGCCCGTCTTTGCCGCAATCTCGTCCGCCAGCTTAAAACCGATCCCGTCGATGTCCTCCGCAAGCTGGTAAGGATTCTCCTTCATGATCCCATAAAGCCGCATGCCGTATGCCTCGTAGATCCGAATCGACAGCGTATTGGATATGCCGTATTTCTGCAGGAAGGTCATTGCCTCTCTGGCGTCTCTCTTCTCGTAGACGAGCACGGCGATCTCCCTCGCTTTGCGCTCGCTGATCCCCTTCACTTCCGCAAGGCGTTCCGGTTCTTCCTCAATGATCCGGTACGTGTCCGCTCCGAACCGCTTCACGATCCGGGCTGCCAGCGCCTCGCCCACGCCCTTGATCGCGCCTGATCCCAGATACCGCTCAATGCTCGCCGCATCGTCCGGCGGCACGATCCGGTACTGTTCGATCTTAAACTGCTCCCCATATACCGGGTGGGACAGATAACTGCCCTCGGCCTCGATCATCTCTCCCTGATCCATCGTCTTAAAAAAGCCGACGCAGGTGATCTCGTCCTCCCCGCAGACCAGATTCAGCACCGTATATCCATTGTCCGTATTTCTGTATATCACATGTTCTATATATCCCTTGATCGCTTCCATCGACATCCTCTTTATCGTCCTTACAGCACAAAGGGCCGCCCTCACAGGCAGCCCTCATCTTTTCAAACATTATTTCTTACACACTATAATTTCTTTTCATCTGTTCATAAAGCATCTGGGACAAAGAATTTGATCCCTGAGTTGTTGCCTGACTTGAAATTTCCTGAATCCACGAATCTTTGAAATAGTCCACCATATTTGTCGCGTATTTATCGCCGTCCTCGTCGTCGTTAAATACCTTGGTGGTCTTCTCCATCTCCTTGAAAACCTGCTCCCAGAGATACGCTTCAAATTCTTTGCAGGCGCTCAGCAGTTCATCGTCCGTCGAAACCCTGGTCGTCGAATTGTTCAGTTTTCCCTTTAATGCTTCCGCCGAAGCGTCTGCCGACGTCTTCGCGTAATCCGCATAATAATTGATCCCTGTTAAATCCATACTTTCCTCCATATCCGGCCCACATAACGCAGCACACGCTGCCTGTCATGCATCCTTTCTACCCGGCACAAAACCCGTCATTATCTCTTGAGGTTATTCGCTGTATCCATCATGGAATCGGATGTTGTGATCGCCTTGGAGTTTACTTCATAAGCACGCTGTGCAACGATCAGATTTACCATCTCGTCTGCAACCGACACGTTTGACCCCTCCAGATATCCCTGGATAACGGAGCTCTTCTTCACGTTTGCATTCGTCGCCTCGTTGATCGCTCTTCCACTTGCTTCAGTCTCTGCCCATCTGGTATCTCCCACTCTCTCCAGACCGCCCGGGTTGGAGAACTGGAATAATCCGATGGTAATTCCTATCGGCTGCGGGTTGTTGCTCGCATCCGGATAGCAGACCTCGCCGTCTGCGCTGATCGTGATCTTGCTTGCTATGTAATTCCGGTTGAGTGCGATCGCTCTTCCCCTTGAGTCAAGCACCGGAAGTCCGTCGGAATCCGTAAGTGTCATTCCTCCGTTTGCTCCGATCGCCCAGATAAAATCTCCGTTTCTGGTATAGTAGGTCTGTCCGTCCTCACCTCTGACTGCAAAAAACGCGTCGCCCTGAATGGCAAAGGCTGTATCGCTCTGGGAATCCAGAAGGCTTCCCTGCGTAAAGATCGAATTGATGGAAGAATTTCTTACACCAAGACCTACCTGCGCGGTGGTCGGCTTGGGATCTCCGTTCGCCGTTGTCGTCACCGTCTGTAAATTCTGATACAGAAGCGATTTAAACTGTGCAACCTGCGCCTTATATCCTGTTGAATTTACGTTTGCAAGATTGTTGGCAATCGTATCTACATTTGTCTGCTGTGCATTCATACCGGTTGCCGCTGTCCATAAACTTCTAACCATTCCCCGTTACCTCCTAAATTTTACCAAGCTGATTTGCTGCTATGTCAAGTGAGCTGTCATAGGTCGTGATCACCTTCTGATTGCTCTCGTACTGTCTCTGGATCGCGATCATATTTACCATTTCGGAAACGATCGATACATTTGCCAGCTCCAGATATCCTGCATATACGTTGGTGTTTTCCGGTTCAATCTCCGTCGCTCCGTCCACCTTGTCAAACAGGTTCTCCCCGTATCTCTCCAGATAATTGTAATCCTCAAAATCGGTCACGCCGATGGTTGCTACCTGATATCCATCCTGATAGATATTTCCGTATCTGTCTATGCTGGTATCCAGCGCCGTATTCAGACGGATGTGACGTCCACGGTCATTCAGCACATAATCTCCGTCCTGTGTCCGCAGATTTCCCTGTGTGTCCAGCGTAAAGTTTCCATCTCTGGTATATTTAACAGAAGTCTCTCCTGCTTTGTTCGTGTACTCGATCTCAAAGAATCCCCGGTCTGACAGTGCAAGATCAAACTGGTTTCCGGTCTGCTTCAGACCTCCCTGGGAATAGTCCACATAGTTCTCGCCGATCTTCACTCCCATATTCATGCCGCCCAGTTTCTTGGGAAAGCATCCGTCCGTGGAGTCCTTGATCTTATACGCCAGCACCGTGTCAAACGACTGGCTTGTTGCCCCCTCTTTTTTGAAACCGTTCGTGGATACGTTTGCGAGATTGTTCGTGATCGTATCCATCCTGTGCTGCTCGTTGAGCATCCCCGTGTACGCTGTGTACAATCCTTTTAACATAAATTGCTCCCCTTCTTCTTATGCTGCCCTCTCTGTATCTGATCCGCGTCTACTCTTCGCGGTAGCCTGCCAGAAATTCCACATATTTACCGGTTCCGATCGCAACGGCTGTCATCGGATCTTCGGCTGTCATCGTATTGATGCCTGTCTTGGCAGCGATCAGGTCTTCCAGTCCCCTCAGCAGACTTCCGCCGCCTGTCAGGACGATTCCTCTGTCCGCGATATCCGCAGCAAGCTCCGGCGGTGTTTTCTCCAGAACGCTGTGGATCGTCTCAACGATCTGCACCGTCGTCTCATGAAGCGCCTCCTCTGTCTCCTCCGAAGAAACCTTTACGGTTCTCGGAAGTCCTGTGACGAGGTTTCTTCCTCTGACATCCATATAGTCTACGGACGACCGCTTGTAGGCCGATCCGATCTTGATCTTCAGATCTTCCGCTGTTCTTTCACCAATCAGCAGATTGTGCTTCTTACGCATATAGCGCACGATCGCTTCGTCGAAATCGTCTCCCGCGATCTTGATGGAAGCGCTCACGACGGTTCCCCCCAGCGAGATTACCGCAATATCAGAAGTACCGCCCCCAATATCTACGATCATGTTCCCACACGGCTTGGAAATATCAATGCCTGCGCCGATAGCAGCCGCGATCGGCTCCTCGATGATGGACACCTCCCTTGCTCCTGCCTGGTAGGTTGCATCCTCAACCGCCTTCTTCTCCACTTCGGTAACGCCGCTCGGAACGCAGACCGCAATGCGGGGCTTCCGGAAGGTTCTCTTGCCGAGTGCCTTCTGGATAAAATATTTCATCATTTTCTCTGTAACCTGATAATCCGAGATAACGCCCTGCCGAAGCGGTCTTACCGCCACGATATTGCCCGGCGTCCTTCCAAGCATCAGTCTCGCATCCTCACCGATCGCTTTGATCTTGTTGGTATCTCTGTCAAACGCTACCACGGACGGCTCCTTCAGAACAACGCCCTTACCTCTTATATAAACCAGAATACTTGCTGTACCAAGGTCGATTCCTATATCTGTGTATTGCATCGCTTATGGTCCCCTTTCTGCTCACCATATCCAAATATTGTTATCTATTAAAAGGAAGGCTTTTCGTTCCTGCCTCCTTTTTTGTCCACAAAAAGCGCAATGCGCTTTTTATATTATAACCGAAAGATATGGTTTTTCAAAGGGCTTTATGATTTTTTTAAGAATTTTATTTCTCCTATCTGTTTTTATCGGCCTTTTCCAGCATTTTCTTTATATAGATGCCCGTATAAGAAGCCGGATTCTTTGCGACCTGCTCCGGCGTGCCCTCGGCGATCACCGTTCCGCCGCCGTCTCCGCCCTCCGGTCCGATGTCGATGATATAGTCTGCCGTCTTGATGACGTCCAGATTGTGTTCGATCACCACGACCGTATTGCCGCTCTCTGTCAGCTTGCGCAGAATATCCACCAGCTTGTGTACATCAGCGAAATGCAGTCCGGTGGTCGGCTCGTCCAGAATATAGATCGTCTTGCCTGTGCTCCGTTTGCTCAGCTCCGTCGCCAGCTTGATCCGCTGCGCCTCGCCTCCCGACAGCGTCGTCGAAGGCTGCCCCAGCTTCACATAGGACAGGCCGACGTCGTACAGCGTCTCGATCTTTCTGCGGATGGACGGCACATTTTCAAAGAAAGGAACCGCCTCCTCCACCGTCATATCGAGCACGTCATAAATGTTCTTTCCCTTATATTTGACTTCCAGCGTCTCCCGGTTGTATCTCTTGCCGCCGCACACTTCACAGGGAACGTACACATCCGGAAGGAAGTGCATCTCGATCTTGATAATTCCGTCGCCGGAACAGGCCTCACATCGTCCGCCCTTGACATTGAAGCTGAACCGACCCTTACCGTAACCTCTCGCCTTGGCGTCCTGCGTGGAGGCGAACAGATCCCGGATCTGGTCAAACACGCCGGTGTAAGTCGCCGGGTTGGATCTCGGCGTCCTTCCGATCGGGGACTGGTCGATGTCTATCACCTTGTCAAGCTGCTCCATCCCCTTGATCCCTTTGTGCTTTCCCGGAATACAGCGCGCACGGTTCAAGTCTCTCGCCAGATGCTTGTATAGGATCTCGTTTACCAGCGAGCTCTTCCCCGAACCGGAAACGCCGGTCACACAGGTCATCACACCGAGCGGGAATTTCACATCAATCTTCTTCAGATTGTTCTCCTCCGCACCGAGGACCGTCAGATAACCTGTCGGTTTCTTCCGCTCCTTCGGCACCGGGATCTGCAGCTTACCGCTCAGGTACTGTCCGGTCACGGACTCCTCCACCTGCATGATCTCCTCCGCCGTTCCCTGCGCCACCACGCGGCCGCCGTGGGAACCGGCCCCCGGTCCGATGTCAACGATATGATCCGCCGCGAACATCGTATCCTCGTCGTGCTCCACGACGATCAGCGTATTTCCCATGTCTTTCAGATTTTTCAGCGCGGCGATCAGCTTGTCGTTATCTCTCTGGTGCAGTCCGATACTCGGCTCGTCCAGAATATAGCAGACTCCTACCAGACCAGATCCGATCTGCGTCGCCAGCCGGATTCTCTGCGCCTCGCCTCCCGACAATGTCCCTGTTGCCCTGGAGAGTGAGAGATAATCCAGACCGACCTCCATCAGGAAGCCTACCCTGGCTCTGATCTCCTTCAAGATCTGCTTTCCGATCAGCTCCTGCTGCTTTGTCAGCTTCATGTTTCCGATAAACTTATGCAGCTTTGCGATGGAAAGGGAAGTGATCTCATATATATTTTTATCGCACACGGTCACTGCAAGGGATTCCTTTTTCAGACGCATACCCTTACACTCCTTACAGGGCGTGATCCGCATAAAGCTCTCGTATTCCTGTTTGATCGTCTCCGATCCCGTCTCCCGGTATCTCCGCTCCACATTTTTCAGAAGTCCCTCGAACGCGATCGGGTATACGCCGCTCCCGCGCTGACCGGTATAGTGCACATCCACCTTCTCGTTCGTTCCCAGGATCAGGAGATTCTGCACCTTCTCCGGAAGCTCCTCGAACGGCGTGTCGAGACTGAATCCGTACTTTTCAGACAAAGCCTGCAGCAGCGCATTGGTAAAGCTGCCCTTGTCCATGCAGGACTGCCATCCCATGACTGTGATCGCACCCTGATTGATGCTCAGGCTTCTGTCGGGTATGATGAGATCGATATCGAACTCCATCTTATATCCGAGTCCGAAACATTCCGGGCAGGCGCCAAACGGATTGTTGAAGGAAAAGCTGCGCGGTTCGATCTCCCCGATGCTGATCCCGCAGTCCGGGCAGGCAAAATTCTGGCTGAAATTGATCGCCTCTCCGCCTATGACGTCCAGAAGCATCTGCCCCTCTGCCAGTGCAAAGACGCTTTCGATCGAATCCGTCAGTCGTCTTTCGATCCCCTCTTTTACCACAAGACGATCGACAACGATCTCGATATTGTGCTTGATATTTTTATCCAGCTTGATCTCCTCCGACAGTTCATAGAGGCTGCCGTCCACGCGCACCCGCACATATCCGCTTCTTCTGGCGCGCTCAAACACCTTGGCGTGCTCTCCCTTCCGTCCGCGCACGACCGGCGCCAGGAGCTGCAGCTTCGTGCCCTCCGGCATCGCCATAATCTGATCGACGATCTGGTCTACCGTCTGTTTTTTGATCTCCTTACCGCATTTCGGACAGTGCGGCGTTCCGATCCTGGCGTACAGCAGTCGGAAATAATCGTAGATCTCAGTCACTGTTCCCACCGTTGACCGCGGGTTTCTGTTCGTCGATTTCTGATCGATAGAGATGGCAGGCGACAGACCCTCTATCTTCTCCACGTTTGGCTTTTCCATCTGTCCGAGGAACTGCCTTGCGTAGGAGGACAGCGACTCCATGTATCTCCTCTGCCCCTCCGCATAGATCGTGTCGAAGGCGAGCGAGGATTTCCCCGAGCCGGAAAGTCCCGTCAGCACCACAAATTCATTTCTTGGAATATCCACATCCAGCGATTTTAAGTTATGTTCGTTCGCGCCGCGGATCTTGATGTATTCTCTCGGGCGCATCTTCGTTGCTTCTGCCATGTTTCCCTCCGTGTCTGAGCCGCGCAGTTTCCTGCTGCGCTCTGCTCTCTGTATTCTTCCATCCTCAGGCGTCAAAATCCTGAAGTTTCTTTTTCAGTTCTACCATATGATCACGCAGCTCTGCTGCCGCCTCGAAGTTCAGGTCTGCCGCCGCCTTCTTCATCTGCTTCTCCACATCCTTGATCAGCTTCTCCAGCTCCTGCCTGCTCATGGATTCCGGATCTTTCTCGAACCGCAGCTCCTCCTTGGTGATCGTCTTGGAAATGCTGATCAGATCCCGCACAGCTTTCTTGATCGTCTGCGGTGTGATCCCGTGCTCCGTATTGTACTCCTGCTGGATCTTCCGTCTTCTCTCCGTCTCAGAGATCGCCGCCTGCATGGAGTCCGTCATATTGTCGGCGTACATGATCACGTGTCCCTCCGCATTACGGGCAGCACGCCCGATCGTCTGGATCAGGGACGTCTCCGATCGCAGGAATCCCTCTTTATCCGCATCCAGGATAGCTACCAGAGAGATTTCCGGAATATCCAGTCCCTCACGCAGCAGGTTGATACCAACCAGCACATCGAACACATCCAGCCGCATATCCCTTATGATCTGTGCACGCTCCAACGTATCCACATCCGAATGAAGATACTTGACGCGGATGCCGACGTCCTTCATATAGTCGGTGAGATCCTCCGCCATCCGCTTTGTCAGCGTCGTCACCAGCACCTTGTTATGCTTTGCCGTCTCTTTGTTTACCTCCGAGATCAGATCATCGATCTGTCCCTCTACCGGGCGCACTACGATCTCCGGATCGAGAAGTCCGGTCGGACGGATGATCTGCTCTGTCCGCAGCAGCTCGTGCTCCTGCTCATATCGGGAGGGAGTCGCAGATACAAACAGCATCTGGTCGATGTGCTGCTCAAATTCCTCAAAGCAGAGCGGACGGTTGTCCAGTGCAGACGGCAGGCGGAACCCGTAATCGACCAGCGTTGTCTTTCTTGACCGGTCGCCCGAGTACATGGCGCCGATCTGCGGGATCGTCATATGCGACTCGTCAATGATAATGAGGAAATCGTCCTTAAAGTAGTCCAGCAGGGTGAACGGCGGCTCGCCCTCCTGCATCCCGTTCAGATGTCTGGAATAGTTCTCAATACCCGAGCAGAATCCCGTCTCCCGCAGCATCTCAATGTCGAAGTTGGTGCGCTCCGAAATGCGCTGCGCCTCCAGGAGCTTGTCCTCGCCCTTAAAAAACTTTACGCGGCCTTCCAGCTCATCTTCGATCTTCCGGCACGCCTGCCGGATCTTTTCCTGCGGCACCACATAGTGGGACGCCGGGTAGATCATCACGTGCTCCAGCGTCGCCTGCACCTGCCCGGTCAGCGGATCCGTCTGCACGATCCTGTCAATCTCGTCTCCAAAAAACTCCACCCGGATCAGATAGTCTCCGCCCTGTGCCGGGAAGATCTCCAGTACGTCTCCCCTCACGCGGAAGCAGCAGCGCTCCAGATCCATATCGTTCCGGTCGTACTGCATCTCGATCAATCCGCGGATGACGTCATCCCTGTCCCGCTGCATCCCCGGGCGTAGCGACATACTCATCCCCGCATATTCCTCCGGGCTTCCGAGTCCGTAAATGCAGGACACGCTGGCTACCACCACGACATCCCGTCTCTCCGTGAGGGATGCGGTCGCCGACAGACGCAGCCTGTCGATCTCATCGTTGATCGACGAGTCCTTTGCAATATAGGTATCCGTCGAAGGCACATAGGCTTCCGGCTGGTAATAATCGTAGTAAGACACAAAGTATTCCACAGCGTTTTCCGGGAAAAATTCCTTAAATTCACCGTAAAGCTGCCCTGCCAGCGTCTTGTTGTGCGCTATGACAAGCGTCGGCTTGTTCAGCGCCGCGATCACATTCGCCATCGTAAAGGTCTTGCCGGAGCCGGTCACGCCCAGCAGCGTCTCAAACTGGTTTCCTTTCCGGAATCCTTCCACAAGCTCACGGATCGCCTGCGGCTGATCTCCCGTCGGCTGGTATTCACTGTGAAGTTTAAATATACTTTCTCCGCTTTGCACCGGCAACGCCTCCCGTCCAATATGTTTTCTATTGATAATTTTCATACAGCCTTAAATGATCGTATTTCAATATACCACATTCCATCCTGTTTGTACAGAAAAATCAGAACATTTGTTCCTTCTTCAAAAATAGTTTCTCACGACGAAACACAGATAGCTATAGGTTACCCCATAGCTATCTGTTCTATCAGCTTTCGCTATAAAATTTCGCATGATTTCAGGAAGCCGGCAACTCCCTGCTTTGATCATCTTCCCCTGCCTTCCCGGCCCTGGATCTTGTCAGCGTACATGTTGGCATCCGCCACTTCCACTACTCTCCTGACATATTTTCCTTCTCCGGTGCTCCAGCCAACCGCACTGGAAACTTTCATGCCTGTTCCGTTTCCGGTGTCCACCTTACAGCCCAGCAGTCTTTCTTTCACGTTTGCGATCGCCTTCTGTGGTTCATGCAGCGCCGGATTGTCAATGACCATGACAAACTCATCTCCGCCAAGCCGGTATACCCGGTAGCGTTCGTCGCCTTCCTCCTGCAGACAATGGCTGAACGTTGAGATCAGCGCATCTCCCACTGCATGCCCATATTTATCGTTGGTCTTTTTCAGATTGTTCATATCCCAGAATACCGCAGCGATCCGCTCTATTGTGGGATAATACTCATCCGACATCTCTTCGTATTTATTCTTATTGTAGACGCCGGTATTCAGGTCTGTCTCCTTCCGCCAGGTAAGCTCTGCGATGCGCACGGCATCCTCGGTGCTTCTCAGCACCGTATAGCGGAGCATCAGCGCAAATACCAGCAGGATCATGGCTCTTGGAAGCACTTCAAACACTATGATGGTAAAGACATAATTGCCCTGAACCGGAAGCTGTAAGATCCCGCCGGGCGCCATCTTCATATAATTTTTCAAAGATAAATTTTTGCCTGCCAGGATATTGAGATCACAGATCCCATAATAGAATCCGAACAGCGAGCTGAACAGCATCGTAACGATATTGGTCACGTACGTGAACCACAGTACCTTGCTCTGGCGGCACTGTACCGCAAAGAGCAGCGGCAGCACGTAGGCGAGCACCGCATGGATCGTGAAAATACCCGCGATCGCACCCGTCGCAACGCAGATGATCGTCAGAAAGACATATTTCAGCCACGGCTTTGACAGCTCGTGATGATTCCCGATTATCTCCGGCACGACCAGCATCGGCAGCATGACAAACAGTGTGAGCGTCATCTTGCCTCTGTCCATCTCAAAAAAGCCCACCATCGACAGAAACCACACGGCCACATAGGTTATCGTAAAATAGCGGAATCCTGCCAGGATCCTCTTGTTGGCCTGTATCTCCTGCTGTACCAGTTCTCTTTTAAATTGCTCCTTCTCCGTTATCATCAGCTACCCCCTGCCGCACCATATATCCTGCACCCTGTACCTTCAATAGGGATTTCTTCTTCCAGATTCCCATGCCTGCAGTTACTCTTTTGCCGATTGTAATGCTTTGATCTCTTCTTTTGCTTTCTCAAGCTGGTTGTCTACGCCGTTATCATAGTATGATTCCGCGTCAAACTCACACTCGACGTCCGGCTCAATGCCGATCCCATGGATATTGTTTCCTTTGGGCGTATAGTATGCGCTGATCGTCAGCTTCAGCGCCGTGCCGTCTGTCAGAGGCAGGATCCTCTGTACGATCCCTTTTCCGAATGTGGTCGTCCCCACCAGCTCGCCGATGCCGTAGTCCTTGATGGCTCCGGCAAGGATCTCCGAAGCGCTGGCAGAATTTCCATTGACCAGCACGACGAGCGGGATCTGCAGCTCATTCTTCCCGTCACAGGTAAACTCTTCCCGTTGTCCCTTTTTATCCTCTGTATACACGATCAGTCCCTTCGGCAGGATCTGCTGCGCAATATCCACAACTGCGGACAGACTTCCCCCCGGATTGCTCCGCAGATCGAGGATCAGACCGGTCGCCCCGGCTTCCTTGACTGCATCCAACGCCGTCTGGAACTGATCGACTGTCACATCGTCAAACTCCGTGATACGGATATACCCTGTTCCATCGTCGTACATCTCATAGCTCACCGTCGGCGACTCAATTTTCCGGCGGTCAACGTCAACCTCCAGATAATCCGTCTCGCCTTCCCTGATCAGCGTGAGATGTACCGTCGTTCCTTCCTCTCCCTTGACGCGGGATACGATTTCCGACAGTTCCAGTCCCTGTACGGATTCTCCATCCACCTGATAGATGATATCATTTTCGCGAAGTCCCGCTTCCTCTGCAGGCGTATCCGGGATCACGCCGCTGATCTTCGCCAGAGAGGTCGCCGGATCCAGGCTGATATACGCGCCGATCCCGTAGTAGATCCCCTCCGTCTCCTGCATCAGCTGATTCCACTCTTCTGCCGTGTAGTACACCGAGTAAGGATCGCCCAGCGACTCTACCACTCCGGCGTACATCCCGTCGATCATGGCCTCCGTATCGATGTCCTCATCTTTATAATAATACTCTTCGATCACATCCTCGATCGCTTCCAGCTTCTCCAGGGACTCCTCATTGACAAGATCCTCCTGCCCCTGTCCCGCCGCACTCGTCTGGGTGGTCGCGCGGCCTTTCACGGCGCTGTACAGCCTTATCCCGGCAAAGGTTCCCGCACCGATCAGCGTGGTGAGCAGGATGCCCAGAATCATTCCGAGAAGAAGATTCCCGATCTTATTATTCTGCTGTTCCAAATGTGTCATCTCCCATTCACAAATATCATAACTGCCCGGAGCATCCCCGGACAAATTTTACTTCAGGTAATTCCATGGGCTGACATAGCTTCCATTCAGTCTGACACTGAAATGGAGATGGTTGCCTGTCGAGCGTCCCGTCGTTCCCACGGCCGCGATCGTATCTCCCTTGGACACGGTCTGCCCCTTCGATACATACAGCGCCGAGGCGTGCATATAGATCGTATACAGTCCGCTTCCGTGGTCAATCATAACGTAATTTCCCATACTTCCGCTGTAGGCTGCCGCGACCACATCCCCATCGTACGCCGCAAGGATGGGCGAACCGGCCGGCGCCGCCATATCCAGCCCGCTGTGGAACTGCTGCGTTCCCAGGATCGGGTGGATTCTGTTTCCGTACTCGTCGGAAATCCTGGTATATTTCGGACACGGCCATGCGAACATTCCGCCGTTGTATACTCTGGCCGCCGCATTTTCTGCCGCAAGTCTCGCCTTCTCCTCCGCAACTGCCTTCTCCAGTGCGGCGATCTCGGCGTTCTGCTGCGCGATCATGGCCTCATACTCCTTGATCGCCGCCTCTTTGTTACTGATATCCGAGGATACGGATTCGATCTGCGCTTTTTTGGACGCGATCAGGTCTGAGACGTTAGCCTCCTCCACCTCCACGGCGGCTTTGGCTTCATCCAGCACCTCTTTCTCCGCCTCCAGCTCCTCTTTGCAGAGTGCGATCATCTCTTTCGTCGCAACATATTCGTCCAGCTTGTTCCGGTCGTACTTTGCCAGCGCTTCAATGTAATCTGCCTTGTTGGTCAGATCGGAGATCCCGGTGGAAGAGAGCAGAAGCTCCAGATACAGCGTATCTCCTCTCTCATACATAAACTTGATGCGTTCCTTCATTGCCTGATACTGCTCTTCCTGCTGTTTGACCGCCGCATCGAGTTCCTCTGTCGTCCGCTCGATATCTTCTTCTTTTTCTGCAATCAATGTATTATATTTCTGAATTTTATCCTGTATGCTGCTCAATTCGCCATCAAGCTGCGTGACATAGGTCGTAAGATCGCTCTTGGACTTCTCCAGTTCCTTCTTGAGCGCCTCCACATCCGTCAGATCGGATTTCAGACTGGAGACCTCCTTTTTGGCCTGCGCGATCTCTTCCTCCTTCTGTCTTATGCTCTCGTTCGTCTCCGTCGCATACACGCTGACAGGCTCCGACGACATCACCGAGGGAATGACCAGACACACGCTGCAGATGAGCGCTATGATTTTTTTGCGTTTATTCATTCGATGGTCACGTTCTCTTTCCGCTCAATTAAACTCTCAAATGCTTTCTTACGGTTACGATACTTCCCAGGAAACCAATGCCGACGCCGATGCCGAGAGATACCGGTGCAAGCATCCGGAAGATCTCATCTACCGTCAGAAAGCTCAGCAGCTGGGACAGCATGGAGAAACGCTCCATCACATACTCGATCACCATATTGTAGAGGGCGTAAATGATCCCCAGCGGGATCGCCGAGCCGATCAGACCGATCAGCATGCCTTCCACGACAAAGGGCGAACGGACAAAGAAATCCGTCGCACCGATATATTTCATAATATTGATCTCCTCTTTCCGCACCGAGATACCGATGGTCACGGTATTGCTGATGAGGAAGATGGACACGGCAAAAAGGATCGCTATGATCCCCACCGACACATAGGCAACCAGTGCGTTGACGCCGGTAAGCGTAGTCGCCGTCACCTCAGAACGGTTGACCTGTCTCACCCCGTCCAGGGATTCCAGATAGGTGACAAGTGCCGACTGCATCGACACATCGTTCAGATAAATCTGATAGTTGGCAGAATCCTCCAGCGGATTTTCTGTAAATCCATCCTTGTACTCTCCAAGATACTGCTCGCTGAACGTCTCCCAGGCTTCCTCCGCCGAGATAAAATTGATCGCAGAGACCTCCGGTCTTTTCTGGATCAGATCCCCGATCTCCTGGATCCTGCTATCGTCGATCCCTTCGTCGAAGAACACCGTGACGGAAACGCCCTCCTCCGCTGTCTTTACGATATGCTGAAAGTTCGTCACGATCGCGTAGAACAGGCCAAACAAGAACAGGCACGCGCTGATCGTAGCGATCGAGGCCAGCGTGAACCACTTGTTACGGAAAAGATTGCGAAAGCCCTGACGAAGCGTATAAAACAATGTACTAATCCTCATCGATGTAACCTCCCTTTTCCTCATCGCTCACAATGACGCCCTTCTTGAGGGTTACCACTCTCTTCTGCATCGCGTTTACGATCTCGCGGTTGTGCGTTACCACAATAACGGTGGTCCCGCTCTCATTGATCTGCTCAAGGAGCTTCATGATCTCCCATGAGTTCTTGGGATCCAGATTACCGGTCGGCTCGTCGGCAAGCAGAATGGTAGGCTTATTGATCAGCGCTCTCGCCAACGCTACCCTCTGCTGCTCTCCACCGGAAAGCTGTCTCGGCTTCGCCTTATATTTTCCTGCCAGGCCCACGATAGCCAGTGTGCTCGGCACGTTTTTCTTGATCTCTTTTCCTGACTTCTGGATGATCCTCTGTGCAAACGCCACGTTCTCATAGACGTTGCGGTCCTTCAGCAGACGGAAATCCTGAAAGACGATTCCCAGATTCCGCCGGAACTTCGGGATCTTCCGGTGTCTGATCTTCGTGAGGTCATATCCCATCACGTTGATATAGCCGCTTGTGATCGTCAGCTCCCGCAGAAGCAGCTTGATCAGCGTCGATTTACCCGATCCGCTGTCCCCTACGATAAAAACAAATTCTCCTCTATTGATATGAAGATTGACATCCTTCAGGGCAGGCGCCCCTGTCGAATATGCCTTACACACATTTGTGAGTGTGATGATCTCATTGGATGCCGGCACACTCCTTCTTCTTTTCTTCTTCGTTTCCACCTTTTTCACCACCCTGTATCTTAAAACTCAAAACTTTCCATATATTTCATATACTTGACTACCATCAGCGCGATCTTGAACGTGATGGCATCCTCAAATACGCGCAGATCAAGCCCGGTACTCTTCTGCAGCTTATCCAGCCGGTATACCAGCGTATTCCTGTGGATAAAAAGCTGCCGGGACGTCTCCGAAACATTCAGCGAATTTTCGAAAAATTTGTTGATCGTCATCAACGTCTCCTCGTCGAAATCATCCGGTCCTCTTCCGTCAAAAATCTCCTTGATGAACATCTTGCAGAGCGGGATCGGAAGCTGGTAGATCAGACGCCCGATTCCGAGTTCACTGTAGGCGATCACATTCCTTTCATCGAAAAAGATCTTTCCGACATCCAGCGCCATCTTCGCCTCTTTATAGGAACGGCTTACCTCCTTGAGTTCGCCGACCACGGTTCCGTAAGCAATGCGGGCATTGCGCATCCCTTCCTTCGTCAGATAGGCTACGATGCCTGCCGCCGTCTTTTCGATCTCCCGGACGCTGTCCCCCTCCGAGAGGTCCTTCACGATAATGACATTGTTCTCATCCACCGCCGTGATAAAGTCTTTGCTCCCCGTCCCAAAATAGGCACGGATTGTCTCCAGCACGTTGCTGTCCTTGGCGTCCTCCGCCTCGATGATGAGGGCGACGCGCTTCACATCGGTCTGGATATGTAACTTTTTGGCGCGGCTGTAAATGTCGACCAGAAGCAGGTTGTCCAGAAGCAGGTTCTTGATGAAGTTATCCTTATCAAAGCGCTCTTTATATGCCACCAGCAGATTCTGGATCTGGAACGCAACCATTTTGCCGATCACATAGACGTCCTCGCCGACGCCCCCGGTGATAAGCACATACTCCAGCTGCTGCTCATCAAAGATCTTAAAATACTGATGTCCCTGGATCTCCTGGGAATCCGCCTGCGATTTTGCAAATTCCGCCGCCGCTCTTCCGCAGTCCTCAATCTCGCCGGAGGTTGCCGCTACCACCTTGCCGTCAACGTCCGTCACACAAAGTTCCACTCTGGCAATCGCCTTGAGCCCCTCTATCGTGTTCTGCAAAATCTGATTTGATATCATAACCCCACTCCTTGTCATCCCTGTGGCAATTTACACAAAACCGCCTGTAATCTATCATGTAAAATAACAACACCTTATCTCATTTTAATCTATATATACAAAAAAATCTACCTTGATTCGTGATTTTTTTGTGTATTTTTGTAACCTTTTTGTGCCAGATTATTGATCGTGCGCCAAAAATCCGTTAGACATTTTCCCGGATCCGTGCTATATTGAAATCAGAAATACAGGAATACATAAGGCATTCCATATCAGAAAGGACAGGTGATCCGCATGAATATCGCCGCTTTGGCAAGTGCCATGTCAGTTTCCAGTGTACAGAGCGCATATGGCGTCGCAATGCTCAGCAATACGCTTGACGCAGCCGCTTCAACAGGCGATCAGATCGTAGAAATGATAGATACCGCCGCAATGGAGCGTTCTGTATATCCCCATATCGGCGGTAACTTTGACGCGACCGTATAGCACGGCGCTCAGAAGATCAATTCAATACTTATGTAGGCTACACAGATTACGACAGCCAACAGCAAAGGAATACTCACAAGGTATTCCTTTTTTTCTTTTCTCCGTCTCCAGATCTCCCGCAGTGTCTCCTTCCGGCCCTCATTCCCGGCGATCCACGCAAGCACGCAGAAAGCCAGAGGCGTCGTTATCGTCGCCACCACGAGATAGACGCACATTCCCATGATCAGGATCTCCGGCGTCACGGCTGCCTCCGCCTCCGCGACCGCATTTTCCAACGAAGGAGCTAACAGTCTGCTGGAAAGGAACATCAGGCACACCTGGCTGGAATTAAACACCACATGGCAAAAGACCGATGTCCAAAGGCTTCCTGTCGCCTCCACCAGAAGGGCAAGCAGGATCCCTATGACGAACGCATAGATCGCCTGATTGACATTCAGGTGCATCAGCCCGAACAGCGCCGAGGAGAGCAGGATCGCCCAGAAGGCGCTCCCGGATTTTTTATACCCCCGGAAGATCAGCCCCCGGAAGACAAACTCTTCGCAGAACGGTCCGTAGAACCCGATCAGGGCAAGCATCCCCGGAAACCCAACCTCCAGAATATCTCCCTCCATGGACGCCACGGCATTGCTTGAAAAAAGCATGGAAAAGAGATTCAGCACCGTGACCAGCGGCATGCACAGAAATGTGAACAGCACCACCATCAGCAGCGATGTGACCTTCACCTTATGAAATCCGAGTTTGTCGTTCGCCCGTCCTTTCGTCCCAAGCAGGAACATAGCTCCGGGAAGCAGGATGATCATCTCGCTGACGATGCAGTTCACCGCCATATTGAAATTGATCCGGTCTCCCAGCCAGAGCAAAACGCCCACGACTGCAAAATGTGTCAGTATAATCACCAGAAATAGCCAGTTTGTCTTTCTGCTGTCCATGGTTCCCCCTTTGCATTTCCTCTTACGTCTTTAGTGTTTCACCCGGATCGCCCTCTCCATGATCTCGATCCGTCCCTCTTTGAGAAGGTGCCCTACTGCACGCTTAAATTCGTTTTTGCTCATCTGCATCTCTCTTCGGATCACCTCCGGCGACGCCTTGTCCGTAAAGGGAAGCGCTCCATCGAAGCTGTCGATGACCGAGAGCACCTTTTCCGCATCCTTCTCTATTTGCAGATACGCCTTTGCCCGCAGGCTCAGATCCAGCTTTCCGTCCTCCTTGACCGCGGTCACCCGCGCGCTCACCCGGTCGCCGATCCTCGCATTTCCATAGTATTCCTTCTTGGGAACCAGCGCGCTGTAACGGTCATCTACCGCCACAAATGCGCCGAAATTCTCACTGATCTCGTAGATTGTTCCCTCCACCATATCGTCTTTCCGGTAAGGGCTGTCTTTTTCCAGATACGGGTACACGTTCATCGTGGCGCACAGCCGGTCGCTCTTGTCAATATAAAGCGCCGCCAGACATTCTTCCCCCGCCGTCACCTTTCTCGTCTGCTCTTTAAAGGGCAGCAGCAGGTCTTTTTCCAGTCCCCAGTCCAGAAAAGCGCCGACTCTTCCCACCTGGGCGACCCGCAGCCTCGCCACCTGATGCAGCGTGATCTTCGGCTCTGCCGTCGTCGCGATCAGCCGGTCTTTGGAATCGCGGTAGATAAACACCTCCAGCCTGTCCCCGGTCTGTACGCCGTCCGGCGCCTGCTTTGCGGGGAGCAGCACGCGCTCCTCTTTGTTCTCTCCGTCTCCCAGATATACTCCAAACTCTACTTTTTTGACTACCTGCAGCGTCTGCTTTTCTCCTAATTTGATCATATTTGTCCTCTTCTCTATGCCTGTTTCTCCGTCAGCTCCACAATACAGTACGGCTTTCCGTTCTCCTGGTTCAGCGATACCGTATAGCGCTTTCCATCGTCGCTGACTGCCACCGCAGGGTACACCATATCTCCCAGCAGCGCCTGACTGCGGTACTCCGCCCTAAGCTGCCAGATCTGGAAGTCCTCCGGCACGAAATCCATCGCCATTCTCACATACTGGCCGTTGTTCACATGATGGTTGCAGTCCAGATGATGCTGTCTAACCGCAAAGGATTCTCTGCTCTGTCCGCCCTCCGGGATATCGATCTTGCGCGGCGCGTACTCCATCGGATATTTCTCACCTATACCATACCCTTTTATGTCCTCCATGTCCACCTTGGCGGGCACCATTTTTGCCACATCCATAAGCGTCCAGATCGAATTGGCATAGGCGAGCACTTCCCCGCTCTCCGATTTCATCTCAAAATTACGGCAGCCTACGAACCACTTGAATTCGTACGGCACGGTTCCCACCGTGATCCTCTCGCACAGATGCGGATAGCGGTTCACGCAGATCTGCCACGCCGAGAGCATCCATATCTGGTTTTTCTCCTTAAAATGCTCTACGCCAAGCCCTGCGTCCTCCGAATGAAAAGTTGAACAGTCCTGAAAATAATCCAGAAGGGATTCGATCGTCAGGTTACAGTCCTCCCCTACCTCGCTGTATCTCACTCTGCTGTCAAAAGTATACATTTTTTCACCTCATCCGCTGAAACCAACAAAAAATCTTATGATACAAAAAATCCCGAAGGATAACTCCTTCGGGGTTCTAAACTGGGCTACAAGGATTCGAACCTTGAAATGACGGAGTCAGAGTCCGTTGCCTTACCGTTTGGCGATAGCCCATCAACAATTAGTGATTATATATGATATTTTTTCATTTGGCAAGTGTTTTATTCAAAATTTTTCAAAAAATTATAACAATTTCAAATTTCACCTGCAAAGCA
>OIZL01000232.1_pt1 | contig 47549 bp, 39 predicted proteins | sample 1588541 | NCBI WGS metagenome assembly OIZL01 (sample SAMN03283285) | human gut metagenome | biome: human-associated habitat; material: feces | host: Homo sapiens | place: Peru | collected 2012 | reverse complement strand
CGCTCAAGCGGCTGGCGACATTGCGCAGCCGACCGCCTCCTGCGGACGGGGGAGGGAGACGCCCAGCGAGAGAGGCAAAACCTGTAAAAACTCGAAAAAGTGGCGCTCAGCCACTTCTTCGATACTCTGAGGTCCGGCACAAGCGTGCCGGACCATTATTATGCTTCTTAGTTTTCTTTCTTATCCTCAGGCAGCAGACCCTTTCTGGTAAGGTCTATCTTGCCATCGGGCTTTATGTCGATAACGCGGACAAGTATCTCGTCGCCTACGCTAACAACGTCCTCAACGCGCTCCACGCGCCTGTTGGCGAGCTTGCTTATGTGTACAAGACCCTTTTTGCCTGGCTTAAGCTCTACCTGAGCGCCTATGGGCAGAATGTTCACTACCTTGCCGAGATAGACATCGCCAACCTCAATATCCTTAACTATGGCGTCTATCATCTTCTTGGCGGCGGCTGAGGCCTCCTGATCGGGTGAAAGAATGAACACGCGGCCATCGTCATTGATGTCGATCTTAACGCCGGTATCGGCAATTATCTTGTTGATAGTCTTACCGCCGGAGCCTATGACTTCCCTTATCTTATCGGGATTGATGCTGAACTGCAGCACCCTGGGCGCGTAGGGAGAAAGCTCCTTTCTGGGTTCAGGCAGGGTTTCAAGCATCTTGTCCAGTATAAAGAGCCTGCCTCTCCTGGCCTGAGCCAGCGCACGGGTGAGTATCTCCTCGTCTATGCCCTTTATCTTAATATCCATCTGAATGGCGGTGATACCGTCCTTCGTTCCGGCTACCTTGAAGTCCATGTCGCCAAGGAAGTCCTCAAGACCCTGAATGTCGGTCATAACCGCTATGTTGCCGTTCGCGGTATCCTTTATAAGACCCATAGCAACGCCCGCAACGGGCTTTTTGATGGGTACGCCGGCATCCATAAGAGAAAGGGTGCTTGCGCAGATGGAGGCCTGTGAGGTTGAGCCGTTTGAGCTTATGACCTCACTGACGAGCCTTATCGCATAGGGGAATTCCTCCTCGGAAGGTATCATGGGCAGCAGGGCGCGCTCGGCAAGTGCGCCGTGGCCTATCTCGCGCCTGCCCGGGCTCCTTACGGGGCGCGTCTCGCCTACGCTGTAAGGGGGCATATTGTATTGATGCATGTAGCGCTTGCCGGTCTCATCGCTTATGCCGTCAAGCGTCTGTGCGTCTTCAAGGGAACCGAGCGTGGTTATCGTCATCACCTGGGTCTGGCCGCGGGTGAATACGGCGCTGCCATGAGTCCTTGGGAGCAGGCCGACCTCGCACCATATTGGCCTTATCTGCTCCATAGTGCGCCCGTCGGGACGGATACTGCGGTTGATAATTTTGTCGCGGACAATCTCCTTGGTCAAGTTGTAAAGTATAGCGTCAACATCCTTGGCGCAATCGGGATTGACCTCAAGGAAATGCTCCGTAACTTCTTCCTTGACCTTTGCGCTGCGCTCCTCGCGCTCCTTGCGCTCAAACGTGTCAAGGCTCCACTCCACCTTGTCAAACGCATATTCGCGCACAAGGGCGGTGAATTCCTCATCAGGCTGATAGATGTTCACTTCCATCTTGGGCTTGCCTATCTCAGCCTGCATGTTCTCAATAAAGCTTACGATCTGCTTTATATAGCAATGCGCAAACATTATGGCCTTGAGCATTTCGTCCTCGCTAAGCTCCTCAGCCCCGGCTTCCACCATCATAACAGCGTCCTTGGTGCCGGCTACGGTAAGATGCAGCCTGCTCTTTTCGCGCTGCTCGGCAGTGGGGTTGATTATGTATTCACCGTCTATATAGCCGACGCTTACCGCGCCTGTCGGCCCCATAAAGGGCGCATCGCTTATGGCCAAAGCCGCCGATGAGCCAATCATGGCAAGTATTTCCGGCTGAACATCCTGCTCAACGCTAAGCACGGTGGCAATCACCTGGATATCGTTGTAAAATCCCTTGGGGAACAGCGGGCGAAGGGGCCTGTCTATAAGCCTGCTTGCCAAAATGGCCTTTTCGGAGGGACGGCCTTCCCTTTTTATGAAGCCTCCTGGTATTTTGCCAACGGAGTACATTTTTTCTTCAAATTCAACGCTGAGAGGAAGGAAGTCCACGCCGTCGCGCGGCGCCTTGGCGACTGTGGCGCACACGAGCACGGCGGTATCGCCGCAGCGCATGAGCACGCTGCCGCCCGCCTGCTCGGCATACTTGCCGGTCTCGGCGGTAATTGTCCTGCCCGCCAGCTCCATTGAAAAGATTCTTTGCATTTCTACTTCTCCTTTTGTATTTCCATTTTTATTCATACCTTCTTATTATAGCGCAACGTGCAGGAAAAATCATCATATATTTATTTGGAATATACTTCAAACAATTTTTTCACAATTGGAACACTGCTCTGCATGCCGTTATGCGTCAAAAAGCGCCGCAGAGAATATCTAAAGAGTGGCTATTCGCCACTTTTGAGAGTGTCAAAAAAGTGGGATGGTCGCCACTTTTTCGATATTATGAGGGCGCAGCTGAAGCTGCGCCCCTTAGTATAAGCATGAGCTTTATTTTTCTATAAGGCTTTTTCCGCTCATTTCCTCCGGTTGAGGTATGCCCATAAGTTCAAGCATGGTCGGCGCAACGTCGCTCAGCTTGCCGCCGTCACTGAGTCTTACATGCTTCCTTTTATCATCTATAAGCACAAACGGAACGGGGGATGTAGTATGCGCTGTGAAAGGCGTGGCGTTTTCATCGGCCATAAGCTCGCAGTTGCCGTGGTCCGCGGTGAGTATAGCCCTGCCGCCGCATGCAAGTATGGTGCGTATCACCCTGTCGGCACACTCGTCAACCGCATGCACAGCCTTTACAGCGGCATCCATAACGCCGGTGTGGCCAACCATATCAGGATTGGCAAAGTTGAGTATCATCATGTCATATTCGCCGCTCTTTATGCGCTTTACAGCCTCTTCGGTTACCTCGTATGCGCTCATTTCCGGCTTAAGGTCGTATGTCGCCACCTTGGGAGATGGTATCAGCACCCTGTCCTCATTCGGATTGGGCGCTTCAACGCCGCCATTGAAGAAGAACGTGACATGGGCATATTTTTCGGTTTCGGCTATGCGCAGCTGCTTCAAGCCGTGCTTTGAAACATATTCGCCGAGAGTGTTTTTCAGCGTCTCCGGCTTAAATGCGACGGAAAGCTTACCTTCAAAATCCTTGTCGTATTGTGTCATGGAAACATAGGTCAGCGGGAAGAAGCCGCGCCTTCTTTCAAAGCCGGCAAAATCCTCAAAAAGATAGGCCCTTGTAAGCTCCCTTGCCCTGTCCGGACGGAAATTGAAGAATATAACGCTGTCATCAGGGTCAACGGTAGCTACGGGCTTGCCGTTTTCGGTAATCACAATTGGCAGTACAAATTCGTCTGTAACGCCGTTATCGTAGGAAGCCTGCATGGCCTTTACAGGATCGCTTGCCTTAACGCCTTCGCCATAGGTCATGGCGGCATATGCTTTTTCAACGCGCTCAAAGCGGTTATCCCTATCCATTGCGTAATAGCGGCCCATTATGGTGGCTATCCTGCCGCAGCCAAGCTTTATAAGCTCGGCCTGCAGCGCGGCAATATAGTCCTTTCCGCTTTGGGGAGGAACGTCGCGCCCGTCCATAAAGCAGTGTATATACACCCTGTCAAGCCCCTTCTGCTTTGCAAGCTTAACAAGCGCGTAAAGGTGCTTGAGGTGGCTGTGTACTCCGCCGTCCGAGCAAAGGCCGAACAGGTGTAGCTTCGTGCTTTTTTCAAGGCAGGTGTCTATGGCCTTGTTAAAGGCCGGATTTTCAAAAAAGTCGCCGTCCTCAATGGATTTGGTTATCCTTGTAAGCTCCTGATATACTATCCTGCCGGCGCCAAGGTTAAGATGACCTACCTCGGAATTGCCCATCTGACCTTCCGGAAGCCCTACGGCCATGCCGGAGGCGGCTATCTTAGTATGAGGATAGTCCTCTATAAACCTGGTTATGCGCTTGATGCCGTCAGCCCTTATCGCGTTGTATGCACTTTCCGTGCGGCAGCCAAAGCCGTCCAATATTATAAGCGCGGTCATGCTCTTCATGTGTATACCCCTTTTATTTGTTGTAGTGTACTATGGCGGCAAAATCGCTCGCCTTAAGGCTTGCCCCGCCTATAAGCCCGCCGTCGATCTCGCTCATTGCCATAAGCTCCGCTGCATTGCCGGGCTTCATGCTGCCGCCGTACTGTATGCGTACATCGTCCGCGGCGCTGCCGTAAAGCCTCCTGACCTGTTCGCGTATAACGGCTATGGTTTCGTTAGCCTGATCGCTTGTGGCGGTGCGGCCGGTGCCTATTGCCCATATCGGCTCGTAAGCAAGCACTATATGCGCAGCCTCTTGTATTGTCATGCCCTCAAGCGCCTTTTCGGTTTGTAGGGAAACTACGCTTTCGGTCTTGCCGCTTTCGCGCTCCGCTAAGCTCTCGCCAACGCATATTATGGGGGTGAGCCCTGCCGCTATTGCGGCGCGTGCGCGCTTGTTCACGGTGATGTCAGTCTCGGCAAAATACTGCCTTCTTTCGCTGTGGCCAACTATTACAAATTCAACGTTAAGCTCCTTTAGCATATCCGTGCTGACTTCGCCGGTAAAGGCGCCGCTTTTTTCCCAATGCACGTTTTGCGCGCCAAGGCGTATGCTGCTGCCCTCAAGCGCCTCAGCCGCCGCCTGCAGGCAGCACGACGGCGGGCAGATAACAACGTCGCAATCCTCGTCGCTTATAAGCGGCTTAAGCTCGGCTATCAGCCTGCGGGTCTGAGATGGGGTCATGTTCATTTTCCAGTTGCCGGCTATTATGGGTCTTCTCATGTTTTATAAAGCCTTTCTGTATTCTGTATAAACCAACCGCTTTGGCATTATTTGTCGTTAAGCGCGGCAACGCCCGGGAGCACCTTCCCTTCAAGGAACTCAAGGCTTGCGCCGCCGCCGGTGGATATGTGGGTAATACTATCGGCATAGCCAAGCTTCTTGACCGCGCTTGCGGAGTCGCCGCCGCCTATTATAGTAGTGCCGCCGCACTCGGCGCAGGCCTTTGCTATCGCGGCCGTACCCTTTGCGAACTCGGGAAATTCAAACACGCCCATAGGCCCGTTCCATATAACGGTCTTTGCGGCCTTTATCTCCTTTGCATAAAGCTGAGCGGTCTTTTCGCCTATGTCAAGCCCCTGCCAGCCTGCGGGTATCTCGTTTGACGCCACGGTCTTGTGCTCCGCGTCCGCAGCGAAGGCCTTGGCAACCACCGTATCAACGGGCAGCATAAGCTTAACGCCCTTTTGCCTGGCCGTTTCCATAAGCTGGCCAGCAAGAGCTATGCTTTCGCCGTCAAGAAGCGAATCGCCTATTTCATAGCCCATAGCCTTGAAGAACGTATACGCCATGCCGCCGCCTATAAGCAGGGTGTCGCATTTGTTTAGAAGGTTGGTTATAACGCCTATCTTGTCCGCCACCTTTGCGCCGCCGAGTATTGCGACGAACGGCCTTTCGGGCTTCTCAAGGGCGCCGCCCATAACGCTGAGCTCCTTGCCTATAAGGAAGCCTGCCACTGCGGGAAGATAGCCCGCTACGCCCACGGTAGAAGCATGCGCCCTGTGTACCGTGCCGAAAGCGTCGCTCACATACAGTTCCGCAAGGGAGGCCAGCTTTTTTGCAAACTCGGGATCGTTTTTCTCCTCCTCCTTGTGGAAGCGGAGGTTCTCAAGCAAAAGTATCTCGCCGTCTTTAAGAGCCATCGCCTTTTGCTCGGCTTCTTCGCCTATGCAGTCCGAAGCGAAGCTTATGTTTACATCGGGCAGAAGCTCCTTAAGGCGCTTAGCTACAGGCAGAAGCGAAAACTCCTTTTTGACCTCTCCCTTTGGCCTGCCAAGATGGGAGCATAGTATCACGCGGGCTCCGTTTTCAAGAAGGTATTTTATTGTAGGCAGCGACGCGGTTATTCGCTTGTCATCGCTTACATTGCCGTTTGCATCAAGCGGAACATTATAGTCCACCCTTACCAGCACGCGCTTGGAGCGCACGTCCACGTCCTTCACTGTCATCTTAGCCATAGCAGTTCCTCCTAAATAATCTGAATACTCAATTAAACCTGAGGCCAAAGCCTGAGCTGCTGATATTACGCTTCCATTTTAGCACATTATTACCATATTGCAAATTCGTTAATTATGCTTTGGAATTTTTATTGTACTGTGCTATAATCAAAGCATGAAAAAGCTAATTGCGGCAACAATGGCGCTGATTATGATGTTTATGCTGTGCGCCTGCAAAGAGGAAGCTGTTGACGACGCGGCAGTACCCGTTTCAAACGATGGTGCGGACGCCGCTTCTGCCGTGCCTGAAAACACGGCTGGGATGAATACGGGCGGCGCATACGGCTCCAATGCGAGTGCGAAGGTGCTTTCAAGCGCGGCCTATGCCTATGCCGGCACATCGGCAAGCACGCTTTATGCGGCAGTAGAATATGAAAACAATGGCGACTGCCCGATAGTGATAAGCTCCGCCAAGTTTACGGCAAGCTGCGGCGGGATAAGCGAAACGCATGAGTTTACGCCGGAGCTTAGCGAGTATATCGTGCTGCTGCCAGGCGAAAGGAGCTACCTTGCGCAGTGGATACCCGAAAGCAGCATAGAGCCGGGAGCAGAGGTAACGCTTAATGCCGAGCTTTCCGCCAAAGCGCATGACCAAAGGGGGGCGCGCATAAAAGTGGACCATCTTTTTGTGGCTGACAACTATCCTTCCCTTTCAACGCTATCGGGAAGGCTCACATGCCAAACCGGCAAGCGATGCAGCACAAATATGATATATGTCGGCTTTTACGATGCTGAGGACAGGTTTATAGGCGCGTGGTATTTTTCAAAGAATGCGCTTTTTGACGGTGGTGAGCAGAAGAATTTTGTTATAGACATGAACGGCTTTCCGATAAAAAAGCTTTCCGAAAAGGCGGCCGGAATAAAGGGAATAGGTTTCGGATTCGATTTTTAACGGCCGTTCATGGCACATAAACGCATAAATGATAGCCCTTCTGAGGATAATAGCCTTACGGAGGGCTTTTTGTATGCACAGATCAAGAAAAATACTGCTTATAGCAGCTGTAAATAATGATCTCCCCGCTTTGCGGGGAATCGCAGAGTGTCAAAAAAGTGGCGACCAGCCACTTTTTTGACACTCTGAACCGCCAGTTCAGCTGGTGGCTTTGATTTCAGCTTACCATGAACCGTGTGGATATACAAGAAGGGTTACATTTTGTTACAGCAGTTTATTTAGTAATATTGACAAACAAAGCCAGATGCTTTACTATTTGTAAATAATTGTTGCAAGAGGAGAATCCTATGACTGAAAATCAAAATGGAATTAAGACAATCGCTTCGGTAGAAAAAGCAATTAATGTGCTCAATATAATAGCTGATAGTGAGATGGGATTTACCGCAACCGAAATAAGTCATATAACTGGCAGCGGCGTAAGCGCAACATATCATTTGCTCAACACCTTAAAACAGAGCAATTTCATATATCAGGATCCGGAGAGTAAGAAATATACTATTGGTCTAGGAATATTCCGATTACATGCACTGGCGGAAAAGCACAATACACTGCTGAGCATTGCCCAGCCCCAGCTTGATAAACTCAGAAAAGCCTGTGATGAGACAAGCAACCTGCTTATTTTGCAAGGCAAAGAAGCCGTTTATATTGCACAAAGCGTAAGCGACCATATGATAAAGACGTTTACGCAAATAGGCGCGCGTGTGCCATATTACTGTACAGGCGGCGGGAAAGTAATACTGGCATACCGCTCCAAAGAGGAACGCGAGGCCATAGCAAACAGCACCGACTTTATTCCGTTTACTAAGCGCACCATATCGAATGCTCCGGCTCTTCTGTCCGAGCTTGATACGATACGCGCACAGGGCTTTGGATATGATAAGGGCGAAAGAGAGGATGGCGTAATATGTATAGCCGCTCCAATTTTCAATGCCAGCGGAAATGTAATTGCCGCCATGAGCATTTCGGGACCTGCATACAGGCTGGAGGGGAAAGGAATAGGTATCCTTACAGAAGCCGTATTGCATTCCACACAAGCTTTTTCTGAAAAAATGGGTCATATCAGCCAACAAAATCAGCCGCTTCTGCGCCGCTGTATAACACAATAAGAGGCTTTTTGGATAAATCCTTTTGTTGTGCTTTTTCAAGAAAACATAACCTGTTCTTCCGGCGCTCATACAACGCATGCAGCCATGAAAGACTATTAAACATATAAAAGCAGCGCTCCTGCCTAACTGCGGCAGGGACGCTGCTCTTATGCAAGCAAGTAGAAATAAATTATCTATGTAGAAAACGATAGTGCGTTATTTCGACATCTCGCTGAGATAAATGCCGATAGAACTTCCAAACTCTATATCCCTGCCGCAAGAAGCAAGCGCGCGCTCTATCACGCCAAGCACTGCCACCTCATCGTTTATGTCAATGTTGCCCATATGCCCCAACCTGAACATGCGTCCTGCATACTGTGCAAGACCTCCGGCAACAGTAATACCTTCTTCATACAGGGAGCCCCTGAATTTAGCGTCATCAAGTCCATTTGGATATACAAGGTTAGAAAGAGTGCTGGCGCGGTGACTCTCCTCGGCAAGTATAGTAAAACCAAGGCTGGCAAGGGCTTTTTGCATAGCACGAGCGTTTTTTATATGTCTCTCTGCGCGTGCCTTATACCCTTCATTCATTATGATATGAGTAGCTTCAAGCATGGCCCAAACAAGGTTCACCGCAGGAGTTGCAAAGTACATGGCTGGATTCTTCATTATAGGTATCCATTTTTCAAAGTCAACATAGTATTCTGGAATAATGCCAAGCTCTTTACGGCGCATAAGAGCTTTTTTACTGGCCCACAGTATAAACATACCAGGGCATACACCAAAAGCTTTCTGCGATCCCGTAAAAAGAATATCTATATTCATGCGGTCAACATCGGTATACTCTCCGCCTGTAGCTGCAACGCCATCAACGATAAATAACGTATCTGGAAATCGTTTCATCATATCGCCTATCTCGGCTATCGGGGCAAGCACACCTGTGGAAGTATCAACGTGTGACACCGTTATCGCAGCATAGTGCTTTTCCCTAAGCTTTGACTCTATCTCTTCCACCGGAACGATTTTGCCCCACTCGCTATGCATAACGTCAGTTTTAAGCCCTTTGCGCTCTGCGATTTCGGCGAAGCGATCTCCAAAATACCCATGACTTATTATAAGAATATTATCTCCGCGCTTGGTCACGTTGGATAGGCTCATCTCCATGGCCAAAGTTCCCGTTCCGGCAAGAGGAAATGTTATTCCGGAGCAGTTGAGCAATGTACCAAGCTCATCTATAAGCTGTTTATAATCATTTACGAATCGCGGATCCCCGAAAGCCTGTATCTCACGGCCCATCTGATCCTGTATCGATTTAGTCACAGGAGTAGGTCCAGGGATCATAACCATTTTTTTGTTGACCATCTAAAACACCTCTTTTAACATTAGTAAATTGTATTTACTATATATAATAATCGCTTCCCTTCTGCATGTCAAGAACATTTTTTATGACAACCGTATTACAATCAGCAGCAGATTAAGTTCTGTACACTTTTACACATTATTGATATGGGGCTTATATATGGCTATACATCCCATTATATTGCTTTTTATTAAATATTCTGATAAAATATTAAAACAAAAGCATGTAACGCAACAAGTGTCCGGCTCTGTTCCGGGCCATGGCATTCTTGAGCTTTTATCCAAGCCTGCTCATTGCTTGTGTACTCTTTTGCATAGCTGCAATGATCCATATATATTGATTTCAATCAAATAAGGGGTAACGCTTGTGTCAAATGGACCAAAGGTAATAAACTCCATTAATAAGGCAATAGATATATTGGGACTTCTTCATGCTGATGACGACGGTTTTACCGTAAGCGAGATAAGCGCAGCCCTCGATCTTGGGGTCAGCAGCACATATCATATTTTGAATACTATGAAGATCAGGGGCTTTATAAATCAGGATAAGAGAACCAAGCGTTACTTTTTAGGCAAGGGGATATATAGCCTTTGTTATCAAAAAACGCCAAAGACCATAATCGATATCGCTATGCCTTATCTCAAGCGTTTAACGAGCGCACTTGGAGAAACCAGCAATCTTGTTTTACTTCAGGATACAGAAATAGAATATGTAGCACAGATGGAATGTGATAAGCTCATAAGAATGTCCGCCCAATTAGGCTCACGCGCTCCGTTTTACTGCACCGCCGGAGGCAAGGCTATATTTGCCTTCAAACCATATGAAGAACAAAAAGCCGCATTGGAAGCAATTACGCTGCAGCCGTATACCGCACATACCATAATAGTAAAAAAGGCCTTAATGGATGATTTAGAGCATATACGGGATAAACAAATAGCTTACGATATGGAGGAAAAAGAAATCGGCGTTATATGCGCAGCAGCCCCTGTTCTGGGGGCAAACAACACAGCAATTGCAGCCATTAGCCTATCAGGACCGTCATTCAGAATGACGGAACAAAACCTTATAACGGTAAGCGAAGAATTGAAGAAAGCAGCGAAGGAACTCGGCAAAGAGCTTTCTTCACTATAATTGCAATGCCGTATATTCGCCCATAGAGTAATCCTGCCTTGACACGGGGCCTATTCAGAGCGCAGCATCGTCGCAGTCCAACGATAGTGCTATATACCATAATCCAAAACTCACATAGCAAACCATATCCATATTTACCCATGGTAAATCAACCCCCCAAATAATTGCACCTGTTAAAGTAAAGTAAAGTAAAGAAAAGTAATGTCTTTCTTTAGAGAATAGGCAATACCTGTCATTTTAGCTGTGAAGACATATCAAATATATCAGATATATTGGCAACTAAGGGCATGCTGCACACAGCAACGGCTCATTTTTGTTTATCTCTATTATAGACTAAAGCCCTCAATTTGGCTATTGACATATATAATATCTAAAGCCCTCCATTTGGCTATTGACATATATAATATCAGGCATTATAATTACAATCAGGTAAAAGATTTTGAACAATAGTAAAAAACGAGTATTCTTATAGGCGCTATGGATCAAGGTAGGAGTGTCCTCATGAAATTTAGATTATTGTTCACCTAAGCTAAAGAAATGGCAAGATTGCGTTAAAAAAAACATATATATGGAGGAAACCATGAGCGATAAGGCAAGAACACTAATGAGTAATACCATAGTTGTGGACGGATTGTTTCATGCACTTATGAAGGATCCGCCGCCGGAGTGCGGCATCGGCAAAAACATTGTCGATATGATATTGGAAGGTGGAGTTAACTGTATGGTTGATTCTATAATATCCGACCAATACAGCTCTTCTTTCAACGACTTGCTCAACGCCATATATGATTACAAGTTGCTTGAAGATGTACTACCCTCAAAGTATACCGTAGCAGAAAGCATCGCCGATATAGAAAAGGCAAAAGAAGAAGGCAAACTCGCCCTGATTATGAGCACGCAGGGATCCGACTTTTTGCAGAGTGACCTGCGAAAGATAAGTCTTGCATATAAGCTTGGGTTAAGAATAGTCCAGGTAACCTATAACAACGAATGCTCTTTCGGCTGCGGTTCTTATGTAAAACACGATACGGGTCTTACTTACTTTGGGGAGCAGGCCATAATCGAAATGAATCGTGTCGGTATGGTGATAGACGTTTCACACGTTGGACACGTCACAGCTCTGCAAACCATAGAGGCATCCCAAGATCCTGTAATATATTCCCATTCAGGTGTGCAGGCGCTCACCAAGCATGTGCGCAATACAAATGATGAACATATTAAAGCGCTGGCTAAGAAAGGCGGAGTGCTATGCGTATGTCCGCATTGCATAATGAACACCAATAATCAGGATGTTCGTCCTACTGTAGACGACTATATCAACTCATTTATACATATTGCCGAGGTTACAGGCAGTATGGACCATGCGGGCATAGGGACTGACCGCTGGTCTAGAAATACAATGGCCAACGACATTAAACGAGTGGGCTTCGAGAGGTCAACAAAGGGATTCTTCGGCAAATTTGACGGCAATAGCAAGCACGTTGAAGGATTCAACTATTACAACGAGTGGGAGAACCTTGTTGAGCACATGCTCGCTCGCAACATCAGCGAAGCAGACTGCAAAAAGCTGCTTGGCGGCAATTTACTGCGTGTTTGGAAACAGGTTTGGAAATAATAGTGATCATACGATAATTCGTATATGAGCTGAACGGGGAGATTGTCATGAATAAAAGCGAGAGAAACGAATATATGCGCAACATGCTTATGATGCGCCCTGATTTGGAAGAAGTACGTGCAAAGCTTAAAGCTTCCCCAGAAGATTCAATGCTTTGGTATCAGCTTGGCATGGCGCTTTGCAACAACAACCTTTTTGAGGATGGTATAAATGCATTTTCGCGGGCAATATGCCTTGAACCATTCAATGCTTATTATCATTTTGGACGAGGACGAAGGCTTGCTGCCATAGGTCAGTTTTGGCAGGGCATGGCCGACCTTACTTTGGCGACAAGAATAACGCCTGAAAGCTGGACATTCTGGTACTATTGCGGAACCGCCCGCTATTTGCACGGCTTAAAGGAAGAGTCTATAGAGGACTTCAGGAAGTGTGCGGAATTGGCTGAGCCGTATGAAAGATATCCTTTTGTGCACTGGCTCTATACGATTTATCTCTGCGACCTTGGCGAGAAAGAGAAAGCGGTCGAGGCTCTCTCTCTTGTACCGGATGATGCTGTCCCGCCACAAATGGATTATGGTTACTGCCGCTGCGTAAAGCTCTATAAGGGATTAATAAAACCGGAGAGCTTTATAGATATCCAAGATATGCAGGAAAAATGCCTCAAGCATGAAAACCGCATCAATTTGGAATTAAACACCATGTATTACGGCCTGTATGCCTATGCCCTGTACATAAATGACAACAGCCTTGCCGATTACGCACTTAAAGAGCTTATGAAGATAGCAATTCCCGCAGCTTTTGGCTATAAGCGCGGTGTTGAAGCAGCAAGGAAACGTGGAATTATAGAATAAACAACACAGGAGGAACTAAGCCATGTCAACAAAGAAGAATGACGAAATGCGTGCAAAGCTTCTACTTAAGCCGAAGACAGAAGATGCTATTGCAGCACTACAGAAGGATCCGGATAACGGCGACCTTTGGTATGCCTACGCGATGTCCCTAAAGGACGGAGAAGCTGCCATAGACGCATTTTGCGAGGGGCTTATACGCAATCCTTTTATGCCCATACTCTATTTTGGCCGCGGTCGCAAGAACCTTTCAGCGAGGCGCTACCGCCGTGCTGTTTCGGACTTTACCATGTCCATCCGTCTTGATCCGGAAATCTATTCTTTCTGGTACTATCGCGCAGTAACAAACAATCTCAGCGGCGCTTATGAAGATGCTATTTATGACTTCAAGCGCGCTATGGAGCAGACTGAGCCATGGGAGCGCTACGGCTTGATAGACTGGCAGTTCGTCACCTATGTTGAAATGGGAGATAGGAAGCGTGCTAAAGAGGTTATCGATGCAATGCCTCCCGATCTTGAAGCCCCGCCGATGCATTATGCCTATAAACGCCGCGTACTGCTCTACAAAGGACTTATTACCCCTGAAGAGTTTATAGACGAGGATGATATCCGCGCCCGCATGGTAGATCAGGAGGATCGATTTACCCTCGAGATAGCTACGCTGCTGTTTGGTCTTTATATGTACTATGTGTATATAGATGACCAGAAAAAGGCCGATGAAACCCTCCTCAGGCTTATGGACAATATGTATCCGGGCGCTTTCGGTTGCATAAAGGGAGAAGCTGCCGCCCGCAAGCGCGGTTTGATCAAATAACTGCATTAGTAAGGAGATAACTATGATTGAGCGAATAGAACCAGGCAAGACCATGTCACGTGCCGTTATTCACAACGGTCTCATCTACTTTGGAGGGCATGTTTCAGGCGGGAAGCAGCCCACTATGAAAGAGCAGGCTACGGCGCTGCTTGCAAGGTATGATGAACTGCTTCAGCAGTACGGTTCAGACAAAAGCCACATACTGTCCGCCGAAATATATGTTACCGATATGAAGCTAAAGTCCGAATTTAACGAGGTTTGGGATAAATGGATACCTGAAGGCTGTGCGCCCAGACGAGTCTGCGTAGAGGTAGGCCTTGACGAAGGATATCTCGTTGAGGTTACCATCACCGCCGAGCTTGTTAAATAATACGTGTCTTTTTCATGACAAACTGAAGGAGGATATACTATATGATAGATAAGAAAAGAAATGATGAGAACCGAGCCAAGCTTGTGCTGCGTGCGAACAGTACCGAGGTAAAGGAAAGGCTGAAAGAATCCCCTACCGATCCGGAGCTTTGGTATCAGCTTGGCATGGCGCTAAATGAGGAACAAGGCGAGGATGCCAGCATAGAAGCTCTTTCTCAGGGGCTTGTCTACAATCCTTTTTCTGCGCAGCTTTACTTCGGCAGGGGACGCCGGTTCATAAAGAAGCGCTGCTATTGGCATTGCATAGCTGATATGACAATGGCTATAAGGCTTCAGCCTGAAGTATGGAACTATTTTTACTACCGTGCCGTTGCTGAAAACCTTAACGGTCAAACCGAGGATGCTATTGCAGACTTTATGGAATGCTTCAAGCAAACAGAGCCGTGCGAGCAATATCCGTTGGTTGATTGGCTGTTCCTTTGCTGCCTCGACCAAAACAATAGAGAACGCGCCAAGGAAATGTTAGACCTTATTGATGCTAATATAATACCCCCTGCAATGGATTATGCTTACAGGCGCAGGGTGCAGCTCTATAAGGGTATCGTAACGCCGGAAGAGTTCATAGATGTTGAACACATAAAAAGCCATTGCCTGCAGCTTCCGAATCGCGTACAGCTTGAAATCGAAACTCTTACCTTTGGCCTTTTCGCCTATTATAACTATATAGACGATCAAGAAAAGGCCAATGAAACCCTTTTGAAGATAGCCAGTTTTAAGCCTTCGGGCGCATTTGGTTATCTTAAAGGCACCGCTATCGCCCGTGAACGCGGTTTGATAGATTAAACAGTTTTACTAAGGAGGAATACAAACATGACCAAAAGATTGCTTGCATTCGCAATAGCGATTATGATGGTTGCCATGCTTGCTGTGGGCTGCGCCCAAAATCCCGCAACACCCCAAAACACGAACAGCCCTGCTGACAGCAGTCAGCCGGAAAACAGCAATGAACCTGCTCAGGCCGGAAACGATGATGTTAAGTATAAAGACACAATTATCCTTGCCACGGCTACCGAACAAAACTACATGGACGGTCAGATGAATAACACCAATGACAAGGTGCTGCGCACAGTATATTCCAGCCTTGTTATGAGGGATAGTGAAAACAACATAGTCGGCGATCTTGCCGACCATTGGGAAACCTCTGAAGATGGTCTCGTATGGACTTTCTACCTCCGTCAAGATGTGAAATGGCATAACGGCAAGCAGTTTACTTCCGCCGATGTAAAGGCTTCCTATGACAGGCTGCTCAACGCCGAAAACCCCGTCCGTTACACATCCACCATGAGTCTCATAACTGGCTGCAACGTGGTTGATGATTATACCGTTGAACTGACTACAGCCGATCCGTGCCCGATGATGCTGGCCACCCTGTGCCACAGGGCAAACCTTATACTTGACGCTGATTACATTGAGAAGTATGGTACTGAGCTTGGCCTTACAGCCGAATCCTGTAACGGCACTGGACCTTATGTCCTTAAACAGTGGGATATGGGGGAACAGATGGTATTCGAAGCATTCCCCGATTATTTCAAAGGCGAGGCGCCTACAAAGAACTTCATTATTCAGGTCATGCCCGAAGCCTCTTCAAGGGCTGTTGCTCTTGAAACGCATGAAGTGGATATAGCTGACGGTTGTTCCAGTCAGGACGTTCTTCGCTTCATGGAGGAAGGCGCCGACATGGGTATTGTTGTCAACTTCTATCCCTATCAGGGCCTGCACGGATTCCAGTTCAACTGCGCTCACCCCATAATTAAGGATACCAAGATTCGACAGGCTATCAGCTATGCTATCGATCGTGAGGCCATGATTGATGCTCTTTACGCTCCCCTTGGCGAGTATTGCGCAACTGCACCTCTGAGCGAGGTTGTCTGGGGCTACTACAATTTTGGCGTGATCAAGCAGGATCTTGAAAAGTCTAAACAGCTTCTTGCTGAAGCTGGCTACCCCGATGGTTTTGAGTTTTCTATTCAGCTCTATGAAGGCTATAATAACGCTCTTGCTTCTGCTGAGATGATCGTAGCCGATCTTGCCAAGGTAGGCATCACTGCTACCATAGAGGTTGTTGATAATGCCGCCTTCAAGGCTGCACGCGCCAATAGAACGTATCCCGGCGAAGACTTCCCTTGGGGCATGTTTATAATGGGCTATGGTCCCGGTACTCTTGATGCTGACGAAGGTTTGCGCCGTATTTGGGAGACATCGTACAAGGGAGACAACAATAATAACTACGGTTGGTACTCTAACTCAAAGGTCGATGAGCTGCTGAATAAAGCTAAGGTGGAAATGGATGAAGAAACGCGCAAGGAACTCTACAAAGAAGCCATGCAGATCATTTACATCGATGATCCCGCCGCCGTATTCACCAACCAGAGAAAGCTTATCTATTGCATGAGTGATAAGGTTGAGGGTTTCCAAGTAGACATGCGCAATGCCATCAATTATACAACCCTCAAGTGCAGAGAGTGATCAGGCGTTAGTCTAAACTGATTATGCTGTGACTCCGCACCCGTATTGCAGCTTTACAATGCGGGTGCGGACATAAAAGGAGTTTATTAACCCATATAGGCGTTAAGTTCTTACTCAACCGGAGGATATATGCTAAAGTATACAATAAAAAGGCTGCTTCAGCTGATACCTACATTGATTATTGTTTCATTTATAGTGTTCAGCATGGTACGCCTTATACCTGGTGACCCCATAACGCTTTTATACGGCCTTTCCGAAAGTGGAGGGGCAGACGAGGAATACCTCGACTACATGCGCGAGCAATACGGACTTAATGATCCGTTAGTAGTACAGTATGCAAACTGGATAGGCAAAATATTCAAAGGCGATCTTGGAACTTCGCTTTATACACACAAGCCGATAATAACAGAACTTGCAAACAGATACAAGAATACGATTATTCTCGCCGTAGGTGGAACGGTTGTGGGTTCGCTGGTCGGCATGGTATTCGGCATAATTGCCGCGATAAACCACAACAAGTTTGGAGATAACGTTATCATGGTTTTCTCCATGTTAGCCGTGTCAACTCCTTCTTTCTTTCTTGCAATGCTGCTAATGCTCTTTTTCTCACTTAAGCTTGGCTGGCTGCCAAGCCTTGGACTGAAAGGACCAGCATATGCAGTGCTTCCTATACTCACGTTAGGTCTTGGCGCGGTTGGTATGATATCACGAACTACTCGTTCTTCAATGCTTGACGTAATAAATCAGGATTATATCCGCACTTCAAGATCGCGCGGTATAGCCAATAATAAGATAGTGTTTGTACATGCGCTGAGGAATGCCCTTATACCGGTTCTAACGGCTATAGGCCTAAGATTTGGTCACCTTCTCGCTGGCGCTGCCTTAGTAGAAACCGTCTTCTCTATTCCAGGGCTTGGACGTTTTATGGTGGATGGTATAAGCAACCGTGATTATCCGGTTGTACAGAGCACGGTGCTTGTTTTTGCCGTTACATTTGTTGTAGTCAATACTATAGTCGACCTGCTGTACGGATTGGCAGACCCGCGTGTAAAGTATGAATAAGGAGGCTTTGTATGTACAGCAATGCAATTTTTAAGCGTTTTATTAAACGCAAGGTCTCTATATTTGGGCTGGTCGTGTTGGCAATATTCTTTTTCACGGCTTTGGTTGGTCCCCTTCTGTGCACGCAGGATCCTTTAGGTCAGGATACTAAGGCCATACATCAGGGCCCGTCTGTTGAGCATATATTCGGCACAGATTATCTTGGGCGCGACACCTTTACACGGCTTGTATATGGCGCGAGGATATCTCTGCTGCTCAGCTTCTCCGGTGTTCTTTCGGGATCCCTCATTGGTATAATACTGGGTGTATGCGCCGGTTATTTCGGCAAAGCGGCAGATGCGATAATATCACGCCTTATTGACATAATGCTTGCTTTCCCAAGCTTGCTGTTAGCTATGACAATAGTAGCAATTCTCGGAAATGGGCTTTTCAACACCGCTGTTGCAATAGCAATATTTTCTATACCATCTGTAGCCAGAATGGTTCGCGGCGTTGTTATAAGCCTGCGCGACTCACAGTATATAAGTGCTGCCAAGGTAATGGGAGAAAGCAGTTTGCGCATAGTGGGAACACATATAATACCAAACGCGGTTTCGCAGATGATAGTCAACATCACCCTTAATCTTGGCACCGCCATATTGACTTCTTCCTCCCTTTCTTTTCTGGGCCTTGGCGTACAGCCACCGAATCCAGAATGGGGAGCGATGCTGAGCAAAGCGCGCGAAGCACTGCGTATTAATCCCAGTGAAGCTATATTCCCCGGTTTAGCTATAACGTTAGTGGTCATGAGTTTCAGCCTTGTGGGAGACGGCCTGCGCGACGCGCTTGATCCCAAGCTGAAGAATGTATCCTGAGGTGCAGTTATGGAAAAAGAACATAGGTCATTATCATTATTAGAAGTTAAAAACCTGAAAACTTACTTTTATACCGAAGAGGGTGTGGTTCCCGCTGTTGACGGTTTGAGTTTTAATCTTGATGAGGGTGAGACTCTGGCAATAGTCGGCGAATCGGGCTGCGGCAAAAGCGTTACCAGTTTGTCGATACTGCGTATATTCGCATCTCCTCCGGGCAAAATCGAAAGCGGAGAGATACTTTACGAAGGTCAGGATTTGCTTAAAAAAAGCGAGAAAGAAATGCGCAAAATCCGCGGCAATGAAATATCTATGATATTCCAGGAACCGCTCACTTCATTGAATCCGGTCTTTACCGTTGGCACTCAAATAGGGGAGTCGTTAAGGCTGCATCAAGGCATGAGCAAGGAAGAAGCGCGTAAAAAATCTATTGAGATGCTGACCCTTGTTGGCATTCCTGCTCCCAATAAGGTAATAGACGACTATCCGCACCAGCTTTCAGGCGGTATGCGTCAGCGCGTAATGATCGCCATGGCGCTTGCCTGCAATCCCAAAATACTTATTGCCGATGAGCCGACTACAGCGCTTGATGTTACGATCCAAGCACAAATATTGCAGTTGCTCGGCAAAATAAAGAGCGAAACAAAAACCGCTATAATACTCATAACGCACGATCTGGGAATAGTGGCTCAGATAGCGCAAAACGTCATGGTAATGTATGCCGGACAGGCTGTTGAATATGCCGATGTTCACACTATATTCAAAAATCCACTTCACCCATATACAGTTGGCTTGCTTAAATCAATACCTGTTATGGGCGAACAGAGAGATTCGCTTTACAGCATAAAAGGCAATATACCAAGCGCAAAGGATTATCCAAAGGGCTGCCGTTTTTCTCCGCGCTGCGAATATGCAACCGAGAAGTGCGCATTGGAACAGCCCCATCTTATAACCCTGCCAAACAGGCATAAGGTATGCTGCTGGAAGTATGAGGGAGGCGTAGAATGAATAAGCCGTTATTAGAGGTCAAAGACCTTAAGATATATTATCCCGTCAGAAGCGGTTTCTTTAAGCAGAAAAAGAACTATGTTAAAGCTGTTGATGGGATTAGCTTTGAAGTTTATAAGGGTGAAGCTTTCGGCATAGTAGGCGAATCCGGATGCGGAAAGTCCACTACAGGTCATGCCATAGTTGGTCTGCTTGAGCCCTATGCCGGCGAGATACTGTTTGATGGCGAAGTCATTTCATCAAACGCCAAAAAGCATACGCTGGAAATGGCGAAGAAAGCCCAGATCATATTCCAGGATCCATACTCATCCCTTGATCCCAGGTTCACCGTAGGCCGCCTGATAGCCGAACCGCTTGAGGTGCATAGGATTGGCAACGCCAAGATACGCAGGGAAAAGGTTTTTTCACTTATGCACGACGTAGGCCTTAACAAAGAGCAGGTAACTAAGTATCCGCATGAGTTTTCCGGCGGACAGCGTCAAAGGATAGGCGTAGCGAGGGCGCTCGCGCTTGATCCTTCACTCATAGTATGCGATGAACCTGTCTCTGCTCTGGATGTTTCCATACAGGCGCAGATATTAAACCTTATGCAGGACCTGCAAAAAAAATATGGACTAACATATGTGTTTATATCCCATAACCTCAGCGTTGTTGAGCACTTATGCGATAGGATAGCCGTAATGTACCTTGGTAACATAGTTGAAATTGCTAATAAGCGCAATCTGTTCGACAACCCCAAGCACCCTTACACTAAAGCGTTGCTTGATGCTATCCCTATTCCCAATCCGGACAGAAAGACCATGAAAGGTGTGCTAAAAGGGGATGTGCCAAGCCCTCTCAACCCGCCTAAAGGCTGCTGCTTCCACACCCGCTGTGAATATGCCACGGAAGAATGCTATCAGATAAAGCCTCAGCTTGCCGAAGTCGAAAGCGGTCACTTTGTGGCGTGTTGCCACGCCAAATGAGAAACTGTTATACAGAAGGATATCTCCATACCGGAGACATCCTTCACCCATGGTAAACACATCATAAAAATGCTTAGGAGGAACAATGGACAGCATTCAATTGAAGGATTTCCTTAAATATAAATTCTTATCCGATCTTAAGCTTTCGCCGGACGGCAAAACCGCCGCGTATATGCAGCACGCCTGTGATCTGCCTAACGACGGTTATGTCTCATACATTTGTGTCAGCGACTTGAACGGAGATAACAAACGCCTTACTGACAGCGGTAAGAAATCCGTATTCTGCTGGGATGGTAATGATAAACTCATCTCTGGAATAATAGAAGGAGATTCAACCGCTTTTACAAGACTGTATCTCAATGGAAGCAAGCAAGATGCCTTCACATTGCCTGTCAAGGTAAAAACAATAGAGCAAATAGAGCCTGGCTTATATCTTATAAGCGCACGCATTCCTCTTGTCCCGCATGACTATAGAGACGAGGATTGCTTCATTGTTACCGATCTTCCAATACAGTCAAATGGCATAGGCTATATTTCAGGGACCCGCAACTCTCTTTTTATATTTGATGAAAAAAAGCAATCCCTTATATCGATAACTCCAAAACTGTTTGAAACAACAGGGTTTACGCTTTGCAAGAAGCAGGGGAAAATTATTGCAAACGGGCATGAATATGAAGATAAACGTATAATACGCGAAGGGCTTTATTGTTATGACATAGTGGCAGGCGAGGGCAAAACCATACTCGAAAAGGGCCGCTTTCGCATAACTTGGCAAGGTATGATAGATGACAATGTGATATTTGCAGGCACCGAAGGCCGCCGCAACCGCATAATGGAAAACCCATATTTTTATACAATAGATCCGCAGTCCGGCAGCATTGAAGTCTATGCCGGTCCTGACTTCTATATAGGCGGCCTTGGAATTGGCAGCGATTGCCGCTATGGTTCCGGCACACTGTGTAAGACAGACAACGATAATATCTATTTCAGTGCGGCAGATAATGGATCTGCACCGCTGTATATCATAAACGGTAATCGAGAATGCATGCGACTGACAAACTTGCCCGGTTCCGTTGACTGTTTTGACGTTGCAGATGACAAAATTGTATTTATAGGCATGCTTTCACAAAAGCTGCAGGAGCTCTATATGCTGGATAAAGCATCCGGCAGCGTCACGCAGCTGAGCGACTATAACGGCGAATACACAAGAACCCATAAAATAAGCGTTCCCGAACCCTGTTACTTTACCAATGACGCAGGCCTTATCGTTTCAGGCTGGGTATTGAAGCCTTCCGATTACGACGAGTCCAAACGCTATCCGGCCATACTTGATATTCACGGCGGCCCCAAAACCGCATATGGAACCATATACGTTCACGAGATGCAGCTTTGGGCCAGCATGGGTTATTTCGTATTCTTCTGCAACCCTCGGGGAAGCGACGGCCATGGCGATGCGTATTCTACCATAATGGGTATAAACGGGAGCATAGATTACGATGATATAATGGGCTTTACCGACCATGTTCTTGAAAAATACCCTGCAATAGATCCTGATAGGATCGGCGTAACCGGCGGAAGCTATGGCGGCTATATGACTAACTGGATAGTTGGGCATACAGATCGTTTCGCATGTGCGGCAACGCAGCGCAGCATAGGAGACTGGATCGTTCATGAATACGCATGTGATACCGGTTACTGGGTATCCTCCGAAATGTTCCCACCCAACGCTATTGAGAATCCTGAATGGGCTTGGGATAGATCTCCTGGGAAATACTCCCTCAACATTAAAACCCCCTTGCTTTTTATTCATTCAGATCAGGATCTGCGTTGTCCCCTGAGCGAGGCTATGGCTGTGTATGCCGGAGCGGTACGCGCTGGCAGTATAGTACGCATGGTGTTATTTCATGGCGAAAACCACGAGCTTTCACGTTCAGGCAAACCTGTAAACCGCATAAAAAGGCTTGAAGAGATAACCAAGTGGTTTGAATACTACCTGAAAGGAGGTCTTAAAACATGAAGACGGAGCTTAGGGACATACTGAATTATCGCTTCATCTGTGCATTGAAGCTTTCACCGGACGGTAAACATACCGCATATGCAGTACGGCAGGCATCCGAGGATCTTTCGGGCTATGCCAGTAAATTACACATAGTTGATAACGATACCGCTAAAGACACCGCTATCCCATCATCCGATGGCATAAGCTCTCTGGGGTGGATTGATAGCGATACTGTATTATATGCTGCTCTTTCTGCACACGAGACACGTTTCTATTCGGCAAAACTCAACGGCAGTATTGCCTGCTTTGGCTCGGTGCCGTTTAAGGCAAGGATAGAAAACATAGATAAGCACGGCCGTATCATTATATCTGCCGATAGACCCATAAACAATGAAAAGGCCAACGAGGATGGACATTATAGCGTGCTTGACGAGTTCCCTTTTTGGTATGATGGGAGAGGGTATATTTCAAAAATCCGTCGTCAAGTGTTTGTGCTTTGTAAGAATAGCGAATATGAGCTGCTTACACCGCCCAATATGGACGTTACTGCCGTTGCTTACGACAAGGCTAACGACTGGCTGATCTGCGCCGGTATGAATATAAACGTTATTCGCCCCGATACCAATTGCGTATGGCTTTACGACATGGCTGCATCAGAAGGTAAAATGGTGCTTAATGAAGGCGCTTGGCGCGTTAAGCACGTTGGTGCAGTTGGCAAATATGTTGTTATAAGCGCATCCGATGCGTTGGAAAGCCACTTTAAGGCAGCCGAAATCGTGCTTATCAATCCTGATACTTTTGAGCAGCATAAACTTGCCGCTGACGGTTTGAGCATGGCGAACAACACCCTTACAGACTGCCGCATAATAAGTATGCCAAGACTGTTTGCCACTGATGGGAGCAGTATATACTTTTCTTCGACCATTGAGTATGGATCAGAGCTTTTCCGGTGTGACTTATCAGGAAAAACCGAACGCATTACTCACGGTGAAGGTTCGGTAGATATAATAGACATTGAGGCGGGCAGAGTCGTTTTCTGCGGTCTGAGAAATATGGAGCTTCCCGAAATATATGCTGTTGAAAATGGTGCCGAGCGTAAGCTGACGGATATAAATGGTTCGCTTAAATCGATCATGCCGGACGATATAGAGTGCATAAACTCCGAGGGTTTTGCCGTACGCGGCATTGTGTTCCACCCATACAACGAGCAGCCCGGTAAAAAATATCCCGGCGTGCTGTGTATACACGGCGGCCCCTATGGAGCATTCGGCCATACATTCTATCATGAGATGCAATTCCTTTCAAGCTGCGGGTACTATGTGTTCTGCGGCAATCCCTCGGGAAGCGATGGGCGCGGAGATGTTTTCGGCGATATCAGCGGCCGCTGGGGAACGGTGGATTACGATGATATCATGCGCTTTACAGATGCGGTACTCAGTAAGTATCCTGCCATAGATTCGGACAGGCTTGGAGTAAGCGGCGGAAGCTACGGCGGTTACATGACCAACTGGATAATAGGTCACAACCACAGGTTCGCCTGCGCTATATCGGATCGCTGCATCTCCAACTGCGTTTCAAAAGATGTGACCGGTGATAACGCCATACGCTTCGGCGAGATGCATATGAAGGCTAACGTGTATGAAAATCCTGAGTATATGTGGGACAGATCTCCCCTTAAGTACGCTTACAATGTGACCACACCCACATTATTTATACATGGGGAAGCCGATACACGCTGTCATCTTTCTCAGGCAATAATGATGTATACGGCGATAAGGGAAAACGGTATACCCGCGCGCATGGCCATATTCCGCGGTGAAACGCATGAGCTTTGCAGATCAGGACGTCCGCAGAACAGGATAAGAAGGCTTGAAGAAATGCGCGATTGGCTCGACAAATACTTAAAGCCATAGTTTTAGACAATAGTGACCCCTCCTTTATTTAGGGCATGGGCTTTGATATACCATGCCCTGCTTTTGTATGCGAAGGCATCGGAGATAATTCTATTTCAAAAGGTTTTAATTACATGGAAGATATCACTTATACCGTAGCTTTTATCGCAAGAGGCGGTTTCGGATGCGATCCAATCAATACGAGCTTTTTTACGGGACGTCTGTTTGCAGCGAAGTCTGCACGCCCATGATGCAGCAGCTTTGCGGTGCGATGAAGGCGGGGATGAGACTTCTGACGAGAATGCCAGAAAGTTTCGTGCCAGCTGTAACACCACCACTTCGTCGATGAGTACGATACTGAGGACAGGTTTATAGGCGCGTGGTATTTTTCAAAGAATGCGCTTTTTGACGGTGGTGAGCAGAAGAATTTTGTTATAGACATGAACGGCTTTCCGATAAAAAAGCTTTCCGAAAAGGCGGCCGGAATAAAGGGAATAGGTTTCGGATTCGATTTTTAACGGCCGTTCATGGCACATAAACGCATAAATGATAGCCCTTCTGAGGATAATAGCCTTACGGAGGGCTTTTTGTATGCACAGATCAAGAAAAATACTGCTTATAGCAGCCGGAATAATAGCGTGCCTTGCGTTGTGCACGCTTTTATACTTTGCTTTTGTATCCCCGCCTGGAGAAAACAGGCTCGCGGGGGCAAGGTTTATACTGAACAATGTTTGTTTTGGCTAAAGGGGAAAGCCGCGCCTGCTTCACAAGGCCGCAGCCGCAGCTTAGCGCCTCCGCCGGAACGGGCCTGCCCAACGACAGAGAAAAAAGGACTATGGAATTTGGATATGCTGGCAAGGGGGATAAGGAGGAAAACCGCACGGCATAAAACCTCCGCCTCATGCGCATACTTCTGTATGACTGCTTAGAGAAGCGCCGGTCGATTCGGCACAGCGTCCTGGCGGGTGAGCGTTGCGCCGCAGCTCCTGCAAAAGAAATCGATACAGCGCCGCTATGCCTGCGCATTTTGCATGGCTCCGGCGAAAAATCTCCGCGTTATGCCGCCATCCTTTGTTTGATAAGCGCTTCCATAAATCATGCTGTAGAGGAGGAAAGGTATGAAAAAAGAACGTATACCTTCTCAAAAGGAGAAGGATTACCAGCGCCGCGTAAACGAGAAGATGCCAAAGAGCAAAACCTTCCTGCAATGCGTGCGCGCTTTTATATCAGGAGGGATAATCTGCTGCATAGGACAGCTTATACACGATTTTGCCAAGCTTGTGCTTAACTTCAGCGAATCAAACGTTGCCGCATTCACGGCGATAGTGCTTGTTTTTCTTGGCGCTACGCTTACGGGCATAGGCGTATATGACAACATAGGCTCATGGGCGGGCGCAGGAAGCGTTGTGCCCATAACGGGCTTTGCAAATTCAATAGTATCTCCGGCAATGGAGTTCAAAAGAGAGGGCTATGTGCTGGGCTTGGGAGCGAAGATGTTCTCCATAGCCGGTCCGGTGCTTGTTTACGGCATAAGCGCAAGCGTGCTTGTTGGGCTTATAGCTTGTCTTATATCGGGAAAGTTTTAAGGGAGGCTTAATATGCGCACAAAATGTACAGGCCGCTCCAGCGTTTTCTTCAACAACCCGCCAAGGCTTATCTGCGGCTCCACAATAGTTGGCGACGTTGAAGCGCAAGGCCCGCTCGGGAGCTATTTTGATATAACCCTTGAGGACGACACCTGGGGAGAGGACACTTGGGAAAAAGCCGAGCGCAAGATGTTTGAGCATGCCGTGCGTAAGGCGCTGGACAAAGCCGGGCTTACTCCGATGGGAATAGACATACTGCTTGGCGGGGATCTGCTAAACCAGATAATATCGGCGAACTTTGCCGCGAGGGAGCTTGAAATGCCGTTCCTTGGCTTATACGGGGCATGCTCCACTATGGCGGAATCTATACTGATAGGCTCCATGCTGATTGACGGCGGCTATGCCAACAGAATAGCCTGCGCCGCTACGAGCCACTTTTCAACGGCGGAGCGCCAATACAGGCTGCCGCTGGAGATGGGCGCGCAGTCTACGCCCACATCTCAGCGCACGGTGACGGGCGCGGGCTGCAGCATACTTGCGGACAGCGCATGCGGCGATAACGGCCAGTTTTCGTCCATATATGTAGCCGGCGGGGTCATAGGCAGGGTAGTCGATCTTGGCATAACGGACGCGAGCAACATGGGCGCGGCGATGGCGCCTGCCGCGGCGGATACGCTGAAAAAGCATCTTTTTGATACCGGCAGAACGGTAGCGGATTACGACTACATAGTAACGGGGGATCTTGGCCGTTTTGGCAGCGAGCTTTTTGCCATGCTGCTTGCGGATTCGGGCATAGATATAGGCAACAGGCATCTTGACTGCGGCAACATAATATTCTATTCAAAGCAGAATGTTGATTGCGGCGGCAGCGGCTGCGGCTGCTCCGCAGTGACGCTGAACGGCTACCTTTTGCCGCGCATGGAGGCCGGCGATTTTAACAGGATACTGTTTATGGCTACGGGCGCGCTCATGAGCCCCACGGCAGGCTTGCAGGGCGACAGCATACCCGGCATAGCGCACGGAGTGATAATAGAAAGGCGGAAAAACTGATGCATATGGAAGCGATGGATTATGTGTACGCGTTTATTATAGGAGGCCTTATATGCGTTATAGGCCAGCTATTGATAAGCTTAACAAGGCTAACGCCAGCAAGGATACTGGTATTGTTTGTGGTAGCGGGCGTATTCCTTACGGCGATGGGCTTGTATGAGCCGCTTGTAAGGCTTGGAGGAGCAGGGGCGACAACGCCGCTTACCGGCTTTGGCTACGCGCTTGGCAAGGGCGCTATAGACGGGGCGATGGAGGATGGCATAATAGGCGCGTTTACAGGAGGGATAAAGGGCACCGCAGGCGGAGTTGCCGCGGCGATAGTGTTCGGCGCGCTTAACGCGGCCATATTTACGCCTAAAACGAAGAAATAACAGCGCGAGCGCATTAACGCTGCCGCTTCAGCATTTTGCCTATAAGCCTGCTGATAAGCTCTACGCCGCCGACGGAGTAGCCGGTAGTGCAAAAGCGGCACTCACGGTTTTTTGAAACGATGAACAGCAGAGGATAGTCGTTAGGCTCATTAAATGTTTCCCTTGCAAGCTTGGCTTGAACGTCGTCCTTGTCCAGCAGTATCTCGGCATCCTGCCAGCGCGCAAGGAAGCGGGCGAGGGTTGGATCGTTCGCGGCTTTATCGGGAAGTATAAGCAGCACGCGGCAGCGCTTTGCTATATCGGCGTATTTTTCATAAAGCTCGTTGATAAAATGCTCGGTAGGCTCGTTGGCGGGCCTTAAAAACGCAAGCAGAACGGCTTCGGCTCTGCATAATGAGGATATATCCCTTGCCGTATCGTCAGGCGCATACAGCCTTGCATCGTCAAGCGGTATACGCTGCAGCATGTCCTTAAGCTCAATATTCGGCAAGGAGACGCTTATGCTGAAGCCATCGTTTTCGTTAAGCTCAAAACAGTATGCGTTAAAATGCTGGTTGCCGTTTGGCAGCCTGTTTGTGGCTATCAATAAGTATCTGCCTATGGGGAGCCTGCCGCAAAAAGGCAGCTCCTATACAGCCCAATGGAGCATAACTGCTGTTTTTAAGCATGGAAAGGCTCCAATTCTCAAAACAGCTCAGATCATGTTCTGATAAAATGCTTATTGGAGCCGTTTTTATGTTCTCAACATAGCTCCAGCCGGAATCGAGCAAATACTGCGCCTTGCCGGTGACGGGGTCTAACCTTGCAGGAACGCCGGAGAGCCTAAGCCTTGCTACGGCGGCCTCCTCCACGCTGAAGCCGAGCTTGTTGAAATCATTCCATATGCTTATGGGCTTAACGCCTATGCGCGGGCAAAGGATATTGTCAACAAAAACGCTTTCGGCATATTTGAATCCGGCATAATACGGCATGGCGCGCTTAAGGTGATATTCAAGCACGCCGGCTTTTGTGTCCCTAAGGTCCTTTTCAGCCAGGCTTTCTAAAAGCTTTATGGCCAAATGCTCGCTATCATCGCTATGCTCAAGCAAGAACGCGCCTGTCTCGGCTATGTTTCCGCAGGACTTTTCAAGTATAGGCAGCCATTCCTTTTTATGATTGCCGCGCTTAATAAAATCATCATACGCAAGCCTGGCGTGCCTTGCGCGCTTATTGGCGGCTTCAAGCAGCATGCTTCTTTTTCTGCTTTCGTCCGCTTTTGAAGTATGCGCAGCCGCCCCTGCAACGGGAGCAGGCGCACGGAAAACGCCGCTGATGAAGCCTGTAAGGGCTCCGCACAGCTCTACGGTTACGCTGCGCTGCTTTTCAGTATCGACGTCTATGCTGCCATAGCGGCCGCCATGCTCAACGAATATATGTACGCTGCCCTTTCCGATGGTTATAGAAGCCCTGCCCGCGGCATCGCTTGTAAGCACGGCTATATCCCTGTATGTCGCCATGTTAAGCACCTGAATATGCACCCTGGCGTTTGCAGCGGCCTTGGCTCCGCTTTTTATATGTATATCCAATCCTACCGTATCGGCATAGCGGAACGTTTCATTAAGAAGATACGCATCGTTACGCTTTTCTATTATTGCTTCATTATCAAGGCCATAGGCTGAAAACGCCCGCGCATGCACGAGCATAGCCCTTCTTGACGCGGCCATGAACCAGCCCCTGTCGAGCACGGTCTCCGCCTCGCAGGCGCCTATGAAACGCCAACAGCCGTCAACATAAGCTTCTACCCAGGCATGGTTATCGTCGCAATGGCTCCACCATGGCGCGTATACCTGCCTTGCAGGTATGCCTATGCTCCTAAGCGCCGTGACCGCAAACACGGATTCCTCGCCGCAGCGGCCTTTTGCGGAAAGATACGCAGTCATAGGGCCTTCCGTGCGCTCGTCAGAAGCCTGGTATGTAACATGTTCGCAGCACCAAAGGTTAGCTTCAAGCACAGCCTGTTCCATGCTGAGCCCCGATACCCTTTCGATGAGCTGAGAGTGAAAAAAGAGGCGGCAGCTTTCAAGCTTTTCGTTGTTCACCCTTGGGCAAAGCACGAAGTGGGCAAATATATCCTGCGGGATGCGCTGACGCCATGTGTCGTCATTATATGTTTTAAGCGCAAGCTCAGCCTCCTCATAAAACGTATCGAAGCTCACGTTTTGAATGTCATACCTTGGCAGCGTGCCGTAAAGATAAAGCATGGCGTAAAGGATATCGCCGTCAAGCTCGTCCATACGCGCTGCCGCATTGGCGGGTATGATAGCTTTTCTAAACTCAAAATTATGCCTTGCATATTGCTTAAAGCTGTCTGTAAACATGGCTATTCCTTTAATGTTACCTTCAAGACGGTATCCATGCTGTCCGGAAGTATTGGGTCCGGGCCAAGCTCGGCAAATGCAATATCCTGATAATCGCTGTGTACCCAGCTATCGGATAGCGCGATCTCCCGGCCGTCGCACAAAAGACGCATGCTTTCTATGGCGTCAGCTTTTATGCCGTATAGAGGAAGCGGGCCGAGGGTGTTTTCAAATATATGCAGATACAGCGTGCGCCCGTTTCTTGTTATCCTGCCCCAATCCGGCTTTTCAAGCATGCTCACGCCGCAGCCGAATACGCTTTCGCCGTTCACATCGACCCAGCGGCCTATTTTGTTCAGTATATCAAGCGCTTTTTGGGGTATCCTGCCGTTGGCGTCCGGCCCAACGTTAAGCAAAAAGTTGCCGCCCTTGCTCACGCACTCAACAAGCTTTTTTTGCAGCATCTCGGCGCTTATATAATAATTGTCCGTGTCGCAGTAGCCCCAGTTGCGGTTCATCGTAGCGCATACCTCCCAGTATACGGGCCTCCCTTCAGGATCGAACAGGCCGTATGGCGGCACAATCTTTTCGGGGCTTACAAAGTCGCCGTGATATGCCGCAGGCCTGCCCTGCGCAAGCGAGCCGAAGCCTTCGCCGCTGCATTCAAGCCTGTTGTTAAGTATTATCCCGGGCTGCAATGTGCGCACCATGTCAACAAGCCTGCTCGCGCGCCACTTCTCGGCACGCATATCGTCATATGAAAAATCAAACCACAGTATGTCTATCCTGCCGTAGTTGCTGCAAAGCTCTTTTACCTGGGTGTGCATGTAGTCAAGATATATGTCAAAGTTCCTGTTCTCGTTGCTGTATTCCGCATGGTTGCGCATGGGGTGCTGCCTGTCGCCATAATGAGGAAAATCCTTATGATGCCAGTCTATAAGCGAATAGTACAGGCCAACCTTAAGCCCTTCGGCGCGTGCAGCGTCAACAAATTCTCTCACTATGTCGCGCCCAAGCTTTGTGTTTGTGGATTTGAAATAGGTGGTTCTTGTGTCGAACAGGCAAAAACCGTCATGATGCTTGGCGGTGAGTATAATGTACTTCATTCCGGCGGCCTTTGCGGCTTTTGCCCAGGCCTTAGCGTCAAACGCCTTCGGGTCGAATTCATAAAAGTACTTCATGTATTCTTCCTCGGGCATTTCCTCGCTGCTCCTTACCCATTCTCCCCTTGCGGGTATGGCGTACAAGCCCCAATGTATGAACATGCCAAAGCGCGCGTCAAGGAACCATCTCATTCTGCTTTCGTATTCGCGTCTGTCAAAAGTATACATATGAACCACCTCAAAGCTGAGCTAAGCCCTCTACTATATCTGCGACCTTTTGAAAGTCTACTGCTCTATATGTAACCTCATCAGGATACAGGCAGCCGCCATAGTGTATGGAGCGGTCGTTTGCGGCGGAGTGGTCAAAGCTGCTCCTGTGTGCGGAAAGATGTATCTGAGTGCAGCCGGTATGCTCTATTATGGCGCGCATGTTGTTTAGCCTTATGCCCGCGCCAGGGAGTATCTCTATGCGGCCAGATGCATGGCGTATCATGCTTTTTATGGTGTCCATACCCTCAAAAGCCGTGGGGTGCTGCCCGCTTGTAAGCACCCTTGTAATGCCTATGTCTATAAGCGCGTCAAGCACGCTTTTCCAATCCGGCACAACGTCTATGGCTCTGCTGAAAACGCTTTCCTTTCCCATGCCGGCGGCCATTTGGGCAAGAAGCCTGGTGCGATTATAGTCGATGCTGCCGTCCCCGTTCAAAAAACCGAACACTATGCCGTCCGCACCGTTTTTCAAAAAAAGCTCCGCATCTTCAACAGCGGTTCTGAATTCCGTATCGCTATAGCAGAAGCCGCCCTCCCTTGGCCTTACCATGGCCATGATCTTAAGCTGCGGCGCTTCGCTCCTTACTACCTTGAGTGTGCCAAGGGACGGCGTAAGCCCGCCGTGGAACATATCGCAATTTAGCTCGACCCTGTCTGCTCCTGCATTGCAGGCTTCAATAGCGTCATAGGCGCTGCCGCAGCATATTTCTAAAACCGTCCGCACGGGCTTATCCTCCTTGATTATTATGATAAAGCTAAGCCTGTTAACTTATAGTCTACCATAAACGGGCAGTGTATTCTATATATTTTGCCAGGCAATATCGTGCTGCTGCACATGCACACCTTTTGGCCCAAATGAGTAATATATCTTAGAATTGCCCATCGGGGCAAATAACAAGGAGGAAAGCATAATGTGTAGCTTTTGCAACGGTAACAACTGGTGGTGGATAATCATACTTATCCTGCTTGCCGGCGGATTCAGCAACAACGGCTGCGGCTGCGGCTGCAACGATGACTGCGGCTGCAACAACAACTGGTGGTGGATAATCATACTTATTCTGCTTGCCGGCGGATTCGGCAACAATGGCTGCGGCTGCGGCTGTGACAACGGCTGCTCCAACAACAATAACAACCCCTGCGGCTGCGGCTGCAACTAAGCCTTAATATCTAAGGCGGCGCATGCCGCCGGTGATGTATAAGAAAGCTTTCCCCCCGCCCGAATGGGCGGGGAAAGCCCGTTGAAGCAGAAAACCCCGCCAGGACAACAGCTTAATTTCTATTTGCAGAATAAAATGCCTGCCAAGGATTAGACGAAGATTTCGAATAAACCATATATCTTAAAGAGATTGCTGAGTGCGAATATCAGCTAACAAGCCTTATCACTGACTTTGATGCGGCGATTGGCATTGCAATTTATGGTGAATAATTATTTGATAAAATTGTTTAGAAACGGTTGCATTTTAGCGGATGTTGATATAATATATATTATACATCCCAAATTAAACGTATGAAAAATACCGCTTCTATAACAACATTGATGGAAGCCCTCAGGCCAAATAAATGCGGCGCTGAGGAACAATTTGCAGAACAGAACCGATAGACTACCGTACACACAAACCGGCTCTGCCGGCAGAACGAAAACGTAAACATAAGCGAAAGCTTAAGACTCAGCACATACGCGCATACGATACAGCAGCGATTATATGTTTTTATTTTTATATAGATTTGCCGTGCGTGCGGCAATGAAAATCACATGTTGCAAAGGAGAAAACAACCGATGAAGAAGTATTTTGCACTTCTGCTTGCTATCCTGATGGCGGCCGCTATAGTGTGCGGATGCACTCAGGATACAAACGAGCCTAACGGCGGCAATGCGGCCGATGGCAGCAATACGGGCAACGGCGAACCCGCTGTTTTCCGTATGCTTTACGATGTGGAGAATACCACGCTCAACTATCTTGCCAGCGGCAAGGAGCTGGAGCATGCCGTAGCCTGCAATATGGTTGACGGTCTTGTGGAGTTCGACAACCATTCGAATGTAATACCCGCTTTGGCCGAATCCTGGACCACCAGCGATGACGGCACGGTATGGACTTTTAAAATAAGGGAAGGCCAGAAATGGTATGACTGCAACGGCAAGGAGATAGCCGATGTCACCGCGAACGACTGGGTAAGCGGCCTAAAGCTGGTGTGCGACCCCAAGACCGATTCGGGTACATATGATCAGGTAAAGGTGATTAAGGGAGCGGAAGCTTATTTTAACGCGCTTGCCGCCGGCGAGGAAGCTAACTTTGACGATGTAGGCGTAAAGGCGCTGGACGCTTATACGCTTGAATACACGCTGGAAAGGCCCACGCCCTACTTCCTTGGCGGTTTGGCATATGCATGCTGGCTGCCCGTGTATGGGCCGCTGGTGGATTCGCTCGCTACCGAAACCGGCAACGACTTCGGCACATCTATCGACAAGATATATAGCTGCGGCGCGTTTATACTGACCGAATGGGAGCCTCAGGTAAAGCAGACATTCGTCAAGAACGTAAATAACTGGGACGCTGACAGGGTTTATATCGACAGGATAGAAAAAACCTACAACGCAGAAGCCGCAACACTTGCCCCCACAATGGTGCTGCGCAATGAGATTGATTATGCCAAGATCAGCAACGATATACTGGACGATTGGAAGGCGAACAATACAGACTACCTTTCCAAGAGCCGTGAGGACGCCATGTGGCATTACTTCTATGCGTTCAACTTCCGCCCGACTTATCCCGACGAGTATAAGCCCGAGGATTGGATGCGCTGCGTACTGAACAGCAATTTCCGCCATGCCGTGATGAGCGCGCTTGACAGAGAGTTCGTGGTGCAAAGCGCAGTGGACCAGGAAAGCTACAAGGCCCTGCTGCAGCGCAGCATAACCCCTGCAGGCTCCTGCTATACCGATAAGGGAGTAGACTTTGCCGATATGCCCGCGTTTGAAGGCATCGAGGCCAATTTCTACAACCTGGATAAAGCTAACGAGTATAAGGCAAAGGCTATGGAGGAGCTGAGCGCAAAGGGCGTAACGTTCCCCGTAACCATGCTGATATCCTATCAGAGCGGCGATAAGAACTACGAGAACGAGTGCGTAATAGTAAAGCAGCAGCTTGAAAAGGCGCTCGGCACGGACTTCATAAAGCTGGAGCTGTGGGCTGGCCCCTCGGAGAACTTCCTTTCCGAGACCAGAAGCGCAGGTAAGTATTCCTTCATGCGCGTGCGCTGGGGCGCCGACTATATAGACCCGCAGACGTGGACCGATCCCTTCGGCGGCTCCACCAATCCTGAAACAGGTATAGAGGCCGGCAACACCTATAACAGATGGAACCTTATACTGGATGACGAACTGTTCCGCAACAACTTTACCGCTATAACCACCAACAGCGTAGGCAACTATGCCGACGAGTTTATAGCCTCGGAGGATTTTGCCGAAGTGCGCGCAGTGCTCAAAGAGTATTACTCGCTTGTTGACGCGGGCATACAGGAGGGCGTTGACCTGACCAAGCGCTTTGACAACTTTGCCAAGGCGGAGGCGCTGCTTATAAACAACGCTATGATTGTTCCCTGCTACATTGGGCCCGCCAACTATCAGGCGACAAAGCTCAATATATACGAGGGCGCATATGCTGCCTGCGGCTATGCTAAGCTATCCTATAAGGGCATGCATCTTCAGGATCACTTCATCTCTATGGAGGAATATGAGAAGAATCTGAATTCGTGGACTAACGGAGAGTATTAAGCATTAAACACATCGCTTTGATAAAAGCTTGCATTCAGGCGGCTGCTTGACGCGGCTGCCCGAATGCGGTTGCAGGAGGAAGAATGGTAAAGTACATTGCCAAACGCTTAGCCCGCTCCATTATCACGCTTATAATAATCGTGTCGATAGTGTTCGTGCTTATGCGTAAAATGCCAATTACAGGCTATTTCCCCAATTATGACCATATGTCGCCGGAGCAGATAAAGAACAGCCTGCACCAGATGGGGCTTGATAAGCCCGTAGCGGAGCAGCTGTTTATATTCATAAGGGATGTGGTTACAAAGGGCAGCCTCGGTATATCGTATGTTTACAGGAATCAGGTGCCTGTTACTGAGGTGCTTGCGCCCAAAATACCCCTTAGCCTAAAGCTTGGCGTGCTTGCGCTGCTGCTGGCGCTTTTGATAGGCTTGCCGCTTGGCACGGTAATGGCGCAAAACAAGGGAAAAATTGTCGATAAAATAGGTACAGCGTTCATAGTGCTCATTCAGGCTGTGCCTGCCGCAGTATACTTTTTGTTTATACAAATATATGGTACGGAGCTATTGAACCTGCCGCTGACATTTAAGGAAACGGAAGCAAGAACATGGATATTGCCCGTGTTTTCGCTGGCGCTACCAAATATATCCTACTACGCTATGTGGCTTAGGCGTTATATGGTGGATGAAAGCACAAAGGACTACGTTAAGCTTGCCAGGATAAAGGGCTTTTCTGAAAGAAGGATAATGTTCCGCCATGTGTTCAGGAACGCTTTTGTGCCGCTTGGCCAGTATTTGCCCACAACGTTTTTGAATACGGTGGTAGGCTCTATATACATAGAATCGCTCTACTCCGTACCAGGCATGGGCGGCTTGCTGGTTGACGTTGTAAAAAGGCAGGATAACAGCATGGTGCAGGCGATAGTTATACTGTTTGCATCCGTAGGCATAATCGGCCTTATTGTGGGCGATATAATGATGACGCTTCTTGACCCGCGCATAAGCTTTGCGGGCAAGAAAGGATCGAGGTGAGCATATGGGCATGAGATTCAAAAACCCCCGTGTGGAAAAGCTTGAGGAAAGCGTTAACGAGGCCATACGCACAAAGCTTAGCGATGAAGAAGCCTTTAAGGTGGTGCCTTTTGACGAGGCCGCTGTTGAGCGCACGGGCTATTCAAACTATTCATACTGGAGAAGCACGTTCAGGGCATTCAGAAAAAACCCCGTGGCTATGATACTGGTATGTATAGTGCTTGCCATACTTGCGTTCACGTTCATACAGCCGTATCTGCCCAATCAGCTTGATTCGTTTAACTCAAACATAAACCCACAAACGGGCGCCATATTCAGGAACCTTGAGCCGGGCAGCAAGGTAGTGCTTGAGGATGGAAGGGATTTTACCTTTATAATGGGCACTAATGAGCTTGGTCAGGATCTGTGGTCAAGGCTTTGGGGCGCGACGCGCACATCTTTGCTGATAGGCGTTGCGGTAGCCTGCATAGAGGCTATAATAGGCATAGCCGCGGGCGTGCTTTGGGGCTATGTTCGGCAGACGGATATAATATTTACCGAGCTGTACAACATACTGGACAACGTGCCGTCATCGCTTGTTTTGATTCTTGTATCATACATGATGAAGCCGTCCGTTGGCACGCTGCTGCTTGCCATGAGCCTTACGCGGTGGATAGGCATGGCGCGCTTTATACGCAATCAAATAATCATAATCAGGGATAGGGAATACAATCTGGCGTCAAGATGCCTGGGCACAGGCACGCTGACCATTATATTCAGGAACCTGCTGCCGTATCTGGTATCGGTAATAATGCTCAGGATGGCGCTGTCAATACCCGAGGCTATAGCAAGCGAGGTATTTATAACCTATATAGGCTTGGGCCTTCCCGCGGAGGTGCCAAGCCTGGGCAACCTTATAAACGTGGGCAGGAAGCTTATGCTCAGCCCAACGCTCAGGTACCAGCTGATATATCCCACCATAATACTTTCGGTGGTCACTATATCGTTCTACGTTGTTGGCAATGCCTTCAGCGACGCTGCCGATCCTAAGAACCACATCAACTGAGGGAGGCCTTTTATGGAAGAGAATAACAACATCATATTGTCCGTAAAGGACCTCAACGTTAAGTTCAATTTGCGCGGAAAGGTACTGCACGCCATACGCGGAGTAAGCTTGGATGTATATAAGGGTGAAAGCCTTGCCATAGTGGGCGAATCCGGCTGCGGAAAAAGCGTGCTGAACAAGAACTTTATAGGCTTGCTCGACCCAAACGGCTTTATATCATCCGGAGAAATAGTATATTACGGCATGGATGACGCAAAGCCTCAGGTGCTGTCGTCATATAAAAAGGATAAGGAATGGCTGAAGATACGCGGCAGCGAGGTCAGCATGATAATGCAGGACCCCATGACGAGCCTTAATCCGCTAAAGACGATAGGCAAGCAGATAGGCGAGGCGCTGGAGCTGCATCAGGGGCTGAAGGGCGCAAAGCTGAAGGAGGCCGTGTATGGCATACTGCGGGATGTTGGCATCGAGGAGCCGGAAAGAAGGTATAAGCAGTATCCGCATGAGTTTTCCGGAGGAATGAGGCAAAGGGTGGTAATAGCCATTGCCATAGCCTGCCGGCCGAAGATACTGATATGCGATGAGCCTACAACGGCGCTTGACGTTACCATACAGGCGCAGATACTGGAGCTTTTGAAGGAGCTGAAGCAGCGCTATAATCTGACCATAATATTCATTACGCATGACCTTGGCGTTGTTGCGAATATAGCGGACAGGGTAGCCGTAATGTATGCCGGAGATATAGTGGAGATAGGCATGGTAAGAGAAGTGTTCTATGATCCGCATCATCCGTATACATGGGCGCTGCTTTCAAGCCTGCCGCAGCTGGGCATAAAGGGGCAGGATCTCTACTCCATAAAGGGGACGCCGCCAAACCTGTTCAAGGAGATAAAGGGCGATGCATTTGCCCCGCGCAATCCTCAGGCGCTTGCAATCGACTTTGAGGAGCAGCCGCCCTTCTTCGATGTTTCGCCCACGCATAAGGCGCGCACATGGCTGCTTGATCCAAGGGCGCCCAAGATAGACCCGCCTGCGCACCTTAAAAACATACATAGCGGCATTTGACGAAGGAGGCTGCATACATGGAAGCTGCAAAGAAAAGGAAAGAAGTTCTTTTGAGCGTAAGGGATATGGAGGTCACCTTCGGCACAAGGCGTAACCCGTTCAAGGCGGTAAAAGGTGTAAGCTTTGATATTTACAGGGGAGAAACGTTTGGATTGGTGGGCGAGTCCGGCTCCGGCAAAACCACCATAGGCCGCGCCATAATGCGTATACATCCAATAAGCGCAGGCAGTATACTGTACAAGGGGGAGCGCATAGACGGCAAAATATCAAGAGAGCTTGATAAAAAGGTTATATCCGAAATACAGATGATATTCCAGGACCCTATGGCCAGCCTGAACGAAAGGGCCAAGGTAGACTATATCATTGCCGAAGGCACATACAGCACAAAAAAGAACCTGACGCGCAGGCAGCGCACGGAACTGGTTGACGAATCGCTTCTGGACGTGGGCCTTCTGCCGGAATTTTCATCAAGGTTTCCGCATGAGTTTTCAGGAGGCCAAAGGCAGCGCATAGGCATAGCGAGAGCGCTTATTATGGAGCCGGAGTTCATCATAGCGGATGAGCCGATATCGGCGCTTGACGTATCAATAAGGGCGCAGGTGCTCAACCTTATGAGCAAGCTGCAAAGGGAAAGGGACCTGACGTATCTGTTCATAGCGCACGACCTTAGCGTTATGCGCTTTATCTCGGACAGGATAGCCGTTATACACAAAGGCACCATAGTTGAGCTTGCGGATTGCGAAAAGCTGTTTGCGCATCCTCTGCACCCGTATACAAAGGCGCTTTTAAGCGCGCTGCCGCTTGCCGATCCTGATAGAGAAAAGAACAAGAAGCTGATAGTGTATAAGCCTGATGAGTGCCATTACGACTATGATAAGTATCCTCCTGCATGGAGGGAGATAGAGGAAGGTCACTTTATACTGGCAAACGACAGGGAGACCGAAGAATACAGGGCCGAGCTTGGCTGAGCAGGACATAAGCTAAACCCGATAACGGCGCGTTGGAGTATTGCCTGCGCGCCAAATCAATCAGAAAAGTGGCTGCAAGCATCTCTCACAAGCCACTTTTTTCGTTATATATAGCCGGCGTGCCGCGCTTGCCTTTGGGCGGCGGGTGCGCAGGCTCATTCAGCGTAGACTGTTTTGCCGTTTACTATGGTGCGCACGCAGCGCGCAGCTATATCGGATGTGTACTCGCTAAGATGCAGAATAACGTTGTCGCCGTCTATATCCATTGATTCCAGGGGATCAAGGTTAGTGGTAAAAGGGCTTACCTTCTTAAACCGGGTGAGGGAGGCGACTACATCCTCGGGCAGAACTTCCTCGCCCGAAGCGTACTTCATCCCTTTTGGTATGGTGAGCGTTATTGTCTTACCGTCCTCGCTCGTTTGCACGGCGGAGGCTATACAGGGCTGCATATTGCCATTTTCATCAAGCACTACAAGGGGATCTGCAACCAATCCCTGCGTAAAGTTGCTGCCGTCAAGCAATGTTGTATCAAGTCCCCACCATTGGTTGGCTTCGCCGATCACCAGGGTCTCTCTTCCGGCGCTTGCGCCATTTCCGCCGCCCATACAGCCGGCGAACAGACATGCCAGCATTATCGCCGCAACAAAAATAGCCAAATACTTTTTCATCTTATTCTCTCCTTTGGTTTATTTATCTTCTGTGTGCCGCCAGCACGCGTTAAAGCGCGCTAAAGCATTCCACAAAGTGGCCCGGTGTTTCCTCACGCATGACGGGTACCTCATGCGCACAGCGTTCCACGGCATACGGACATCTCAGGCAAAGCCTGCATGCATCCGGAGCTGAAGGCACATCCTCCGGCTCGCCCGGCAACTCATATACCTTATCAGATCTTAAGTCAGGGTCCGCGGCGGGAACAGAATTTATAAGTATGTTTGTGTACGGATGCAAGGGGTTGTTAAGTACGTCATCCGTATCGCCGTATTCGACGAGCCGGCCCATATACATTACTGCTATCCTGTCGGAAACATAACGGATAACGTTTAAGTCATGCGTTATTATGATGTATGTAAGCTTAAGCTCCTCCTGAAGCTTCAAAAGGAGATTGAGTACCTGCGCCTGCACGGATATGTCAAGGGCGCTCGTCGGCTCGTCAAGTATCATGACTTTAGGCTGCATTACAAGCGCACGCGCTATGGCAATGCGCTGCTGCTGACCACCCGAAAGCTGATGAGGATAGCTTAAAAGGTAGCTTTCATCCATCTGAACCTTGCTTAGCGCCTCGCGAGCGCGTTTCTTTGCTACGGCCTTTGATACACCCTTTATAATAAGCGGGCGTATTATGGAGCTTTCTACGGTCTGCCTTGGGTTGAGGTTAGAGGCCGGATCTTGGAATACAACCGCGAAGCTATTCCTTACCTCCCTTATTTGCCGGCGATTTGCCTTTACCATATCAACGTCGCCCACCATAAGGCTGCCGTTGTTTGCGCCGGTAAGCCCCAGCAGTATGCGCGCAAAGGTCGTTTTACCGCTGCCCGATTCGCCTATAAGTCCCATTATTTCGCCTTCGTTTATACACAATGTAAAATCCTGTACGGCGTTTACAATGCTCTTCTTCCTTGAAAACAATCTTTTTGAGACGACAAACTGTTTACAAAGGTCTTTTGCCCTGATAATTTCCATATCTTCACCCCCTGTTATGGCAGCGCACGGTATGTGTTGCGCTTATATGGCGTATCCCGGGCGCGGCCTCGGCGCATATATCGCTTGCAAACGGGCAGCGGTTGCGGAAGCGACATTCTGGCTTTTTTTCAAGTATACGCGGCACCGTTCCCTCTATGGTTTTGAGCTTTTGCTCAGTCTTGCGGCAGCGCGGCAGAGAGCTTAAAAGCGCCTGCGAATATGGATGCGCCGGATTATGGAACACCTCAAACACATCGCCCTCTTCAACTATCTCGCCGGCATACATTATGCCTATGCGGTCGGCAATCTCTGCTACCACGCCGAAGTTGTGCGTAATAAGCAGCACGCTCGCGCTATGCTTGCGGCAAATATCCTTCATTATGCGCAGCACCTGCGCCTCCACCGTCACGTCGAGCGCGGTGGTGGGCTCATCGGCAATAAGCAGCTTCGGGTTTCTTGCAAGCATCATGGCTATCATTACGCGCTGCCGCATACCGCCGGAGAGTTCATGCGGATATGCGCGCACACGCTGCTCCGGAAATGGTATATGCACCTCCCTGTAAAGCTCTATGGTGCGATCCATGGCTTTTTTATGGCTCATACCGTCTATCATAAGCGCCTCGGCCACCTGAGTTCCGGAGCGGTATACGGGATTGAGCGAATCAAGAGGATTCTGAAATATCATTCCTATTTGCCTGCCTCTTACCTTCTCCATCTCTGCTTCGGATATTGAGAGCAAGTCTCTATCCTCAAACATTATTTTGCCGGACACTGTCTCGTTATGGTCGATTGAAAGGCGCATGATGTTATGTGCAATGGTGGATTTACCGCAGCCCGATTCGCCTACGAGCGCAAATACCTCGCCTTCACCAATGGCAAATGAAACGTCGTTTACGGCGCTCAGGCAGCCTGAGCTTATTCTGTAATCTACGCTTAGATGTTCAAGCCGAAGAAGTTCGTTGCTCATACTATTTCCTCCCTGCTCAGCGTGATTTGAGACGGGGATCAAGTATATCCCTTAATCCCTCGCCGAAAAGGTTGAATCCAAACACCGTGAACACTAACGCAAAGCCGGGATACATTGCAAGCCATGGGGCATTGCTTATGTTATTCATGCTGGATGAAAGCGCAAGCCCCCAATCGGGAGAAGGCGGCTGCGCGCCAAGCCCCAGGAATGAAAGCGCCGTGGTGGAGGTTATTGTTGCAGGTATTGAAAGCGATGCAAGCACTATTATGGAGGGCACTATATTTGGCAGTATATAGCGCAGCATTATTGCGGCGTTGCTTTCATTGAACGCCATTGCCGTTTCAACAAACGCCATGTTTTTAAGAGACTGCGTCTTTGCCCTGACTATACGGGCATACTGCGCCCAGCTGACCACGGCTATTGCGATTATAACGTTATCAAGCCCTTTGCCGAGCACCGTTATTACCGCCATTGACATTATTATCGGAGGCATGGACCATGTAAGGTCCGCAAAAAACGAGAGCACCCTATCTACTGTGCCGCCATAGTAGCCTGAAAGCATGCCTATTGTTACGCCGAGGGCTATCTCTATTGCCGCGGCTAAAAGCGCCACGCGCAGCGCGATGCGGCTTCCGTATATAACGCGGGAAAACATATCCCGCCCGAAATCGTCCGTACCGAAAAGGAATTCTTTGCACGGCATAAGCAGCTTTTTGCTCATATCGGCATAGTCATATTCATACGGGGCTATAACGTCTGCAAATATGGCGGAGATCACCACAACAAGTATCATTATGCTGCCTATAAGGAAGCTGCGGTTATGTAGAAATACACGCAGGCTTCCCTTGAAGCTCTTTTTAATACTGGCATTATTTGCTTCGCTGTTCATTTGCTCGATCCTCCCATAGATATCAGAATACGCGGATCAAGTATGGCGGTTATTATGTCGCATATAATGTTGCATACTACGGTGAGTATGGATAGGAGCAATACGCTTGCCTGAACTACGGGAAAGTCCTGATTAAGTATAGCTTCGGTAAGCGTTTTGCCCATACCGGGTATTACAAAAATGTTTTCGATTATAACGGCGCCGCTTATTACCCACGGAATATTAAGGAAAAACATTATTGTGACCAGAATAAGAGCGTTTCTAAGCACATGCCTTACAAGCACCTGACGCTTGGTTAGGCCCTTGGCATAAGCTGTTAGCACATATCTTTCGCGAAGCACATCTATCACTTCAGCCTTAGTCATGCGCATGGTTGACGCTACGCCGCCAAGTACTATTGCCGTTACAGGAAGGATATAATGCTTGGCGCTGGTAAAACCGGAAAGCGGAAGCATCCTTAACGTTACGCCGAAAAGCAATATCAGCAGCACCGCTACCCAGAAGGACGGAAGCGCAGCGAACAGCAGAGATAACCCCATCATGAGCCTGTCGAAAAAGCTGTCCTTTTTATATGCAGCCAAAAGCCCTATAGGTACAGCTATAATAAGCTCTATTATAAGCGCTGTGCCGGTAAGCTTTATTGTAACGGGAAGGCGCTGCTTAAATGTGGCGCTTACCTGAAGCTTGCTGCGCAGGGATGTACCGAAATCCCCGTGCAGCGCGCCGCGCACCCATTTTATATACCTTTGATACAGGGGCAGATCCAGCCCGTATTGTGCGCGCATCCTGTCTTTTACCTCTTCGGACACCTTGCGATCGGTAAGCAGCTCCACAGGATCGCCAGGCATCATGTCCATCATGGCGAACACGAGCATAGAAACAACTACTATCAGCAGCAATCCCTGTGACAGGCGTTTGATAACATAATCAGCCAAATCGCTTTCCTCCTATACTGTTTTTTGTATATTCAATAGTTCTTTTATTAGAATACATCCTGCGCACGCTCATGTATATTGCTGCAAAAGTGTAATTGCCCTCTTTGCCTTGTCAAGTGATAATATAGAATAACTATACATGAATTATAGCACATTGTAATTCCAATAACTATAGAGCCAGCTATTTGCACATTTGTATACAAACTATGATATTGAGAGTAAAATCAACTTGCGCTTGTGTTGACGCTATGCTATTGTAGTATCATAATGGATAAAAGGCCGAGAGGAGAGCTTTGTATGCATATCAATGTCGGCGCCAATATACGCGCGCTGAGGCTGGCCAAGCATATAACGCAGGAACAGCTGGGCAAGGCCGTAGGGGTTTCCATGCAGGCGGTTTCGCGCTGGGAATGCGGCGGCGCACCGGATGTAAGCGTGCTGCCGCTAATAGCGGACTATTTTGAGGTATCTTTAGACGCGCTTTTCGGCAGGACGCTGGATAACGAAACTGCCCTTGAGCATCATCTTTATGACGACCTTTGGCGCACGCATGAGAACCAAAAGGTAGAGCGCGCTTGCAAGTATGGCTGGGCAATGTTCAAAGGGATGAGCGGAATGGAGAGCTTTGCCAATGAGGAATACGGCAAGGTTGCCGCGGCTGAGACCGTAGGCACATATGCAAGGCTGTCATTTGACGCAGGATATGTTTTTATGAATGCGATAGAGGAATTTCACTATTTCCTTGTAATGCCGGAGCCGGAAAACGGATATAATGCCGCTCTTGCTCACATAGACGAATACGCAAAGCTGTTCTCGCTGCTCGCGGACAGATGCAAGCTCAGGCTGCTTTCCTACATCTGTTCGTGTAAGGAGTCGCTTTTATCCGTCCAATCCACGGCAAAAACGCTGGGCTTTGATGAAGATGAAACGCTTGAGCTGCTCGAACAGTTCTGCACGCTTGAATGGGTGCTGCCTGAGAGTATAGATATGGGCAACGGCCCCGTGCGCGTATACCGCCCGGGCGACACGATGGCGCTATTGCCGCTTTTGTGCTTTGCAAGGGAGTTCATGGCTAACGCAAAGCTGTTTTACCTCAATAACTATCTGCGCACAAAACCCATGCTCCAGGGCATGCTGGAAGAATGAACATGCCGCAAAGAATGATTCTTTCGATGCGCCGTGTACGTTTTTCTCAAGTCGATACCTTGCGGGCATTGTATCAGGCGTTTTTGAGCAAAAAACAAGTCCACTGCAACCCTGTCGGGATCACGGTGGACTTATGACTTGTAATTATCCGTTATATTCTTCTGTTTTGAATTTTACGCATTTTATATTGTGACTCCGGCTCAGGGAGTTCGGCTATAAGCGCGCCTTTATCAAATCACTTTTCGTGCCTATTTTTCGCCCACCACTGCTTTACGTTTCGGCACATGCACTCGCAGCGGCAGCGAATACTGCGGTTCGACGCCCGTAATATACCCCACATACCTGATTCCAAATCCCATCTAAGAGAACCCGAGCGATACAGATAATCTCCCGGGCATTCTGTCCGCTCCGGCTCAATATTGAATACATTGCCGACGCTTATCGCTCCCTGAGCGGGAACGATGCGGGAAAACGGATCCTCGGGCTGCGTTTTCCAGCGGTGTCCGTGCAGTACAAAGCTGGTATTCCTCGGTTTATCGCCCGGCATCAGCAGACGGATCATGATGCGTTCGCCGACATAAGAGCGGAAAACAGGCGTTGAAGGATCGCCGTGCGTCTTTGAATCGAATATGAGGGCAACGCCTACACCCGCGACTTGCTCTATGACAAGGCAACCAACAAGCAGTTCATCACTGTCCAGACGAAGAACGGCAACACCTTCTTCATTGTCATCGACTACGATGCGCCCATCAACGAGGATGAGGAACAGTATCAGACGTACTTCCTCAACATGGTCGATGAAAGCGATCTGCTTGCGCTGCTGGATGAAGATACTGCGGCTGCTCTGACCACCTGTAACTGCAAAGAGAAATGCGCTGCCGGTCAGGTCAACACCGACTGCCCGGTCTGCAAGACCAACATGAGCGAATGCACCGGCACAGCCCCCGTTACGCCTGAGCCGGACAAGAATGCAGAAACCGATGTCCCCGCGCCCAAGCCAGAAAAGAAGTCCAACGTCGGCATGATCCTCGTCATCTTTGCCCTTGCCGGTGCTGCGGGTGCAGCTTATTACTACATCAAGTTCGTCAAGGGCAGAAAGCCAAAGGATGAAGACATGGACTTCTTTGATGATGAAGGCTACGAGGAAGAGCCGTACATCAACGAGGATGATGAGCCGCAGATTGCGGAGGATGCTGAAACGGATGGTGATGAAGATTGATCTTAGTCATTGCTGAAAAGCCCAGCGTTGCCCAGTCCATCGCAAAGGTTCTGGGCGCAACGTCCCGCAAGGACGGCTACATGGAGGGCGGCAATTACATCGTTTCGTGGTGCTTCGGTCATCTGGTGGAGCTGGCAGACGCCAGCTCCTACGATGAGCGGTATGCCAAGTGGCGGTATGACGATCTGCCCATTGTTCCGGAAAGCTGGATGTTTGAGGTCACGAAGGACAAAGCACAGCAGTTCAAGGTGCTGTCCTCTCTCATGAAGGACAAGCGCGTCACCGAGCTTGTCTGCGCAACCGACGCAGGGCGCGAGGGTGAGCTGATCTTCCGGCTGGTCTACGACAAAGCCGGATGCACCAAGCCCTTCAAGCGTCTGTGGATCAGCTCGTTGGAGGACTCCGCCATCCGCGAAGGCTTCAACCATCTCCGGGACGGCAAGGAATATGACCGTCTCTATGAAGCGGCACTCAGCCGCTCGAAGGCAGACTGGATTGTCGGTATCAACGGCACCCGCCTTTTCACCACGCTCTATCACAAGAAGCTGGTGGTCGGGCGCGTCCAGACGCCGACCCTTGCAATGCTGGTGGAGCGCGACGGAAAAATCTCCACGTTCCAGAAGGAGAAGTATTTCAACGTCCACGTCGGCAAGGGCGATCTGACCGCCGATCTGGAAAAGGTCAAAACCGAAGAGGAAGCAAAGAAGATTTCGGCGGCTTGCGAGAAAAAGCAAGCCGTCGTTTCTTCTCTCAAGCGGGAGACGAAAACCGTCAATCCTCCGAAGCTCTATGATCTGACCACCTTGCAGCGCGAGGCGAACCGCTACTACGGCTTCACTGCCCAGCAGACGCTCGATCTCGTTCAGACGCTCTACGAAAAGAAGCTCCTGACCTATCCGCGCACGGACAGCCAGTTCATCACGGACGATATGGAGGACACTGCCCGTCAGGTCATTTCTATTGTCTGCCGCCAGCTTCCGCTTTTCTCCGGCGTTTCGGTCGCTCCGGACATTTCCCGCGTAACCGACAACAGCAAGGTCACGGATCACCATGCCATTCTCCCGACCGTCCAGCTCGAAAAGCAGGATGTTTCGGCGCTCCCTCAGTCGGAGCAGAAAATCCTCAATCTTGTCGGGATGCGCCTTCTGTGTGCGACCGGCGAGAAGCACACCTACGCAGAAACGCAGATTGCGCTCTCCTGCGAGGGCTATGCGTTCAAAACCAAGGGCAAGACCGTCGTTCAAAACGGATGGAAAGCCATTGAAGAGCTGTTCAAGGCATCTCTCAAGACGAAGGAAAAGGACGATCCCATGAAGTCCCTGCCCGAAGTCCATGAGGGCGATGTTCTGGATGGTGTGTCCGCCAGCGTCACCGAACACTTCACAACGCCCCCAAAGCAGTACACGGAAGACACGCTCCTGTCTGCAATGGAGACTGCCGGAAACGATCAGTTCGACGATGACACCGAGAAGAAAGGTCTCGGCACTCCCGCGACCCGTGCCGGTATCATTGAA
>OIZL01000231.1_pt1 | contig 47563 bp, 42 predicted proteins | sample 1588541 | NCBI WGS metagenome assembly OIZL01 (sample SAMN03283285) | human gut metagenome | biome: human-associated habitat; material: feces | host: Homo sapiens | place: Peru | collected 2012 | reverse complement strand
CCTGGTCAGCAGGTCGAACATGTGCGCGCCGTATTTCAGCGAATCGTCCAGCTCGAAGACCAGCTCCGGCGTATAGCGAAGCTGGAGGCTGCGGCCAAGCTCGCGGCGCAGATAACCGGCCGAGGATTTCAGGCCCGCCAGCGTTTCCTTGGTATATTCCTTATCCAGCAGCGAAACGTAGACCTTCGCATAGCGCAGGTCGGGCGTCGTTTCGACGCGGGTGATGGACAGCATGGTTTTCTGGACGCGGGGGTCCTTCAGCTCGCGCAGCAGATCCGCCAGCTCGCGCTGAATCTCCTCATTGATGCGTCCGATGCGATTGGATGCCATAAAATTGATCCCTCCTTAAGAAAACTACCGCAGGGCGGGCGTTTCCGTCCGCCCTGCGGGTCACAAAGCAATTATTGACGTCAATTATCTAGGAATTTCTTCCATGACGTAGCACTCGAAGATGTCGCCTTCCTTGATGTCGTTGAACTTTTCGATGGACATACCGCACTCGTAGTTCTGCGCGACCTCCTTCACGGAGTCCTTGAAGCGCTGTAACGAGCCGATATTGCCCTCATAAATGACGATATTGTCGCGCAGGACGCGGACCATACCGTCGCGTGTGATCTTGCCGTCCTTAACGTAGCAGCCTGCGATCGTTCCGATGGCCGAAACCTTATAGGTCTGCCGCACCTCGGCGTGGCCGATGATCGCCTCGCGGTACTTCGGCGCCAGCATACCCTTCATGGCCGCCTCGATCTCGTCGATCGCGTCGTAAATCACGCGGTACATCCGAAGATCGACGTTCGAACGCTGGGCAGACGCTGCGGCAGCCGGGTCGGGACGGACATTGAAGCCGACCACGATCGCATTGGAGGTGCTGGCCAGCAGGATATCGGATTCGTTAATCGCACCGACACCGGCGTGGATTACGCGGACACGAACCTCCTCGTTGCTGAGCTTTTCCAGGCTGGCCTTGACCGCCTCGGCAGAACCCTGCACGTCGGCCTTCACGATGAGATTCAGCTCCTTCATCTCGCCCTCCTGCATCTTGGCAAAGAGGTTATCGAGCGTGACCTTGCTGTTGAGCTTCGCGGCGGCGTCCTTTTCGGCCTGCTTACGCTGCTCGACAAGCTGACGCGCCATACGCTCGTCGGCGACGGCGTTGAACTCGTCGCCGGGGGCGGGCGTTTCGGCCAAGCCGGTAATTTCGACCGGAATGGAAGGACCGGCCGTCTGAATGGCTCTGCCCTTGTCGTCCGTCATAACACGGACTCTGCCGACGGCAGTGCCGGCGATGATGAGGTCGCCCTTATGCAGCGTACCGTTTTGCACCAGAAGGGACGCAATCGGACCGCGGTTTTTGTCCAAACGGGCCTCGATGACAATGCCCTTGGCCGCGCGGTTCGGGTTGGCCTTGAGGTCGGCCAGCTCGGCGGTCATGATTACGGTTTCCAGCAGCTCGTCGATGCCCTGGCCGGTCTTGGCGGAGATGCGCACGACCTCGGTGTCGCCGCCCCATTCCGCCGGGACAAGCTCATGCTCGGTCAGCTGGGTCAGAACGCGGTCGGGGTTCGCGCCCGGCTTATCCATTTTGTTAACGGCGACGATGATGGGAATGTTCGCCGCCTTGGCATGGTTAATCGCCTCGATCGTCTGCGGCATAATACCGTCATCGGCGGCGACAACCAGAATGGCAATGTCTGTACACATTGCACCGCGCGCACGCATTGAAGTGAATGCAGCGTGGCCCGGCGTGTCGAGGAAGGTAATGGGGCTGCCGTTGATCTCGACGGTATACGCACCGATGTGCTGCGTGATGCCGCCGGCCTCGCCGGAAACAACGTTCGTCTTTCTCACCGCGTCGAGCAAGCTCGTCTTGCCGTGGTCAACGTGGCCCATAACAACGACGACCGGGCTGCGGGGCTGAAGCTCATCGGCGGAGTCCTCATGATCGTCGATCAGGCGGTCCTCGATGGTGACGACGACCTCCTTCTCGACCTTGCAGCCAAGCTCCGTAGCGACAAATTCCGCCGTATCGAAGTCGATGGTCTGGTTGATCGAAGCCATAACGCCATTTTTGATGAGGACCTTGATTAGCTCCGTTGCGGTCTTTTTCATCCTCGCGGCTAACTCGCCGACGGTAATCTCGTCGGGAATTTTGACCGTGAGCGGGGTTTTCTTAATGATTTCAAGCTGCAAGCGGCGCATTTTTTCCTGTTCCTCGTTGCGGCGCTTGTTACCCATTGGGGCCTTCTTATCTTTGCCCTTCTGCTTGTTTTTATTGCCGATCTTCTGCTTGCCGCCGGAATAATTCTGGACGCGCTCGCTGACGAGGCTGTCCACACGGTCGTCAAAGCGGTCGGCGTTGACGGTGACGGCCTTGGTATCGACGACGCGGCGTTCACGCTTACGTTCCGGCTCCTTGGGCTTGGCGGGAGCCTCCGGCTTCTGGGCATCCTGCTTTGGGGCGGCCGGCTGCTTGACGGCATTCTTCTTTTCCGCCGGCTTCTGGGCGGGCTTGGCCTGCTCCTGCTTCGGCGCGACGGCGAACACCTCGGCGATCGAACCGATCTGGTGCTGCTGTGTAATATGGTCAAATACCGCATTGAGCTGCTCGTCGGTCAGCACCTGCGTATTGCTCTTCGGCTTTTCAAAATACAATCCTACGATCTCCGCGATCTCCTTCGGCGCCATGCCGAAATCCGCGGCGACCTCCTTTACCCGATACTTCACTAAACTCATAAAGCCACCTCCGTGTTACTTTTTCCCATGCCGGACGTTGTAGCGATGCGCCTTTTCCTCGGCGCGACGCTTTTCTACACGCTGCACCCGCACGTCCAGCTCCTGCAGCAGCTGCTCATTCTGTTCCGTCTGCGGCAGCGTCTTGACAAACGCCTGCGCGAGGCGCACGTCCAAAACCGCCGCGATGGCAACGCTCGTCGTACCGAGCGCGTCGCCCAGCTCGTCCTTTGTATAGCGCAGCGTCAACAGCGGCTGCGCAGTCCCGGCGACGAAGCTCTTGGCGCGGCGGACGGTGTGCCCGCCGGCATCCGAGGCCAACAGCACCAGCCGGGCCTTTTTTGCCCGCGTCGCCGCAGCGACCGGCTCCTCGCCGAGCACCAGATTCCCGCCCTTGCGGGAAATGGCCAGCAGGCCCAGGCTTCTATCCAGCTCCATCCGTCCGCACCTCCATCTGCCGCAGCAGCTCGTCGTAAATCTCCGGCGGAATCTCCGTTTCCAGCGCACGGGAAAGCGCCTTGGATTTCACCGCTCGCTTGAGGCACTCCGTGCTGGGGCAGACATACGCGCCTCGCCCGGATGCCTTTCCGCGCAGATCGACCGAAACAGTCCCCTCCGGGCTGCGGACGACGCGAATCAGCTCCTTTTTGGGCTTCATCTCCCGGCAGCCAAGGCACTGGCGCTGGGGTATTTTCTTCTGTTGCACGGCGCTCCCTCCTTCCGTGGTTCCCGGCCGGCTCCCGGCGCGGGCTTATTCCTCCGCCGGCGCAGGCTCCTCTGCCTGCGAGGCGGGCTTGATATCGATCTTGCAGCCGGTCAGACGGGCGGCCAGGCGGGCGTTTTGCCCCTCCTTGCCGATGGCCAGCGAAAGCTGGTCGTCCGGGACAATGACGCGGCAGGCCTTCTGGCCGGGAAGCTGCGTAACGGAAATTACATCCGCCGGGGACAGCGCCGACGCGACGAACGCGCAGATATCCTCCGACCAGACAACGATGTCCATCTTCTCGCCCTGCAGCTCCTCAACGACCGCATTCACGCGGGCGCCGCGCGTACCGACGCAGGCGCCGACGGCATCGATGTTCTCCTCGGCGGCATGGACGGCCAGCTTTGTGCGGCTGCCCGGCTCACGGGCGATGGAGCGAATCTCCACGGCGCCGGACTCGATCTCCGGCACCTCCAACTCAAACAGACGCTTGACCAGCGCCGGATGCGTCCGGGACACCATGACCTGCGGGCCGCGGTTGCTGCGGCGAACCTCCACGACGTAAACGCGGATCAGATCGCCCTCGGTAAAATGCTCGGTGCGAACCTGCTCGCCGACTGCCAACAGCGCGTCGGTACGGTCGGTTCCCTGTCCGACACGAACGATGATATCGCCGCCGGTTTCGATGCGGTGCACCGTACCGGTCAGAATCTCATGCTCCTTCGAGGAGAAGCTCTCAAAGACCATGCCGCGCTCGGCCTCGCGGATGCCCTGAATGATGACCTGCTTCGCCGTCTGCGCAGCGATGCGGCCGAACGCCTTTGTTTCGATGGGCACATTGACAAGGTCACCGAGGACGGCATTCTTTTCCAGCTTCCGCGCAGCATCGAGCGTGATCTCGGTCGCAGGGGTGATCACATCGTCCACGACCTCCTTCTGCGCGTACATCCGCATCTCGTTCTCGTTCAGCTCGACATACACGTTATCGGTGTAGCCATCCTTGTCCTTCTTGTACGCCGCAACGAGCGCCTGGGTGATGCGCTCCACCATGTAGTCCACGGGGACACCGCGTTCTTTTTCGAGCTGCCGCAGCGCAGCAAAAATCTCAGCGTTCATGTTATCCTCCTCAGAATTCTACGCGAAGGCGCACAAGCGCAACTTCGGGTTTCTCAAATGTAAGTTCTTTTCCGGCGGCGGTGATGGTCACGCGGCCGTCGTCATAGCCGGTCAGTATTCCGGCGAATTCCTTCTGCCCGTCGCGGGGGCGGTATAGCTTGACCTGCACGGGAGCGTTCATATAGCGGGCAAAATCTCCCGGACGCTTGAGTGCCCGCTCCAGCCCCGCCGAGCAGACCTCAAAGCGGTAGCTCTCCGGGATTGGGTCCTTCTCGTCCAGCACCGGATCAACCGCGCGCGACACTGCTTCGCAGTCGTCGATGTCCACGCCGCCCTCCTTATCAATATACAGCCGGAGAAACCACTCGCCGCCCTCGCGGACGTATTCGACATCCCAAAGGCTGCACCCGTTTGCCTCGACCAGCGGCTCGGCAAACTGCCAGACCTGCTCTGTTATCTTCATCGTCAGCACCTCGTCAAAATAGTCAAGAGAAAAGAGAGGGGAATTCCCCTCTCTTTAGTAAATACTACTATTGATTGACTGTATTATAGCACCGCGATCTATGAAATGCAAGGGGTTTTTTTCACTATTTATCTGTTTTTCCCTGCAAACAGAAATTTTTTTCGTTCGCTCTGTCTTTTTTTTGCCCGATGTGCTATAATGATGCTCACGAAATACCGCACGGTAGGATCGGAGGTCCCCTGCTTATGAAGAAATCCACTCTGCCCCAGCTGCTTTTGCTGATCGTAACGCTGCTTGGCTCGCTGATCGGCTTTTTCGTCCGGCGTGCGCAGCTTGCAAACGAGCTTTTGTCCGACGGAAGTCTTGCGCCGGGCAGTTATCTTCATATCGTGCTGACCGTTTTGACGTTCGTGCTGCTGGCGGCGTTTTTTGCGCTTCTGCTGCCGCTGCGGCGGCTGACCGGCTACCATGCGATTTTTACCGCCGCTCCCCTGCTCAACGGCTTGCAGCTTGTCGCAGCAGTCGGTCTGGTCTGCGGAAATGTTCTGCTGTGGATTCAGGGCCGCGAGCCGACCACCGCGCTTGCAACGCAGTCACCCGTCGTTTCCGGAGCGCTGTCGGCCATGCTCGCGCCGCTGGGCCTTCTCTCGGCGGTGTGCATTGCCGCCTTTGCCCTGCTGCGCCTGTCCGGAAAGAAGCCCTCGGCACTGCTGTATATGCTGGCCAGCGTTTATCTCGTCGTCCGGCTGATCGTCTGCTTTCAGGAATGGAACACCGATCCGTCCATTCATGATTACTGCTTCCAGCTCCTAGCGGCCATCTGTGCCATGCTCAGCTTCTTCCAGCTTGCGGGGTTCTGTCTGAACCGCGGCAAACGGCGCATCAGCCTGTTCTGGTGTCTGAACGCCATCGTTTTCTGCTCCATCACCGTCGCCGACACGCTGGCCCACGGCGCAATGGACGAGCTGCTCGTCAACGCCTCACTCCTGCTTTCCATTGCCATCAGCAGCGTGCAGCTCCTGTTCCCGCGCGGTCCGGAGGAAGAGCCGGCTAAATAACCCACCGATATTGCGGCACAGGCTCTCCGAACAGCCAGTGCCGCAATAAGTTTTCAAACAGAATACCGATGCCGCACAACGGGAACCATAGAAGCGTGAACGGCAGGCAAATTTGTCCCAAAAAGTTGAACGGTACGTGCTCATACGTCCAGACGTTCATATGCAGCACCATGTTGACCAGCACGCCGGTCCAGAACTCAAAAAACGTGACGATCAGCGCCCCGACCGCCATCTGCACCACTACCGGCGCGTGCCACCAGCGATCCATCCCGCCGACGACATAAAAGCACACCGCCCCCAGCAGGAACATACTGCCGTGCGTCCATCCGCGCCAGAGCAGCTCGACCAGACAGTAAAACATCCCGCCGATGTAAAACACCACCGCTTCCTTCCAGAGCTTATAGGTCTTTGACTGCATTGTTACCACTCCTTTTTACTTGGTATGGTAAGTATGAACGCTTTCCGCAGATTCCAAACCGGAATTTTTTTGGAAAATCGCAGAAAAGGGCTTGACAAATCATGACAGATTCTATATAATCACCATGCGTTTCGCGAAAAAATAAAAAATGGCGGCATAGCTCAGTTGGTAGAGCACCCGGTTCATACCCGTGTTGTCATCTGTTCGAATCAGATTGCCGCTACCAGGCCCGTTGGTCAAGTGGTTAAGACACCGCCCTTTCACGGCGGTAACATGGGTTCGAGTCCCGTACGGGTCATAAAATAAATCAGTCCGCCGAAGGCGGGCTGATTTATTTTAAATATCTCCCGTGGGACTCGAAGGGAGCGGGAGTGAATGGACTGCCGGGGGCAGTCCAGAGCCGCGACCCGGCTCGCCCGCTTTATTTTATAATAGCTCCTCACGCTTTACGATGTTCATTTCGTCGCCGACGGAGATGCTGCCCGGCTTGAGTACGCGGGAAAAAACACCCTCACGCGGCATGATACATTCGCCCATTTTTTTGTATATTTCGCAATGGCTGTGACACTCTTTGCCTATCTGCGTTATCTCCAGCAGTACATCGCCGCAGCGCAGCAGAGTGCCGACGGGGAGTGCGCGGAAGTCAAAACCGTCCACAACAAGGTTTTCACCGAACGCGCCCGGGATGACGTTCGCGCCGCGCTTGTTGAATGCGTCTATTTTTTCCGCGCTCAGAAGGCTTACCTGCCTGTGCCATTTTCCGGCGTGTGCGTCGCCGTCAATACCCCACTCGGCAGAAAAATGTGCGGTTTCGACGTTGTGCTTCTGTATGCCTTTACGGTCGCTTGTGCATACCGCGATAACTTTTCCCATGATTTTTCCTCCAATATATTCCGTTGACATTAGATTTGAAAATTATTTAAGCAGCTTTTTTACAAGCTTGTCCTTGAGCGCACTGTACGGCAGATAGCGCAGAGGCACGTCAATCACGGTGGACTGGCGGAGTACGCTTCGGAAATGCGTGAACGTCTCGTAGCTCTTTTGTCCGTGATAGCTGCCCATGCCGGAATTGCCGACGCCGCCGAAGCCCATGCCGGAACCGGCAAGATGCAGTATGGTGTCGTTGATGCATCCGCCGCCGAAGGAGCAGGAGTCAAGCACTCTGCGCTGTGCGGCTTTGTCCTCAGAGAACATATACAGCGCCAGCGGACGCGGCCTTGAGCGGATAAAGTCTATACATTCGTCAAGTTCGTCATAACAGATCACCGGCAGGATCGGCCCGAAAATTTCCTGCCGCATCGCGGGGGAATCAAGCGGAACATCAACGAGCACCGTCGGCTCTATAAAACGGCTGACTTTATCCGAACCGCCGCCGATCACCGCCGTACCGCTTGCGAGAATCCCGGCGAGACGGTCAAAATGCTTGCCGTTGATTATATGCACCATCATCGACATATCGCCGTGCGGGAAAAACGATTTGAGCGCCTTCCGGTACTCCTCTATAAACCGATCACGGACGCTGCGTCTGATAAGCAGATAGTCCGGCTCAACACACGTCTGACCGGCGTTGAGTACTTTGCCGAAAGCGACGCGGCGTGCGGCCAGAGGAATATTTGCCGTTTCATCGACTATGACAGGGCTTTTGCCGCCCAGCTCAAGCGTAACGGGGGTGAGGGTTTTCGACGCCTGCTCCATCACCGTGTGACCGACGTTAGGACTGCCGGTGAAGAAAATGTAGTCGAACTTCTCTTCAAGAAGCGCCTGATTTTCGGCGCGCCCACCCTCGATGACCGAGACGTACTCGGGCGGGAAAGCGTCCGAAATGATCTTGTGTATCACACGGCTGCTCTCAGCGGCATAGGCGGAGGGCTTCACCACCGCGCAGTTGCCTGCGGAGATCGCCCCGATGAGCGGCATAAGACAAAGCTGCACCGGATAATTCCACGGCGCCATAATAAGCGCAACACCGTATGGCTCTGGATAGATACGCCCGCTTCCGGGCAGCTGCCCGATGGAGCCTGGAACGCGTCTGACACGGCTCCACTTTGCGAAATGCTTTATGTGATAAGTGATCTCCTCCAGCACAAGCCCCGTTTCGCACATATATGTCTCATACGGATGCTTGTTAAGATCGCGCATGAGCGCGTCCGAAATTGCGCTGTTATTGTCCGATATGGAGCGGCGCAGCTTTTTCAGCATCTCGATACGGAACTCCGTGCTTCGCGTAGCGCCCGATTCAAAATATTTTCTCTGAGCCTCGACAACGGAGCTTATATTCATTCGGCTTATACCTCCGGATCATATTAAAAAAATAATACCGCATACAGCCCTTTTTTTCAATCGCAATTTATGACAGCAATGAAAATTTCAGCTTTATGCGGCTTAGGCGGGAAAAGAAAATTTCAGCTTGTCAAAAAACCTCATTGAGATTCTTTGACAAGCTGAGACTGTCAAAAAACTATGTGTTAAAGTCCGATAACAGAGCAGTGGAGGGGGCTTGAGGGGGCAAGGCCCGCCTCAAATTGGATAAACCGCCGTCGAAAGCCTTGATATATCAAGGCTTTCGGCAGCAGCCTTCTGAACTCTTCCAAAATGCTCGGCGGAAAGCGCGTTCAAAAAAGTCCTGCAAGGACTTTTTTGAACGCGCTGAGTAAAGAATGCTTGTGATTACTTTGCTGCTTCCATACCGGCAATAAGAGCTTTCTTGTTGCCTTCAAGGAATCTGAGCTTACGCTCGCCAAGCTCGATCCTGATCGCTTCCATCATCTTGTCAACGGAAACGATAGGCTCTTTCTCAAGCAGAGCGCCGAGGATAGCAACGTTTGCACCCTTGGGGTTGCCGACCTCTTCTGCAATCTTCATCGCGTCGCAGTAGACGACGTTGATGTCAGTGCGCGTGGACTTGCGCTCGATAATGGAGCTGTTGATAACGAGTGTTCCACCGGGCTTGACATGATCTTCAAACTTGTCAAGGGAGGGCAGGTTCATGGCAACGATGCAGTCTGCCATATCTACCAGAGGGGACGCAACGTCGTCGTCGCTTATGATAACGGAGCAGTTTGCGGTACCGCCGCGCATCTCGGGACCGTAGGAGGGAAGCCACGAAACGTGCTTGCCGTCAAGCATGCATGCCATAGCAAGAAACTTGCCTATAAGGAGCATACCCTGACCGCCGAAGCCTGCGAAAATGAACTCTTTAGTCATGATTACTTGGCCTCCTTGTCTTTATATACGCCCAGAGGATAGTAGGGGATCATATTCTCTTCCAGCCACTTGAGAGCTTCAACAGGGTTGAGACCCCAGTTGGTGGGGCAGGTGGACAGAACTTCTATCATGCAGAAGCCCTTGCCTTCCATCTGATACTGCATAGCCTTCTTGATGGCCTTCTTGGTCTTGATGATGTTGGCGTTGTTGTTGACAGCGCAGCGCTCGATATAGTACGAACCGGGAACCTGCGCGAGCATCTCGCTCATCTTGATAGGTGCGCCGCACCATGCCTCGTCACGGCCGTAGGGGCTGGTGGTGGTCTTCTGACCTACAAGAGAGGTAGGAGCCATCTGACCGCCGGTCATACCGTAGATAGCGTTGTTGACAAAAATGGTGCAGATCTTTTCACCGCGGTGTGCGGCGTGAACGATCTCGGCAGTACCGATGGAAGCAAGGTCGCCGTCGCCCTGATAGGTGAATACCAGAGAGTCGGGTCTTGCACGCTTTACGCCGGTTGCGACGGCAGGAGCGCGGCCGTGTGCGGCTTCGATCATATCGACGTTGAAATAATCATAAGCGAAAACGGAGCATCCGACAGGTGCAACACCGACGATGTTGCCGCCCATACCGGATTCTTCCAGACATTCGGCTACCAGACGGTGAATAATACCGTGGTTGCAGCCGGGGCAGTAGTGAAACGGCTTATCGGTAAGATAAGGGGTCTTTTCAAATACGACTGACATTTACATACCCTCCTTAATTTTGAGGATCTCTGCCTTGATTTCATCGGTAGTGGGCATCTGGCTGCCGCAGTGACCGAAATAGTGTACGGGAACCTTGTCGCCGACGGCAAGTCTGACGTCCTCAAGCATCTGTCCCTCGTTGACCTCAACGTCAAGCACTGCCTTCTTACCGGCAACTGCGCTGAGAAGCTCGGCATACGGGAACGGCCATACGGTGATGGGACGGAACAGACCAACCTTCACGCCCTCGTCGCGGAGCTGATTGATAGCGGACTTTGCGATTCTTGCGACGGTGCCGAACGCGGCAATGACATAATCCGCGTCTTCGCACTTATATGTCTCATACATGACCTCGTTCTTCTCTATCTCACGATAGATTGCCTGAAGGTCGTCGTTGTGAAGCGTAAGCTCCTCAGTATTGATATACAGGGAGTTGATAACGCCTCTCTTCTTGGGGTCGTCGCCGGGCTTGAAGCCGGTGCATGCCCAAGGCTTTTTCTCGGGATCTACCTTGTAATCGACCATCTCGGGCATCTCGACAGGCTCCATCATCTGAGCCATGATGCCGTCTGCGAGGAACATTACGGGCACTCTGTACTTCTCTGCTTTGTCAAAGGCAAAGGAGAAGATGTTTATAGCTTCCTGAATGGATGCGGGAGCGTAGGTCAGCAGATGATAGTCGCCGTTGCCGCCGCCCTTGGTCGCCTGGAAATAGTCGCCCTGAGAGGCCTGGATGGAGCCGAGACCGGGGCCACCGCGCATTACGTTGAGAATAACGCACGGAACCTGAGCGCCTGCGCAGTAGGATATACCTTCCTGCTTGAGGGAAACTCCGGGGCTGGAGGACGAGGTGATAACGCGTGCGCCGGTGGATGCAGCGCCGTACACCATGTTGATAGCCGCAACTTCGCTTTCTGCCTGAAGGAAGCAGCCGCCTATCTCGGGCATACGTGCGGACATGTATTCGGGGATCTCAGTCTGCGGGGTGATAGGATAGCCGAAGAAGAAACGGGCGCCGGCGCGAATGGCGGCCTCCGCGATTGCTTCGCTGCCCTTCATAAGAGTCAATGCCATTTTTATTTCCTCCTTATTCCTTCTCTATCCTGATTGCTACATCGGGGCATGTACGTGCGCAGGATGCACAGCCTATGCAGGATGCCTGATCGACTACCTCTGACGGATGGTAGCCTTTTGCGTTGAGCCTTGCTTTGGAAAGGGCGAGAACCTGCTTGGGGCAGGCCTTGATACAAAGACCGCATCCTTTGCAAAGCACCTCATCAATAATGACCTTTACCATGATACTACCTCTTTTCTAATATTACTGAAAAGCTCTGCCTTATATAAAAACCGCACACGCGGATGGGGATACATTTTTAAAACGCGGAAAGCGGGCTTTCGGTCAGGACAGACCTTCGATCCAGCTGTCCCAGTCGCGCTGCATATATGTGTCTATTGCAATGGGAGTGCCGATATACCGGCTGTCGTGCCCCTCGGCGAGGAACTTGTCCAGAAACTCCTTCTTACCGGAGGTGTAGAGCACCGGAACGCCGCTCATCTCGGAGACTTCCTTTATAATTTCATAACCGTCTCTCAGATCGGCCTCGGTCGTGGCGGTCGCAAGATTTGTGTTGTTTATCATTCCGGAGATTTTAAGACGGGAATGCACCTGCATATCCTCCTGGAGATGCAGTATCTTCTCAACGGTACCGGCAAGGGGGCGGCGAGTGTTTACAACGTTGAGCACCTCAAGCTCCCCGCCTTCGTCAAGCATGTCCATAAAATCCTGATGATAGCGGCCGAGAGCGGTGGAGCCGACGGCGTCGCCGCCGACGTCGAAAACAACGGTGTCCCAATCCATTGCGAACGCGGAAGCAACCTCTGCGGGAAGGGAAAGCGTTTCAACGCCGGAGCAGGAATAGTTGGGGGAAACGAGACGTATTTCCTTCATGCGCGTCATTTTACCGCGCTCGGTAAGGCGGAAATAGGTGTTCACCATGTCGAGATCAAGTAGCTCCGTGCGCTCGCCTCTGGCGGCGGCCTTGAAAGCGAAATTCAATGCAAGCTCACTCTTTCCGCTGCCGTAGTTTCCTATCAGAACATACATTTTCTTCATAAAAACTGCCTCGTTGTCCTTGAAATAACTCCTATACCAACTATCAGTTTATCATCAGAACGGTCAACAGTCAATTTACAGATTACACAATTTTACGGTTTGTAAAATGACATTATGACGAAAAAGTTTTTATAAACGATTTGAATAAATGCAATTTTGCAAGATTGCGAATAAAATGCATTTAAAACAATGCACAAACAAAGCCGCCTCCCATGCCCCGGACTTAGGGAACACGGGAAGCGGTTTCGGACTCTTTCATCTGTCTGAAAAACGATTTGCTGCATCTTCGACAGGCCGGCTTATTCTCCTTTGTATTTCCGGCGGGTTGCCAGACCGCCGCGAATATGTCTCTCCGCTTTGTTTGTGTCAAGCAGCACACGAACCTGATCAAAAAGAGAAGGATTGACTTTTTCAAGCCGTTGGGTTATGTCCTTGTGAACGGTGGACTTGCTTATTCCGAATTCCTTTGCCGCCGCACGAACCGTAGACTTGTTTTCCACAATGTACCTTGCCACGTCACAGGCTCTTTCTTCAATATCATTATACATGTCACCACTCCCAATATCTCTTGTCAGAGTATATGAGAAACGCGAAGATATATATGATAGCGGGCACCGTAAAAACGCAGGCGCTGTATTCGGTGAAAATGCACAAAATCCGCGGCAAAAATTTGTCATGTAGTTTCACTACTTTTTGTCAGAGAAATATTGTAATTTTATTACAAGAGTGCTACACTGTATCCGTCAGATATTGCTGACCGCAGAACGAGGTTTTATAAATTATAAAAAAGGAGATCAATATGGCGACTATCATTACTATGCCTCAGCAGGGGCTGACGGAGGAGTCCGCGGTTATTGCGGAGTGGCTGGTCAAGGAAGGCGATGCCGTCAGTGTCGGCACTCCTCTTTTTTCAATAGAAACCGGCAAAACCACTTTTGAAATAGAATCCGAGACTGCCGGAACCGTTCTCGGCATCTTTGCCGGGGAAGGCGACGATGTTCCCATCAAGGCGGCAGTCTGCGCGATCGGCGAACCGGGCGAGAGCTTTGAGCGTCCCGAGAGCGCCCCGACTGCCGCGCCCGAAGCCGCTCCGACTGCCGCGCCCGAAGCCGCTCCGGCAGCGGCGGACGCAGTACCCGCCGAGACTTCCGCGCCTGCCGCAGATAACCAGGGCTTTGCTTCGCCGAGGGCCAAGGCGGCGGCAGAACGCGCCGGAGTTGATTGGCACGATGCAGCACCCACCGGCCCCGAGGGCAGAGTTATCGAGAGAGATATAGCGGCGCTTGCGGCAGGCGGAAAGAAGGTCATAGCGGCGAAAGCGGCCGATACCGCCGACGAGGAAGAGTTCGAGACGGTCAAGAATACCGGCATACGCAAGGCTATTGCCAAGAATATGCATGAATCGCTCAGCTCCATGGCGCAGCTTACCCTGACGGCATACTTTGACGCGACCGCTATCTTCAAATACCGCGAGATGATAAAGCAAAACCGCGAAAAGCTTGGCTATCCCAACGTGTCGATAAACGATATGATACTTTTTGCGCTTTCGCGCACCGTTCTGGATTACCCGATCTTCAACGCGCATTATTCCGATAAGGAAACCAAAATATTCCACCGAGTGCATCTCGGCGTTGCGACCGATACCGAGCGCGGCCTTATGGTGCCTACGCTTCCCAATGCCGATCTCAAGAGCCTTAATATGATCTCACGCGAGGCAAAGGCGCTGTCCGCCGCCTGCCGCGACAATACAATAACCCCTGCACAGCTCACAGGCGGCACGATAACCGTCACCAACCTCGGCAACAACAATATTTCCGGCTTCACGCCCGTGATCAATCCGCCGCAGACCTGCATTGTCGGCGTCGGCTCTCCCGAATGGCGTGTGCGCCCCGGCAAGGACGGCGAGATAGAAATGTACCGGGCAATGGCTATCTGCCTTACCATAGACCACCGTGCGGTTGACGGTGCGCCCGCCGCCAAGTTCCTGAACGACTTCTGCCGCAGGCTTGAAAGCTTTACCCTGCTCCTGGCAGAATGATCATCGGAAAGACAATAAGAAAAGACAATAAGAACAGAGAGGTAATACCATGGCTGATTTTGATGTAACAATATTCGGCGCAGGTCCCGGCGGCTATCTTGCCGCAGAGCGTGCAGGACAGGCGGGTCTGAAGACGCTGCTTATCGAAAAACGGCATATCGGCGGTACCTGTCTCAATGAGGGCTGCATCCCCACAAAGACGATCCTGCGCAGCGCGAAGCTTTTCCACGCCTGCAAGAGCGCCGGAACCTACTGCGTGAACTGCGAAGGCGTTTCCATTGACCAGAAAGCGGTCGTTGCGCGTAAGAGAGCCGTTACCGCAAATCTTGTGGCGGGCGTCAAGGCGGGACTTAAAGCCGCCAAGGTCAAGACCGTTGAGGCGGAGGGGCGCATCCTCGGCAGGGACGCAGACGGGATAATCGTCGAAGCCGCCGGAACGGCATATCATACGAAAAATCTCATCCTTGCAACCGGTTCGCATCCCATTATCCCCGGTATTGACGGACTTAAAGAGGCGCTTGCGGACGGCTTTGTCCTCACCAGCACGGAGCTGCTTGAGCTTGAGGAGATACCCGAAAGGCTGTGCGTCGTCGGCGGCGGCGTGATAGGTCTTGAAATGGCTACATATTATGCAATGGTCGGCACGAAGGTGGAGATAGTGGAAGCCGCTACAAAGGTCGCGGGCGAGCTTGACGCGGAAGCGACGGAGATCGTTAAAAAAGCCTGCGAGGAGCTTGGTATGAGCTTCCGCCTCAATACGAGAGCCGTTTCTTTCGGCAAGGGTACGGTTATCGTTGAAGCAGGCGGACAGAGAGACGAAATAAAGTGCGATAAGGTGCTTCTCTGCATCGGCAGGGCGGCAAATATCGACGGTTTCGGGCTTGAAACGCTCCATGTCCCCACCGAAAAGGGCAGAATAAGCGTTGACGAATACTGTATGACCGGCGTACCCAACGTGTACGCGATAGGCGACTGCAACGGAACGGGTATGCTGGCGCACGTTGCGTACCGGCAGGGCGAGGTCGCTGTAAAGCATATCACCGGCAGGAAAGACCCCATGTGCTGGAATGTCGTCCCCTCTCTTGTACACACCGAGCCGGAAGCCGCTTTTGTCGGCGAAACGGTTGAGAGCGCCGGGGCTAAGGGGATCGACGCGGTCGGAGTAAAGCTCAGCATGAACTATTCAGGGCTGTACCTTGCCGAAAACGACAATGGCAAGGGGATAATCAAGGCGGTTTTTGACAAGAAGAAAAAGACGCTTATCGGCGCGACGATAGTCGGCGGCCCCGCGTCCGAGCTTATTACGGTCTGCTCGATGATGATAGGCAACGAAATGCCCGTCGAGAGGATGAAATCCTATGTCTATCCGCATCCCACCTATTCCGAAATAATAAAAGAAGCAATATTTGCCGCAAAGCTTTAATTCGATCGGGAGCGGTTTTGCTTCGGCAAAGCCGCGGTAAAAACGATAGGAACGGTTAATTACTCATAACAAGGAGAAAGAAAATGTCTAAAGAACAGTTTTATGATCCTAACGTGCTGCTTCATGAGAGCGACATACATTTTGAAGATATCCCCGTTTTTGCATATAAAAAGACCGTAAAGGAAGAATTTGACGCAGGCAGCTTCACCAAGGATGAGCTGCTTACGATCTGGCGCGATATGTGGTATATCCGCTCCTTCGAGAATATGCTTCTCGAGGTCCGCACCAAAAAGGTTTTCAACGGAATTGAGTATATGTACACCGGCCCCGCCCACCTCTATATCGGCGAGGAAGCCGCACCTGTCGGCGAGGCGTTCATGCTCCAGCCGGACGATTTTGTTTTCGGCTCGCACAGAAGCCACGGCGAGGTCATTGCAAAGAGCCTTTCTGCCATTGAAAAGCTCCACGAGGATGAGCTTATGAAGCGCATGGCGTCCATGCTTGACGGCAAGATACTTGAGGTAGTGAAGGCGCATTTTGACGAAAAGGACGTCAAGAAGCTGGCGGTCAAGTTCCTGTTCTACGGTCTTACCGCAGAGCTGTTCGGGCGCGAGACGGGCTTTGCGAAGGGACTTGGCAACTCCATGCACCTGTTCGTCCTGCCGTTCGGCGTGTACCCCAACAACGCGATAGTCGGCGGCTCCGCTCCCATTTCCGCGGGCGGCGCGCTCTATAAGAAGATAAACAAGCAGAACGGCGTCGTCGTATGCAACATCGGCGACGGCTCCATCGGCTGCGGCCCCGTATATGAAGCGATGAACTTTGCTTCCATGGATCAGTTCAGGACGCTGTGGGAGGACGGCTTCAAGGGCGGTCTGCCGCTCATCTTCAACATCATGGATAACGGCTACGGCATGGGCGGGCGCACCAACGGCGAGACTATGGCATACCACAATGTTGCGCGTCTCGGCGCGGGCGTGAATGTCGATAATATGCACGCAGAGCGCGTGAACGGACTTGACCCGCTTGCCGTCATAGACGCATACCGCCGCAAGCTGCCTCTTGTGAAAAACGGCGAAGGCCCCGTGCTGCTTGATGTGCTCACATACCGCTACACCGGACATTCTCCCTCCGACCAGAACGCGTACCGCTCCAGAGAGGAGATCGATGCGTGGCGCGAATTTGACTCCACCGTTGTGTTCAGACGTAAGCTGATAGAAGCGGGCATAGCCTCCGAGGATGAGTTTGCTCTCCTTGAAAAGGAAGTCGCCGACAATATTTTTGAAACCTTCAAGCTTGCCATTGACGAAAAAATCTCTCCGAGAATGGACTTTGAGAAGGAGCCTGACGCGATAGCAAGGTATATGTTCTCAAACCGGAAGATAGCAAAAATGGATGAGCGCGAGCCTGACGTGATCGGCGCCAAGGAGGATAACCCGCGCTGGCAGAAGATTCAGAAAAAGGCTCATTTCGGCCTCAAGCCGGACGGCTCTCCGGTGAGTGCGGCAACGGTCTATGCATACAGAGACGCGCTCTTTGAAGCGATACTCGATAAGTTCTACGAGGACCCCACCCTTGCGACGTGGGGCGAGGATATGCGCGAATGGGGCAGTGCGTTCGGCGTTTACACCGATATGTATAAATCCGTTCCTTTCCACAGACTTTTCAACTCCCCCATTTCCGAGGCGACGATAGTTTCCGCCGCCGTCGGCTATGCAATGCTGGGCGGACGCGCCTGTGTGGAGCTTATGTATGCCGACTTTATGGGACGCGCCGGCGATGAGATATTCAACCAGCTTGCAAAATGGCAGGCAATGACCGCCGGTCAGATAAAGATGCCCGTCGTCCTGCGCATCTCCGTGGGCGCTCTGTACGGGGCGCAGCATTCGCAGGACTGGACGAGTCTTGCCGCGCATATCCCCGGCCTCAAGGTCGTGTTCCCGGCTACGCCTTATGACGCGAAGGGACTTATGACCGCCGCACTCAACGGCACCGACCCCGTACTGTTCTTTGAAAGCCAGAGACTTTACGGCAAGGGCGAGCTGTTCCATGAAGTACCCGCCGCACCCTATGAGATAGAGATCGGCGAACCGGATATAAAGCGCGTCGGCTCAGACGTTACCATTCTCACTGTGGGCGCAACGCTCTATGCGGCGATGACCGCCGCAAAGGAATTGCAGGAGAAGTACGGCGTTTCCGCAGAGATCATCGATGCACGTTCTCTCGTCCCGTTCAACTATGAAAAGGTAGTTGAGTCGGTTAAAAAGACCGGCAGGATAGTCCTTGCTTCCGACGCCTGCGCACGCGGCAGTCATCTGAACGACGTTGCCCGCAATATAACGGAGCTGTGCTTCAACTATCTCGACGCGCCTCCCGTACTCATCGGCTCCGAAAACTGGATAACCCCCTGTGCCGAGCTTGAGAAGGAGTTCTTCCCGCAGGCTCAGTGGATCATTGACGCGATAGATCAGAAGATCATGCCGCTTGGAGTAGCCACGCCCGTGCACAACTTCACCCCGGTCGAGCAGATCAAGCGCGAGAAAGCCGGCGTATAATGGCAAAAGAGGATTCCGCACTCATATTTAAAATACGCAGTCTGATACCGGAACTGAGCAAATCCGAAGCCATGGTAGCGGAGTATATCTCCTGCAATCCGGACGAGGTCATCAAGCTTTCGGTAAGCGCGCTTGCGGACTGCTGCGGCGTCTCGGAACCGACGGTCATACGGGCATGCAGGAATATCGGTTTTTCCGGATATCAGGCGCTGAAGATCGCCCTGATACAAAGTCTCAACGCGCCTATTCAGTGCGCGGGAGAGGAGGTCACGGCAAGCGACGGTATGCCGAACGCGATCCAGAAGGTTTTTGCCGCCGCGGTAGACGCCGTCAACCTCACACGCGACAATCTCAATGCCGCGGATATGGAAAGAGCCGCCGAGGCGCTGCTGAAAGCGCGGCGCATCCTGATCTTCGGTGTCGGCGGGTCGGCCGCTGTCGCTTCCGATGTGGAGCACAAGTTCTCACGTCTCGGGCTTGACGCGGCAGCATATTCGGATCTGAATTTGCAGGCGATAGTGTCGGCATACGCAAAGAAAGAGGACGTTGTTTTTGCGATAAGCCATTCCGGCTCGTCTAAGGCGGTGGTGGATAACGCGCAGATAGCGAAAAGCAACGGCGCGACGGTGATAAGTCTCAGCAGCATGGGCAAATCTCCGTTGACGGAGCTTGCGGATATTTCGCTTTTCACCTCGGCCAACGAAACGAGATACCGTATTGTCGCCATTTCATCAAGAATTGCGGAGCTTACGATAATCGACGCGCTTTATTCCTATATGTCCTTCCGCACGGGAAATGAGGAAAACCTCAAAATAGAAAAAGCGATAGAAGATCAGATGTACTGATATTTGATTGAAAACATCGTTTTCGGTCGGGCGATCCGCGCTTACAGCAGCGGCTTTGCCGCTCTGAGCGGCGCAAAGGGTTCGCATAGCCCCACCTCATAAACAAATTGAAATAATAAGAGGAAAGTATCATGACTTTTGAAGAAGCTAAAGCATATGCCGCGGCGCACGTAGGCATACGCCCCAATTATCCCGGCAGACTTTCCGGCAAGATCGCCATTGTCACAGGCGGTGCGCAGGGCTTTGGATTCGGTATAGCGCAGGAGCTTATCAGCGAGGGTGCGCAGGTCGTTATTGCCAACAGAGGCGAAAAGGCCGGTCTTGCGGCGGTTGAAAAGCTCGGCGATCACAGTGCGTTCGCGCAGTGCGACGTTTCCGTTCCGGAATCGTGCAGAAACCTTATGATCAAAGCGGTCGAGATTTTCGGCGGCATTGACATATTCATCTCAAACGCCGGTGTTCTCAAGGCGGGTGCGCTCCCGAACATGACGCCCGAAGACTTTCAGGCGGTCACGAACATCGACTATAACGGCTATTTCTTCTGCACAAAATATGTAAGCGAAATAATGAAAGCGGAGTATGAAGCCGATAAGAGCAGATTCTATGACATAATCCAGATAAATTCCAAGTCCGGGCTTGTCGGCTCAAAGGCGAATTTCGCCTATGCCGGCGCTAAGTTCGGCGGCATCGGACTTACGCAGAGCTTTGCGCTTGAGCTTGTTGACTGGAACATCAAGGTCAATTCCGTCTGCCCCGGCAATTACTATGACGGCCCGCTGTGGAGCGATCCGGAAAAGGGTCTTTTTGTGCAGTATCTTGTCGCAGGCAAGGTTCCGGGCGCAAAAACGGTGGAGGATGTCAGGGCGTATTATCTTGCAAAATCCCCGATTCATCGCGGCTGCACCCCGAAGGACGTCTCCAAGGCAATATTCTACTGCGTCGAGCAGGAGTTCGAGACAGGGCAGGCCATTCCCGTGACGGGCGGACAGACAATGCTGAATTGATATGCGGCATATTAAGCGAATAGATAAAAGAGGAAAAACGTATGGACAGAGAAATTGAATTTCTGAACGCGCCTACTGCGGAGCAGCGCCTTGAAAACCTGAAAACCCTGCTTGCAGAGGAAAAGGAAAAGCCCGCCGTTCTGCCTCAGTACGCAAACAACCATATACATACCACCTTTTCGTTCTCTCCGTATTCGCCGACGGCCGCCGTGTGGGCGGCGCGCCGTGCAGGGCTTCAGACAGCCGGAATAATGGATCACGACAGCATAAGCGGCGCGAAGGAATTTCGGCGTGCGGCGGCTCTTGCGGGCATCGGCGCGACCTGCGGCGTTGAGATGAGGATAGATTGGCACGATACGCCCTTTGCCGACAAGAAAACCAACAACCCCGATCAGGCCGGCGTCAGCTATATGACATTCCATTCGGTACGCGAGCGCTATTTTGAACAGATGCGTGAGTTTATTGCGCCGTACAGGGAATTCAGAAATCAGCGCAATATAAAAATGCTTGCGAATATTAAGGAAGTCACCGGTATAAGCATTGATTTTGAAAACGATGTGCTTCCGCTTTCGCAGTATGCCAACGGCGGCAGCGTTACCGAACGCCACCTTCTTTTCGCGCTTGCGAAAAAGGTACTTCCGGACGGCAGCGAGGACGAGCAGTATAAGCTGCTTGGGAAATACAAATCCGGCCTTATACGCGAGGTGTATGTCAACCCCACGGATGAGCTTGTCCCGCTTGACACTGCGATAGATTTTGCCGGAAGCATTGATGCAATCCTCTGCTATCCCTACCTTGGTGACGTGACGAACTCCGTCACCGGCGACAAGGCGGCGGCAAAGTTTGAGGACGACTATATTGACGAGCTTGTGGAGTTCGCAGCAAAGAAAAAGATTCCCGCGATCACGTATATGCCGTCGCGCAATACCCCCGAACAGCTTGATAAGCTTATGGCGCTGTGCGAAAGGTACAGTCTCAAGCAAATATCCGGCGAGGATATAAATTCCCCGTCGCAGAGCTTTATCTGCAAGCAGCTTGCCGAGCCTGAATTTGCTCACCTTGTGGATGCCGCATGGGAGCTTGTAAACAGAGAAAAGGAGGGTTAAACCCATGAAAACAAGAGCAGTGCGTTTATATGGCGAAAACGATCTCCGTCTTGAGGAGTTCGAGCTTCCCGAGATCAAGGACGACGAAATACTTGCGAGGGTAATTTCAGACAGCCTTTGCCAATCCACGTATAAGGCGGCGCATCAGGGGGCAAAGCACAAGCGCGTTCCGAACGACGTCGCGGAAAACCCGGTCATTGTCGGCCACGAGTTCTGCGGCGAGCTTGTAAAGATCGGCGGCAAGTGGGCCGATGAGTTCCATGTGGGCGACAGGTTCATTATCCAGCCCGCGCTTGCCTACAAGGGCAGTCTTGACGCTCCCGGCTACTCATATCATTATGTCGGCGGCGATGCGACCTACGTTATCATGCCACACGAGGTCATGGAGATGAAATGTCTCATCCCGTTCCACGGCGAGAGCTTTTTCGCAGGCTCAATGACGGAGCCTTATTCCTGCGTTATCGGCACGTTCCATGCCATGTACCATACCACATACGGCTCTTATGTGCATGAAATGGGCATCAGAGAGGGCGGAAACATGCTCATGCTTGCAGGCAACGGCCCTATGGGGCAGGCTGCGATTGATTATATTATCCACTGCGACCGCCGCCCCGGTCTGCTTGTCGTGACCGGACGCAGACAGGAGCAGCTTGACAGACTTGCAAAGCTCCTCACCGTCGAGGACGCGGCGAAAAACGGCGTGAAGCTTGTGTACTTCAATACGTCCTGCGGCGACGCCAAGGGCGGACTTATGGAGCTTACCGGCGGCAAGGGCTATGACGATGTTCTGGTCTTTACTCCCGTTGCCGAAATGGTCGAGCTGGGCGATGCTCTGCTTGCCAACGACGGCTGTCTCAATTTCTTCTCCGGCCCGAGCGATAAGGATTTCAAGGCGCAGTTCAATTTCTATAACGTACACTACGCGTCTACACATATTGTCGGCACCTCCGGCGGCAACACATCCGATATGAAGGAAGCGGCGCTGATGATGAAGGAAGGGCGGCTCAATCCGTCGATCCTTGTTTCCCACGTCGGCGGTCTTGACGCCGTCCCCGAGGCAACGATGCACCTTCCCGAGATACGCGGCGGCAAAAAGCTGATATATACGGGGATAAATATGCCCCTCACCGCCATCGCCGACTTTGAAAAGCTCGGCAGGGACGATCCTTTCTTTGCAAAGCTTGATGAACTGTGCAAGGCAAACAACGGTCTGTGGAACGTGGAAGCCGAAAAGTATCTTCTGGAGAAAAAGAGCGTCTGACAGTATTTCTTTACCCAAATTTTCCGATCAACGGCATGAAAATAAACAGCGTATGCTTCCTTACCGGAGGCATACGCTGTAAATTTTGTTAGAAAGAAAAGATCAAATCAGAGATGAAGCGTTATAGAGCCGGTATCTTCGGCTTATTGTAAAGGCATTTTCATGCCGCAAGACCGCTGATGAAATCCTTTGCGGTGCGGAGTATTATCCATGTGTTGCTGCGGATAATGCCCTCGCGCAGCTCCTTGCGGACATATTTTTCAATGACCTGACCGGCGCTTATCGCATCCGTGTTCCCGTTCCTTATGCGCACGCTGTCTATTGCCGTGCCGTCGGCGCTTGCAACGGTTACAACACATTCCTCTCCGTCGGGACAGACGACCTCAAGCAGTCCGTTTTCAAGCTTTGCGCGGCAGGCGCTTCCGCCGTAGCAGGAAACACGCAGATCAAGCTGCTCGGCGCTTGCACCGCGTATATAGAGGCGGAAATACTCGTGCCCGCTGTCGTTGATATAGTAATCGTAAATGAAATCGCCGCTCCCGGTCATGAGCTTCAGAAATCTGTAATCCCTCGAAAACGGCTTGTTGAACGCCTCAATTTCGGAAAGACCGGCTCTGTCGCCCTCGCTTTCTACGATCGTGACGGAAATGCTTGTGAGGGTGCGCTCGCCAAATTCAAACTCGCCTGCGGAACCGTTTTTCGGCAGAGGACCGGTGTGTATCTCCGTGCCTCTGTCAAGCGTGATTATCGCATCCAGAATATTGTCCTCAAGCGAAGGATTATCGTAGAGCTTTATACGCGAAACGGCAATGGGTTCAGTGAAATGCAGGGTGACGGTCTTTTCCGGGTCGTTTTTGTCGGGTATCCAGACGTTCTGGGACGGCTCAAAGCTTATGTCGGGGTTCTTGCGGTCAACCAGCATGAAGTCGTTCACGGCGCTTGGATCGCCCGAGGTGGCGTCAACGTCGGTGTAGTAGCACAGGGAGCTTGTGTCGCGCTGCCAGAAGACCTTGTCGCCCTTTATGATACCGTCGGCCATCTTCCGCGTTTCGGTAGAGGTGTAGCATGAAAGAGCCTGATATATCCTGCTTGAAAACATCGAACGCGACAGGCTGCCCGCGCATACCGGAAAACGTACCCTGTCATTCCAGAGATATACGTTGCTCTCCTGCATATAATCCGCCGTGCCGGGGTTTACGGTCGATGGGAGGTTGACGGAATAGAAATCCTGCGGGGCATAGTAGGCCGTGGAATAGGTAAAGCCCTTGAAAATGTCCGGACGGTAATTGCGGTAGCTTCTGAGAAGCTCGCCCATCGCCCGGTCAAAGAGCAGGGAAAGCAGCCGGTGGTCGGCGTGCTCGTCATAATCGCTGCAAAAAATCACGTCGGGACGGTACTCGTTTATCACGTCCCGTACATCCTCATACATATTGGCAAGGGTGTAATCCCTGCCCTCGCGGTACGCGGGGTGCGATGCCGTGCCGTAGGTCTGCGTCCTGCCGGCGTGGGAGGTGACAACACGGTCGTCGTCAAGAAAGTATATCTCCGTGCCGTCTTCAAAAAGACTGTCGCCATAGCCGAGGAAGATAAGATTGCTTTCAGGAATACCGAACCTGGACATACCGTCGATCGCTTCGGCAAGCCTGCGCTCAGCCGGAACGGCCATATCTCCGTTTGTCAGATATACTATATATACCGTACTGCCGTACTTCACATACTGCTCAAGCACACCACCCATAAGGTTTATCTCGTCGTCCTCATGCGGCACGAGCACCATAACGCGCCTGCCGCGGTAAAGACCGCCCTTTCCCGTGTCCTCATCGGCATAAACGCCATGCTCATATATCCCGTACCACAGCATACCGCAGACGATCACGGTGAGTACGATAAGCGCAGACAGAGTCAGCGCGGCGTATCCCGCCGCTCTGGGATTTGCACGGCTCAGAACGAATATCACAAAAAAAGCGGCGGCAAAGGTTATTATCCCGATAACGGGAGGCATGTTGGATGAACTGCGTGCAAGCGCCATGTCGCCGATGAAAAAAACCTCGGCGGCAAAAATGAGAGAGGCGAACAAGCCGGACAAGCCGTTTCTCCGCTTTTTATTTTCCATCAGATCCTCCGTTTTCCGTGAGCAAAGAAAGATTAGCGCTGTTGGCGCTTTCGTCCATGCAGGTCAGCGTACCGGCGCGCACGCCGAGCCTTGCCGTGTCGCCGAGGGAAAGACCGTTCAGATCCGCCAGCACTATCGCCGCCATTGCGGCGTCGCCCGCACCGGTGGTGTTGACTATACGGCAGCGGCCGCACGGAATTTTCAGCGTTTCGCTGCGGTCGGCGGCAAGCATACCGTCGCTGCCGAGGCTTATGAACACCTTCTTCACGCCCATTGCCAGAAGGCCTTCCGCACAGTCCTCCGGCCAGATCTTTCCGGTAAGGGTCTGCGCTTCGATAAGGTTCGGCTTCACGGCGGTGAGAAACGGCAGGATGTTTTTTATGCGCGGCGCCTTGGCGGTGGAAACGGTGTCGGCATATATCGGCGCCGTTATCCTCTCTGCGGCGTATTCCAGCGCGTCCGCTTCGATGTTGACGTCGAATACCACGCCGGAATAGGAATTGATCCTGTCAATATACTGCGCAAGAAACTGCGGCGTTATTCGTTTTGTGATGTCCATATCCGCAACGGCAAGCTGCATATCGCCGTGTTCGTCCGTGATATAGAGGTATGTTGAGCTGCGCGCCCCGGTGAAAACGGGACTCATGCTCATGTCTATCCCGAGACTGCGGCAGCTTTCCAGAAGCTCCGCACCGTAAAAATCCCCGCCGACAGGCGCAATAAGACTGACGTCCGCGCCGAGAAGGCGCAGATCGTGGGCGATATTCCGCCCAACGCCGCCCGGGCAGGCGGATATGACGCCGGGGTTCGAATCGCGCTTCACGGTGCGCTTATCGGGGCGGCCGCATATATCCATGTTCACGCCGCCGACAACCGCGACGGCGTGATTTTTTGTTGTCAGAGGTTCCATATTTTATCGGCGTATTCCCTGATGGCTCTGTCGGCGGCAAACACGCCGCTCTGTGCGGTATTCATCACGGCAAGGCGGCCAAGCTCGCCGTTGTCGCGGATGCGCTCGTACATTCTGCGCTGGCAGTCGGCGTAAGCGCGGTAATCGGCGACAAGCATATACTGATCCCCGCCCCAGAGAAGACCGGAAACAAGGTCAAAATAGCCTTTTCCGTCTCTGAAGCCCTGAGAAAATCTGTCGAATATGCGCTTGATCTCCGGATCGCTGTTCGCCATGGCAGCGGGATCGTAGCCCTTTGCGCGCAGCGCGGCGATCTCGTCGGTGTGCAGGCCGAACAGGAACATGTTATCGTCGCCGAGACGTTCATACATCTCAACGTTCGCGCCGTCAAGCGTGCCTATCGTGACCGCACCGTTCATCATGAGCTTCATGCAGCCCGTGCCGGATGCTTCCTTGCCCGCGGTGGATATCTGTTCGGATATCTGTGCGGCGGGAACTATTGCCTCCGCGGCGGAGACACGGTAGTTCTCCACAAAATAGACCTGGAGCTTACCCATGCACAGCGGGTCGTTGTTTACGTCGTCGGCAAGGCTGAGAATAAGCTCGATTATGCGCTTTGCGGTTTTGTAGCCCGCGGCGGCCTTTGCGCCGAACACAAACGTGCGCGGCACGAAATCCATATTGGGGTTGTCGTGAAGCTGCATCTGGAGACTTGCGATGCTCATTGCGCAGAGGAGCTGACGCTTATACTCGTGCAGACGCTTTATCTGCACATCCATAACGGCGTCGGTGTTGAGGGTAAAGCTGTCGTTGCGCTTTGCAAACTCGGCAAAACGCAGCTTGTTATCGCGCTTGACGGACAGCATACGCTCTCTCACGTATTTGTCGTCCGCGAAGCGGGCCATACCGCCCATTTTCTCCGGATGGAGAAGATAGCTGTCGTCCCCTAAAAGCTCACAGACGAGACTGTGCAGACCGGGGTTTATCTGGGCGAGCCAGCGGCGGTGGTCAATGCCGTTCGTGACGTAAGTGAACCTGTCGCCGCGAATCTCGCAGATATCCTTGAAAATGTCTTTCTTCAGGATATCGCCGTGGAGCTTTGAAACGCCGTTTATGCGGTAGCAGGCGGCAAGGCACAGGTTTGCCATATGCACCTGATCGTCGCGTATGATGAGGTTGCGCCCGCTCTTTTCGCCCTGACCGAACCGCGCCACAAGATAGTCGCACCAGCGGCGGTTTATCTCGCACATTATCTCCCATATACGCGGCACCAGCTGCTGCACGAGGGACTGCGGCCAGCGCTCAAGGGCTTCGCTCATAACGGTATGGTTGGTATACGCGACGCTTCTGCGGACGATATCCCATGCCTCATCCCAGCCGAGACCGTACTCATCCATGAACAGACGCATAAGCTCCGGTATAATGAGCGTGGGGTGGGTGTCGTTTATCTGGATCACATGATGCTCTGCGAAATTGCGGACATCGCCCCATTTCTTGATGTGCTTGCGGACAATATCCTGTGCTGAGGCGGAAACGAAGAAATACTGCTGCTTGAGACGCAGGATCTTGCCCTCGACATGTTCATCGGGCGGATAGAGCACCTTTGTTATGACCTCCGCCATCGTGCGCTGCTCCATGCTTTTTACATATGCGCCCTCGGAGAAGAGGAACATATCGAGAGAGTTGGGGCTTTTTGCGTCCCAGAGACGGAGCGTATTCACCTCGCTGCCGCCGTAGCCGCAGATAAGCATATCTCTGGGCAGGGCGATAACGGATGTGTATCCGGTATGCTCAGCCGTGTAGTGACCGAAGTTATCCCAATGCGGGGATATCTGCCCGCCGAAGCGAACCTCAACCTCGTCCTCGTGACGGGGAATGAGCCAGCTCTCTGCGGCGCTGCGCCAGTTGTCGGCGACCTCCGTCTGCTTGCCGTCAACAAATTTTTGTTTAAAAATACCAAGCTCATAGCAAATGGAGTAGCCGGTTGCCTCCATGCCGAGGGTGGCCATGCTGTCCATATAGCAGGCGGCAAGCCTGCCGAGACCGCCGTTGCCGAGTCCGGCGTCAGGCTCCTCCTCAAAAATATCGGCGGCGCTGTGCCCCATGTCCTCAAGCGCGCCCTGAACGGCACTGAGAATACCGAGATTGTACGCGTTCTTCATGAGACTGCGCCCCATGAGAAACTCCATAGACATATAATGGACTTCCTTTGCCGCATGGGTGGGGATCTCTGCGGCAAGCAGGCGGCTCATTATCTCGCGTATAACTATGGCAGTCGCCTGAAATATCTGTTCATCGGTCGCCGCTTCGCCGGTAACGGAAAACTGTGCGCACAGCTTATCCTCTATCGCACTGCGAACCTCATCACGGGAAATCTGACCAAGCATATATTTACCTCCAAAAAACAAGGATTTGAGACGAAACCGCATATCAAACACGCCGCTGCGCGAAAAGCCCCGCCGTCCGGCGGGAGCGGGTGCGGGCAGTACGCATTTGAGTATGCGCCGTTGATTAAAAAATTGCAGAGATGAGAAGACATCTCATCTCTGCAATCTCACAGTATTATTATATATTTACGGTTTCTCTCCGTCAAGAGAGATGTAGGGCGGATTCTACGATTTGTTGAAAAAAACGATAAATTAGCACAGCGCCGGTAAACCTGCTGCGCCGGACGCTCAGGCAATGCTTATATGCGGCTCTTCTTCGGCACGACAACAGGCAGGTTCGGGCTGCCCATGAGCTTTGTGCCGTCGGAGAATGAGACGTACTTGTCGGCGATGACATAGCTGAGATCACACCCGGGCTGAACCGTGCAGCCGCGCATGACGATGCAGTTTCTAAGCCTTGCGCCGTCTGCGATGCGTGCGCCGGAGGAGATGATGCAGTTTTCAATATCGCCGTCGATGATGCAGTTGTCCGCGACAAGGCTGTTTTTTGCATGGGCGTTTTCGCCGTAGTAGGTGCTCACACCCTCGGAAAGCTTTGTGCGCACGGGTCTGTCGGCGGGGAATATCTGGGAAATGTTGTCTCTTTCAAGCATATCCATGCTGGAGGTGTAATAATCGTCCACCGTGCGGATAATGCTCGCATACCCTTTGTGAACGTATGTGTTGATGCGCCCGCCGTCCTCAAGATATGCCTGCAGGCCGTCCCGGTGGAAGCGGAACTTATTTTCGCCCTTGCATCTGTCCATCATGTCCAGAAGCGTGTCGCGGCGGATGATATAGCCCTCGAGTGACGGCAGTCCGTCCCCGCCTGCGCGGTCGAACAGCAGCTTTTCGGCAAAGCCGTCCTTGCCGATAACATAGCGGTGGTGTATGCCTGCCAGCTCATGGTCGGCGCAGATCGCGGTGATCTCGGCGTTCTTTTCGGTATGCTGCCGCGCGGCGTCCGCAAGGTCGATATTTGCGCATACACTGCCCAGAAGCAAAATGACGTTAGGCTCTTTTATGTCGCGGATATAGGTAGAAACGGCATTGAGCGCTTCTATCGTGCCGGTATAGTTGCCGCGGTGATATTCGGGCAGACCGAACGGGGGCAGCATACGCAGACCGCCGTCCTTGCGGCTCATATCCCATGTTTTGCCGCTGCCGATATGGTCAAGCAGCGACTGGTAATCGCGCTGCATGATAACGCCGACGTCAAGAACACCGGCATTTTTCAGCGAAGAAAGGGCAAAGTCAATAAGCCGGTATCTCCCGCAGAAAGGCAGGGAAGCGGCGGTGCGTTCGTTGACAAGCACATTGAGAGCGGGAGAGGCGCTGTAAGCGAAGATTATTCCGTGAAAACCTTTCATCGTTCAGACCTCCTCACTTGAATAGATCATTGCACCGGCGGGAACTGCCGCCTCGCTTCTGACCGTGACATTCGGACCTACCGTTGCCACGCCCCAGTTATCGGAACCGTCCGGCTCGGTGCCTATCGCTGCGCCCGCTTTGACGACAACGTTTTCGCCCAGCATTGCATAGCGCACGACCGCGCCCGCTTCGACTACCGTGCCGGGCATCAGCACGCTATACAGCACCTGCGCCCCCTCGCCGACTTCAACTGACGGCGAAAGAACCGAATTTTCCACATGGCCGTATACCGTGCAGCCCTCCGTCACGATGGAATAGATGACTTTTGCCGAATCGCCGACATAGTGCGGCGGACAGGCCGGAGAACGGTAGCTTATCGGCCAGCTCGGGTCATAGAGGTCGATGTTGCCGATAGAGAGCATATCCATGTTGGCATCCCAGAGACTTGTAATGGTTCCGACGTCTCTCCAGTATCCGTCAAAGCGGTACGGCCAGAGCTTTTCACCGGCGTTTAGCATGTTGGGGATAATGTTCTTTCCGAAGTCCTTGCTGGAACTGGGGTCGTTTTCGTCCGCAATAAGATACTCGCGCAGCTTTTTCCAATTGAAGATGTAGATGCCCATCGAGGCAAGATCGCTCTTGGGGTGGGCGGGCTTTTCCTCAAATTCGCATACATACCCGTCGCCGCCGACATTCATGATGCCCATACGCGTAGCCTCCTGCATGGAGACCTGCTGTACGGCGATGGTGCATGCGGCGTCCGTTTCCATATGTTCATGCAGCATATCGGAATAATCCATTTTATAGATATGGTCGCCTGAGAGGATAAGCACGTTGTCGGGATCGTAGCTTTCGATGAAAGCCATGTTCTGATAAATGGCGTTTGCCGTGCCGGAGAACCATGAGCCTTTTTCGCCTGCACTCTGGTATGGCGGCAGAATGTACACACCGCCGTCAGTCACGTCAAGATCCCACGGCTGACCGCTGCCTATGTAGCTGTTGAGCTGCAGCGGGCGGTACTGTGTGAGGACGCCGACGGTGTCAATGCCAGAGTTTGCGCAGTTGGAAAGCGGAAAATCAATTATTCTGTATTTGCCGCCGAAGGGAACGCTTGGTTTGGCAACGTTCTGCGTCAGCGCGTAGAGCCTTGACCCCTGACCGCCCGCCAGAAGCATTGCGATACAGCTTTTCTTCATTGTATCAACTCCTTTCTTGTTGAGTTATATTTTGAGCCTCCGCAGAGGACTTCAGGACAAATTTATTCAAGAGCTGAGAGAAAAACCGCAAGCTGAAATTATTTCACATTAAACTTATTCATACACCGCTCTCCGCCCTCTTCTATGTAGCATACGGCGGCTTTTGCGGCGCGCATGGCGGCGTCCGCAATGTCAGCGGCGTCCTGATTTCTGAACGTGCCGAGTACCCAATCCTTTACGTCATAATCAGGGTGAGGAGGAGCGCCCACACCGAGACGGATACGCGGGAAATTCTCCGTTCCGAGGTGCTGGATTATATTTTTAAGCCCGTTGTGTCCGCCCGCACTGCCTTTCATGCGCACACGCAGCTTCCCTATGGGCAGCGCCATTTCGTCGGAGACAACAATAATATGCTCCGGCGCGATCCTGTAAAACCTTGCCGCTTTGCCGACGGCCTCGCCGGAAAGGTTCATATATGTCTGCGGCTTCATGAGCATGACCGTTTCACCGGCGATCGTACAGACTGCCGTCAGCGCACTGAACTTTGCCTTGTTTATCCTGACGCCCAGCTCCTTTGCCAGCGCGTCGCCCGCCATGAATCCGGCGTTGTGGCGGGTGCCTTCATATTTTGGACCGGGGTTCCCCAGAAAAACCACGAGCCATGTCGGGGAGCCTGAAGATTTGAAAAACATATCTGCGCCTCATTGTACAAATAAGGGGCGAATAGAAAATCACCCCTTATAAAAATCAATTATTCAAAAATGCTGGATATGGAGACTTCTTCGTAAATTCTCCTGATGGCTTCCGCGAAAACGGGAGCGGTGGAAAGGTACTGTATCTTTTCGGGCATGACCTTGTCCTTGGGGAACGGGATCGTGTCGAGGAACAGCAGCTCCTTGATGGGGCTTGCCTCGATACGCTCAAGCGCGGAACCGGAGAGAACGCCGTGCGTTGCGCAGGCGTAAACTTCCTTTGCACCGCCCACGTCTATAAGCGCCTTTGCCGCGCCGCACAGTGAACCGGCGGTATCGACCATGTCGTCAAGCATGATGCAGGTCTTGTCCCTGACATTGCCGATGATATTCATGACTTCAGACTGATTTGCCTTTTCACGGCGCTTGTCAACAATGGCGAGATTGACGCCGAGCTTCATTGCAAACTGACGTGCGCGTGCGGTGCTGCCGACATCGGGGGAAACGACGATAACGTCCTCATTGCCCTTGCCGAACATCTTGGTGAAGTGGCGGACAAAAAGGTGGGAGCCGGCAAGATGATCGACGGGGATATCGAAGAAGCCCTGAATCTGAGAGGCGTGGAGATCCATAGTGAGAACTCTGTCCGCGCCGGCGGCGGTGATAAGGTTTGCGACGAGCTTTGCGGAGATGGGATCGCGGCTCTTTGCCTTGCGGTCCTGACGGGCGTAGCCGAAATAAGGAATTACGGCGGTGATGCGGCCTGCCGATGCGCGGCGCATAGCGTCGATCATTACAAGCAGCTCCATGAGGTTGTCGTTAACGTGATTGCAGGTGGACTGGACAATGAACACGTCCTTGCCGCGCACCGGCTCAAACACGGAAACAGAACATTCCCCGTCTGCAAACTGAGCAACGGTAGCACTGCCGAGATGCTTGTAAAGCTGCGCGCAGATATCTTCAGCCAGAGCAGTGTTGGAGTTGCCGGCGAATACCGCTATTTCCTTACCGTGTGAAATCATTTCTCTTTTTCCTCCGTAAAGTCGTGTGAAGTCGTTATTGATTTGTCATAGGAGTACGCGTTTCTTACGCTTGGATTATAACATATATTTTTTTACTTGGGAAGTCAATTATGTTGTTTGGGATACGCAAAAACAAATAAAAAAATACGTTTACAAGCGGCGGTTTTTTGTATATAATAGTTTCGTTTACGGGATTTTTTATGAATCGAATTGGATTGAGGTCAATATCATGCTGGAATTTGAAGAATATAAAGTAAAGCTCAACGCCGTAAAGCCCACGCTTGACGTGCTCAGGGACGCGCTGAAGCTTGAAGCGGCAGCGAAGGAGATAGAGGAGCTTGAAGCGGCAAGCGAAAGAGACGGCTTCTGGAACGATGTCGAGAAATCACAGAAGGTCCAGAAGCGCCTGAAGGTACTCAAAAGCAAGTGCGAAAACTACGCAAAGCTGTGCAGCACTTGGGACGATATGTACACGATGTGCGAAATGGCGATAGAGGAAAACGACGCGTCCATGCTGGAGGAGCTGGAGCGTGAGTATGCCCGCTTCACAGAGGAGCTTGAATCCACGCGTCTCAGCACACTGCTTACGGGTGAGTATGACGCCAACAACGCCATTCTCACGCTGCACTCCGGCGCGGGCGGTACCGAGGCGCAGGATTGGACGTCCATGCTTTACCGTATGTATAACCGCTGGGCGGAGCGCCACGGCTATAAGGTCAAGGTGCTTGACTATCTTGATGCCGAGGATTACGGTCTTAAAAGCGCAACCATTATGATAGAGGGCGAAAATGCCTACGGTTTTTTGAAGAGTGAGCACGGCATACACCGCCTTGTGCGCATTTCTCCGTTTGACTCCGCCGGCCGCCGCCATACATCCTTTGCAGCAGTCGAGGTCATGCCGGAGATAGCGGACGACAAGGAGATAGAGCTGCGCGACGAGGATATAAAGATGGACGTTTACCGTTCCTCCGGCGCGGGCGGTCAGAAGGTCAACAAGACCTCTTCTGCGGTTCGCCTCACGCATATACCCACGGGCATTGTTGTTGCCTCCCAGGTCGAGCGAAGCCATTTCCAGAACCTTGAAAACTGCCGCAGTCAGCTGCGCGCAAGGCTTGCCGAGATCAAAGAGCGCGAGCATCTTGAAAAAATAAGCGATATCAAGGGCGTTCAGCAGAAGATAGAATGGGGCAGTCAGATACGCTCCTACGTTTTCATGCCCTACCAGCTTGTAAAGGATCACCGCACAGAATATGAAAACGGCAATATCGACAATGTGATGGACGGCGATATCGACGGGTTTATCAATGCCTTCCTTTCCATGAAAGCGGCGGATTAATGAATTAGAAAAGGCTCTCCCCCGATAAAGGAGAGAGCAGACCGGTCAAAAAATCCGCGCCGGCTTTTTGACCGGCAGAAAGCCTTACTTGTCGCTTGGCACGCTTTCGGCGCTGCCGAAAATGTAGTCGTCTATATCCATTGCTTTTCCTCCTGTCGTTTACAGCATACTTTCAATATATGCACAAATTATGAAAAGTATGACTGTGTTACTTGAATTGACGGCGGGAATAAAGTATAATATCTCCATTCCGAAAAAATTTTATTAACTATAAAGGAAGTCAGAAAATGAGCGCATCTACCGAAAAGAAAAACCGCGTTGCTTCCCGTGAAGCGGGAACCGACAAGAAGACCCTTGCGATGAAGGAAGAAGCGGCGAAGAAAGCCAAGACAAAAAGAAAGTGGACGATCATCGGCGTTGCTACCGTCGTCGTCATTGCGGCTATCCTCGTGCTTAATTTTGTATGCCCCAGATACAGCGCCGCCGTCGTCATAGGTGACGAGGGCTATACCGCGGCCGAGGTAAATTACAACTACGCAAATCAGTATTATAATTTTGCCAACCAGTACGGGCAGTACGCTTCCATGTTCGGTCTTGATACGCAGTACGGCGTCAGCGGTCTGAGAAGTCAGGAGTGCAGCATGACCGACGGCGGCACATGGAGAGATTATTTCATCGGCGACGCCATCACCGCCATGACGCAGTACAAGGCGCTTAACGACTATGCCGCCGAAAACGGCATTGCCCTCTCCGATGAGGAAAAGGCGGAGATAGACGAGCAGTATGCCTCTCTTGACGCCGCCGCCGAGCAGAACGGCTTCTCCAGCACCGAAAAATTCATCGCTGCATACTACGGCAGCGGCGTGACCGAGAAGATCGCCAAGGAGCAGGCGTATGTTCTTGCCCTTGCAAGCAAGGCTGCGCAGACCTACCAGGACAGCCTTCAGTATACACCGGCAGAGCTTGCCGAGCAGTATGCGGGCTATAACGGCGACAAGGATTACTTTGACGTCTGCTCATACTATGTGTCGGCAGAGCTTGTTGAGGATGAAGAAGGCAATTCCGCCGCGACCGAAGAGACGATAGCCGCCGCGAAGAAGACGGCGGAGGATATTCTTGCAGCCTATAACAGCGAAGAGCTTGCAGAGGAGACCGACGTTGAGACAAGGCTCAACGAGGCGATGGCCCGTGCGGGCGTTGAGGCTGAGTGCAGCCATTCCCAGCGCGCTCTCGGAAGCTCCATCTCCGCATATAAGGACTGGGCGCTGAGCGCGTCCGAGGGAGACGCGACCGTTGCGGAGAACGCGAACGGCGACGGGTTCTATGTTGCCGCTTTCATAGGCCACGATGACAACAACTATAAGCTTGCCAAGGTTCGCCATATTCTTATAAAGGCCGAAGCCGACGCGGACGGCAATTACACCGACGAGGCAAAGGCGGCCGCAAAGGCTGAGGCAGAGCGCATATATGACGAATGGAAGTCCGGCGACGCCACCGAGGATAGCTTTGCCGCACTTGCCGAGCAGTATTCAGAGGATACCGGCTCCAACACCAACGGCGGTCTGTACGACGCGGTGCAGAAGGGGCAGATGGTCGAGGAGTTTGACGCGTTCTGCTTCGGCGGACACAAGAGCGGCGATACCGCCATTGTCTACGGCGAATCCGGAAGCTATGCCGGATACCATATAATGTATTACGTCGGCGAGGGCGAGCTTTGCAGCGAGTATATCGCAAAGACCGACCTTGTCAACAATGCAATGGACGAGTGGATGCAGGAGCTTACCGACAAATATACCGCCGAGCAGACCTTCTGGGCGAGATACATCGGCTGAGCCTGCCAAAGAAACGGGTTTCTTTGGCGAAAAAGGCTTGTTCAGAAGGCATGTGACGCCTGAATTATCTGAAACCCGCGTGTCTCCTCCTTCCGGGGGAGACATTTTTATTAACATGAGGTAGACTATGGAACAGCGCATAATAAGGGAATATATGCTTCTGGGCGGCGCGGCGATGGCGACGCTTGAAAAAAGCCATGTGGCGGTGTTCGGGCTTGGCGGCGTCGGCTCATGGTGCGCGGAAGCGCTTGCGAGAAGCGGCGTCGGCACGTTGACGCTCGTCGATCAGGATACCGTGGGCGAAAGCAATATCAACCGTCAGCTCTGCGCGCTTGACTCCACCGTCGGTAAAGGCAAGGCGGAGGTAATGGCTGCGCGCATTGCCGACATAAACCCGTCGGTGTGCGTGAGACCCATCGCCGGCTGCTACTGCGCCGAAGAACGGGAGCGCTTCTTTGACGCTTACGATTACGTGGTTGACGCGATAGACCTTGTAAAGCATAAGGTGGATCTTATACAAAACTGCCGGGAGCGCGGCATACCTATCGTCTCGGCACTCGGCACGGGCAACAAAAAGGACGCGTCGCTCCTCCGGATAAGCGACATATCCAAAACCTACGGCTGCGCTCTTGCACGCGTAGTGCGCAGGGAACTGAGAAGCGCCGGCATTGAGCATCATGACGTCGTTTTCTCACCGGAGGAGCCTATGCAGCCGATGCAGCTTGAAGCGCCGCCCCCCGGCAGGCGCAGCGTCCCCGGCTCCCTTGTCTGGGTTCCGGCAAGCGCGGGATTGCTTCTGTGCCAGCATGTTGTGACAAAGCTTATCGAAAGCGTAGGAGATGAAAAATGAACGGCTATAAACCCCTTGCGGACGAGATACGCCCCGATTCTCTTGACGACGTTGTCGGGCAGAAGCATATTCTCGGCGCGAACGGTATGCTCCGGCGCATCGTGAACAGCGGGCATATCCCGAATATGATTTTCTACGGTCCGTCCGGCACTGGAAAAACCACCGTTGCGCGCATTATAGCGCAGCGCACGAACCGTACCCTGCGCAAGCTCAACGCGACGACCGCCGGTATATCCGACATCAAGAAGATCATTGATGAGCTGGACACATTCCTTACTCCGGACGGCGTGCTGCTGTATCTAGATGAGATACAATATTTTAATAAGAAGCAGCAGCAATCGCTCCTTGAGTTTATCGAGGACGGGCGCATAACGCTGATCGCCTCCACGACGGAGAATCCGTATTTCTGCGTGTTCAACGCTATTCTGAGCCGTTCCACGGTGTTTGAGTTCAAGCCGATAACGGCGGCGGAGGCCGAGAGTGCGGTCGAGCGGGCGATAAGAATAATGAACGCACGGCTTGAAAAGCCGCTCACCGTTGAGGACGGCGTTGTGAGAAGGATAGCTCTGTCCTGCGGCGGCGATGTGAGAAAGGCGCTCAATTCCGTTGAGCTGCTGTTTTCTGCGGCGGAGGAGGGCGGTACGGTTACTCTCGCCGACGCAGAAGCCATTTCACAGCGCTCTTCCATGCGCTATGACCGCGAGGGGGATGAGCATTTCGATTCTCTCTCCGCGCTGATGAAATCCCTGCGCGGCTCTGACGCGGACGCGGCGCTGCATTACCTTGCAAGGCTCCTGGAAGCGGGCGATCTCATCGGCGCGTGCAGGCGTATTCTGTGTTCCGCCAGCGAGGATGTCGGTCTTGCCTATCCGCAGGCGGTGCCGATAGTAAAAGCGTGCGTGGATTCGGCCATGCAGCTTGGCATCCCCGAGGGGCGTCTCCCGCTTGCCGAGGCGGTGATACTTCTTGCCAACGCGCCCAAATCCAACAGCGTTGTCTGCGCCATTGACGCGGCGGCGGCGGATGTGAGGCGCGGTCATGTCGGTTCGTTCCCGCGTGAGCTTCAGAACGTTCATGCCGACGGCACGGGCTTTGAGCGGGAGCAGGGCTATAAATATCCGCATAATTACAAGAACCATTGGGTGAAGCAGCAGTATCTGCCCGACGATCTTAAAGACGCGAAATACTACGAATACGGCGACAACAAGACCGAGCAGGCGTTCAAAAAATATTGGGATGAGGTCAAAAAATAATGGATATACAGGTCGGCGACATCCTCACAATGAAAAAAGCCCACCCATGCGGCAGCAGAGAGTGGCAGGTGCTGCGCATCGGGGCGGACTTCAGACTGAAATGCCTTGGCTGCGGCCACGAGGTAATGGGACCGCGCTCAAATTTTGAAAAGAACGTGAAGCAGGTAAAGCGGTGAACTATACATATATCCTCCGCTGTGCCGACGGCACATTGTATACCGGCTGGACAAACGATCTTGAAAAACGGCTTCTTGCGCATAACGGCGGCGGGGCAAAATATACCCGCTCCCGTCTCCCGGTGGAGCTTGTGTATTACGAGCGGTACGGGACGAAGGAAGAGGCCATGAGCCGTGAATGGCACATAAAGCGCATGACACGGCCGCAGAAAATGAAACTCATCTCCGGAAGCGCACCGCCCGATACCGAAGCGTAAAGCGGCAGCTGCCTGTATACAGGAAAAATTCTTTGTGCCGGGCATTTTGAACACTTTCAAAATGCCCGGCACAAAGCGCAGTGCAGCCTTTTTCAACGGGAACTCAAAGAGATCATCCGGCAGGCTTATATCATTCGTCCAGCTTGAGCACGGCAAGGAATGCTTCCGTCGGTATCTGCACCGAGCCGAGCTGGCGCATTTTTTTCTTGCCTTCCTTCTGCTTCTCAAGAAGCTTCTTTTTCCTTGTGATGTCGCCGCCGTAGCACTTTGCAAGCACGTCCTTGCGCATTGCGCGCACTGTCTCGCGGGCGATTATCTTCCCGCCGATAGCCGCCTGGATCGGCACCTCGAAGAGCTGGCGCGGGATATTGTCCTTGAGCTTTTCACAGAGCTTTCTGGCTCTGCCGTATGCCTTTTCGCGGTGCGCGATGAAGCTGAGCGCGTCCACCTGATCGCCGTTCAGAAGCATATCCACCTTGACAAGATCGCTCTGCTTGTATTCGCTCAGCTCATAGTCAAGGGAGGCATAGCCCTTTGTGCGCGCCTTGAGCGTGTCAAAAAAGTCGTATACGATCTCGTTGAGCGGCATTTCGTAATGCATCTCCACAAGGCGTGAATCAAGATAGGTCATGTTCTTATATTCGCCGCGCCTGTCCTGACAAAGCGGCATTATATTGCCGACAAAATCATTCGGCGTTATTATCGAGACCTTTACATACGGCTCATACGCCTCGGCGATGGACGGCACGTCGGGGTAGTTGTGGGGATTGTCCACCATGACGGTGCTGCCGTCGGTGAGGATTATTTTATAAATGACCGAGGGCAGGGTTGTGACCAGCTCAAGGTCAAACTCGCGCTCAAGCCGCTCCTGTATTACCTCCATGTGCAGCATACCAAGGAAGCCGCAGCGGAAGCCGAAGCCGAGAGCGACAGAGCTTTCCGGCTCATATGAAAGGGAAGCGTCGTTGAGCTTGAGCTTATCGAGCGCATCGCGCAGATCGGGATATTTGGAGCCGTCCTCCGTGTAGATGCCGCAGTATACCATAGCCCTTGCGGGGCGGTAGCCGGGCAGAGCCTCGGCAGTGGGGTTCAGCGCATCGGTAACGGTATCGCCGACGCGGGTATCCTCAACGTTCTTGATGCTTGCGGTGAAGTAGCCGACGTCTCCCGCCCACAGCTCGTCGCAGGCTTCAAGCCCGATGGGACGCATATGCCCGACCTCGACGACCTTGCATCTTGCGCCGGTGGACATCAGCAGCACCTCGCTGTCCTTGCGGATGCACCCGTCCATTATGCGCATGAAAACGATAACGCCGCGGTAATTGTCGTACTGACTGTCGAATATAAGCGCTTTCAGCGGCGCGTTGGGATCGCCCGTGGGCGCGGGAATGTTTTTGACGATATCGTCCAGAACCGCGTCGATATTTATGCCGGCCTTTGCGCTTATCTCCGGCGCGTCCTGCGCGGGGATGCCGATTATTTCCTCAATCTCGTCCTTGACGCGCTTCGGGTCGGCGGCGGGAAGGTCTATCTTGTTGACAACGGGTATGATCTCAAGATCGTTGTCCAGCGCAAGATAGGTGTTGGAAAGCGTCTGCGCCTCAACGCCCTGCGACGCATCCACCACCAGCACAGCGCCGTCGCACGCGGCGAGGGAACGGCTGACTTCATAGTTGAAGTCAACATGACCCGGCGTGTCGATAAGGTTGAGCGTGTATTCGTGTCCGTCGGATGCGCTGTATTTAAGCCCGACGGCACGCGCCTTTATCGTAATGCCGCGCTCCCTTTCAAGATCCATATTGTCAAGGATCTGATCCTCCATGATGCGCTGCTCAACAGCGTTGCATTTTTCTATAAGGCGGTCGGACAGAGTGGATTTGCCGTGGTCTATATGCGCGATTATCGAAAAATTTCTTATATACTTCTGGTCTGTCATTTGCGTCTCCGTAAGATTATCAATATAATAAATATTATATCCGCGATCCGCTTCTTTGTAAATAATAATTCGCACACAAACCTTGAAAAATGGAAAGCATAGTGGTAAAGTAATAACGTTAGAGTTTTTGAAATTTTGCCCTTTTGTAAAAAACATAACGGAGGAGAAATAAAAATGTTTGAAAATCTTATTGAGATACTCAAAGCAAATCCCCGCAAGATAGTTTTCACCGAAGGCTCGGACGCACGTATCCTTGAGGCGTCTGCGAGACTCAAAAAGGACGGCTTCCTTACGCCCGTTCTCGTCGGCAATGTCGATGAGGTCAAGGCGGCTGCCGCAAAGGGCGGCTTTGATATAGACGGGCTTGATATAATCGACCCAGTCACCAGCGACCTGATGGACGCTATGGTTGAAAAAATGGTTGAGCTGCGCAAGGGCAAGATGACTGCCGACGAATGCCGCGCAAGCCTCATGAAGAGCAACTATTTCGGCACCATGCTCGTCAAGATGGGCTATGCCGACGCACTGCTTGGCGGCGCGACTTATTCCACCGCCGATACCGTCCGCCCCGCGCTCCAGCTCGTCAAGACGAAAAAGGGCGCAAATCTTGTAAGCTCCTGCTTCATCATGGTTCGCGGCGATGAGATGCTGGCTATGGGCGACTGCGCTATCAACATCTCCTATGAGGACAAGAAGGACAAGGAAGGCAACGTCGTCCTGACCGCCGCGCAGCAGCTTGCCGAGGTTGCCGTTGAGACGGCAAAGACCGCAAAGGTCTTCGGCATTGACCCGAAGGTCGCAATGCTGTCCTACTCCTCCAAGGGTTCCGGCAAGGGCCCGGCGGTTGACCTTGTGCGCAATGCGACGGCAATCGCAAAGGAAATGGCTCCCGATGTGGCCATCGACGGCGAGATGCAGTTTGACTGCGCCGTTTCTCCCGTTGTCGGTCAGCTCAAGTTCCCCGGCAGCAGCGTTGCGGGCTATGCGAACACATTCATTTTCCCCGAAATACAGTCCGGCAACATCGGCTATAAGATCGCGCAGCGTCTCGGCGGCTTTGCCGCATACGGCCCCATTCTTCAGGGACTCAACGCACCTATCAACGACCTCAGCCGCGGCTGCAACGCGGAGGAAGTCTACCAGATGGCGATCATCACCGCCGCACTCAAGTAATTGAAATAATCAAAAAAGGAGAGCGGGTTGCTTCCGCTCTCCTTTTTTCTGCTGTCCGGAGAGTGAATTATGGATCCGATCAAAAACGGGAGAGAGTACTATATGTCCCTTGCGCTTGCACTGGCTGAAGAGGCGGCTGACAACGGAGAGGTTCCGGTAGGCTGCGTGATCGCCGACGCCGGAGGAAAGGTCATAGGCAGGGGCAGAAACAGACGGATAGAAAAAAACGACGCCACCGCACACGCGGAAATGGAGGCGATACGCGAAGCTTCCGCCGCGCTCGGCGATTGGCGGCTTGACGGCTGCACCATGTATGTCACGCTTGAGCCGTGTCCGATGTGTGCGGGCGCGATAATAATGAGCCGTGTTCCGACACTCGTTTTCGGCGCGCGTGAAGCGCTCACCGGCTCTGTCGGAAGCGTTATAGACCTGTTTTCGGAGAAATACGGCCACTCACCGGCAGTGTTTGCGGGTGTTTGCGCCGAGGAATGTGCGGCGGTGATGAAAGATTTTTTTGCGGGGAAAAGGCGAAAAAACAACAAAAAAGTGTTGCAGCCTTTTATAGAATGATATATAATATATATTTGGCTGCATACAGGGCATTAGCGGTGTAATACAAAAAGAATTCAGGCTGCGGTTCAGCCGCTTTTCGTGAAATACTCAGGGTATAGCAGGGAAAAGCGCCGTTGCCGGAAAGTGGTTTTTCACCGATTGATCTTGCCGCGTTATGCGGCGCGGCCATAGAAATGTTTTTGGAGATTTGTTTTTATGCTGAAACCGCAAAAACTTACAAAAAGACAGTTTTGGTTCATCATATTCGCAGGCATCTGCATTATAGTGTTTTTTGCCGCGGCGGTGGTGTGTTCATCGCCGACGATCGAGCTTAACGGGAGCGACCATGTTTATCTTGAACTGGGCGAGAAGTATGAGGAAAAAGGCGCCGTTGCAAAGGACCCGAACGGAAATGCGCTGCCGGTGGGCATTTCATGTGTGGTTGACAGCAATGTCGTCGGGGATACGGAGATAGTCTATTCCGCAACTTACCTCGGCAAGAGAGCGACCGTGAGCAGGATAGTTACCGTGCGAAACGGCAAATAAAAAATTTCGGAGTCCGGTCAACGCGGGGAATGTTTCCGCGTTGACCGTTTTTTTTGCGTCTTCGGCGCACAATTGCCGGTTCCATTTTACATAATTGTGTGTTAATATCTAATTAATTGTGTGCAGCCGCAGGAAATATTGCACGAATACGGATGCAGGACGGATTTGGAGGAATTACCATGGACAACGGCGTTTTCAGAAAGAAAAGCATAGAAAGGATCTCGTCGCCGGAACAGCTCAACGATTATATACGCGTATCGAATCCCGGAATATGGCTGCTTCTGGCGGCCATCGTGATCCTGCTTGCGGGCGCTTGCGTGTGGGCGGCGTTCGGTACGATAGAAAGCGGCATAACCGTGTGCGCCGTGAGCAGCGGCGGAGAGACGCTGTGCTACATCCGCGAAGCCGACAGGGAAGCCTGCGGGGCTGGTATGCCCGTTGAGATAGACGGGGAGCGCTATACCCTCGGCACGCTGTCGTCCGTTCCCGAAAAGGCGGATGAGGAACTTCCGGAGTACGCCATGCATATAGGCGGGCTTATAGAAGGCGAGTGGGTGTACAGTGCCAAGGTCGGCGCGGAGCTTCCCGAGGGCGTATACACCGCCAGGATCATTACGGAACAGGTGAACCCCATGTCCTTTGTTTTTGACTGAGGAGGGGTGCAATGGCAGAAAGAAAAGTAAAGACCCCGGTAAAAAAAGGCTGGGCAAGGGTGCCGGTGGTCATGCAGATGGAAGCGCTGGAGTGCGGCGCGGCGTCGCTGACGATGGTGCTTGCGTATTACGATAAATGGATACCGCTTGAGCAGGTGCGTTCCGATTGCGGCGTGTCGCGTGACGGGTCGAACGCGAAAAACATCCTTGTCGCCGCACGGAGCTACGGACTGAAAGCGCAGGGCTACCGGCTTGAGCCGGAGGAGCTAAGGGATGGAGGACAGTTCCCTTGTATAGTGCATTGGGATTTTAACCACTTTGTCGTCTGCTGCGGCTTCAGGGGGAATAAGGTTGTCATCAATGACCCTGCAAAGGGTACGCTCAGCCTGTCGATGGAGGAGTTTGACCGCTCCTTTACCGGCGTGTGCCTTATGTTTGAGCCGACGGAGAGCTTTGAACCGGGCGGAAAGCCGAAGAGTATGCTTGCCTTTGCAAAGGAGCGCCTTAAGGGCGCCGCTCCGGCGATCGCGTTTGTTGTACTCACAACGCTTATTTCATCGCTTATTGGCGTTATAAACCCTGCGTTTACCCGCGTTTTCTATGACCGGCTGCTGACGGGCAGAAATCCGGAATGGTTCATGCCGTTTATCATCGGCATGAGCGCCGTCGCCGTTTTGCAGATAGTCACTGCGACGGCCGATGCGCTTACTCAGCTTAAAATAAAGGGTAAAATGGCGGTCATCGGCAGCACGTCGTTTCTCTGGCGGGTGCTGCATATGCCTATGGAATTTTTCTCTCAGCGTATGGCGGGGGATATCCAGCAGCGGCAGAACGACAACGCAAGCATAGCCAATACCCTTATAGGGACGCTTGCGCCGCTGGTTTTGCAGGCGGCAATGATGGTGTTTTACCTTGCGGTCATGATGCGGTACAGCTGGCAGCTGACGCTTGTGGGCGTTGTCTCAATCGTTGTTGATTCCTTTGTGTCGCGCCTGATCTCAAAAAAGCGCATCAACATCACAAGGGTGCAGATGCGCGACATGGGCAAGCTTTCAAGCGCCACCGTAGCCGGCATTGAAATGATAGAAACGATAAAGTCAAGCGGCACCGAAAACGGATATTTTGAGCGCTGGTCGGGCTTCCAGGCAAGCGTGAACACCCAGAACACCAAGTTTTCAAAGCTGAACAATATGCTCGGCATGATCCCGACGATAGTGAACGCCCTGACGCAGACGGCGGTTCTGATGCTGGGCGTGTGGTTTGTCATGTGCGGCAGCTTCACCGTCGGCAAGATAACCGCGTTTCAGCTTTATCTGGCCTCGTTCATTGCGCCCGCAAGCTCCCTTATCTCCGCCGGACAGACCATCCAGGAGATGCGTACAAAAATGGAGCGTGTCGAGGATGTTATGAAGTATCCCACAGACGTCGGCTGTGAGGAGCGGGGGAGCAGCGAAGACGTGGAATACAGCAAGCTCAACGGCGGGATAGAGCTTAAAAACGTGACATTCGGCTATTCAAAGCTTGCGCCCCCGCTTATTGAAAATTTCAGCATGAAGCTTGCGCCGGGAAGCCGCGTCGCTTTTGTCGGTGCATCGGGCTGCGGCAAATCCACGCTGTCAAAGCTCATTTCCGGTCTGTACCGGCCGTGGAGCGGGGAAATACTTTACGGCGGCAAGCGCCGTGAGGAAATAGACAGAAACGTCTTTACCGGCTCTCTCGCGGTCGTCGATCAGGACATAATCCTTTTTGAGGATACCATTGCAAACAACATAAAGATGTGGGACAAGACCATAGAGGACTTTGAGATGATAATGGCGGCGCGGGACGCAAAGCTGCATGAGGATATCATGATGCGCGACGGCGGTTATCAGTATGTGATCACCGAAGGCGGCAAGGATTTCTCCGGCGGTCAGCGCCAGCGTATGGAGATCGCCCGCGTACTTGCGCAGGACCCCACCATTATAATTATGGATGAAGCGACATCGGCGCTTGATGCGCGCACCGAGTACGAGGTGGTCAACGCCATAAAGGACAGGGGCATCACCTGCATCGTGATCGCCCACAGACTTTCGACGATCCGCGACTGCGACGAGATAATCGTTCTCGATCACGGCAAGGTCGCCGAGCGGGGGACACATTCTGAGCTTATGTCGCTCAACGGCATGTACGCACAGCTTGTGACAAGCGAATGAAAGGAGGCGTTTGAATGGGCTGGTTTAACGATCAGATACAGGACAGAAAAATAAAGGACGACGAGGCTCTTGAAAACGCCTTTGCAAATGTCGTGTCCGCCGTTCTGGGCAAAAGAGCGGGCGCGTCTGACGAGAGAGAGATCGTTCAGGACGCCGTTGAGGATATTTTAAAATACTTCCACCTGACTGCCGGGGAGATACCGGATAATGTCACAAAAAAAGAAGAGCAGCTTGAGTATCTTCTGCGGCCGCATGGGATAATGACGCGCCGCGTCGAGCTGACGGAAGGGTGGTACAAGGACTGTGCGGGACCTCTTCTTGGCGTAAATACCGCCGACGGGAGCGCCGCCGCCCTTATTCCCGGCAGATTCGGAGGGTATTATTATACTGATGCCGCAAGCGGAAAGCGCGTGAAAATCAACAAAAAGACGGCGAAAAACATCGCGCTTGAAGCGGTGTGCTTTTATAAGCCGTTTCCGCTTCGCCCCATGGAGCTGTCCGATCTTTTCAGGTTTATAATAGAGTCCGTGCCCGTTTCCGCGGCGGCCGCCGTGCTTGCCGCGTCGGTCGCGGTCATGCTTGTAGGGATGCTGACGCCGCGGATAAGCTTTATCGTTATGGACAAGGTCGTGACGGGAAACAGCTTGCAGCTTCTGCTGAGCATTACCGTCTTTTCGGTGTGCCTGACGGTCAGCAAGGTCATGTTTTCCGCGATAGAATCCATGCTCAGCTCAAAGGTCTCGACACTGCTGGATCTTAAAACCGAGGCGGCCACGATGTCGCGTGTAATGTCGCTTCCGGCGTCGTTTTTTAAAAATTACAGCTCAGGGCAGCTTTCATGCAAAATGGAGTATATGAATTCGCTCAGCTCCATGCTGTTCAATTCCGTTTTCTCCACGTCGCTGACCTCGCTTCTGTCGCTTGTGTACATAACGCAGATTTTCAGGTATGCTCCGGCGCTTGTTGTTCCGGCACTCGTCATCATACTTGTGACGCTTGTTTTTTCCGTGATAACAACGCTTGCGCAGATGAAATATACGCGGCGTGAGATGGACGTTATAGGCAAGGAAAGCGGCATGACCTATGCCATGATAACCGGTGTGCAGAAAATAAAGCTTGCCGGTGCGGAAAAGCGTATGTTTTCCCGCTGGCTCGACCTGTACGCGCAGGAGACGCGCCTCAATTACGGCAGACCCGTGTTCCTGCGCCTCAACGGGGTGATAAACACCGCGATCACGCTTGCCGGAACGATAGCGCTGTATTTCTTCGCCGTTGAAAGCGGCGTGAGCATGGCGGAGTTCAACGCCTTCAACGCTTCCTATGCCATGATCTCCGGCGCGTTCCTTTCCCTTGCGGGCGTTGCGACGACCATCGCGGGCATAAAGCCGGTCATAGAAGAGGTGAAGCCCATAATGGACGCCCAGCCCGAGATAAGCGAGGGCAGACGCATCGTCACGAAGGTCAGCGGCAATATCGAGCTTTCAAACGTGTCATTCAGATATGCCGATAATATGCCGAATGTCATTGACAATCTCTCGCTGCAAATAAAATCGGGACAGTATGTTGCGATCGTGGGCGCGACGGGATGCGGCAAGTCCACCCTTGTAAGGCTTATTCTTGGCTTTGAAAAGCCGCAGAAAGGCTCAATATACTTTGACCGGCAGGATATCGAGCGCCTTGACCTCAAATCCCTGCGCAGCAGGATAGGCGTTGTCATGCAGAACGGCAAGCTCTTCTACGGCGACATTTTCTCGAACATCACCATATCCGCGCCGTGGCTCACGCTTGACGACGCGTGGGCGGCGGCGGAGACCGCAGGAATAGCGGGCGATATCCGCGCAATGCCCATGGGGATGCATACTATCGTTTCCGAGGGACAGGGCGGCTTTTCGGGCGGGCAGAAGCAGCGGCTGATGATAGCCCGCGCCATCGCCCCCAAGCCGAAGATACTCATTTTCGACGAGGCGACCTCTGCGCTTGACAATATCACGCAGAAAAAGGTGTCGGATGCTCTTGACGGGCTTAAATGCACAAGGATAGTCATTGCGCACAGGCTGTCGACAATACGCCAGTGCGACAGGATACTTGTCCTTGACAAGGGCAAGATAATCGAGGACGGCACCTATGACGAGCTTATCGACGACAACGGCTATTTTGCCGAGCTTGTCGAGCGCCAGAGAATTGATTGACCGCTGAACAGCGTATGCGATTGTTGAAACCGCATACGCTGAGTTTTTTTGGCTCTATGTCAATAGTTGGGGTAGAGCAAAAGAAGACCTAAAAAACAGGAGTGA
>OIZL01000228.1_pt1 | contig 48170 bp, 49 predicted proteins | sample 1588541 | NCBI WGS metagenome assembly OIZL01 (sample SAMN03283285) | human gut metagenome | biome: human-associated habitat; material: feces | host: Homo sapiens | place: Peru | collected 2012 | reverse complement strand
AATATGAGAAAAAAGTGGGATAGAAAAAATGTCCACAACAACAATACACACATGCTGCCATTTGGGCTATTATGGCTTTAGCTAAGCTGGGATTAAAAGAAAAGGCAGTAGAATATTACACAATGATAAATCCAATAGAGCATTCTAAAACTAAAGAAAAAGAAGAAATTTATAAAATAGAACCATATGTAATACCAGCAGATATTTATGGCAGTAGAAATCTCTTGCGGAAGGGGTGGTTGGAGTTGGTATACAGGTTCTTCTAGTTGGTATTATAGATGTGGAATAGAGTATTTATTGGGCATAGTAATAAAAGACAATATACTTACAGTAAAACCTTGCATTCCAGATGAGTGGGAGGAATACTTTGTAAGATATAAGCACAGAAGCAGTGTTTACAATATAAAAGTTATAAATAGATTTAAAACAAATACAGTAAATATAATTAAAATAAATGGAAGTAAACAAGAAGAAAAACAAATAAGGCTCATAGATAATAATAAGATATATGATGTCGAAATAGAAATTTAAATTACAATTTTACAGAAATATTACAAAAATTTTACAAAAAAACTTGTACAAATTTTAGGGATATGATATATTCATAGTATAATTATCATGAGAGGTGAATCTTTTATGGAAGAAAACGAAATAAATAATGATAAAAAAACAATATTAATTGTAGATGATGAAAAGCCAATAGTAGATATTTTAGTTTATAATCTACAAAAAGAAGGGTATAATACATTAGAAGCAAATGATGGTTTAACAGCAGTAGATTTAGCTTTAAATAAAAAACCAGACTTAATATTGTTAGATATAATGTTACCTAAAATGGATGGATTAACAGTTTGTAAAAAAATAAGAACAACACTAAATGTGCCTATATTAATGCTAACAGCAAAAGATGAAGAAATTGATAAAATTATAGGATTAGAATTAGGTGCTGACGATTATGTTACAAAGCCTTTTAGTGTAAGAGAACTAATGGCAAGAATAAAAGCGAACCTAAGAAAAGTAGAAGTAAAATCAGCATTAGTTGATGGAGATAAAACAGAATCAAAACAAACAAAACAAATAAAAATAGGCGATTTAACTATCGATTTAGACAAATTCGAAGTTAAAGTAAAAGATGAAGTAATAGATTTAACTTTAAGAGAATTTGAAGTTTTAAAATATTTAGCAAATCAACCTGGACAAGTTGTAACAAGAGAAGTTTTACTTGAAAAGGTTTGGGGATACGAATACTATGGAGATATAAGAACAGTAGATGTTACAGTAAGAAGAATTCGTGAAAAAATAGAAAAAGATACTTCAGCTCCGAAAATATTAATTACCAAAAGAGGAGTAGGGTATTATATAGCAAGTAAATAAAAACAAAATATAAGCATGTCCGAAGGGAATATTAAATATATTCCCTATACGGGCAATTTTATTTATAAAGGGGTAAGTAATGTTTAAAAATACACATATAAAAACAATTATTACATTTTTAATATTAGGCGTTGTTATAATAACAGCTTTAGGTATTGTTCAAATACAAAGCTTAAATGAAATAAACAGTAATTTATTAGAAGCAGAAGAAAAAATAAGTCAGGCAATACAAAATACTATGCAAATTACTATAGTTTTAGATATAGTGTATTCAGTTTTATGCTTATTAATAGCAATAATAACATCTAGAATTGTAGATAAACCTATTACAAAATTATTAAAAGATGCAGATAAAGTAATTACTTCTAACAACAAAAAAGAAAAGAAAAACAAAAATACAGATGAAATAGTTGATACATTTCATAGAATGACAGACGAATTACAAGAAAATTTAAATGAAATGTCAAGACAAAAAAGGCAAATAGAAACTATTATCTTACATATGACAGATGGTATAATTGCATTTGATATGGAAGGAAAAGTTATTTTAATAAATCCAGCAGCAAGTAGGTTATTACAAGTTTTGCCTACAGATGATAGCTTTAAAAAAATATTTAATAGTAAATTAAATATAGATATAAACATGGAAAAAATAATTTACTTAGAAAATTGGACTTCAACAGAACAAAAAGTAAAAGTTGGAGATAGAGTTTTAAATTTATTTTTTGCGCAATTTAAAGATGAAAAAGATAGACCATCAGGAATAATGGTAATGATACAGGATATTACAGAACATGTAAAACTAGATGAAATGAGAAAAGAATTTGTTGCAGATGTATCACATGAACTAAAAACACCTATAACATCTATTATGGGATATTCAGATACTCTTTTAGAAGGTGAATACGATAAAGAAACACAAGAAAGATTTTTAAAAGTAATAGCAACAGAATCAAGAAGAATGGCTAAGCTTGTAACAGATTTACTAACATTATCAAGATTTGATAATAATCAAATTTTACAAGAAAAAACAATGTTTGATTTAGGAACACTTGTAAAACAGTGTCAAGAGAATTTAGAAATACAAGTATCACAAAAAAATCACAAAATGGAATGTTTTGTAACAGCAGATGTTCCACCAGTGTATGCAGATAGAGAAGGAATAGAAAGAGTAGTTATAAATATATTAACAAACAGTATAAAATATACACCAGAGGGTGGTAGCATAAAAATATATGTTGGATTTGTTTATAATGATGCATATATAAAAGTAATTGATAATGGAATTGGTATTCCAGAAGATGACCTAAACAGAATATTTGAAAGATTTTATAGAGTAGACAAAGCAAGAACAAGAAAGATGGGCGGAACAGGTTTAGGACTATCAATTGCAAAAGAAATATTAGATAGAAATAATGGTAGTATTGATATAAAAAGTGAAGAAGGAAAAGGAACAGAAGTAGTTATTAGAATACCTACAAAAAAATAAATCTGTTTATTTACAACAAAAAATCTATATGTTATAATATGAAATGTAAAATTGGGAAAGGAATATTTTTCTAAAATGAACCAAATTCTTTTTATACAGGAAAAAAATAGAATAAGTCCTAAAGACACAAAAAAAATTGTGTTGTTTTTTGCTGTATCAATAATTGTTTTTGGTTTAATAATGATAATACAAGGCGCATTGGGAGTTCATTATGTTAACGAAATGAAAACATCAGCAATTAAAAATGCTGGAAAAACACAAATTGAACTTGTACAAACAGATGATGGAAATGTGCAAATAACAGTAAATAGTCAAGTTGCTATTTCAGAAGTTATGTATTATTGGAATAGCGAAGCATCACAAACATTACCACAAGAAAATAGAGGAAGAATGAATATTCAAGAAATGGTTACAATACCTGCCGGAGAAAATGTATTAACTGTTAAAACAATAGATGTAAACGGCGGAGAGGCTATAAAAACTCAAACATTTACCTTAAATGTAGACAAGCCAGTTATTAATTTAATGGTTGGAGGTACAACTTTAAATATAATTGTAGAATCAAAAGTAGACCTTTCTTATGTAACATATAAATGGAATTCAGAACAAGAACAAAAAATAGATATGTTAACTTTCCAAGATAAGGCAAAATTTGAAAAAGAAATAGAAATACCAAAAGGTCAAAATAAATTGTTAATTACTGCAGTAGATATATACGGAAATAAATCTGAAAAATCTCAAGAAGTAAAAGGAGTTCCAGTTACAATAAAACCAGTAATACAAGGAAAGTATATCTTCTTTGAGGCAACAGCAGATGAAAGTATAAAACAAGTAGAATTTCAATTTAATGGACAAAATTATATAATTGGTTCAGATGTGATCAAAGGACAAAAAAGAGTAACATACCGAATAGAATTACAACAAGGATGGAATTATTTAAAAATCACAGTAACAACAAGTAGCGGAGTAAAATCAAATCCACAAGTATGGAAGTATGAATATAAACCACAATAAAAAATACAAAAGATAGTAGGTGAAAAAAGTGTATCAAGAAATTTATACGATAGCAGATGATGAAAAATTAAATACTCAATTAAAAAAAATATTTGCAGAAGAAAACGACTATACATTTAAAAATATATCATCAAATAAAGTAGAAGAGGAAATAAAAAATATACCAGATCTAATTATAATAGATGAAGACAAACTTACAAAAAACATCATTGAAATTTGTAATTTGATTAGAAGTTATAATGATAACACAATTACACCTATTATTGTAATAAGTTCAAATTGGGATAAAAAACATAGAGTAGATATATTAAAAAATTCAGTAGAATATTTTATAAAATCACCAATAGACGAACAATATATGTACTATACTGTAAAAAATCTTGTTAGATTAATGCAAACAAATAGAAGAGTTAGCCCACTAACAGGTTTACCAGGAAATGTACAAATACAAATAGAACTAAAAAAGAGACTATTAAGGAAAAAGCATTTTGCTGTTTTATATTTAGATTTAGATAATTTTAAAGAATATAATGATATATATGGTTTCTTAGCAGGAGACGAAGTAATTAAATATACAGCAAAAACAATACAAAAAGTTATACATCAATATGATTTAGAAGAAACATTTGTAGGGCACATTGGAGGAGACGACTTTGTGGCAATTGTTTCAGAAACAGACTATGAAAAATTATCTCAAAATATAATCGCAAGTTTTGAAGAAGGAATAAAAAAATATTTTTCACAAGAAGATATCGAAAGAGGATTTTTAGAAGTAGCAAACAGAAAAGGAATCATAGAACAATTTCCTCTAACAGCATTATCAATAGGAGTAGTTATAGTTAAACCAGGGGAATACAATAATATATTAGAAATAGGTGAAGTAGGAGCACAAGTAAAACATTTAGCAAAAACACAAATAGGAAGCGCATATGCAATAAATAGAAGAAAATAAAATATAGAATATAAAATAAAACATCATCATATATATTTATAAGGTGATGTTTTGTGATTATTATTAACAAAAAAAGAATATCAATAATATTTACTATGCTTGCAATTTCTGTATTAAGCTATGGAATAGTGTACAATAAAGACAAAAGAGACACAATTACTACTTCAAGTTTACCAGTTACAAATAAAGTTATAGTACTAGATGCAGGACATGGAAAACCAGATGAACGGTGCACAAAGTAGTAAAGGAACGACAGAGGCTCAAACGAATTTAAAAATAGCACAAAAAATACAAAATTTGTTGGAACAAAGCGGTGCTACAGTAATATTAACAAGAAGTGATGAAAATGCAATATATGATATAGACAGTAAAACTCTAAAACAAAAAAAGGTTTCAGACATACATAACAGAGTAAAAATAGGAAATAGTTCTTCAGCAGATTTATTTGTATCTATACATTTAAATAAAATACCACAATCACAATATTGGGGTTGGCAATGTTTTTTCAAAAGCAATAATGAACAAAGTCAAAAATTAGCAAATAGTTTACAGAATAGCTTAAATCAAAGCATACAAAAAGATAATAAAAGAGTGGCAATGAAACTAGATGATGTATATATAATGAAGCATGTAGAAGTACCAATATCAATAGTTGAATGTGGTTTTCTATCTAATTTAGAAGAAGAAAAACAATTATTAGAAGATGAATATCAAAATAAATTAGCTTGGGGAATATACACCGGAATAATGGATTATTTTTATACATAAAAAAGGCAGGAACATAATTCCTGCCTTTTATGTATTCATAAAAGATAAGACTTATATCCCTGTCTAAAACTAGTAATTGATAAATTATTTCATGTTGTTTTCAGCTTGTTGTATTAATTTTCTTACCATGTTACCACCAACTCTACCAGCGTCTTTTGAAGAAATATCTCCGTTGTATCCTTGTTTTAAGTTAACACCAACTTCGCTAGCTACTTCGTATTTGAATTTGTCTAAAGCTGCTTTTGCTTCAGGAACTACTTTTTGATTGCTTCTTGCCATTATTAATTCACCTCCTAGGAAATTTATTAAATGAAAGAAAAACTTGAATGTTTTTCAATATTTATAATGTGTAAAATTTTAAAAAATAAACTGGAAATTTTTGAAAAATTAAATACGAAATATAAAATACAAAATGTAAAAATCCAAATTAATAATTAGTGTTGTAAAAAATCATATTTAAATATATAATAAAAATGAAAAATAAAAACGGAGGAGAAACATGTTAAAATTATTAGCAATAGATTTAGATGGAACTTTATTAAATTCATATGGAGATATTTCAAATGAAAATAAAGAAGCAATAAAGTATGCACTAAATAAAGGCGTGGAGGTTGTTTTAGCTTCTGGTAGAGATCCTTTAACCATGCAAAAAATTAGCAGAGAATTAGGAATTGAAAACTATTTAATCGCAGGAAATGGCGCAAGTGTTTACGATATTAAAGCACAAAAAAATATTTACGAAAATTTTATTGATACTAATAAAGCTTTAAAAATAATAAAAATGTGCAAAGAAAATAGTATATTTTTTAATTTATATACAGACAAAGGAATTATTACAGAAAGTTTAAATTTTAATGTAAAAGTTTTTAATAGTGAAAATAATCATAAAGCTTCTGAAAAACAAACTAATATAGAAATTGTAAATGACATTTATGAATATGCTCAAAATAACCCACTTAATATCCTTAAGATTATTATTTGCGATGATAGCAAAATTATTTTTAACAATATTTCACAAAAATTAAAACAAATTAAAGGAATAGAGGTTTTAGATGTTGCACATATGTCTAGAAAAATTATTAGAGTGGGAACTGAAGAAGTAGAAATAGAGTACTATTATACAGAAGTTTCTAGCAAAGATGTTGATAAGTGGAATGCAATAGAATATTTAATTAATACTTTGCAAATAAAAAAAGAAGAAGTAATGGCAATTGGAGACAATATAAATGATAAAAAAATGGTGCAAAATTCTGCAGTAGGAGTGGCAATGGGAAAAAGCGCATTAGCAATTAAAAATATAGGCGATTTTATTACAGAAGATAATAATTCAAATGGGGTTGAAAAGGCCATATATCAATATATTTAAAAATATTACAAAAGTGTTACAATAATATTATATTTTAGTTACACACCGACTCAAGTTGTTGATTTGAGTCGTGTTTTATTGTACAATAATATTAAATGTTATATTATGCGATTTTTGTATAATAAAGGAGGAAATGAAGATGGTTGCAAATCCAATGCAAAAAATGAAAAGAACATCAACCCTTGTGGGAGTTGTTATAGGATTAATGGTAGGATTAATTCTTTGTGGAGCAATGTATGTAGTATTCATACAACCAACAATGGGAACAGGAATAACAAATAAAGGAGAAATGGTTGATGTAGCTATATTAAATAAAGCTATAAAATCAGGAGCAGAAATTACTGCAGCAGATGTTACTCAGAGTAAGGTAAGTAGTCAAAATGCACCAACAGATGCTACATTAAATGTAGTAGGAAGTGTTGCTAAAATAGACCTAACAGCTGGAACAATATTATCTACCAATATGTTAACAACCAGCGACTCTAAAGAAACACAAGATTTAAGAGTTCAAGAATATAATATGCTTACATTACCAACACAATTAACAGCTGGAAGTTTTATAGATGTTAGACTTCAACTACCAGATGGTGGAGATTACATAGTAATTTCTAAAAAATGTGTTCAAAATGCAAATGCTACAACAGTATGGTTAAAAATGAATGAAGAAGAAATATTAACAATGAGCAATGCGATTGTAGAACATTATATAGTATCAGGTTCAAAACTTTATGCAACAATTTATACATCACCTGGAACACAAAAAGCAGCAACACCTACATATTGCCCAAATGCAACTGTCGTAGATATTATAAATAGTGAATTAAATGGAAATATAACTGAAATTACAGAAGGAAGATATACAGATAAATTGAAAAATATTAGAAATTCTAGAATTAAACCACAGGTTGAAAAATATAATGATACAAGTTTAGAAAACCTAGAAACAAAAATACAAGAAGAAATTAAAAACTTAAAAGAAGCAAGACAATCATACTTTGGCGCACTAAACTCAGCACAAAAATAACTATAGGAGGAGCTAATGAAGAACATTGGATTTATAGGTGCTTTTGATAAATTAGATTTATTATTATACCTAGCTAAAATATTTACGATGCTTGGAAAAAAAGTGGTGGTTGTGGATACAACATTAGAGCAAAAATCAAAGTATATTGTGCCATTTATTAATCCTACAAAATGTTATATTACACGATTCGAAGACATAGATATAGCAATAGGATTTGAAAGCTATGAAGAAATAGAAAGATACATAGGGTCTACAGAGAATAAGAGAATGAACTATGATTTTGCTTTAGTAAGTATAGACACAATAGAAGGATTTGAACACTTTAACAATCAAGATACAATAAAAAATTATTTTACAACATCATATGAAGCATACTCTATTAGAAAAGGTTTAGAAGCAATATGCAATATAAAACATCCAATAGACTTAACTAGAGTAGTGTTTTCTACACAAGTAAATGAAGAAGATAACTATTACTTAGAATATTTAGCATTAGGATATAAAGTAAAATGGGATGAAAAAACAATTAACTTTCCATACGATACAAAAGATATAGAAGTAATGATAGAAAACCAAAGAACAAACAAAATAAGATTAAGAACATTATCTCAAGGATATAGAGATAGCTTAGAATATTTGGTAATGGATATAATGCCAAATATAAATCTAAATGAACTAAGGAAAGTAATGAAAATGATAGAAAAGGAAGGATAAAATATGCCTATCGTAACATTTTGGAGCAATAATAAAAAAGCAATAGGACAAACAGTAGCAGCTTCAGCAGCAGCAACTGTAATGGCAATGGAACACAACTATAAAGTAATACTAATATCAGTAGACTTTTTAAATGATTCAATGGAAGAATGCTTTGGTGCACAGCAATCAAATGCAGAACTTATAAAATCTCTTATAGCAGCACCAAAAATGAATTTGGATACTGGAATAAACGGTTTACTTAAAGTTGCACAAAGTAACAGAGTAACTCCAGAAATGATAAAAGATTATACAAAAATAATATATAAAAATAGGTTAGAAGTTTTATATTCATCAACATATAAAGACATTTCTATAGAAGAACAATTTGAATGTTTTAAAAGAATTATTTTAAATGCTTCACAATATTACGACCATGTATTTATAGACCTAAAAAAAGGAACAGATTGTCCACAAGTATTTGATATTTTAAATATGTCAGATGCTATTGTGCTAAACACAGAACAGGGCATAAAAACTTTTGACGAATTCTTTAAAATACCAGAAACTCAGCCATATATTCAAGCAAATAAAATTATGTGGAACTTATGTAGATATGATAAAAAATCAAAATATAATACAAAGAATTTAGTAAGGACAGTATGGAAAAGACAACCAATATATTGTGTACCATATAACACATTACTATTCGAGGCAGTAAGTGAAGGAACAATTGCAGAGCTATTGCTAAGAATAAGAACAATTAAAAATGAAGACGAAAATTCAGAAATGTTTGCCAGAGTAAAAGAATTAACAGAAGGAATTTTAATGAAATATCAGGAACTACGAATGAGAATGTAAGATAAGGAGGAATATCCTAAATGTTTATTAATATGTTGCTAATATTAGCAGTTATCATTATGACAGCTTTTGTAATATTAAAGTCAATTCAAAAGAAACAAAATGCAGAAGTAGACGAAAAAATAAATGTAGACGAAAAAACATATAATTTAGATAAAATGACAGAATTCGTTAAGAGAAGATTAGACGAAATTACAAAAGTAAACTTGTATGATATTGGTTTATCAGAAGAGGAATTAAAAAGAAGAAAAAATAAAAAATACGAATTAAAGAAAGCATTAAAAGGCTGTACATATGGAGATGTTAATGATAAAAAATATGTTAAAACTTTAATTTATGATTTATTATTACAAGAATACGGTGTTAATGAAATAAATGTATCAAAGGCAATTTCTTTTGATATTCCATCACTTCTTACAGCACAAGATAAATTTGATATTTTATTATATACATATGAAAAAGAATTTGGATATGAAGCTTTAACACAATTAATAAAAAAATATGATTTAGCAACTTTAAAATATATTCAAGGAGAAGCAAAACCTTGCTATGTAATTACAAGAGAAGAAATTAGCGAAATTTACGAAAAAGAACAATTACAATTAGCATTTCAAGATAAATTAAATATAGTAGTGCAAAGAATATATCAACATTACAAAGGATATAGCAGTATAGACGAAGTAAGAGATATGAATATAGATGGAGTTTCTGGAGGAGTTTCTGGTTTGCCAGAGTCTTTCTTAAGCCAAGTAGCTCAAACAGATGGTGACTACTTAAACCAAGTGCTAGAAAATAGAGTGCCAAGAGCATGTGATAGTATTTGGATATTCTTCCAAGGTAAATCTATAAGATTAGAATTCTTATCATTTGGAACAGAAAGTGAATTAAAAAGAGTTTGCCAAAATATTTATAAATACAACAACCCAGGCCAGTTGTCAGATACAAATGGATACAAAATAAACGAAATGAAAGATGGTTCTCGTGTTGTTGTTGTTAGACCAAGTTTCTCAGAAACATGGGCATTCTTCGTAAGAAAGTTCGATGTTAAAAGAGCAACATTAGAGCAATTAATTACATGCGAAGGAAAAGATAAAGCAATAGATTTATTAAAATACCTAGTAAAAGGAGCAAGAATTATTTCTCTTACAGGTGAGCAAGGTTGTGGTAAAACAACAATGCTTATGGGTATGATAGAAAATATATACGAAACAATGAACATAAGGGTTCAAGAAACTGCATTCGAGTTGCACTTAAGAAAAATATACCCTACAAGAAACATATTAACATTTAGAGAAACAGATACAATTTCTGGACAAGAAGGTCTAGATGTTCAAAAGAAAACTGACGGTTCTGTTAATATAATCCGGAGAGGTTGCAACAGACCCCGTAGCATCTTGGATGATACAAGCTGCCCAAGTTGCTTCTAAGTTTACATTATTTACTCACCATGCTAAAACATTCCCAAACTTAGTTACAGCCCTTAGAAACTCAATGCTTAGAACTGGTGTATTCAAAGATGAAAAAACAGCAGAAGAGCAAGTTATACAAGTACTAAATTTTGATATACATTTGGTAAAAGACTTTAGAGGTAGAAGATACATAGAAAGAGTAACAGAATGTATACCAATAGAAAATAAAAACAATTATACATTTGACCATAGAAATGAAAAAACATTAGAAGGAAAAATATCAAAATTCTTAGATAATGCAACAAACTACTTTACAAAAATAACAGATAGAGAAACTTACAAATATGTAAACATTATGGAATATATAAATGATGGCTATGTTCTTACAAATAAAATATCAGAGCAAAATTTGCGTGAAATGAGAAACAATATGGATGAAACAGATCAAGAAAACTTTGATAAATTTGTAGAAGAAAATTGGGGAACATACTCAGACAATATAGAAACAGTAAGCGTAAATGCTGGAGCATACGAAGAAGATGCACCTAAAAAAAGAGGAAGAAAACCAAAAACAAGTGTATAAAAATACTAAAGAAATATTAGATAATAGGAGGTGAGAAAACATATATGAACGATACAGTATTTTATATGATAATTGGAATAGCTGTTATTGGATTAGTAATTGTTATGGTTGGATATTTTTTATTAACCAAAACAATGAATAAAGAAGATTTAAAATATGCACGAGAACTAAAAAAAGGTGCAGAAGGAAATAAATTTTCTTTAGATATTTTATATCAAAAATTATATGTTTTTTACACCAGAATACCATTTGTAAAGCGATATCTGGCCAAGCTTAGGCGAAGGCTTGAAATTATAAATGTTGATGATGAATATGTAACAAGAAAACAATCAGCAGCATATTTATCAAAAACATTATTGGTAGTTATTCCATTAGCATTTATAATAGTATATGTTACACATACTAACTTATTATTAATGTTTGTACTTTTAATCTTTGAAATATTTATTACAGAAATATTAATTAGTGCAAGTGTAGATAAACTAGACAATAAAATATTAAAACAACAAATAGAATTCTTTTCAGAAATAAGACATGCATATCACGAAACAAACATGGTAGAAGAAGCAATATATCAAACAGCACAAGATGATGAAAAAGAAGTATCAAGACAAGCAGAAAAAATATACGAGATATTAATATCAGATGATCCAGAAACAGAATTAGAAAAATATTATGATATAGCTCCAAATAGTTACTTAAAAGAATTTGCAGGTATTTCTTATTTAACAAGAGAATTTGGAGATAGAATAGGAGAAGATGGTTCTTTATACTTAAAAAATATAAATAATATAACACAAGAAATGCAAATTGAAATCTTAAAAAGAGATAAATTAGACTATGTTTTCCAAAGCTTATCTGTAATATCAATTATACCATGTTTATTTATAGAAACTATAAAAAAATGGTCATTATCAAACTTTGACTTTACAGCATCTTTCTATAATGGAAAACTAGGATTTATAGTTCAAACTTTACTATTAGTTTTAACAGCTGTATGTTTTGTTTTAGTAAGAAAAGTTAAAGACAATGGAAGTATAGAATCTGCAACTACAGAAAATCCATGGCAAAAAAAATTATATGAAATACCATTTATAAAAAAACTCGTAAATTTATTTGTACCTAAAAAAGGAACTAAAGATTATAGAAAATTAGTAAACTTATTAAAAAAAGCAGCTTCTAAATTAAAAATGGAGTGGCTATATGTAAATAGACTTGTATATTGTGTAACAGTTTTCATAGTATCTATCTTACTATTAAATAGAGTTCACTCTATAGCAATTGATTTTGCCTATACAGACACATCTTCTACTAGTAGCATTGTAGGAATGACAGACTCAGAAAAAGAAGAAGCACAACAACAATTAAAGAGTGATAATGTATTTTTAAATAGATATAAAGGAAAAAAAGTTACTAAAGAACAATTAAAAATTGCAGTAGCAGGATCAACAGACTATAAAGATGCATCAGATGATGAAATACAAAAAGCAACAGACAGAATATATACAAAAATACAAACAATCAATAATGAATATATAAATGTAATAGAAGTAATATTAGCAATTGGACTAGCATACTTAGGATATATGGCACCAATATGGCTTTTAATGTTCCAAGTAAAAATGCGTGAAATGGAAATGGAAGACGAAGTAATGCAATTCCAAACAATAATTGTAATGCTAATGAAGATAGAAAGAGTAAATGTTGAAATTATTTTGGAATGGCTAGAAAGATATGCAAAAATATTCAAAGAGCCAATTACAAAGTGCGTAAACAACTATGAAGCAGGAGCATGGGAAGCACTAGAAGAATTAAGAAATGATGTAACATTCCCATTATTTATTAGAATAGTAGAAAGCTTACAATCAGCGGTAGAAAAAATACCAATAAAAGAAGCTTTTGATGAGTTAGATACAGAAAGAGATTATTACCAAGAAAAGAGAAAAGAATCAAATAATAGATTAATATCAAGAAAAGCATTAATAGGAAAAGCAATAGGATTTGCACCAATGATTTGTTTATTTGTTGGATATTTAATTATACCATTAGTAGTAATAGGATTAAGCAGTATGAGCGGAGCTTTTTCGGGAATGCAAACTAGTATAATGTAAAGGAGAAAACTATGGAAAATGCATCAAAAGCCTTACTTATGGCAGCTGGAATATTAATTGCAATAATATTAATATCGCTATTAGTAGCTATGTATAAAGGCGTAAGTTTATTTCAAAGACAGCAGGTATCCCAAGAAGATGCAGCTAGAATAGAAGAATTCAATAGTTTTTATACAAAGTATTCAGGAAGATATGTATATGGTACAGAAGTAATAACAGTAATAAATCAAACGGTAAATAATAAAGATAGTAATAATGTGACAGTGGAAGTTATAATGAAAAGTGACTATACATATAAAATAGGAAAAGTAACATATACTGCAAAAAGTATAACTGTTAATACTGGTGAAGTTATAACTAATACTAGTGGATATAGTACTTCAATAAATAAAAAAGATCTTACAGCTGTAGATAGTAATTTAAAAACAAGAGCTTTTCAGTGTACAGGAATAACATATGATACTACAACAGGAAAAGTTAATAGTATTAAATTTGAAGAAAAACAATATAGTACTTAAAAGAAAGGTGTATTATATACATGGAAAATGCAAGTAAAGCCTTATTAATGGCAGCAAGTGTATTAATAGGAATTATACTTATTTCATTAATGGTAATTATGTTTATGAACTCTGGAAATGTGTCCAGTAGTTATGATAAAACAATAAGCCAAGAAGAAATATCTGTTTTTAATTCAAATTTTACAAAGTATGTTGGAAGAGGATTAACAATACACGAAGTAAAAAGTATTATATATTTTGCAGAAGCAAATGGAGTGAATGTTGCTAGTGATGTTACTAGTACAATAAATATATCTAATACACTTTCTGGAGCTGGTGGAACATATGAAAATACAGTAAAAGAAAGAAAATATAAATTAGTAGTACTTGCCTATGATACAGATACAGGTAAAATAAGCGAAATACAAATAACCACATAAATATTATTAATTATTAAATATTCATTATTCACTATTAATTAAATTATATATAGGGGCGGAACCCCGTGTCCGCCCACAGAAATGAAAAATTAGGAAAATTAAGAAACTATAGGAAATAAATCAAAAAATCTTGAAAATAAAAAACTATAATAGTATAATATATTAGGAGGCAAAGTTGAAAAAAGCCGTAATTATAGTATCAGTTATATTATTAATATTAATTATTATTTGCTTTATGGGAGTGTCTGCTAATAAAACAAATATGCAAGCAATAAAAAAAGAAAACAACTCATATGAGCAATATCAAAACAAAGAAATATATGGCACAGATGTAGTATCACTAATAAATAAAGCATTTAACGAAAACAAAAATAATAATATAGAATTAGACGAAAATGAAAAATATATACAAAATGAAACAAACAGTATAAATATAGAAATAGTACTAATTACAAATGAAGAAAAACTAGAAACAACAACATACTCAATGGAAACTATACAAAAAGTAGGAATATCTGAGTTTATTTCAAATTTTAATACAGCAAAGTTTAGAATAACAAAATTAGAATATCACGAAAAAACAGGAAGAATTAAATATATAGAAATAACTCAGCAATATTAAAATGTTTTTAATGTTTAGATTACAAAAAATCTAATTTAAAATAAATGAAGAATAACAAAGGAGGAATATTTTATGGAGAACGCAACAAAAGCACTATTAATAGCTGCAGCAGTATTAATAGTAATATTATTAATAGCTTTTGGAATGAGAATTTTCAACTCAACATCAGGTGTTTCAAAAAGTGGAACAGATACAGGAAAAGAACTTACTAATCAAGCTAATTTAGCATCAAACACAGCTCAAAATGCAATGCAAGGTCTTGGAGGATGGTATCAAACAACATATTAATTCAAGCTTATGGTTTACCCATAAGCTAAGATATACATAAAAATATAACAGTATATTTTAGCTTATGGATAAATAAAAATAGGAGGAAATTTTATGGAAAATGCATCAAAAGCTTTACTAATAGCAGGCAGTGTATTGGTAGTAATAGTTTTAATAGCAGTTGGAATGAGAATTTTAAATTCAACAGCAGGAGCAAGCGAATCAGCACAAAAAACAATGGATTCAACAGCAATTACAAATTTTAATATGCAATTTGTAAATGCAGGAGTAAGAATAGAATCAGAAGTTATTTTAAGTGGTTCTAAAACACTAGCATTACAGCAAAAAGTATTAGCATCTAATGCTGTAAATAAGACACATATAATTAGTGGAACACTAGTATCAGATGGGACTAAAATTCCGACAATTGATACTACATACAAAAAAGGTTACAAAGTAAAGGCAAAAGTAGATACAAATGGATATATTAATGAAATAGAGTGCAGTAAAGTAGAGCCATAAATAATTAATAAAGAATAATTAACAATTAAGAATGAACAATGAAATAATACTCGTGTAGAGGCGGACGCTTCTGTCCGCCCGCTAACAACAATAGGAGGTTATTATGGAGAATGCAGTAGATGCATTAAAAACGGCAGTAGCAGTTTTAATATTTATAATAGCAATTACAGCAAGTTTCACCATGTTTGCTAAAGCAAAAGTAACAGCAGACTCTATTATAACTTCTAGAGACAAACAAGAATATTTAGAATCAGCAGATTTAGCAAATATACTATATACAGATTCGACATCAATACAATCAGCTACCATGACACGATTTGGAGATAGAATAGTACAAGTTGAAGATGTTATTTCTTCAATATATAGATACAATTTAGAAAAATATGGTGTAACAATTGTAAGTACAAATGGAGAAGTTTTAGCTAGGTTTGATAGTAATACCGAAAACATTATGCGTCAATGGTATAATATAAAAGGTACAGCTCCCGAGGTTGAACAAACACAAAAAAAATTTGCAGGTAAAATAAAAGATAATATATCAATAAATGCAAATAGGTATATTACTGGGGAAATAAAACTTGAGAAGGATGATTTGAAAAGTTTATATGAAGTAAATGTAACTGGAAATAACCAAATAAAAGTTGGAGCACCTTGGTATGGAAATGAATCAGAAATAATAAAAAGATGCAATATCGATATATCAGGTGCGGGTACATATACATATAACAATATAAACTACACAGGAAAAGATATATACACTAAACTAAATGGTAAGCCAATTATAGAAGTAATAAATGAAATTGATAATAGTAAATATGTAGGAGATACATTATTACAAGATTATCAACTACCAACAATAGAAATTGTTTATATTTATTCTTAATAAAACAATATAATAAAAGAAAGGAAAAAATAAAATGGGCGATTCATTAACAATAATTATAGCAATATTTTTAGCAGCAGTTCTAATGTTTGTATTTCCACTATCAGGAATTGCAGAAAGAAATGATGATGCATCACAAATGTATATACAAACAACACTAGATGAATTTGTAAATAAAGTTGCATCAAAAGGAACATTAACAAAAGATGATTATGATAAATTAGAAGCACAACTATTATCTACAAACAATTCTTATGATATAGAATTAACAATTAATGTTGCAGATGTTAATCCAGGTAAAAAAACAAATAATCAACAAATAGGAGATACAACATACTATTCTCTATATACAGCACAAATAATAGATATATTAAACAAAAATAGTGTATATTACTTAAAAGAAGGAGATTACATTAAAGTATCTTTAAAACAAATTAACGAATCAATATCTCAACAAATAAAATCTGCTTTGTTTGGGGCAGGTAGCCAAACAACTAAAATTACAGCTGAATCAGGTGCGATTTCTTCAGCAACAGGAAGAACAGCTTCTTATTAAAAAGAATAGCGGGCGGACATTTCTGTCCGCCCGTAAAAAATGAATAATGTACATGTAGGGGCGGAACCCCGTGTCCGCCCACAGAAACAAAATGAATAATACGGTGTAGGGGCGGAACCCCGTGTCCGCCCGTTTAACAGAAGAAAGGTGAAAAATGAAGTTACAGACTTTAACTATTATATTTATTATTATAATATTACCAGTAGTACTTGTACTTTCCTCTTATATAGACTATGAAATACAAACAATATACAAACAAAATAATTACAATAAGGGAGTAATACAAGCTACTCATGATGCAATTTTTTCATTTGAGTTAAACACTAAAAATGACTCTTATTCTAACAATGCTGAAAATAAAAGAGCAAATATAAAAGCAGCCGTAAAAACTTTTGAAAATAGTTTAAGTTCTACATGTAACTTAGGATTGTATAATAACACAGAAATAGAAGAATATATACCAGCAATGTTATTTGGGTTATATGATGGATTTTATATGTATGCACCATCTCAAAATGGGGAAGAATACAAACATAATTTGAGAAGTTATGTTTATTATTCAGAACAAATACCTGGGACAGATATTGTTATAAGATACACATTAGATAATTATGTAGCAGTATCAGGAACATTTGATAAAACTGGCAGTGGTACTGGCACATATCAAACAATGGCAGGCTATTTAATAGCAAAAACATGGAATGAAAGTAATAAAAAATATAATAACGTAGAAATTAAAGAAGAAACTCTTTCATATACAAAACTAAATGAAACTACATTAGAACCATCACTAGACACAATAAATAACGATAATTCTGCACAAGAATATTATAAAAATGCCAATGAATTTACAAAATGGTTCAATAATATGATAGAAAATAAAACTTCTGATAAAACTTCTGATGTCAGACATATATCAGATACCAACGATCCAGAAGATGAAAATTCAGCTTTTGTTACTCATAAAAGAGAAATAATGAAAGAAAAAATTGAAACTGTATTAAATTCTTCAATAACTGCATATGCTAAGAAAACAGGTAGCTCATATAGAATGCCAAAACTTTTAGAAGAAGAATGGGAAAAAATATACACAAATATTTCAGTAATAGCATTTGTCCAAGGAATGAATTTAGGATTTAAAAAATATAATAATTATTGTGTATTAAATAGTACAAATAATTCTGAATTTGTAAATCCAAATCTACTATACTTTATAGATAATAACGGATATTATCATGATATAACATGCAGTAACTTATCTTCTGCAACTAGCTTAGTAGGTTATAAAATAGGAGATTTTGAAAAAATAAAATATGAAAAAAATTCTGCAGCAGATACTACGAATGCAAAATACCATTATTATTATAAACATGAAGAATATGCGTGTTATGATTGCATTAATGGTGGCGGGGAAAGTAGAACATCAACTAATATATATGATTATATAAATAAAGCAGGTACTCCAGATACAATAAAAAAAGCATATTATACTTCACTTGCTAGAGAAAGACAAAATACAGTTAAATTATTAGATGATTATAATAAATAAAAGAATTAAAAAATAAAAAAATGGTTATCCTATAAAAAGGATGACCATTTTTTATTATTAATTATTCATCATTCACTATTAATTAAATTATATGTAGGGGCGGAACCCCGTGTCCGCCCGCAGAAACAAAATGAATAATTAATAATGAAAAATTAAAAATGAATAATATGGTGTAGGGGCGGACGCCTCTGTTCGCCAGAAAATAACGGTTAGGAGGAAATATGAATAATGAGGTTATAGCGGCAAAGACTAGTGTCTTTCCAAATATATATATTATAATTTTAATAGCCTTTTTATTGGTTCTATTAGCATATGTTAGTAACATTACAGCAATTCCAAAGAGCGTTATACTTTTTGAAAATGAAGAATTAAACTACAAACCAATACTAGGGGTTTCAATAGATAAAAGCAAGATGGTGGAAACATCTACTACAATAGCAACAGAAAATTCAAAAAAAGAGGAACAATACGATGTTAGTTTGCTAGGGATAAAATTAAAAACAGTTACTGCAAATGTAATTCAAAACAAAAAGGTTATACCATTAGGAAATTTAGCGGGATTAAAGTTATTTACACAAGGAGTATTAGTAGTAGGAATTAGCCAAATACAGGGGGAAGATAATAAAATATATAAACCATATGAAGAAGCAGGAATAGAGCAAGGAGATAGTATTATAAAAATCAATAACGAAGAGATAGACTCAACAGAAGAATTATTAGCTTGTATAAGTAAATGCAATGGAAAGGCTATGGATATAACATATTTAAAAAATGGAGAAACTATAGAAAAACAAATAACACCAGTAAAAACATCAAAACATACTTATAAATTAGGACTTTGGGTAAGAGATGCAGCAGCAGGAGTGGGAACTTTAAGTTTTTATGATATAGAAACAAATTCCATAGCATCTTTGGGACACGGAATACAAGATGTAGATACCTCAGAAATGGTAGATATATCATCTGGAGAATTTGTTACAAGTAAAATTGTAACAGTAAAAAAAGGAGAAAAAGAAAATCCAGGAAGAATAGAGGGAAGTATAGAAAATAGTACAAATATTGGTGGAATTTATAGTAACACTAAATTTGGAGTATATGGATATTTAAAAAATAAAGAATTATTAAATTTAGATACCAAAAGAGCAATGAACATTGCATTAAGAAATGAAATAAAACAAGGAAAAGCTAGTATACTATGTACTTTAGAAGATGGAAAACAAGAAGAATATGAAGTAAATGTGCAAAAAATATTTTTAAATAATAATGAGGATAATAAAAGTATGGTAATAAAAATAACAGATGAGAGACTTTTAGAAAAAACAGGAGGAATAATACAAGGAATGAGTGGGTCACCAATAATACAAAATGGGAAACTTATAGGAGCTTTAACACATGTATTAGTATCTGATCCAACAACAGGATATGGAGTATTTGCAGACTTAATGGCAAAGGAAATAAGAACAGTAAACTAAGAATTTACTGTTCTTTATTAATTATTCATTTGTTATATGCTGGCGGACAGAGGCATCCGCCCCTACAATTTGAATTACCCAAAGTATATAAATTTATTAATCAGAATATTGAAAATAAATACAAATATGTATATAATGAATTTATATTTTGATTAATGAGAGGTTACAAATGAAAAATAAAATAATAACGATAGTTCTATGTATAGTAATGTTTGCTGTACCTGTTCTTATCATACCAAACAATGAAACATATTATAATTTGGCACGATACATTTTACTTTTAATTTGTGGTGCTATATTATTTTGTGCTTTTATAAAAAACAGTAAAAAGCTAGAATTTGATAAAACAGATATATGCATAATGATATTTATAATATTAGCACTAATAAGTGCTATTTGTTCTATTAATATTAAAAAGTCTGTTTTAGGAGAAAGAAATAGGTTTGAAGGTGTATTTACTTTAATAACTTATAGTATGTTATACTATCATGCTAAATATTATCTTAAGCCAAATAATAAATTTATAAATGTTGGTTTAGTTACATATAGTTGCATATTAATTCTTGCAGTGATTCAGTTTTATATGCCAACAAAGGTTATTTATATGTTGCCTATCTTTGGAAAAGGTGCACATGGAACAATGGGAAATACCAATTTTATGGGAAGTTTTGTAAGCATGCTTGTTCCAGCTACTGTTTTGGGATATTTATTTACAGGTAAAAAGAAGTATTTGCTTGTAAGTATACTATCATTTTTTGTAATGCTTTTATGCATAGCAAGAAGTGGATGGGTTGCTTTTGTAGTAACTATTATTATCATAATAGCGTACATGATAAAAAATAGAAGCAAAGAAAACTTTAAGCGATTTGCATTTATTATTATTGGATTTATGCTTTGTTTGGCTATTGTAAAAATAGAACCTAAAAGTAATGAAATAGTAGCAAGAAAAGGAAAAAGAGTTGTTAGCGAAGCAAAGGAAGCAAATACTACAGGAATATCAGATAGAATGGGTTCTGGTAGGATTTTAATTTGGAAGTCAACTTATAATGTAATAAAAAAATATCCAATTGTAGGATGTGGAGTAGATGCTTTAGCAGATGGATTAATGAAAGCAGATTTACCAGGTTTAATAAAATTTATTAATATTTATCACACAAGTATAGATAAAGCTCATAACGAATATTTACAAATAGCAGCAACAATTGGTTTACCAGCTCTAGGTGTTTATTTGATTTTTTTAACATTAGTATTAGATAAAAATTTAAAAGGACTTTTAAAAGATAAAAAAAGTACATTCTTTTTTATAGTAATTTTAGGATATCTTGCACAAGCATTTTTTAACATAAGTACACTAGGAGTTGCTCCAATATTTTGGATAGTATTAGGATTAAGCCAGCAAAAAGAATAAAATTTAAATGAACCTTTTTGCTTTTTGGTCAATGGGGACGGAGAATTTTGACAACATAAAAAATGAAATAATAGACAAATTTCGAAATAAGGTTGTCAAAATTCTCCGTCCCTATTGACCATAGCATTTGCAGTAACTTTAAGAAAATTAAATGAAATAGGAGAAGAATAATGAAAATTTTAGCGATAGGAGATATAGTAGGAGAAAAAGCATTAGAGAAAGTAGAAAAGGTATTACCAGAATTAATAAAAAACGAATCTATTGAATTTGTAATAGCGAATGGAGAAAATATAGTAGAGGCTAGAGGAATTAATAAACAATCATTTGAAAGATTAATAGCAGTAGGAGTAAATGCAGTTACTATGGGAAATCATACATATTCTAATAAAGGAATATATGAAATAGATGATAGTAGATTAATAATACCAGTAAACTATTCAAAAGATACAATAGATAAAGGATACAATGTGTTTGAAGTAAACCAAAATAAAATCTTTGTAGCTAATGTATTAGGAAAGAGATTAGGCGGAACATTAAATGGATTTAATGTTATAGACAATATTGTTAGTAACTTAAATTCAGATATAAAAATTAGAATAATAGACTTTCATAGTGAATATGGAAACGAAAAAGCAGCGATGGCACATATGCTAAAAGATAAAGTATCAGTAGTATATGGAACTCACACACATATACAGACAGCAGATGAAAAAATAATAAATTCAGGAGAAGGATTTATATCAGATATAGGAATGTGTGGACCTGTAAATTCTGGAATAGGATATGACTTAGACTTTGAAGTAAAAAGATATAAAGAAGAATTAGAAGACGATTCAAAACTATCTAATGATACTAATTGCATATTTTCTGCATGCATGTTTGAAATAGATAATAATACAGGAAAAACATTAACAATAAAAAGAATCTTAATGTAGAAAATAGTGTCGAAATTTGATACACGAAATAGATTGCAAAAATACAATAAGAATAATATAATAAGAAAAATGTATATATGTTTGTAGGGGGGCGGACGACTCTACTGTGTACGCTGTAACTATAACGAGCGTAGCTCGAACAGTTTCATGTGTGTCCGCCCGCGCGGAGTTTACTCCGCTTTTTTTATTTTAAAATTTATTTTTATTTTTTAGCAAAATATATTGACAACTGCTAAAAATGTTGTATAATAATAAAGTAGTTAGCAAATAATATTAAAGAGTGCTAAAATTTAAAATGTCAACATTGGGAGAGGAATAAAAAATGTTGAATGATAGAAAAAAAGAAATCTTACAAGCTATCATAGAAGAATACATTCAAACTGCAGAGCCCGTAAGCTCAAATGCAATTGTACAAAAATACAATTTAGATTGTAGTAGTGCAACTGTAAGAAATGAAATGGCAGTATTAGAAAAAGAAGGATACTTAGATAAACCACACACATCTGCTGGTAGAGTACCTTCTGCAAAAGGGTATAGATTCTATGTGGATGAATTATTAAAAGAAGATACATTAAGTTTAGAGGAAATTATATATTTGCAATCTAAATTGCAAACAAAAGTTAATCAAATAGAAGATTTAACTAAAATTACAACTACAACTTTATCTGAAATAACTCATTACCCAACAATTAGTATTGGACCTAATAAGCATAATCAAATAATAGAAGATATAAAATTTGTTTTGCTTGGTTCAAGAACCATGATGGCTATTATTTTGACAGATGCAGGAATAGTTAAAGAAACAATAATTAAATTTGATGAAGATATTACTGAAGATCAAGTTAAAACATTAAATTATATGTTTAATAACAAGTTAAAAGGTAGCAAGTTAGATGAAATAAATGCACCTATGGAAGAATATATCTTTTCTGAAATGAATGAGAGTTTAAATGTAATTAACCCAATACTTGGAGAAATTAAAAAGGTTATTAATGAACAAGAAGATATATTTTTAGAAGGAACAAATAAAGTATTTGAGTTACCAGAATTCAAGAGCTTAGAAACTGCTAAAAACTTTATAAATGCATTGGATGAAAAAGAATTAATGATAGATACATTAAATTCTGGAATTGCTGATGATATTAATGTTTATATTGGCGATGAAAATGAAAATGAGGATTTAAAAGATTTTAGTATTATAACATTTAATCACAAAGTTCATGGAAAGTCTGTTGGTACAATAGGAATCATAGGACCTAAGAGAATGGATTATGCAAAGGTAATTTCGGTTTTGAAATATATTAATAGAAAAATGAATCAGGGAGGATTACTTGGTTCAGGAGAAAAACTTGAAAAATGATTTACTAAATTTTAATTAGATATACTAAAAAAGAAAGAAGGAGTGTAATCGTGGAAGAAAATAAAGAAGAATTGAAAAACGAAGAACAAAAAGTAACTGAGGAAACTTGCAAAGAAGATAACGAAATAAACAACATGAAATTAGAATTAGAAGATACAACTGATAGATTAAAAAGACTTATGGCAGAATTTGATAATTTCAAAAAGAGAAGCGCAAAAGAAAGAGAGGGCTTATATAATTCTTTATTATCAGATATAATATCTAGCTTTTTACCTGTTGTAGATAACTTAGAAAAGGCTGTAAATAGCAACACAGAAGATGCAGGATATAAACAAGGCGTTGAATTAGTTTTAAAACAATTTCTTGATGTACTTTCTTCATTAGGCGTAAAAGAAATAGAAACAAATGGAACAACATTTAATCCAGAATATCATGAAGCTGTAAGTTCTGTTCAAGATGAAAATTTAGGCGAGAAAGAAATAAAAGAAACTTTTAGAAAAGGATATCAAATTGGAGATAGAGTTATTAGGCATGCTATGGTAGTTGTGGCTAATTAGAATGAATGAAAAACATCGTCTTGCGTTGTTAAACTTCAATGAAAATTTAATCAGCGTACAGTAAGTACGCCTCATAAATTTTCATCTCGTTTGCCTAGCAATACTTGTTTTTGATTCATTCAATAAACATGTTATTAAATTTATATTATATAAACATACAAAAGAAAGTGAATTTTTTAAGGATGTAGTGTGCTAGACATTTCTGTCTACTCACAAAATTAATTATTAAATAGAAAGGAAGTTTTTAATTATGGGAAAAATTATAGGAATCGATTTAGGTACTACAAACTCATGTGTAGCTGTTATGGAAGGAGGAGAAGCAGTTGTTATACCAAATGCTGAAGGAAATAGAACTACTCCATCAGTTGTTGCTTTCTCAAAAAATGGAGAAAGATTAGTAGGACAAATTGCAAAGCGTCAAGCTGTTACAAATCCTGAAAATACAGTTATATCTATAAAAAGAGATATGGGTACAAATAAAAAAGTAAATATTGAAGGTGATGAATTTACACCACAAGAAATTTCTGCAATGATTTTACAAAAATTAAAAGCAGATGCTGAAAATTATTTAGGAACAACTGTTAATCAAGCAGTTATTACAGTTCCTGCATACTTTAGTGATAGTCAAAGACAAGCAACTAAAGATGCTGGTAAAATTGCTGGACTTGAAGTATTAAGAATTATAAATGAACCTACTGCAGCAGCTTTAGCATATGGTATGGATAAAGAAGATGCAGATAGTAAAATAATGGTTTACGACTTGGGTGGTGGTACATTTGATGTTTCTATACTAGATATTGGAGATGGTGTATTCGAAGTTTTAGCTACAAGTGGTAATAACAGATTAGGTGGAGATGACTTTGATCAAAGAATTATTGATTATTTAGTAGCAGAATTCAAAAAATCAAATGGAATCGACTTAAGTACAGATAAAATGGCTATGCAAAGATTAAAAGAAGCAGCAGAAAAAGCTAAAATAGAATTATCAGGTGTTCAACAAACACAAATTAACTTACCATTTATTACAGCAGATAGCACAGGTCCAAAACACTTAGATATAACATTAACAAGATCAAAATTTGAAGAATTAATAAGAGATTTGGTTGAATCTACATCAGGACCCGTTAACCAAGCATTAAAAGATGCTGGAATATCTGCAAGTGATTTGCATAAAATTTTATTAGTTGGTGGTTCTACTAGAGTTCCAGCTGTTCAAGAATTAGTAAAAAGAATTACTGGAAAAGAACCAGATAAAGGAATTAATCCAGATGAATGTGTTGCTATAGGTGCAGCAATTCAAGGTGGTGTATTATCTGGAGATGTTAAAGATTTAGTATTACTTGATGTAACACCATTATCATTAGGTATTGAAACATATGGTGGAGTATTTACAAAATTAATAGAAAGAAATACAACTATACCAACTAAAAAATCACAAGTATTCTCAACTGCAGCAGATGGTCAAACAAGTGTTGAAATCCATGTGCTACAAGGTGAAAGAGAAATGGCTGCATACAATAAAACATTAGGAAGATTCCAATTAACAGGAATTCCTGCAGCACCTCGTGGAGTACCACAAATAGAAGTAACATTTGATATAGATGCAAATGGTATAGTTCATGTATCTGCTAAAGATATGGCAACAGGAAATGAACAAAATGTAGCAATAACAGCAAGTTCAAACTTATCTGATGAAGATATTGAAAAAGCAGTAAAAGATGCAGAAGCACATGCTAGTGAAGATAAAAAGAAGAAAGAAGAAATTGAAGCTAGAAACAATGCAGAAAGTTTAGTATATAATAGTGAAAAAACATTAAAAGATTTAGGTGACAAAATTAGTGGAGAAGAAAAAGCTAAAGTTGAAGCAGAAATTGCTAATGTAAAAAAAGCACTAGAAGGAACAGATATAGAAAACATTAAACAAGCAACAGAAAAATTAACAACAGCTTTCTATGAAATTTCTGAAAAATTATATAAACAAGCAAACGCAGCAGGAGCAAATGCTGGTGCAACAGCAGAAAATGCAGGAGCTAATACAGATAACAATGGAGAAACTGTATATGATGCAGAATATAATGTAGAAAATGAAGATGATAAAAAAGACGAAAATAAATAAAATATTAATTTATAAGCTATTTTAAAATAGAATTTTATAAATTACTGTTTGAATTTAGTGTTTTAAGTTTTGAGTTTGGAAATTTGAATTATTGTTAAAATAATGAAAAAATTCCAAACTCTAAATCTAAACACAAGAAGGAGCAAAAATGGCTGGGAAAAGAGATTTTTATGAGGTTTTGGGTGTTGATAAAAATGCAACAGAAGATGAATTAAAAAAAGCATATAGAAAACTTGCTAAGAAATATCATCCAGATGCAAACCCAGATAATAAAAAAGAAGCGGAAGCTAAATTTAAAGAAGTAAATGAGGCATATGAAACTTTATCTAATCCAGAAAAGAGAAGAATGTATGACCAATTTGGACCAGATGGTCCACAAGGATTTGGAGGCGCTGGAGGAAGTGGATTCTATTCTTCAAGTGGATTTGATGGATTTAACATGGGAGATTTTGGAGATTTAGGTGATATTTTCTCATCATTTTTTGGAGGAGGTTTTAGTGGCGGTAGAACTTCTAGAACAAAATCAGGACCTACTAAGGGTGCTAGTTTAAGATATGATATAGAAATAACTTTTGAAGAGGCATTTTTAGGAGTTGAAAAGGAAATCAATTTTAGTAGAGAAGAAACTTGTAGTTCTTGTCATGGTACTGGAGCAAAGCCTGGAACAAAAGTAGAAAATTGTTCTATGTGTGGAGGAACAGGTCAAATAACACAAACTCAAACAACAATTCTAGGACAAATGCAAACAACTAGAACTTGTCCAAATTGTCATGGGGAAGGAAAAGTTATAAAAGAACCTTGTGAAAACTGTAGGGGTAAAGGCAGAGTAAAGAAAGCAACTAAAATTAAAGTTAAAATTCCAGCAGGAATAGATGATAATCAAACTGTTATTTTAAGAGGCGAAGGTGCAGCAGGTCACAAAGGTGGAGAAAAGGGAGATTTATTTATAACAGTACATATTAAGAAACACAGTATTTATACAAGAAAACAAAACAATGTGTATTGTGAAATTCCGGTAACAATAACTCAAGCAACATTAGGAGCAAACTTAGAAATACCTATGGTTGATGGCTCAAAAGAAATGTGTAGAATACCAGAGGGAACACAAACAGATACTAAATTTAGAATTAAAGGAAAAGGATTTAAAAATCCAAATAGCAATTATGCAGGAGATTTTATATTTACTGTAATTGTAAAAACTCCAAAGAGACTAACAAAAGAGCAAAGGGATTTATTAGAACAATTGGCAAAAACAATGAATGAACAGCCACCAGTTAAAAAAAGAGGAATATTTGGATAAAAAAATTAGGGCGGACGATTTTGTCTGCCCTTTCTGTACGCCCGTGGATTTTACAAAAAAATACAATTTTTTAGTTGACACTATATGGTGGTATGGTATAATAATTAAGTAAAATTTTGTTATACGATGGGGATAAAAAATGAAAGAAGCAGTTTTAGATAAAAAAAAGGAAAACTTAGGGAACAAAGAAAAAGAAGCGGTTAAAGAAAATTTAATTGAAAAAGATAAAAAGGTTATTGATATAACTGTTATGGTTACAATTATCATTATATCATTGTTATGTATATTTCTTGTTTGTGGATATATATATATTAAAAAAGCAAGAAGTAATACTCAATTTAACCTAATAGGAAAAACAGATGTTGTATTAGAAGCAGGTAGTGAATATCTAGATGAAGGTTACAATGCTAAATTTAATAATAAAGATGCAAATGGTAAAGTCAAAGTTACAACAAATTTAGATGTAAATAAAGTTGGAACATATAAAATAGAATATAATCTACAAAGTAAATTTTATAATGTAAATGAAACCTTATGCAGAAATGTAACAATACAAGATACAACAGCTCCTGTACTTACTGTAGATAGTGATAAAAATATAACAATTTATGCTGGAGATAAATTTACAACACCAAAATATACAGCTGTAGATAATTATGATGGTGATATAACTAATAATGTAAAAGTAGAATCAAATGTTAATTCAGAAAAAAATGGTACATATCATGTAAATTACTATATTAAAGATTCAAGTGGAAATGAAAGCTCAGAAACAATTAATGTAACTGTAAAGAAAAAGAAGAATCCATATATTGTTGTATCAATTGCAAATCAAACTTTAAAATATTATGAATATGATAATCTTGTATTATCTTCAAATATAGTTACAGGAATTAATGGAAAAACACCAACAGGTACATTTAGAGTATTAAATAAAGCAAGAAATATTATTCTAGAAGGAAAAGATTATAAGAGTTTTGTAAACTACTGGATTGCTTTTAAGGGGGTTTCATTTGGATTCCACGATGCATCATGGAGAAGCAATTTTGGAGGAAAAATTTATAAGACAAATGGAAGTCATGGATGTGTGAACATGCCATATGCAAAAGTTAGACAGTTGTACAATATGGTATCAATAGGTACACCTGTTTATATAAAATAGACAAATATTATTAATAAATGAGAATTATAATTTAAAATATAATTCTTTTTTTATTAATAATGAAAAATTAAAAATACCAAATACAAAACACCAATACATAAATCAATGTAAAACTACTTGACAGCATACAAGAATAAAGGTAAAATATAATAGGAAAAGTTTTAAATATATAAAATATAAACAAATTTTAATATATATTAGAACATTGAAAATTAAATAAGGAAAGAGGGATAATATTATGAATATTCTAATTATTATCGCCACTGTTCTAATCTCAGGAGCAGTTTTTATTCCTGTTGGGATTGTTGTAAGGAAAAAAACTGCAGAATCAAAAATAAAAAGTGCAGAAAGTGAAGCAAATAGAGTTCTAGAAAATGCTAATAGAGAAGCAGAAAACATAAAAAAAGAAGAAATTTTAAAAGCAAAAGAAGAAATAATGAAATCTAGAGATGAACTAGATAAAGAGATTAGAGAAAGAAGAGGCGAAGTACAAAGTCAAGAAAGAAGATTAATTCAAAAAGAAGAAAATTTAGAAAAGCGTTCTCAAATGTTTGAACAAAAAGAAAAAGAGCTTGCAAGAGAAGAAAAAGAATTAGAAAATAAAAAAGAAGATATTCAGGAAATATTCAATAAGCAAATGCAAGAATTACAAAGAATATCAGGATTATCAGCAGAAGAAGCTAAAAAACAATTATTAAATGAATTAGAAAAACAATTAACAGCTGAAAAAGCAGTGTTAATTAAAGAAGTAGAATCAAAGGCAAAAGAAGATGCAAATAAAAATGCTAAAGAAATATTAAGCTATGCTATACAAAAATGTGCTGCAGATCATACTTCAGAAACTACAGTTTCAATAGTAAACTTACCAAATGATGATATGAAGGGTAGAATTATTGGTAGAGAAGGTAGAAATATAAAAGCTTTGGAAACATTAACAGGAATAGACTTAATTATAGATGATACTCCAGATGCTGTTATTATTTCAGGATTTGATCCATTAAGAAGAGAAGTTGCTAAAGTAGCTTTGGAAAAATTAATAGATGATGGTAGAATACACCCAGCTAAAATAGAGGAAATGGTAGAAAAGGCAAAAGAAGAAATAGAAGCAATCATCAAATCAGAAGGAGAAAGAGCAACATTAGAAACAGGTGTTATGGGACTTAATCCAGACCTTGTTAGATTAATAGGAAAATTAAAATATAGAACAAGTTATGGACAAAATGTTTTAAACCATTCTATAGAAGTATCTAACTTAGCAAGAATTATGGCAGAAGAATTAGGATTAGATTCAACTAGAGCTAGAAGAGCTGGTTTATTACATGATATAGGAAAAGCTTTAGACCACGATATGGAAGGAACCCATGTTGAACTTGGTGTAGAAGTTTTAAGAAAATATAAAGAAAACGAATTGGTTGTAAATGCTGTAGAAGCACATCATGGAGATGTTGAACCTAAAACATTAGAAGCTGTTTTAGTACAAGCAGCAGATGCTATATCTGCTTCAAGACCAGGAGCAAGAAGAGAAACTTTAGAAGCATATATTAAAAGATTACAAAACTTAGAAGAAATTGCAAATTCTTTTGATGGTGTTGATAAATCATTTGCTATACAAGCAGGTAGAGAAGTTAGAATTATAGTAAAACCAGAAAAAGTATCTGATGCAGAAATGACAGTTTTAGCAAGAGATATTGCCAAAAAAGTTGAATCTGATATGGAATATCCAGGACAAATAAAAGTAAATGTAATTAGAGAAACTCGTACAATAGAATATGCAAAATAAATAATTAAAAAGCAATTACCATTTAAGGTAATTGCTTTTTTGAATATATATATTAGATTATATGTAGAAGGCGGAACCCTGTGTCCGCCCGCAAAAACACAAATACCAAATACAAAACACCAATAACAGTTTGCAAAAATACTTAAAATGTAGTATTATAAATTAGAAATTTGGAAAAATCGAAATGAAAGGAAAATTACAATTATGAAAATATTGGCTGTAGGTGACATTGTAGGAGAAAGAGGTTTAAATAAATTAAAAGAAAGTTTACCAATTTTAAAACAAAAAGAAAAAATAGATTTTATTATTATTAATGGTGAAAATGTTGCAGGAGGAATGGGGATTACTAAAAGAGACTTTCAACAAATTTTATTTTCAGGAGCCGATGTTGTTACTTTAGGAAATCATACATGGTCTAAAAAAGATATATTTAATTTTATAGATGATGAAAAATTAATAAGACCAGCTAATTATCCAAAGGGAGTAGTAGGTAAAGGATATAATATATATAATTGTAAAAATAAAAGAATTGCAGTAATAAATTTACTTGGTAGAACAAATATGGGAATACTAACAGAAAATCCTTTTTTAGAGGCAGATAATATTTTAGAAAATATTAAAGAAAAAGCAGATTATATTGTTGTAGATTTTCATGCAGAAGCTACAGCAGAAAAGATAGCCATGAAATATTATTTGGATAAAAGAGTAAATATAATATTTGGAACACATACACATGTACAAACAGCAGATGAAGAAATTACAGAAAATGGTATGGCTTATATTACAGATATAGGTATGACAGGACCAATAAATTCTGTAATAGGAATGGATAAGAAAGCATCAATAAAAAGATTTGTTACAACCTTACCAGAAAAATATAAAATAGCTGAGGGCGAATGTAAATTTAATAGTTGTTTATTTGAGATAAATGACGAAACAGGTCGAACAGATAGTATAAGAAGAATAAATTTATAAAAAAGCGCGAAATATACATGATATTAGTACACGAAATTTCTAATATTTTCCATTAACTACTAGACAATAAAATTCAATTATAATATAAATATAATTGTTCACAAAATTTATATTTATATTTAGGAGGAAAGAAATGGAAGTTTTAAAAATTTCAGCAAAATCAAACCCAAATTCTGTAGCAGGAGCAATAGCAGGGCTAGTAAAGGAGTCAAACAAAGCAGAAATGCAAGCAATTGGTGCAGGAGCATTAAACCAAGCAATAAAAGCTGTAGCAATAGCAAGAGGATTTGTTGCACCATCTGGAGTTGATTTAGTGTGCGTACCAGCTTTCGCAGAGGTAGAAGTAGAGGGCGAAGATCGTACTGGTATTAAAATAATTGTTGAATCAAGATTATAATAAATATTGTTAATATGGGGGGAGTTTGGATAATCCAAACTCTTTTTGTATTAAGCATAATAAATATTCAGCCTACATTTTGAGTACTTTCTTTCCAAATTAGACCCTCCAAGACAAGGAGTAATCCGTATGCCTCAAAGGGCTGTCGGGCCCTAATTTTCCCAAAAAGTCTCAAAATAGTCTGAACTCTATAAATTATTAATTATTAACTATTCATTATTCACTATTAATTAAATCATATTTAGGGGGCGGACGCCTCTGTCCGCCCGCAAAAACAAAATGAATAATTAATAATGAAAAATTAAAAATGAATAATATATGTGTAGGGGCGGACGCCTCTGTCCGCCCGTATCTACAAAGAAATACCATGTAATATAGGAGATACTTATGAGGAAAAATAAATTAAAGTTCATTTTAACAATTATTTTAATAGTAGCCATAACAATAATTTATATTGTGTATAATATTTTAATTAGAAATAATAAAAGAAAAACAAATGAAATACCAATATCAACTAAAGAAAAAGTAATTGTCAATAATTTTAGAATAGGTATAATAAATTTTGATACTATAAATCCAATATTAAGTAAAAATGAAAATGTGCAAAATGTATCAAAATTAATATTTGAACCATTATTTGATTTGAACAAAAATTTTAAGCTAGAGCCATGTTTAGCAAGTGAGTGCAGTAAATTAAATAACACTACTTATATAATAAAATTAGTAGAAAATATACAATGGCAAAATGGAAAAAAATTTGATTCTAATGATGTTAAATTTACTATTGATTATTTAAATGAAAATAAAGATAAATCAATATACTATAATAAAGTAAAAAATATAAAGGAATTAAAAATAATAGACGAAAATACGATTAAAATTTTATTAAAAGAAGAAGAAGAATATTTTGAGTATAACTTAACTTTTCCAATACTAATTAGCAATGATAAAGATAATCTAGAAGATAAAAATTTACTTGGAACAGGAATGTATTACATTTCTGACATAAATAATGAAAATATAATTTTAAAAATAAATACTAATTGGTGGAAAAATGAGCAGGTAAAATTAGATACTATAAAACTTAGTTTTCACGAAAACATAAATAATGCTATATCTGAAATGAAAATCGGAAATATAGATTTTATAATGTCAACTTCTAAAAATGTAGAAGAATATTTAAGGGGAGTTTCAGTAAAACAACAAAGATATACAGGAAGAGAATATAGTTATTTAGCCTTAAATTGCGAAGATTTGATATTGAAGAATAAAGAAGTAAGGCAGGCTATAAGTTATGCTATAAATAAAAGTAAAATTATTGAAGAGGTATATAATAATCAGTATAAAATATCAAACTTTCCTTTAGATTTTGGAAGTTATTTATATAATGAAAATTCACAAAGAATAGAATACAATATAGAAAAAGCTAAAGATTTATTAGAAAAAAATGGATGGAAATATAAAGATGGATATTGGAATAAAAATGGTGAATTACTAAAAATAAATATGGCCGTAAATGAAGAATATAAAGACAAAGTAGAAGTAGCAAAAATAATAAAAGAACAGTTATCTGAAGCAGGAATACAATTAGATATAATTACATATTCGGAGAAAGAATATGACCAAATAATGCAAAATAAAGAATATTGTATTTTATTTGCAAGTTTATCTCATGAGTATAGTCCATCAGTATATTGGTATTTTAAAGATAATAATTTAGCAAATTATAATAATAAAGAAATTTTAAATAATTTAAAAAAATTGGAGGAAGATGAAGAATCAGACAAAATAAAAATTATGAATGATATTATAGAAAAATATAATGATGATGCACCATACATTAGCTTATACTATGACACAAATTTATTGATTTATACAGAAAATTTAAGGGGTGAAGTTACACCTAATTCATATAAAGTATTTTATAATATAAACAATTGGTATAGGGAATATGATAAAAAGAAATAAAAAAGTAAAAAAAGTGTTGACAAAAATTTTTTTTATTATATAATACTAATGAACATGCAAACAAATGTTTAAATATTTCAAATAATAATTCTTTTTGAAATTTAATTTGCATAAAAGAAAGGAATGAATAAATATGGTAAACGAAAATCCAGAAAAGAAAAAAGCACTAGAAATAGCAATGGGGCAAATAGAAAAACAATTTGGAAAAGGATCTGTTATGAAGCTTGGAGATTTTCAAGCTATGAATATAGAAGCAATACCAACAGGAGCTTTAGGATTAGATATAGCATTGGGAATAGGAGGAGTTCCAAGAGGTAGAATAGTAGAAATCTATGGACCAGAATCATCAGGAAAAACAACTTTAGCATTACATGTTATAGCAGAGGCACAAAAAATGAATGGAGAAGCAGCATTCATAGATGCAGAACATGCATTAGATCCAGTATATGCAAAACATTTAGGAGTAGATATAGATAATTTAATAGTATCTCAACCAGATACTGGAGAACAAGCACTAGAAATAACAGAAGCTTTAATTAGAAGTGGTGCATTAGATGTAATAGTTGTAGACTCTGTTGCTGCTTTAGTACCTAAGGCAGAAATTGATGGAGACATGGGAGATTCTCATATTGGTCTACAAGCAAGGCTTATGTCACAAGCTTTAAGAAAATTAGCAGGAGCAATTAATAAATCAAAAACAGTTTTAATATTTATTAACCAATTAAGAGAAAAAGTTGGTATAATGTTTGGAAATCCAGAAACTACAACTGGTGGTAGAGCATTAAAATATTATGCTTCTGTAAGATTAGATATAAGAAAAATAGAAAACATAAAACAAGATGGAGAAGTTGTTGGAAATAGAGCAAGAGTAAAAGTAGTAAAAAATAAAGTTGCTCCACCATTTAGAGAAGCAGAATTTGATATAGTGTATGGAAAAGGTATTTCTAAAGAAGGAAATATATTAGATATAGGGGTTAATTTAGACATAGTTGAAAAGAGTGGCTCTTGGTTTAGCTATAATGGAGAAAGAATAGGCCAAGGTAGAGAAAATGTTAAAAACTATTTAAGAGAAAACCCAGAAATGATGAAAGAAATAGAAGAAAAAATAAGATCAAAATTCTCAGAAGCTTTTGAAAAGAGCTTAGGAGATGAAGAAGATTCAAACGAAGAATAATAATTGTATATAAGGGCGGACACATAGTTCCGCCTCTACAATTTTCAAATACAAAATACAAAAAATTAAAAATAAATAAAATTGGTGAAATTAATGAAATATTCTATAGAAGAGTTTGATAAAGCAAAAACAAAAGTAATGAATTATATAATGTATAAAAAAAGAACAGAATATGAGGTTAAAAATAAATTTTCAAAAACTATTGAAGAAAATTTATTACATGATATAATAGAATATGTTAAAGAAGCAGGTTATCTAAGTGATACAGACTATATTAAAAGAGCAATATTAGAATTTAAAGCTTTGAATAATTTATCAAGAAAAGAAATTTCTTATAAATTGTATTCTAAAGGAATAAGTAAGGAATTAATAGAAGATTACTTTTCTGAACATCAAGAAGAATTATATGATTACGAAATGCAATCTGCTCAAAATATATTTAATAAAAAAAGTATAACAATGGAAACAGAAGAAATTAAAAATTATCTAAGGAAAAAAGGATATAAAGAAGATATTATAAAAGATGTATTATAGAAGGGAACCAAAATGCAGAGTGTACTAACATTAGAATCTAAAAAATATGAAATAAAAATTGAAAATTTTGAAGGTCCTTTAGATTTATTATGCCATTTAATAGATAAAAATAAAATGGATATATATGATATAAAAATAAGTGAAATTGCAGATCAATATATTGAATATATTAATGCAATGGAAGAAGCTAATTTAGAAATTACAAGTGAGTTTTTAGTAATGGCATCTACATTGCTATATATAAAATCAAAAGGATTATTACCAAATCAAGTTGAAAACGAAGAAGAACTTACAGAAGAGCAATTAATTGAACGAATTATAGAATATAAAAAATATAAAGAAATTACTAAAAAATTAAAAGAGGGGTATGAAGAATTTTCAAAAAGATTTTTTAAATTTGCAGAAGTAATAGAATTACCAAAACAGAAATTAGAAGTTGAATATGAAAAAGATGTGCTTCCTCAAATATATTCTCAGATAATACAAAGAAATGAAGAAAAGATAAATGTTAATGCAAAAAATATAGAAAAAATAGCAATAACAGAAACATATAGTGTTGGAAGTAAAGTAAAGGAAATGTTTAGAGAATTAATAAAAAAACCTAAATTTGTATTTAATAAACTATATTCTTTATCAAAATGTAACAAACAAGAAGTAGTAACAGCTTTTACAGGTTTGTTAGAATTATCTAGAAGAAATAAAGTAGTAACTGTTCAAGAAGAATTATTTGGAGATATAACAGTAGAAAAAGCAAAGAAAACTGTTTAAAATATAAATAAGTGTAAAAACTAGTATTAAGGAGATAAATGCCATGATACTAGTTTTTTTATTTTTGATAATATTAATAGTAATTTGCATTTTGTGTCTTATTATTATTTTATCAACTGTAAAACTTAATATAAAGAAGTTACATATTTACAATTTAAATAATAAGTTTAAAATAGATTTTACACTACAGTTATCTATATTCTTATTTAATAAAATAAAAATATTTAAATTTACAATAGATAAAGACAAAGTTAATGGTTTAATAAAATCAGGTAAAATAAATATTAAAAAGATAAAGGATAGTAAACAGTTAAATATAGATACAATAAAATTATTAAAAAATTCAGAATTTAAATTAGAAAAATTCAATTTTAATGGTTGTATAGGTACGCAGAATGCGGCATTTACAGCTATGATTGTTTCTTTTATAAATATAATTACATCAATTTTAGTATCTAATAATAAAAATAAAAAGATTAACTATTTCCTTAAAATAGATCCTATATATCAAAACCAAAATATAGTAAATTTACAATTTAATTGCATAATTAGTTTAAAAATAGTCAATATTATAAATATAATATATATTTTGAAAAAGAAAGGAAGAGTTGATAAAAATGAGCGAACATCCAATAGAAGGTCTTATGCTTACAGCTATGAATAGTATAGAGGATATGATAGATGTTAATACTATTATAGGAGAACCAATAGAAACTTCAAATGGAATTGTAATTATACCAATTTCTAAAGTATCTTTTGGATTTGCAGCAGGGGGAAGTGAATTTAAAGGAGAAACAATTGATGAATACAAAAGAAAAGACAAAGACGAATCTGTTCAGTACCGATTACCATTTGGAGGAGGAAGTGGAGCAGGCGTTAGCATAAATCCAGTATCTTTTTTAATAGTACAAAATGATAAAGTAAAATTATTGCCAATAAACCATTCATCTTGTATTGATAAGATACTTGATTATGTTCCGGAATTATTTGATAAAATAGAAAATATTACAGAAAGTAAAAAAGATAAAGCAGATAATGACTTTAGCAATTCAGAAACAAACAATAAATCTAAAGATAAGAAAAAAGCAAACATTAACAAAGTCGCAAAAACTACAGAAGATACAAAATTAAAAGCAGATAAAAAAGATGATGAAGAAAAATTTGAGGATCTGTTTGAAGAAGAATATGAATATGATGATGATGAATAAAGAAAAGCCAAAAGAATAAATAAGTTCTTTTGGCTCTTTTCAAATCAAACAAAATACGGTATAATGTATACATGGAGGAATAAATAAATGTCAAATATTATATATCCAGATTACAATAATAGTATATTAAATTTAATAACATCATTCTTAAAATATTATAATGTGGCAACAGATCACAAATCATTAAAAGAATTGGATGAAAAACTTGAAAAGAGATATAAAAATGTAGTTTTTATTATACTAGATGGAATGGGAAGTCACATTCTAGAAAGAGTTTCAAAAAATGGAATATTTGAAAAGAACAAAGTAAAAACAATAACATCTGTTTATCCATCTACAACAACTGCAGCTCTTACTACATATTATTCAGGAAAACCACCATATGAAACAGGTTGGATAGCATGGTCACAATATTTTAAAGAATATGGAAGAGCTTTGGATATGTTATCACACAAAGAATCATACCAAAATGATACTTTAGAAAATAAAAGAATAGATGTATTTAAAGATGTAATTAATTATGAAACAGTGTTTAATAAAATAGAAAAAACAAATCCAAATGTTGATGTGTATGAGATTATGCCAGATTACTCAGATAGAAAAGCAAATAGAAGCTTAAGAGCTAATAACATAGAAGAAATATGTGAACATATAAAATTGATTTGCTCTGGCAATAAAAAAGAAACATTTACAATGGCATATTGTGATAATCCGGATGGATTGTTACATAAATATGGATGTAAATCAAAAGAAGTAAAAGAGATGATAAAGAATGCAGAAAAATGCATAGAGAAAATGAGACAAGAGCTTTCTGATGACACTCTTATTGTTTTATCAGCGGATCATGGTCATAAAGACATAAATAAAGCTTATACTTTGCTTGATTATCCAGAATTGCAAGAATGTTTAATAATGCCACCATCATTAGAATCTAGAGCGTTAACTTTTTGGGTACACCAAGATAAAAAAGAAAAATTTGAATATTTGTTTAAACAAAATTTTGGAAAAGAATTTTTATTATTGACAAAACAAGAATTTCTTGAAAAAGGTTTCTTAGGAAGCGGAGTAAAACATAAAAAAATTGAAGATTTTATTGGTGACTATATAGCAATGTCCATTTCAGATTCAATTATAGTTCTGGAAACATATTTAGCAGAAGGTAAAAAAATAAAAGAGTCTACACATTGTGGATTAACAGAAGATGAAATGGAAGTGCCACTTATTATAATTGAGTAAAAAGATCCCCGAGAGCGATAAAAGCCTCGGGGTTGGTTATTTTATGAATTCAAAAATTTAGCAGTATTTTTCTGAATCCATTTTGGAAGAGAATCGAAATTATCCCTTAAGAATGACTGAATTTCATATGCGATGATATCCATTTTGTACCGGAGAGGATTAGTTCTCCAGTTATATTCTTCAGGTCCTAATCCCATATAATCTGCCAATACTTGTCTTGGGTGTTGACGAGGAAAGTAAGTTTGCGGATCACTGGTTATAAACCAAGTATCCTCTTGATCTATATAAAGCATATATGGATATTCTCCATAATCCTTTAATAAATCATCTGGCTTAATTAAAGCAGGATGTAATCCACTTTTTTGTACACAATACAACACTGGCATATCAGTGGGGGCTAAGTGTACATGTGCATGCACAATTGATGTTGCATGTTTTCCGCCACCATTTTTTCCACTACCACACTCAAATACAAAGATTTTTTTGTGATATATTGACTCAAGAATAAATCTCCAGTCATTAAGAACTTGAAGAAACTCATTAAATGTTTCATCATCCACTTCTGCAATAGACATGACATGTTCTTTGGGAACAATCATGACATAGCCGTCGAAGAAAGCTCCTAAACCAGGAACTACATAAAAGCTTTTGCTTTCATAAAGTACATGTTCCGGCTTTTTGTTTTCGCCTTTGGCAATTTTGCAAAGCAAACAGTCAGCTTTAACAGCTTCACTGCTTTTTGAATCTTCGGATTCATGGTCTCCTATATCGATGTTTTTGCTTTCCATTAACTTAGGAAAATCACTTAATACATTGTTAATATTAAGAGCCATATCATCGATGGATGTAAATGTTGTTAAATTAACCACAACTGGATTATATTTTTGCATATACAATTCATAAGTTGTAGCAAAGAATACAACATTCTTGTTGTGTGCTCTGACATTCTGAACAATTTCGTCTTTCAGATTTGTAACAATTGTTACTGCTTTAAATCCTCTTATGAAATTAAAGCTGATCCGAATTTCGTCTTCCTGTCCAAGGAGAATGATTACTTGTTGTGTTTTTTTCAATTTGATAACCTCCTAAAATTATATACCTTTATTGTACCATAATTTACATAAATAATCAAATCTATGCTTTATCTTAACACATTAAACCATTTCTCATATAATGATGTTGTCAAATTCCAAAGAGTTATTTGGTGAACATCGTTTTTAGCAAGTAAGTTAACTTCTAAAAGTTGTTCATTATTAGAAGTATATACTACTTTTCCAACAACAGTTCCTTTATTTATCGGAGCTGATAAATTATCATTTAAAACAATATTTTGTTCAATGTTTGAATTTTGCCCTTTCTTTAATAAAATATTAGCATCTTTTTCTAATATTAAGTCAACATTCTTTTCAATACTTTTGTTTATTGATACTTGTGTAACTACATCATTCTTAGAACCAAATGATTTACAAGAATAATTTGCAAATCCGTAATCCAAAAGTTTTGTAGCTTCTGCAAATCTTATTTTAGTAGAAGGTGCTTTCATTATAACAGCAATTAAAGATAAATTATCTCTGGTAGCAGAGGCAGACAAATTGTATAGAGCGACAGAAGTTGAACCAGTTTTTAAACCAGTCGCTCCTTTGTAGTTTCTTATTAATTTATTTGTATTTACTAGCTGAGATTTTCCATCTCTAATAGAATCCATCCAAATTGTTGTATATTTTTGAATATCTGGATGATTTAATAATAATTCTCTAGACATTATAGCTATATCGTAAGCAGAAGTAACATGACCGTCTTCATCTATACCATGGCAGTTTTTAAAACATGTGTCATTCATACCTAAAGCTTTTGCTCTTTCATTCATTTTTTGCACAAAGGCTTCTTCACTTCCAGCTAAATATTCTGCCATAGCAACTGTACAATCATTTGCTGAAACAACACATATTGATTTTAGCATATCATTTACAGTTAAAGTTTCTTTAGTATCTAGCCATATTTGAGAACCACCCATACTGTGAGCATTTTCACTACATGGAATAGGAGTATCTAAAGAAATTTGGTTACTGTTTAAAGCTTCCATTATTAAAAGTAATGACATTACTTTGGTTACACTGGCAGGCCTTAATTGTTCATGAATATTATGTGCATATAAAACATTACCACTAGATTGTTCTATTAAAATTGCAGAACCAGATTCTAAGTTTAAAGAGTTGTCGTTGCTTGGAGTAGTGGTTGTGGGAACAGCATTATTAGAACTTGAAGTATTTTTAATTGAATTAGCTCCATTAGACCATACATATAAAGAATCACTTGCAAAACAGAAATTAATGAAAATAAGGCTTATCATAAGCAAAATAGAAATACATGCAAACTTAAATTTTTTAGAAATCATAAAATCCCTCCTATGGTATGTATATGACATAAAAAATAATAAAGAACTATAAATTGTAATGTAAGAGAGGGGAACCAAAAAGGGTCTGACCCCTTTTGGTTCCCCTCTCTTACATTACAATTTTTCTACTTTAATAATTACTTTATTGTTTTTTACTTCTGCTTTTAGTTTTATATCATAGTCAGCTAGATTTTTAAATTTTAAATCAGCAGATTTATAAGAAACAGCAGCATCTTTTCCGTCTTTTATATATACCACATCTCTACTATGCTCATGGCGTTCTATAATTTCTATATCATCAAGATCTAAAACTGCATTATATATGGTCGTACTTACTTGACAAATGCCACCACCATAACTTTTTTTTATCTTTCCATCAGATGTAAAAGCCTTTGCTTTTTTATATCCTCTTTCTTTAGTAGGGCAGCCTAAAACATCCCATAATGAAAAAGTATCACCAGATTTTACTATTGTATCATTTAAAGTATCACAGGCTAATTCTATATTAGAATATCGAGCTTTGGTATCTTTTGGAAGCTTGGTAGAAAATTCTGATAAAACCTCATCTTCTGTATCTTCTTTAGGAATTTCTTCTGTTATATTGTTTTCAATATTTTGATTTGTAGATGTTCTTTCTGCTGTATAATTGCTAGAATAATTTTCTATGTTATTTTGAGGAGTTTTCTTATATATATAAAAGCAAATTACTAATATTATAATTATGCATAAAACTATTATAAAAATATTTTTTTTCATATTAATACCTCATAATTAAAATTTCTAAATACTAGTTTTTCCAAAATCTATATAAATATTTAGAATTGACAAATAAAATAAAAAATACTATAATAATAAATAGATTATTAAAGGAGAAAGTAATATGATAGCTAAATATTGGAAAAAAATTGGCTTAATAATTTTAATAATATGTTGTTTGTTTAATATTACTTCAAAAATTGTAAAGAAAACACCTATAAAGGAACAATTAATTCAAACAGCACAATATGTTTTAAATCATGAAAAATAAAGAAAAAACTATTGAAAAAAAAATAATAATGTGTTAAAATAATAAATAGCATTTTTTAGAAAAGGAAGAAAGAGGTGAAACACACAATGAAAACAGGAATACACCCAGAATATACAGATGCAACAATAACATGTGCATGTGGTAATGTAGTAGAAACTAAATCTACAAAAAAAGATATGAAAGTTGATGTTTGTTCAAAATGTCATCCATTTTGGACAGGTAATCTAAAACAAAATACAACAGGTGGTAGAGCAGACAAATTTAAGAAAAAATATGGAATTCAATAAAACAAAAAATTCTTCAATTTATATTGGAGAATTTTTTTATATATTAGGAAAATTCTAATTCCTAATATATAAAAAATCATATGTATGGGCGGACGCCTCTGTCCGCCCGAGCGGAATTTTTGTTCTTTACTTTTTTGTTGCATTATGTTAAAATGTAGCATATTGGAGGAATAAAAGTGACAGAAAAAGAAGAAGTAAAACTACAAAAAGATTATATAAAAAAAATTAAAGAAATTAATAAAAATAAAAATTTAAAATATTATATTTTAACAATGGGATGCAGTTTAAATGAAAATGATTCTGAAAAAATAAGTGGAATGTTAGAGGAAATGAATTATTCTAAAACAGAGAATTTTGAAGAAGCTAATTTCATTGTTTTTAATACTTGCTGTATTAGAGAAAATGCAGAAGATAAATTATTTGGAAAATTAGGTGAAGTTAAGAAAGTAAAAAAGTCTAATAATGCTATTATTGCAATTGGTGGATGTATGATGCAAGAAGAGCATATTTTAGAAAAATTAAATAAAAGCTATCCATATGTAGATATTATATTTGGAACACATACACTTCATAAATTACCAGAAGATGTTTATAAAATTCTAGAAGGTAAAAACAAAAAAATAGAAGATATATTAGATATAGATGGAAAAATATACGAAGACTTACCAATAAAGAGAGTAGATAATATAAAAGCACAGGTTACTATTATGTATGGTTGTAATAATTATTGCACATACTGTATTGTACCATATGTAAGAGGAAGAGAAAGAAGCAGAAATCCAGAGGATATAATTAACGAAATAAAGGCTTTAGCAAAAGATGGTTATAAAGAGATAATGTTATTAGGCCAAAATGTTAATTCTTATAATGGTGGAGAAAATTATAATTTTGCAAATTTATTAAAAGATATAAACAAAATTGAAGGTATAGAAAAAATTAGATTTATATCACCACATCCAAAAGACTTTACAGATGATGTTATAGAAGCAATAGCAACTAGTAAAAAAGTATGCAATACATTACATTTGCCATTACAATCTGGAAGTACAGATATACTAAAAGCTATGAATAGAAGATATACAAAAGAACAATACTTAGAATTAGTAGAAAAAATAAAAAACAAAATACCAGATGTAACACTTACTACTGATATAATTGTAGGGTTCCCAGGAGAAACAGAAAAGGATTTTGAAGATACACTAGATGTAGTAAGAAAAGTGAAATTTGAACAAGTATTCATGTTTATATATTCAAGAAGAAAAGGTACAGTTGCAGATAAGATGGAAAACCAAATTCCAGAAGATGTTAAACATAAAAGATTTGATAGATTAAAAGAATTAGTAGAAAGTCAAATAAAAGAAAACAATCAAAAGTATATAGGTACTATTCAAAAGATTTTAATTGATGGCACAAGTAAAACAAATGACAACACATTAAGTGGAAGAACAGATAGCAACAAGGTTGTAGTAATAGAAGCAGATAAAAAATATATAAATCATACTGTAAATGTGAAAATTGTACAAGATTGTATGTGGTATTTAAAAGGAGAAATTATAAATGAAACAAATAACTGATAAAGAATTTTATGAAAGCATAGAGAAAATTATTAGAGGAGAAAGCTCAAGGGCAAAACTTATAAAAGAATTAGAAACGGATTCAAGAACTTTAAATAACAAAATACAAGAATTGGTAATTTATAATCCAGAATTATATTCGAGATTTATCAAAAAATTTCCATATAGAACAAAAACAAGAGATGATATCGATTTTGAAGCTTTAGCTATTGAGATCACCAAAAATGGTACTACTACTTTTCAAGCTTCTAAAAAATATAATATTGGAGAAAGAACAATTAGGAGAAGAATGAAAGAATTAGCTAAAGAAAATCCATATTTAGCAGAAATATATAATGAAGTAAAAGAAAACAACAAACATTCGAGAAGTAACTCTTTAGAATTACAAGATAAAATTAGTAAATTAATATTAAGGCCTGTGCAAATTTCAGAAATAAATGAAATGAGAGAAAAACAGTTAGAAGAAATAGAAAGAATATTTAATAAAAGATGCCAAATTGTTAGTAAAGAAGAAGCAGCTAAAAGTATGGGAATGACAGCTAATAGAGTATATAAAGTTTTAAATGAGTTGTATAGAATGAGAATTGAAAGAGAAAGTAAAAACCAAAATTTTAAAGATACTTTAAAATTTAATAGTAATGATATTACTATTATTAACACATCTGATAAAGAAGTAAGAAGAAAAGATAAAGAAAATGAAAGACAACCTGGAGAAGAGTAAATGTAAAAAAGAAGGGAAGTAAAAAATAAAAATGGCAGAATATTCACCAATGATGCAACACTATCTTGCAACTAAAGAAAAATATAAAGATTGTATACTATTTTATAGACTAGGTGATTTCTATGAGATGTTTTTTGATGACGCTATAACAGCATCAAGAGAACTAGAATTAACCTTAACAGGAAAAGACTGTGGACAAGAAGAAAGAGCTCCAATGTGTGGAATACCATTTCACGCAGCAGAAATATATATAGCTAGGTTAATAGGCAAAGGATATAAAGTAGCAATATGTGAACAATTAGAAGATCCAAAGCAAGCAAAAGGAATAGTAAAAAGAGATGTTATAAGGGTAGTTACACCTGGTACAGTTATTGAATCTAACATGTTAGATGAAAAAAAGAATAATTATATAATGTCTATATATAAAAGTGGTTTATATTTTGGTATGGCAGTTTGTGACATATCAACAGGTGATTTTTTTGCAACTCAAATAAAAGAAACAAATAATTTTTCTGTTTTATTAGATGAAATTTCTAGATATGCACCAGCAGAACTTGTTGTAAATGATATGATGTTTGCAAGTACTGAAGAGATTAATAAAATAAAAGAAAGATTTGAGTGTTATATATCTAGATTATCAGAAGATAAGTATGAAAATAATTATGAAGAAATAGCATTAAACTATACATTGTATTATGAAGGAAGAAAGTTAGAAGATATAGAGTCTAAAAAGTTAGCGATAATAGCTTCTTGTGGACTAATAACATATTTTAATGAAACACAAAAAATAAAACTAGAACATATTAACAAAATATACATATATAATACAACTAAATATATGGCACTAGATATTAATACTAGAAGAAATTTAGAGCTTACTGAAAAGATGAGAGACAAGTCTAAAAAGGGAACTCTTTTATGGGTGTTAGATAAAACATCTACATCAATGGGTGGTAGACAGCTAAGAAGATGGATTAACGATCCATTAATAGATATTAATGAAATTAATAATAGACTAGATTCAGTAAGAGAACTAAAAGATAATGTTATATTAAAAGGAGATATTATAGATTCTTTAAAAAGAGTTTATGATATAGAAAGATTAATCGGAAAAATATCATATGGTAATGCGAACGGTAGAGATATGATATCATTAAAGAATTCAATAGGACAACTACCAGGATTAAAACAAATATTATCAAAAACAAATTCAAAAATGTTGGTTAATCTTTATAATGAATTAGATGAATTAAAAGACATATATGATTTAATTGATAAATCAATAGTAGAGGAACCTCCTATATCAGTAAAAGAAGGAGGATTAATAAAAAAAGGATATAATTCAAATATTGATGAATATAAAGAAGCAACAACAAACGGAAAAAAATGGATTGTAGAATTAGAAGCGTCAGAAAAAGAAAAAACAGGAATTAAGAACTTAAAGGTGGGATATAACAAAGTATTTGGATATTTTATAGAAGTAACTAAATCAAACTTATCACAAGTTCCAGCAAGTTATATAAGAAAACAAACATTAACAAATGCAGAAAGATATATAACAGAAGAATTAAAAGAGCTAGAAGAAAAAACTTTAGGTGCACAAGAAAAGTTGATTGACTTAGAATATAATGTATTCCAAGAAATAAGAAACAATATTGCTTCGCAAATACAAAGAATTCAACAAGCTGCAATGATAGTTTCAACACTTGATGTTATTGCATCATTTGCAACTGTTGCAGTAGATTTAAATTATTGCATGCCAATTGTAGATAATAGCGGAGAAATCAATATAAAAGATGGAAGACATCCAGTTATTGAAAAAATGTTACCTTTTGGCAGTTTTATTGAAAATGATACTTATTTAAATAAAGGTGAAGATAGACTATCAATTATAACAGGACCTAATATGGCAGGAAAGTCAACTTATATGAGACAAGTAGCATTAATAACTTTAATGGCTCAAATAGGAAGTTTCGTTCCAGCAAGTTATGCTAAAATTGGAGTAGTGGATAAAATTTTTACAAGGGTTGGAGCATCAGATGATCTAAGTATGGGACAAAGTACCTTTATGGTAGAAATGATGGAAGTAGCAAATATTTTAAAGGAAGCAACTAGCAATAGTTTGGTTATACTAGATGAAATTGGTAGAGGAACATCAACTTATGATGGTTTATCAATTGCATGGGCAGTTGCTAAATACATTGCAGATAAAGAAAAATGTGGAGCTAAAACTTTATTTGCAACACACTATCATGAATTAACACAATTGGAAAATGAAGTAGAAGGTGTAAAAAATTATTCTGTTGCAGTAAAAGAAAAAGGCGAAGATGTTATATTCCTAAGAAAAATTGTAAAAGGTGGAACAGACGAAAGCTATGGTATACATGTTGCAAAATTAGCAGGAGTTCCAAAAGAAGTATTAAAAAGTGCAAATGACATACTAAAGGGATTAGAAAGAAAAAGTAATATAATTAATAAATCAGGTAAAACAGAAAGTACAAATAAGAAAATAGTAAGTGGACAACTAGATATGTATAATTATAAATTAGCAGATATAGCTCACGAATTAGATAAAATAAATGTAAATGAGTTAACACCAATAGATGCATTAAATATATTAGTGAAATTAAAAGAAAGCGCATCATAATATCTGCTCTGTTATAAAAGTGAATAATCAATTATTCATTTTTAATTAAATTATGTGCGGGCGGACACGGGGTTCCGCCCCTACTTTATAAATATTCAGCCTACATTTTGAGTACTTTCTTTCCAAATTAGACTCTCCAAGACAAGGAGTAATCCGTATGCCTCAAAGGGCTGTCGGGCCCTAATTTTC